>Ga0265798_10002849_pt1 | contig 25119 bp, 34 predicted proteins | sample P3T30metagenome_FD_192430 | JGI IMG/M metagenome (GOLD analysis project Ga0265798, IMG submission 192430) | Plant litter microbial communities from East Loma Ridge, Irvine, California - P3 T30 | ecosystem: Environmental > Terrestrial > Plant litter > Unclassified | place: USA: California...
TTCTTATTTGCGAATGCTGTCCAGCGCCAGCAGGCATCTCCCTTTTCAACCTTAGACCAAAATCTAGCCTGGGTTTGCTCAATATTTTCCATAACCAAATATACCAAATATTCACTGATATAGCGAATATTTTGCATGAATTTTCACTATATTTGGCTCATGAAAAATGAACACCCAGGCCAGTTGATTAAAGCCGCCATGAAAATCGAAAAGATTAGCCAGACGGCTTTTGCACGAGCCATTAATATGGCCCCTTCACAATTAAGTGAGACACTAAGCGGCCGTCGACCCATTACGCCCGCGCTTTGTATCGCCCTTGAAAACGAAGGGGTGGGAGACGCAGAAATATGGCTTTTCATGTACGTTCGACATGAGTTAAGCAAAGCACGCCAAAGCTGAACCTTACAACGAATCGGTTACCCCTTTCGGGTATGGTTGAGCTTTGACAATATATTTAGCAAAACTGACTAATATCATGGGCCAAGGCTGAGCTTGGGGCGTAGATTTCAACACGCTATCTACCCACCCCCTTCCGCTCTATGTCTACGTCCCACTCTCATGTGGACCTGACTTTCTGGATAAATCTCGCTAAAGCAAACTCAGCCGGTAAAGTACCCATCTCCTTACGAATTACAATCTTTGGGAAACGAGTAGAAATCTCCACCAAGATTCGCTGCTTCCCTTCCCAGTGGGACAAAGCTGCCAAGCGCCTGATTCCAAAAGACAGGTTCGACCATGCTACCCTTGACCTTAATACTGTACTCGATGATTTAGAAGCCAAGACGCGGTTAACCGCTTCCGATGTTCGCCGCGCCGCCGACGACAAGCACCCCTACACGGCGGCAGCCGTACGGGAGGCCCTCATGCCGCCCCCACCCAAGGTAAGCCCCTGCGTGCTCGCCTCGCTTGACCAAGCCATTACGACCTACCCCAGCCGCTACACCCAAGCGGGGCGGCATACGGTGATGCGCGTGCTGCGGGAATACCTAGGCGAGAAGAAAACACTGCCGCTCGACACATTGACGCCCGAGTACGTGGAGGCGCTGAAAAAGTATCTGCTTGCTACCCGCCAGGCGCGGGCCACCAAGCAGTACCTCGATATGCTACGAGCGCTCTACAACCGCGCTTTCCCTTCCTTGATTAATCCCTTTGCTACGAAAGGGCTCACGCATAAAGCACTTGCCCCAAGCAAGCCCCGGTACGCCCTCACCAAAACCGAACTGTCGGCTTTAGCTCGCGTGTCGCTCTCGGGCATTGCGGCTATTGCGCGGGACGTGTACATGACGCAGTACTATCTACACGGCTCGCGGGTAGGGGTAGTGTTAGAATTGAGCTGGAGCCAAGTCGATTGGAAGAAGGGGCGCGTGAAGTTCAAAGCTGAGAAGGGTGGGGGCTGGCATGACGTGGCCCTACGTCCGGCGCTTGCCTGCCTGCTGCGCACCTACTATCCTGACAAAGACGCCAAGGGGCCCGTGTTTCCGATGCTGCCTCAGAACTACGACACACTCTCCCCCGACGAGCAGTTTCGGTTGCGAAAGTCGGCTAACGCGCAAGTGTGGGAGGGTCTGCAAGTAGCGGCTAAAAAGATAGGGCTACCCGGCCGACTGCACAGCCACACGGCCCGCCACACCCTGGCTACCCATACCGTGCAGGCCACCGGCAACTTCCGCCTAGCCCAGCAACTGCTTGGCCATACGGACTTAGCCATGACCGAGCGCTACGTGAAATCCATGCTGCCCACCGAGTTAGACGCGGGGGCGGATGCTGTCTATGATACCGACTAATAACATGTCCCTCTACCTAGCCCTTCTAACCTACCACCTACCAGTAGAACGAAAGCCCGACCCTTACGAAGTGATAGCCGAGCTAGCTTACTGGTTTGAAGTGGCGCGGGGTGGGGTGGAAGAGGTGGGTGAGGCGTGAGCTTGTCAAAAAGCTAGTCAGATTTGATGAGCTAGTTGACAAGCTGAAATGCCAGAAAGATTTTAGAGGCAGACAGAAACGTGCTACTATTTCATGCGTACATTTGAGTTCCTAATGCACCGCCCTACAGTGTCCACTTAAAGCCCTATACCATGAAGCGCTAACGACTACAACCTGCCTTTGAAACCGGCTCTCTTGGGGGCTGCTCGACCACTGCTAGGCAGTTAGTACAGCAGCTGCGGACAAGGTGAGGCAGATGCAGCCAACGGAAGTACGGGGCAACCCACGAATACCGAAAGCATCACAATTTCACCACTTCTTCAATTGGGAGAGTGGCACAGACTGAATGAGGCGTTAAACCATCGCCGTGCTTTGCTAGCGAGCGGCCCTTAGATGGGCCAGCTTTGGGCTCCACCTCATTCACCTCTAGCCTGTAGCTACCGAAAGCCAACGTACCACGTCGGCCACTTATGTAGGCAGCGCGGGCAACTTTTAGGCAAGGCAGCTCGGATAGGACGAGCAGTGAAGAAAAAGCGGCCGGCAAGCCTTCAGGGCTCACACGCGGCAGAGGTTCTCAAGCGCCTCCCTTGTCTATACCCACGGCATCGGCCGGTGCTGTGGGGCAATTAAGAAAGCCCCATGCCCTAACCGGCTGGGGCTTTTTCGTTACTTTCGCGGCATGGAGACTGAACGCAAAACCTACCAAGGAATCACAGGCGGGCCCGGTGGGTTCGACGGATACGCAGGCCTAGTAATCGGCAAGCAGTACACTGGAGAGAAGCAGCCAGACGGACAGGTAGCCATTACCCTCCCGAACGGGCGGACGACTTCCGTAACGGCTGAGCAGTGGGAGAAGTGGTTCAGCAAGTAGCAAAAACCCCAGCCACAAAGCAGCTGGGCTTTCTACATGAAAGTCATAAATACCCACCTATATAAGACACGAGGTAGTAGGATACCAATAGAGCACGTAGATGGGCGGTTAGTCCGCCGGGATAGGTTAGGCTAGTTCGGCAACGGGCGCACGCCAGATGGGGCGGCGCTGCTGGTCAATCAAAAACGCCCCGTACCATATGCCATCATCATGCGTTCTGGCCTCTAATCCAGGGCACCAACTTACTTCTAAATTTGGCTCGCCAAGGACTTCAAAGCGAGCCCACCAATCCGCTGGACTGCACTGGCTTTGTGTATTCGCGGTTTCGGCCACCACGACTTGCTTGCCGGGCTGGCGTACCACGTGGTTATATCTGGCCGGGTAGCCGTGCGTGCCTCATTGAGCAAGGGCGAAAACCAGCGAGCGAAGTACCCGCCAATGAGCGCCACCATGGATAGGAAGCCGAGCACCCCTCCCCCAACCCCTCCCCCCAAGGTGAGGGGTATCGCAGGCACTAGGCAGCAGGCGAGGGCGGGCCAGATTCTTGACCACGTTTCGCGGCCGTGGTAGCCCGCTTGCAAATCATCTGCGCTCCCGTTGGCAATAAAGTCGGCGGCGTTTTCGCGGACCTCTTTCGGAATGAATATGGCCGACCAATACCAGTAGGCGAGGGCTGCTAGAATTACAAATAAAATGCTGTAAATCATTGGTTATTATACGATTATATGCGTATATTGTTGCATGGAAATCACACACCGCAGCAGCCAGCCATTCGCCTATCAACCCTATACTGGGCCACGCCATACGCCCGAGCCATTACCTACGCCAGAGAGTGATGGCTACTTTGTGGGGGAGTGGACAAGCCGCCCCGTTGGCCCTGGCTACTTGCCTGGCAAGAAGATTTTGAAGGAGCTTAGATTCTCGCAGGTGCAAGGTTTCACCGGGTGGCTTCGCCGTGATGAGGAACGCACTATCGGTTTTACATTCATCGGTGGGGAGCGGCGGGCTGCCCCAAACTTTCAGAAAATCGCTGCTTGTGGGCGGATAACTGGTGAGCGTCCCAATGAGGAGTGGAAACTGATAGACGACTTCGCATTTAAGGATGAAGTGCGGATGCCTGCCCCGTGCAATGATGCAGAATTCAGAGAGTTAGCGGCCATGTTTGACCGAGCCTATATCATGAAAGCCTAGCCCCGCCCACCCCTTCTACTCTATAGTACTATAGCCGAGAGAGGCGCGCCAGATGGATTTAACTCAGCGTATTCTTTCTTTTGACGCAGCGCCCGCCATTGTCAAAGGCCTTGAGCGGGGCGCGCTACAGACGCACGTCCGGTTTCAAGCCTACGCCGCTATTCGCGATTTCTTCGACCAGCCCGACCCCAAGCGATGCACCTGCGGGTGTGGGCTAGAGCTAACGGGCCGGCGGCGGCGCTGGGCAACAGATGAATGCTCGTGGTTTGGGCTGTCAGTGTTGCGTATCCTAAAGTGTGACGCCGACGAAATCCGCCATTGGCTCGTGGTAAAGTGTGGGGAGGCGTGCGCGCACTGCGGGGTAATGGGCGAAAAGCTACAGGTTGACCACATTATCCCGGTGCACCAGGGCGGCGGCGGGCGCTGGCTCGACAACTATCAGTTGCTTTGCGATAGCTGCCACAAGGTTAAAACAAAGGCCGACCGAGCGGCCCGGCTCCCCCACTAAGCACAGGGGAGGGGGAGGGGGGCGGTGGGGCAAGGTGCGGATAAGTCTTGTTTTTGGCTTCTTGATACTGCTCAATTGTTTGAGTAGGTCGCTGGCAAGGGCCTTTGCAGGCGGGACGCTTGGGGCAAATGACACAGGTCATACCTAAGCGAACCGGCGCGTAAGGCCAAACACGAACCCAACCACGGCGCCGACGCCCGCCCCGATTTTGGCGGCTTGCACTTGGTCGAGCTGAAGGGCCGGCACCAGGGCCGCGGCGCAGAATACCAGCGAGAAGAGAACGGCGCCAGCACCCGTATAGAGGATGGCGCGGACGAAGGTTTGTGGGTTGAGCATGATAGGGTTGGGGATTGAGGTTAAATAAGGGCTAGTAGTTCGTCTGCGGCGGCCTTATTAATGGCTGCCAGCGTAAGGGGGCCTAGAATGCCGTCGGCGCCAGATTTGCCAAGGTTGAAGCCGAGCGTAAGCAGCGCGCCTTGAATGGCGGCCACCGGAATAGGAAAGAGCGTGGCAGCTAGCGCGGCGTTAGTGACCCCCGGCAGCACGTCGTACTTGGTCAAGCCGTACTTGGCTACCACGCTGATAAGGGTGGCGGCATAGTGAGGGTCCGTGGCGTAGCCGGCTAGTTGGAAGCCCTTGGCCTCGCTGATGTAGTCGTCGGCCGCGAACAAGCGCCGGTACCGGGGGTTGGCTTTCAGGAACTCTACCCGTCCCTTGAAGTAGTGGGCGGCGCTGTCGTAGGCCCGAAACAGGGCTTTTACTACCACGTCCTTGCCTTTCAATACTTCGCGGGTGTTGAAGCCGACGCTTTTGCCTTTCCAGTCCCAAGCGACCTTGATGCCGCCGAAGTTGTGGCACCCTTTCGAAAGAGCGCTTTCGCCCCAAGCCGACTCAATGGCGGCTTGCGCGAGGGTTACGGACGCACACAGGCCGGTGCCCTGGCAGGCAGCTTGGGCCATCGAGGCGTAGGCGTTGAAGAAGTCAATGGGTTTCATAGTTGAGTTTATTTAGGAATGCCCGGCCGCTGCTGCCCCTTCGTAGGACCGTGCAGGATGGGGCGCTTGTCATCATATAAGCGGCCTTCGGAGAGGGTTCTCACCCGCACCCGCTCAGCCGAGCAGCTGGTGAGGATGGACAGCACTAAGACACATGCCTTAATCATGTCCGAGCGGTGTCTGAGATGGGTCAGGTAGCGCACAAACCCAAGCTGAGAATACCCCTAAGACCAGTAGGGCGCATGCGAACTTTAGCGGATAGCGCACAAATAGCCCCGCGTCAGATAGGGTCGTGTGCCCTATAAAAAGGGCGGTCAATAAATTGATGACTAGGCAAAAGCCAAATTGAGCTAGCTTCATGGTTTTGGCTTTTGATTGCGGATAATGCGACTAGTCTGGCGGGGGGGCGGAAGCTTCTTCATGGTATTGGCTGTTCTGCTGTAGTGATGTTGGCATCCCCGGCCGCGTTTACTTCGGCCTTGTTGGCTTTAATCTGCGGCGCTGGCCCAGCGGGGCGGTTGGCAAAAGCACGGCCCACGAGCTTAGCTGTACCGAGCCCAAGCAGGGTGCCGGCCAGGATATAGTTGGCCTGCACCATGCCTTCCCCGATGCGGCCCGCAGCTTGCATACACAGCGTGTAGATGACAACTATAGGGGCAAGCACTAGGCGCACGCTGGGCTCGCCTTCACTCTCAAAAAGCCCTAGTATCCACTTCGGGGTAAGTGCATCACGCAAGCAAGCATAGAGCAGCCCCAGCGCGAAACCCCAGCCCATGTAAGGCAGAATGACGAGGGCGATAGGTAGGACCTGGCTCATTTGACAGCAGCGTAGCCCAGCAACCCAAGCCCCAGCGTTTCAAGCACGATGACCCACCCCCGTCTGTGCGCCTTGCCCTGGGCCACGGCTAGCTTGTTGTTGCTATCCTGACGTAAGGACTGTTCTTCGGAGTAGGCACCCTTGTACCAGTCAATGAGGCGCTTGTTGCCGAGTAGCGCCGCGCTATCCTTGCGCCCCACGAGCACGAGCGTGGTATAGGCCAGCTGCTTTTCAGCATAGGCGGGCTTCAACTTTTCAAACCTGCGAAGGGCCTGCGCGATGATGGCCGCCTGCTTGGCATCAACGCAGACTGTCCCCTGTGGCCGAGATAGCCCAACTGCGGGGCTTGTAGTCTGCGAGCGACTGCTGTACGCGCTCAGGAGTATCAGAAGGGTCAGGAATAGTGCTTTCATGGGCAATGGTTTTGATGAGGCTGTCGGCGCGGGCATCGTGTGCCTTGGCTACTACTTTGAGGCTGTCGCGCACATGCACAATCTTCTCAATGATGACGGTCTGCGTGCGGATACTATCGAGCTTTTGGGCAATGACTTTATCCTTCTGCTTGACCTGCTTTTTAGTCAGCACATTCTCCGTCATGGCCTGCTCAGCTACTTCCTTCACGTCCTGGCTTTTCTTGCCCGAGAACACGACCGATAGAAACAGGCAGACTAGCACCACGCCAATCACAGTGAAGGCGTGCCGCATGAGCCACGCCCACAGGCTGGCTCGCCACGCGGCGAATTGTTCTTTGATGGCTGTCATGTCAATGATGGATTAGTTTGGCGATTTTGTCCATGTTGGCGATGATGAGCCAGACCCCGCCGGTCAGGGCGGAGAGTACTGCGCCAACGGTCAGCACTCGTTTCTTAAAGTCTTTGTATTCGGCCGCGAAGCCTTTCATTTCGGCGAAGTCAAAGCCCTTCATGGTGTCCATAAAGGAGGCTAATTCGGCTAGCTGGTCGATGACGCCCTTGCGCTTCCAAGCGATATCGCCCTGCATCACATCGAGAATCTTGTCGTGCGTCTTGCTCATTAAATCGAGCTTGCGCTCCATACTATCCAGCCGCTCGCGCTCGCGTCGTATTTCGTCGCGTAGGGAGTCGAAGTCGGTCACAGGGTAGGGTAGAAAGAAGGGGTGGGGTTAGGCAGGCAACGCATCACGTTCCCGCTCCAGCGTAGTAATGGCGTGCTGCGTCGCATCCAATTCCCGGTGCAGGCAGTTGATTTCGGACTGAATGCTAGCTCTGGTCGGGGCCGGCAGGGTCCACTTCTCCATTGCGGTTTCCACGGCCCCAATGGCGCGGGGTGGCGCGGCGGGGCGGGCGGCGTTGGTAATGGCGCGGGCCACGTAGTCGCGTTGGGTAGCGAAGGGGTCAGGTAGTAGCGCGGGGGGCGTATCCATTTTTGAGTAAGTCAGCGAGTTGTTTTTCTAGCTCGGTCAGGTAGTTGTCGTAGCCTCGCCTCAAGCTTTGCACGCGCCGTATCTCTGTTTGGAGGTAGTTGTAGCGGGCCAGAGCTTCGCCTTCGAGTACCGGCGGGCTACGCGGGGCCGTGTACCCGTGCGCCATGCCGGGCGGGGGCCAGGGTGGGGTCTCGTCAGGCATGGGGCTAGGAGCGGGGCGTGCGGCGAATCTGAAAGGTGTTTAGGTAGTCGATATCCTGCTGAAATAGCTCCCCATCCGCATTGATGAGGATGGTGGGCAGGTAGGGACACTGTTGCTGGTGGCAGTAGTCGATAACTGCCTGCACCTGTGCGCGGGGGTGTTGGTCAAGACTTGCCCCAGGGAAGAGGTAAAACCTGTCGTAAGGCGCATCGCAGAGTTCTTTTGCCAGGTAGTACTGCTGCCCGCGATAGGTATAGTATGGGGTGTCTGGGAACCTCTTGTTCCCATATTTATAGAAGTACTCTTCCATGCTGACCACGTGCCCAGGGCCCAGCTCATCCGGTCGGCCCATGCAGTTGATGACGACAGTCGCCTTTTCATTGACGCTCATAATGGCGTTGAAATACTTCTGCCGGGCCCACTCGGGAATCATGTTCTCCGGCAACGGGCCGCCGTAGTCGAGCCACAGAATGTCTATGCCGTAGCGGTACATATCCTCCTGCATCTTGCGGGCCCAGAAGTCAACGCTCGCCTCCTGCACGTCTAGCGGCACGCCGACGACCCCATTGGTAAAGCCCGTGACCGAATTAGTCAGGAAGGTGTAGCCATCGCAGTTCACGAGGTCGTTGACCGTGTTGTAATACAGGCCGAGCCGAATGCCCCGCTGTTTACACCCCGCGCTAAGCCGGTCGAGCATGTATTGGTCGGCTTTCGGGCTCTGCTGCACGCCGTAGCCGTCGGGGTAGGCGGGCGTTAGAAAGGTGCGGCCGTTGGGGCGGGTCGGAATCTGACGCGGCGTCAAATTGATTTTGACGTTGGTTCGCGTTAGGTCGTAACACCATTCCGTGCGGGCGCAGAAGATGAGGTAGTCTACCTGGCTGTTCACGGCGGCATCCAGCAGCGCGTCCACGTTCAGCCGGGCAAGGTCAAATAGGTCGGGTCGAGGCGGCTGCCGGTTGGCGTAGTCATTGCCTCCGTTGTGGAACTTGTCGTAGTCGCCAAAGTCCACCCCCACGTTGAACCCCACGTACCAGCCATACTGCATGGCTTGGTAAGAGTCAGCATTTTGGTTAGGGCCCGTTGGGGGCAAGAACTCCCCCTTTTCGATGAGCGTGGCCGAATAGGGCTCGTAGGCTGCGATAATACTCATAGCTAGGCGGGGTAGTAGTGAGCAGCCGCAGCCGTGCCGTTATGGGTGCCGCGCAAGCTGTTGGTGTTGTGCTCGAAGCGGTAGGCATCAATCAGGTTCGCATAAGCCGTGGTGGCGGGCAGGTTCTCGCGCTTGGCGCGGGCGTCGTCAATCTCATCCAGCGAGAGCAGCTTGTTGTAAATACCAATCCCCTGTATGCGCTCCCCGTGGGTGAGGCTGGACCCCGATTGACCAATCTTGAATACCTGGTCGGTTGGCAAGGAGGTGACGTTGCCCTGTGCGCTAAAGAGTACCCCGCGGGTCGTGCCCCCGATGGTAATGCTAAAGCTGCCCATTCCATCGTGCGAGAAGCTGATGTCGTAGGGCTTATTCAGCAAGTCAGCTAAGTCGTAGCCTTCAATGTAGATGTAGTTGCCGGGCGACTGCTGAAGCACCATGCTGCACTGCCCTGGTGACCCGCCGGAATTAGGATAAACCTGTATCGTGTAGACTTGCTGGCCTGTTGACTTGGAGGTGGTGCCCGCAAAAAATTCGGCATCCGCAACAAGGTGCTCCAGGCCAAAGAGAATAATGGTCCAGGGCTGCGAGGCTGAGAAAGCAAAATCCGGGCTGTCAACCACCACGACTGAATCCGTATTTTTGGCCGTGGGGTATTCTAGCGAGGTCAGGGGCGCACTAACGGGGCAGACAATGGCCGATAGCGCCGCTTGCCTAGCCATATTGTCGGCTTCGGCCTGGCTGCTGGTGCTGCTGCCCGATTTGGTCACGGCAGCCCCCGTAGTGCCAGCGCCGCAGCGGTTGGTGTAGTCGGTGGTCGTTGTGGTGTAGCTGCCGGTGTAGAGCGTATTGCCCTGCGCTGTCTTGGGCAAGTTCACGATGCGGCACACGGGCATTAGACCGGTGTAGAAAAAGTGCAGCTCGCAGTCGGCGTTCTGGTTGTAGGCCCCCACGCGAAGGAATACCGTCTCGTCCAGGGCAATCGTATAGCTAGGGTTCGTGCGGATGGCCACCACGTACTCTGCTGGCTTAACTGCGCTGGCGGGGTCCAGGGTAAATACCAGGTTGTCGGCTTGCGCCACCTCGCTGAACTGCTTCGGCTTTTTGAAGTCAATGACCTGCGTAAACGGCACGGTAGAGAAGCCCCCACCAGCTTGCTGGTCGGCATAATCCAGGGCCGCGTCGAGCCCGTCCGCTATCGCTTTGCGCGTGACACTGCCAGCGGCGGTCTTGTTGCGAATATTGGTGGCGTTGAGCGCCTTGAGTGCTGCGTTAGTAGCCATTATTCAAATTGGTCTTCAAACTGGTCTTCAAAAATTCCGGTGGTGGGAGCGGGCTGGACCACCGCCCCATAAGGGCCATAGGCTTGCGAATAGACAGGGGTGTACACAGGCCCTGTGCCAGCGGCTGGCGTGCCGTAGGTGCCGTAGCCTTGATTTGGGGCGGGGGTCGTGTCTGCCATTAGGATTTGTAGTAAGACTGCACAATCACATCCCAGCTGCCCGGCGAATTAGCTAGGGTGGCGTTCACGGCCGAAGCGTAGAGGATGGTGCCGGCCGGTAGCTCGGCAATAGAAGTGGGCACGCCGGCCAGTAGATTACCAAGGCCGGGCAAAGCGGTAAGCAGGAAGTTTTTGCTGTACACCTCCGAGCCGCCCGGCGTGGTGCCCACCTTCACGGTCACGTTCAGCCCGAGCGTCGGGGCCGTTTTCATGGAGAGAAACACCTGAATGACCTGCGCCTTGCGCCCTTGGGGCGTCGGGTCAGTGAGAGGGCCGGGGCCGAGGGAGACTGCGGCAGAGCCGAAGCCATAGGCCGCCCGAACCGGACTGTTAAGGCCGCCGTAGGTCTGGCTGAAGCGCGGTGCGGCGGGGCCGGTAGTGGCGTCGGGCACCATAATAGAGCCGGTAGCCGTGTCGCCCGAGCGCAATAGGCGGGTTTGCACATCGGCTTCTACCGTGGCAACTCTCGTGGTAGTAGCTCGCAGCGAAATGGCCGTGGCATTCGCGGCCACGTTGCTATTAGTGGTTGCTAGGTCGCTTGCCAGGGCCCTCGTGCCGAGGGCCGCATTAAGCGCCATGACGCCGCTCGTTGGGTTGTTAACCAGGGTTTCAACACTACCCACCCGCAAGGTGAGCGCCTGCGCTACGTTGGCCGTATTGAGGTCGAGCGTTGCTAGCTCCTGCAACGTGTCGTAGGCGGCGCCGGCCCCGCCAAGTAGCTCCGTTTTTACGTCCTGCTTGGCTTGGGTAATCGTGGCGGGGATGGCTGCTACTGTGCCCTGTAGGGTGGTTAAGTCTGCGGTGGTAGCCTTCGTGCCCACGGTGGCGGTGAGCGTGCTTAGGTCGGTGGTAGTGGCCTTGGTGCTAAGGGTGGTACCTAGGGCTGCTAAACCAGTGGCCGGGTCGTTGACCGTATTGCGCAACGTGGTTAGTTGCCCCGAGATGGCACTTACCGTGGCGGCCGGCGCTTTCAGGTCCACATCGGTGCGGAGCGTGGTGAGTTGGTTGCCTAGCGTGGTTTGCCCAGCGAGCAGGTTAGCAAGCAGCCCGCCATCGGTCGCGAGTAAGTCTTGGGCCGCTTTAATGGCGTTGGTCTGCGTGGCGTCCAACTCGTAGTTGGCCTGAAACTGCTGCACCACGTAGGTGGTATCGGCTTTACCCGCGACGGTGCTAGTCAGCGCCGTAACATTTTGGCGCACCGTGGCCAAGCTATCGGCGCTGGCTTTGGTGTTAAGCAGGCCCGTCAACTGCTCAATCGTGCCGAGCAACTCCGTGATGCGCTGCGTTTGCTGGCCAATGGCGGCGTCGGCCTGCTGCTGGTAGGCTCGAAACCACATGAGGAGTTGCGCCGTGTTGGGCGGGTCTACGATGTTGCCGGATTCATCCACGAAGGGCGTGCCTTTAGCTTCTTCGACCGAGGCCGTGAGAGCAGGGGCAAGGGCGGGGTGTACAGTAGTAGCCATGCTATGCAGTTTTACCAATTCGAGTCCAACCGGAAGTGCCATCATTGCGGCGGCTGTAGCGACAGCGCCACGCGAAGCCGTTGGCGTCGCGCTTATCGAACTCATCCATCGTGACCACATCGGCCGAGCCCACTAGGATGGTGCTATTCTGCCCGGCTTGCGCGGGGGGCGCCCCTGCGGCTTGCAGGGCTGCGCTGCCGTAAGCGGTTAAGTCGCCATCTACCCACGTATTCGAGAGGTCGAGCACGGCGTTCGTAATAGCGGAATTATCGCCCACCGCAAAGGGGTCGCGGGCCGTGCCTGTGCCAGGGGTAGCCGAGCTGCCGCCTGCTACTAGCACCCAATTGGCATTGGCCTCGTCAAGCGTGCCCAGCTGCGTTGGCGGGCCTAACCACTTGTATTGCTTGCCACCTAGGAAGTACAACCGGTCGGTTACTACCCACTGCTTGGCCGTATCGGTGCCCACAAACGGCATGGGCACGCCGGGCGGTTGCACCACGACCGTACCAGCACTGAGCGGGCCGGTAATGCTGGAGGAGCCAGACAGGTAGATGACCTGGCGCCCGGTTCCCTTGGTGCCGGCTGTGGCCTGCGTATTATGCAGCACGGCGCCGAGCGGGCGCGGGTTGGAGCCGCCTTGCGCCAGCGGGTAACCGATTTCGCAGTTGTAGAAAAGGGCGCAGTCGGCCGGGCTGGGAAACGCGGACGCTGGGAGCGAAGGCGTGTGGTAGAGCTGCACCGTGGCCTTAGCGGTGCTGGGGTCATCTGGTAGAAACTTGGTGTCGTGCACCTGTGAGCCCTGGCCCACAGCAAAGAGGCCGGGGACCGTTTGCCCATTTCCCCCATCGACCGCCACCGCTTCGTTCAACGTGATGACCGCGCCGTTGCCGAAAAAGGAGGCGCCGATTGATAGCGCCGGCTGGTCCACCTGCGCCCGGGCCGTATTGGCCAGCGTCGTCGTACTGCTGGCTAGGGCGGCCTCTATGTCGTCATAGCCGGTTGGTGGCTGTCCATCCGCCAACCCTACCCAGGGCTTACGCTGGTCGAGCGCGGCAAGCGATGCGTTGAGTAGTCGGTTCGTGGGCGCGCCATCCGTCTGCGTGCCCAGGCTGTCGTAGAGCTTGCCGGTGCCGGGGGTACTGGGGCCACCGGATTTCGCAACTAAGCCATTGTCCGACAAGTCACTTTCCAGCCACCAGTACTCTTGTCCAGCTACGTTGACCGTGCGATTACGGCGAAACGCCTGGGGCACGGCCGCGCATGCGTCTGCAAGGCTCGCGTAGGACGTGCCATCTGTTTGCGCGTAGAAGGCGTCTGCCGGGCCGCCTAGGGCATTGCGATAGCCACCCGGCAGGGTGGTGCCGATGCTATTGGCCATAAGTGAACTGGTGGCGGGCGTTGGCCGGGTAAGGGCCAGCAGCGCGGTAGAGGTAAATCGGGCGGGCTTGCGTTGTGCCGCCCGCGTCAGCCACGGCCAAGTCGGCCTGCTTCACGTAGGCGGCCGTGATGTTGGCCCCTTGGTTGTCGAGGTCGAACACGCTTAGCAGGCGCTGGCCGGGCGGCGGGGCGATGATAAAATCTTTGGCTGTCGTGCCCGTATTTAGCGTGCCCTGGTTTCCGGCCGTGGTGAGCTGCGAAGGCAAGGCACGAATAGCGGCGGAGGTCGTTGGCGGGCCACTGGCGGGGCCGAAGAAAACCAAGTAGTAGCCGATGATAGCCACCGTATTGCTGCCTAGGTTGCTCTCCGCAGCCTGGGGCGCATTAGGGTTGCGCACGCCAGGGGTGCGGGTGTCGGGGGTGTTGCCAGGGGTGATGTTCTTGGCGGTGCCCGCTGCGTAGCTCACCAAGCCTTGGTAGACTATCGGGGTCAGGGTGCGCACCACGTTGGAGTTGCGGCTGAAGGGGGAGGTCGTGCCAGCGGTGCTGATGCGTACCCCGTCTTTGTTAATTTGGTCGCTGGTGAGCGCGCCCGCGTCGCCCTGGTTAAATGTGAGGGTAAGCGTATTGGCTACCGACTCGCCTACTTCGCCATCCTGGGGGGCGGATTGCACGAGGCTAGCGTTAGCGGTGGCGTAGGCGGGGAAGATGGTATCTATCGCTGCGAGCAGGATAACCTCGTTAGCCGTTTTGCCCTTAGCTGGGATAACCTGGCCGTTCTGGTACTTGCCGAACGTGCGGCCCCCGCTTTGAGAAACCGGAATGTCGTCAGTGAACAAGGCGCCGCCGGTACCGCCCGGCGTGCTGCCCATTGAGGGCGCGGCGGCGGGCTTCCAGTAGTCATCTTCTACGCCCGTAAAGGCTGGAAACGGACCGCCTACTTGCTTGGCGGTGGCGAACTGGTCCGCCCCGTTGATGTTCCAGATGCTTAGCTCACCCAGGGCCCAATCATTGATGCTGGCCGGGCTGGTGTCGCGCCGTACGTAGCCGTAGCGGGCCTCATCCGAATCAACGGGCACGAACTTGGCCGGGATTAACTCGCCCGGCTTAAAGCTGCCATCTACGTACACGTAGCCCTTGGGCGTGGCGCTCGGGTCAAACACAGCCACCAGCACCTGATTCGTGGTGCGGGGCTTGGCGGGGTCCGGCTGGTAGAACTCGATTAACACCTTGGTCTGCACGCAGCAGGTGGCGTAATCCAGGTCCTCGAAGGATTCACCAAAACCACCGTTAGCTGCGATTTCCGTCCGCGTCAGCAGCCGGAATGCCTTGAGTAAGCTAGGGGCTTGGTTAGGCGGGAGCGCCCCGCCTAATAGGCTCTTTAGTTGCTCGTAGGTAAGTGCTACGTTAACCAGCCCGCCGCCGGGACCAATGGGCAATTCCCACTCCATGAGCCCCCCCGCCATGTCAACGCTGGGGGTCTGAACGCGGGGTAGGTCCGAAATGAAGTAGCCTTGTCCAGCCATGCCCCAAAGTTGCCGGGGCACTCTAGGCGCGACCGTACCCCCAGGCCCTTACCCGTTGACAACCCCCGTTAGTGTCTCCGGCGCACCCCGCCCCCGTGCACGGCGCGGGCGCGAAAGGCGTATTTACCGGGGGCGGGCTGATACAGTGCGTGCGTGAGTCGCGCCCCGGCTGGCAGGTCAGGCAGCCCGGTCGAGCCAATCTCAATCAGGGAGACTTCCGACTTCGCTGCCCGCGTGTCCCACGAGCTAGCACCCACCAAGAAGCGGCGGCTAGGCGCGTCATTGACAGAATCCACACTGTCAAGCAGCAAGGGTGGGCCAGTGTGGTCGTGGCGAATGGTGCCTGGCACGAGCCACGCATTATTGGCCCGCAGCGCCATCCCGTCGAGCACGTTCGCCTCAAAGAGGGGGCTGGCCGCCTTATCAATACTGCGCGCCCAACTCGTCGTTTGCGTACCATCAAGCAGCCCCACGCCTTTGCCAAAGGCGAGTAGGTTGCCCGCAAACAGGCCGGCCGACAGTGGTACGTCAGGGTGGTAAACTGACAGCGGCTCAGTGGGGCGTACGGTGCCGCCGGGGCCATCGGCCCGAAAGTTGTCCTCGCCGTCCCAAGTGGCATTCTGCGGGCGCAATTGCACCCCGATGGTGGTAAGTAGGAGCTGGCCGGTAGCGGTGTCCACGGGCTGCACGGGCGCCCACTCGGTGGCCGGCAGGAAGATAGCCGGGGGTTGGAACGGCGGGTAGGCGCTTTGGTCCCGGCGGGCCACGAACAGGTTTTGCCCCTGCGCGTAGTAGTCACGCACCACATCTCCCTTTTTGTAGGCTGAAAACGGGCTGTAGGTGGGCGCGTCTCGAAACAGGTTGGTGTCGGCGGCCAGCCAGCTGTACACCCGCAAGGTTGCCGTTTGCGAGCCGGAGGGCAGGGCCGCCAGGGGTACTTCAAAGGTATTATCCTTCCCATCCGCCGCTAGCTTAAGCGTCGCCAGCTGCACGCCCAGGCTGTGGCCATCCACTAAGATTTCGTAGGGCAGCGTAGCTACGGCGGCGGTCGTGGGCGAGGCTACGGTATTGCTATCGTAGTCAAGGTACGTTTCCGTTGGCGCTACCCGGCCGGTAAAGCTCAGGAAAGCGGGGGTGGCTTCCAACCCACCCACCAGCGGCAGGGCCGGGCTGAGCAGGTAACGGTCATCGCGCAGGCTTAACGCCAAGCTACGGGGCCACAGGGTCGAATGGTCTTTGCCTTTTTCGCCCGTGCGTTGCAGCACCAGCGGGAAAGAGCCACCGGCGGGCGGCGCCCAGCCGTTGGCGCCGCGCAGTTGACTGAAGTCACTTAGCCAAGCTGCTACGTCGTGAAACACCTCCCCCTGCCAGAACGAATTTTTAAGCCAGCCGGCATCCGTGGTTCCCGTTAGCGACTTCCAGCCCGGGCGCACCTGCTTGGTCTGGCTATCCTCCAGCCAGTGCCACCGATTTTTACCCGGCGAAAGGATGGAGGCAGTGGGGGATAATGCCGTTGTGTCCCCGGCCGGCGTCCCCGCTGGAAGGTAAGCCCGGCCGGGGGCGTCAAAAGCAGCTTCCAGGGCGCTACGCACCTGCCAGGTGCCCTGCCGCTGCACCAGCGTACCCCCTAGTACTTGAGCCAGCGCGTCCACGACGGTACGCTGGTCGGTGGGCTCCTCTTTTTCTTCGTCGTAGTAGCCCGTGCGGTTGGTGGTGGCTAGTTCTTCCGGCGCATCCATCGTGGCCATTGCGGAATCGCGCCGGTTCGTGTAAATCTGCACCGGCAAGGACACTTGGCACCGGCTCAGGCAGTGCAGCAGCGTGTGCAGAATCGGGCGATGGCCGCCGAGGCGCTGGTCCTTGTGGCCAAGCATATCCACGTTCTTCAGGTCAGACAAGCCATCCGTTGCGGTCAGGGATACCGGCTGCAACCCATCGAGCAACGGCGCGGTGTAGATGTCCGGCTTGATGTAGCCGCGGAAGTAAAGCTTGCCTTGGTAGAAGTAGTCGCAGCGACAACTCAGGGGCGCGCCCGTGACAACGTCCTCGAACAAATCAATATCGGCCAAAAAGTTTAGCTCGGCCGACGTACCCACGACCGAAGGCACGTCACCCTGCCCGCCAAGCGCACTTTGCAGGCCATCCGACTTGAGAACCACCGGCTGCCCCGTGCCGCAAATGGGAGTAGCAGTCCCGTCGAAGTCGCGCCGCCACAAAGCCACGCGGTGCGGGATGCTGTCAAGGTCGTCGTAATCAAGGTATTTCCAAAGACGATAGCGGTCGGCGAGTACGAACGACACCGTGAGCGCCCCGCCGGCCGCATCGGTTACGCTTGCCTCGTACGCCCCGGCTGGCAAGCCATCGAAGCGCCCCGTGGCGTTGCTACTGGCGGCGACCGGGCCGGTCAGCGTAAAGGCCAGGGCCCCGATACCTCCCTGCACTTCTACCAAAACCCCGCCGTTGCGCTCGGCAGTGGTATCGGGGTTAAATAAAATAAGGTTGTCCAGCGCTAAGCTGCTGGTGGTTGCCGTGCTGGTGTCAACCAAGTAGACGCCGCCCTGCCCATTGCTGTACACTTGCCGCCAGGTCTTGCCGCCACTGCCTGGCAGCAGGTACGCATCAACCAGGGTGGCGTAGGGCGACTGGAATACGCCAAGATTGCGACCGGTGGGCAAGGTGAACACCGCCAGCAGGTTGTAGACCCAAAACAGGCGCAAGGTGCCGTTCAGCCCGCCTAGGCTGCGGTTTTGCAGCGGGAAGCTGCGGGCAGTCGATTCGTCACCGTCCGTAATTTGCAGCAGCTGCGTGCGGAAGTCCCCCGTGGCATCGGTGACTTTTAAAAAGTACTCCCCCGCCTTCAGGTTGTAAAAGCGAACGGGGTACACCTCTAGCTGCGAAACGGCCGTTTGGTGGTAGCCAGTAGCCGCGCCCGCCTGCCCCGTGACTTCGAGCCGATATGGGGGTACGCCGTACTGCCCCGTTAAGTCAAAGCAGGCATCGGCGCGCCCGCTCCCCGTGGTGTTGCTGGCCGTGGGCAGCGCCTTTAAAGCTAAAGGGGTGCCAATGGTGCCGCTGGGACCCGCTATGTTTTGAGTGTAGACGCTGCCGTTGCCCCCGTAGCGCACCAAGCGGGTAGCCCCCGGCTTGTATTCATAACGAAAGACTTCATCGCCCTTGGTTAGCTCGAAAGGGTTGTTCTGCTGGCTGTCGGTCTGGGTGCTGTAGGGCTTGCGGGCGGTCGTATCGAAAAAATCCTCAGTGGCTACGAAGGGTGCTCCTGCCCCTGTGTTGTTGCGGATAATGGTGCGGCGCAGCAGAACATACATGGCACGAAGGTCCAATTCGCGGGCGCGGGCGGGCGGGGGCGCTAGGGTTTACCCGTTGACAACCCCCGTTGCGCTGTACATTCGATTTATGAAAGCCCTTCTCTTTGCTGTTGGCCTAGCTCTGGCTAGCGCTCCTGCGTTTGCTCAGTCTAGGCCGGAAGCTGCTTCGTTTCCACTAAAGCAAGCTAATGTGGTTGTTGTGCGCACGCCAGACAGCCTAAAGGTGGCCCTTAGCAAGCTATCCCGTTCTCTTCTTTCGGCTGGCTACGGCATAGATAAAAGCGACAAACAGGCGGGCTTTCTGGTTACTACGCCCCGTGCCACCAAAGACAAGAAGGCAGTGTATGTGCGCCTGCGCTTCGCCTTGTTGCCTGAGCAGGGAGCGACTGCTATCGAGCTTCGAGGTGACTACAGCGTAAGCGGGCTCTTGGGAGAAACACCCATCAGCAACAAGGGCCAATCGGGTAGTGCTATTGCTGCGGCGTGGGGCGAAATGCAGCGGGCAGCCAGTCTTTACCCCGAAGGTATTGTAGCTTACCGCCGCCAGCCCTAGCCCGTACGCGAGACTCGGTAATCCTCACTCTTACCGATGGCTACTAGGTCTTTACCTCGCAGCACGAATTCAGCCACTACCTTAATCGGCTGCTGCTGGGTGGCGGCAGCTGATGAAGTCTTGAAGTTCGAGGCGGGCGCAGACGAAAGCGAAGTGCCGCCGCCACCTTTGCCGATATTGGAGGCAATACTTTTGACAGCTGAGCCGAGGGCCACTAATGCGATACCCCCGGCAATCGCAACTATCGGGTTAAGCGTCTCAAGCGCAGCTTTGATGCCAGCGACCGCAATGCCTACACCAATGGCTAACTCGCCGACTTGGATAGCTAGCCCGCCAAGGGCGCCAAGGACAAGGGAAGGCAGTGCTTCTAGGCCACTAGCGCCACTGAGTATCTGACCTACTGCCTCACCAAACCCAACGGCAATATTTGTAAATCCTTGGCCTAGGACATCATTTATGTTGTCGCTGAACATCTCGCCGGCAAGCTGGAACTGAGCCAACTGCGCGGTGGCACCGTCGTTAACGCTGATTAGCGAGTCTTGCAACTTGCCGCCGCCAGCAAGTACGCCCTGCGCAGCGCGGTCAAATACGCCCGCATAGTCTGGCTCCAGCAGTTCAGGTAGCGCTAGCTGGTCGGGCAGCTTTAGCTCAAAGGCAGGCGTGTCGTTGATTTTCTCTAGCCCCTTGGCGACTCGGCCGCTTATCTGGTCAACTGCCGTGGGTAAGGAGTTGAGGTCTTTTACCAGCCCTTTTATCGTGGCGCTAAGCGGAGACAGCCCGGCTGATATAAGGCCCGTGATGCCGCTTTGAAGCGCCGAGCGCCGAGCGCCAATGTAATCAAACGCGTCACCCAGGGCCTGCGATTGCCCGGCCGCCGTGCGCAATCCTTTTTGCAGCGACTCGTACGCCTTGGCAATTTCGCTGGCGCTTCCTTTTGACGTGCCTTCTAAATCGGCAATCTTCTTTTGAAGCGCCTCAATCTGCGAGGTGTCAACCCGAATGGCACCAATCGTTGTTTCCTTTTCCCGCTGCTCCTGAAGTGCTTTTAACTGCTCCTTGAGCTTTTGCAGAACGCCGGCTTGCTCGCCGACTTTCACTATTTCGTCGCTGAAATAATCAACGGCGTCCCCAGCGCCCTTAGCGGCCGGAAGAATCCCCTTGAAAAAGTCAGCAAACGAAGCGCTTTTAGTCTGACCCAGCCCCAGCAGCTCACGAAAGGGCTCCGCAACACTACGCGCCGTTGCCGCCCCATCAGCAAGTGCTTGCTGAAAGTCACCCCGGAATAAGTCGGTAACTATGCGAATGTTGCCAGCGAATAACTGAAGCGAAGAAGATATACCTGCTACGGCGCCGGCTAATACGCCCCCGCTAAGGGTTAGCGCAAACTTGCCAACGCTGGCAATGGCTTGCCCGATAGGCCCGGCCACAAAGGCACCTATAGCAGTTGAGGCGGCTTCAAAGGCATCGGCAATAGATTTGCCCAGCCCACTGAAAACGTCGCCCGCGGGCCCCTTGAAATAACTAACTACGCTATCCCAATTTTCGTAGATAAGCAAGGCCGCCGCCGCTACGGCCGCTACGCCAATGCCAATAGGGCCGAGCGCCGCAGTCGAGGCAATGCCCAGCGCCTCAAAGCCCGCAATCACGGCTGGAATAGCCGCTACCACGCTACCTAGCGCGAAGACAACGGGACCTGCCGCCGCCGCTACGGCCGCAAAAACGATAATCCCGCTCTTAACCCCTGGCGATAGTTTCTGAAAGGCATTAGCGGCATCCTGCACGAAGCTGGAAACTTGCTTGATGACTTCCTTTAAATTGAGTTCTTTCGCAATGTCGGCTCCTAACCCACCGAGCGCTTGGCCGATGTTGTCGGTTAGCGTCGAGAACAAGCCGGGTAGCGTTGCACTCTGCGCAGCCATGAGCCCGCCGAACTTGCCGCCCTCCTTGGTGAGGTCTGCAAAGGCCGTTTGTAGGTTGCCGAAGTTAACCTTGCCCGACTCGACCAGCTTGCGTACCGCGTCGTCAGTGACGTTAAACTGCTTGGCGAGCTCCTGAATGATAGGAATGCCCCGGCCGGTCAACTGGTTGATATCCTCCTGAAACAGGCGGCCCTGCACCCGCGCCTTGCCAAACAGGTCCGCAATCTCCCCGATGGGGGCCCCGATGCCGGCCGAAATGTCGCCGAGCTGGCGCAGGGTTTCTTTGAGGTCTTTGGCGGGGGTATTGAACGCCAGCAGTTTCTTAGCCGCTTCTTGAATCTCAGGAAACTCAAAGGGCGTATCGGCTGCGAAAGCCTTGAGGTCGCTTAGGGTTTGGTTGGCCGCTTCCGCACTGCCGAGCATGGTCGTAAACGCGACCTTGGCCACTTCCAGGTCGCCGGCCATCTTCAGCGCCGCGCCACCGACTAAGGTTAGCGGCACCGTGACGCCCGCCGTTAAGGCACTCCCAGCGCCTTTCAGCGCACTACCTAGTCGAGCGCTTGCTGATTCTGCGGTAGAGGCGAGCCGGCTCAAGCCTGTCTCTGCCTGCGCAATGCCAGTAGAGAGCCCCGAAATGTCGGCGCCGATAAGTACTTGCAGGCTTTCGAGGGTGGCCATGTTATGCTTCTAGGAGGTCTCCAAATCTTTCTTTCATGCGCGCCTGCCAGCTAGCGCGCTCGGGGGTGGCCGCTACGGGGGCAGGGCGGTCAATACTTGGCAGGGGTAGATAAGCTGATTCCGCTAGCCGGTCCTTGGCTTCTACCGCCAGGTTATAGGCTTGCGCGGCAACCATCCGAAACCCCACCAGGTCTTTCTGCCGGCGCACGTCCTGGCCGGCGTAGAGGCTATCTAGTTCGTCCCAGGTGAGCTGGCGCAGGCGCACGGGGGGCAGCAGCAATTCCCCTAGCACGAAGTCGGCAATCTCCCCCCAGCTTAGCTGTTCTTGCGGGGCTTGGGTGTCTTGGGCCCCGCTGCCGCTGTGGGGGTTGGGGCCGCTGCGTTTTTTGAGCGCTCCTGCTGGCGTTCGTAGCGTACTTGGAACTGCCGAATCAATTCGCGCATGGGTTTGGCAGCTTCTAGTTCGTCGGCTTCATCAAGCCAGTACCCGACCTGCGCGGGCGTGAAATCCAGGGGTAGCCCGTCGATTTCAGCCCCCGACGCAAGGGCGGAATACACGAAGTCGCGTAGGTCGCCAATGCTGAACGAGAGCGTGCGTAGCGCGTCGAGCCCGAATAGCGCCCCGTAGGCTTGCAGCGACATGGGGCGCCCCTCGGCATCGCGCCGCTCGGGCAGCCGGCAGAAGATTTCACCTTGGTTGGTTCCAATATGGAACGGCCGAGCCGTGTCTAGCTCGACCGTTCCATAGCCGTTAGGTTTCGTAGGGTGTACGATTTCCATGCTGGATTAATTAACGCTGGCAACTAGTGGGCCCGTACCTAAAAACGACACGGTGAACGTGGCCGCCCCATCCAACGGGCTGGTGGCCTTGGTGCTGGTGATGATGGCAGTACCCGTGTATTTGGTATCGCCCACGATGGAGGTGCCAAATACAATATCCACCACCGTGCGCGCCAATTGCAGCGCGGTCAGGTCGGAATAGGTTTTGTTGCCCGCCTTGTCCGTGCCGGTCGCCACGCGCTGAATGCCAGAGGCATCGGCGTTCCAGGAGTGCTGGGCAGCAACTGATTCCGCCCACCCGCCACTTGCACGGCAGGCAGCCGTACTAGTTGCTGTGTCGATTGACATATTGATAGTGTCAGCGCACCCAATAGGCGTGCCCTCTACACTTATAATTAAGTCGATTCCAGAAATGGTCTGAACTGCCATGATAATGAAGTACTAAGAGGTGAATGAATGGGCGGCTTACTTACTGGGCAATTCGTTTCGCGGGACGCGGCTTGGGCGGGGGCGTTACTGCTTCCCACAAAGGCTGGGCTGCTGCTGGTGTCTCAGTCAGCCACCGACCGACTTGCAGCAGGGTAAAGTCTATCCGCAGCCCTTGCTTCGTGTACCCCGCCACAAGGGCTGAGTACACGAAGTCACGGGCGTCGTTCCCTGCCAGAGGGAAGGCATCGGGGCCAAAGGACTTGTGAAAGCCAGCGGCGCCAAGCGGCTGGCCGGTCTCTTCCTTGCGGTGGTGCAAGGCGCGGGTGGCGGCTTCTAGGGCCTCGCCGGTGGCAAAGGGCCGGTCCTGCCCGCCTAATTGCAGCGAGCCGACAATCTGCTTGGCGCTCATGCCTAGGGGTTGGTCACAAACGTCAGCGGCCCTGTGCCACTCACCTGCATGGTGAAGGTTACGGAAGGCTTGTCTGGGTTAATGCTAGACACTTGCTTGAGGCTGGTAATTAAAGCCATGCCTACACGCTTCTTCTGGCCGGGGCTGTTTGTGCCAAACGCCACCTTCACCGGCTGCCCAGCATCTTTCATTACTACTAGTTCGTCATAGACGAGGTTCGTAGTATCATTGCCACCCTGCTCGACGCGGACAATGCCATCCATCTCAGCCTTCCAATAATTTGCGCCAGCCACAAGGCTAGCCCACGAACCAGCAGCAGAAGTTCCGCCAGCTGCTGCGGCCGCAGCTTGCGCAGCGGCTATATCAGCTCGGCATAAGGCTACGGCCGTGCTGGCCTGTGCGGGGTCGGCAGTTAGGGTGCCTTCTTCCCAGCGAATGTCTTGAGCACATCCAACCTGAATATCTTGGATAAGTATATTCGTGGCTAGGCTTGAAACGTTTACAATTGGCATATAAGTAAGCAGTTAAGAAAGTGAAATGTGAGAAATTAGGGGTGAACCAGTCGAACCCGGCCGGCCGTGTCGAGGCGAACGGAAGGACCTAGCGTATAGACCAGCGGCCCGTTCCAGCTCAAGTACCACCGCACCCGCAGGCGGCGGTGTACTACTTGGCTTTGGCCGGTCGTGTCGTCGCCTGCGTCGTCTAGGCTCACGGCCCGGCCTTCCATGCACTGAAAGCCATCTGGTAGGGGCAGGGCGACGTAATCAAGGCGCTCTAGTATCTGGTCGGCAATGACATCCGCCACCGTGCTGTCCACGTTGCGCGTGGGGAACTTGGTGACTACATCAAGGAGTACTTCACACAGCCACTGGCGACACGAAGCGCGGCCGGTGACACTGAGAACTTGCGGCTTGGTTAGCAGCACGTAGTAGGCCGGGGGCTGCTGGTTGGCGTAGTCGTAGACTGGCACGGCCACGCCCTGGTACACCAGCCCGGAAAGGGCGGCAAATACAGCGGGGGAGAGGCGTAGCAGGGGGTTCATTTAGTGGCGCGGTAGGCGTAGGTGCGCGTGTCAGGCACAAAAAGGGAGGCCTTGAGCTTGGGGGCAACGGGGCTTTTGACGGCCTTGCCCGAGCGGCGACCGAAGTAGAAGCCAATGCTGTAGGAGAGCAGGCAAGCCAAGTAGGGCACGAGGGTAGCGTAAAACATAGCTAGTTGGCTTGGTAGTAAGGGTCAGCAGACTGCACCAGGTTTGCGCAGTGGCACAAAGGGCAGTCCACACCATACTTGCCCGTGAGAAAGCTGCGAGGGTGGTCAAGTGGCTTCAGGTCCGCTGCCTCGACCTCCAGTTCAGACTTGCATCCGCCACATATCAATGCCAGTGGCAAGACAAAGCCTCGGTTGTCCTTGATGACTTTCATCGTTATTTGACGGATAACCCCGCCTTTTTAAGGTTGGCAAGGAAGGCGCCTCGATTCTTTTCAAAAGCTGGCCCGAGGAACGGCTTGGCTTTCTGGTTACGGGTGCCTAGCTCAATAAAAGGTGCGTAGGTCACGTTCGTAGACACCGTAGCACTCAACCCGTTCGAGGCAATGACTGCGTGAATGGAGGAGCGTAGCCGACCCGTATCGACCGGGGCGAACTGCTTAGCATCCGATTCGACCAACAGGGCCGTGGTCGCCACCGCTTCCCGCACGGCGGCGCGGGTGCTGGGCACGACTAGCTTGAGCTTGTTGAGCAAGCTGGGCATGCCTTTGATGCTGATACTAGTTGTCGCCACTGGTCAAGCAGGTAAGCAGGAGAAACTCGTGGTATTCGTCGGGTGTCACCCCTTGCACGTTCAGCAGCTTGCCTTTCCACCGCACCCGTTGCGTGGGCTCGATGACGGGCAGGTTGCGAATCGTGATTTCGTAGGCTTCCGTGTGCAGCTCTTGGCCCAGGGCGAGCTTTTCCCCCGTCCGCAACGGCCGCACGCGTGCCCAGAGGCTGCGCTCAGTCGTGGTGCTTGGCAAGTACCCTCCCCGGCCATTGGAAGGCCCTGGGGCGTCGGTGAGCAACGTGATGCGCTCTTTTAGCTGGCCAGCTGGTAGCTTTCCCATCAG
>Ga0265798_10002850_pt1 | contig 25119 bp, 19 predicted proteins | sample P3T30metagenome_FD_192430 | JGI IMG/M metagenome (GOLD analysis project Ga0265798, IMG submission 192430) | Plant litter microbial communities from East Loma Ridge, Irvine, California - P3 T30 | ecosystem: Environmental > Terrestrial > Plant litter > Unclassified | place: USA: California...
GGAAGCGAGAACATTGCGTTATGTCTTCCGCTCGCTCCGCGCCTCAAGCAGCTCTGCATGCTGCAATTTCCTTTGCAAGACATGTTCGTCGACTGATGTAGAGGACTAGCTGAGGTGACACACACAACTCAAGACACCCACCAGGATGATGCTTGCGGGTGCAAAAAGTCCCTTTTGCTGGATGTCACTGGTCAATCTGCCAATCGAATATTCTATTTTGGACTGCTGGATGTGCCAGTAGAGTACGCCCACAGCAAGTTGCAGTCTGGGACCTGCCGTAAGGGAAAAGACCCTGCAATGCATTTGCAGGAAGGGCGCGGTCCCATGGAGAGCAGACCACATCCAAAACAACTAGAGATAGCCAAGACTGTCACAATTCCAACTACCCGGTGTCTAGGTTCCACCCATGGCGTTTCCATCATTCATATGCATCCAGCAGCTTCAATGGGCGCAGCGCTTCCAATGCTCTCGGTTCAAATTATTAGCACAAGTGGACTTGTTCTATGACTACGTCTTGCAGAGCCCCCATTTCTAATGCGGACCGCACGTTCGAGATGGTCTTTTCTTCCATGGCCGCTTGAGTCTAATCGCAAGATTAGCGTCATGTCGTTTGCAGTGGCAACTTCGGGGCCAGCAGAAGAGCTGTCCATGTAAAACAAAGGTCAAAAATAGCGCCTACGACACCACATCGGTGCTCCCACACTTTTGCTACTCGCAGGTCTCTTGCAAGCTACACTGCGACCTCTCAGCCCCGAGATCTGCAATGCAGTACGCTGCGCTGCGACACGTGTGCTCCTTCATCCAATCATCACCAATCATCGTTCTGTATGAATGAAAAGACACAGCTTGTTAGGAGATAGGAAAGGCAAGGCATCCGCGAAAGATGATACTGTAAGGATCCGCCACACTTTTGCGCAACGAAACTTTCGTTCAGCCCCAAAGCAAAGAAGGGATCGCGACTCACCTCTACAGTCCAGGTACCCATATGAGGGAGCAGTAGAACATGTGGATTTGATATCAAGCCAGCGTGTACATTCGGTTCGTTCTCGTATACGTCCAATCCGGCTGAGGCAACCTTCCCACTGTCGAGTGCTTTGACTAAGGCTTCTTCATCGATCACTGCGCCCCTCGCAGTATTCACTACCACTACGCCATCTTTCATTTGACTGAATTCGTGCGTTGAGATGAAATGTCGGGTCTCATTCTAAGATCAAGTCAGTCTCAGTGGTATCAAGCTGTTCGTGCGACTTGATCCAGGACTCACATTTAGTGGCAGGTTGACGCTCACCACGTCGCTCTGTTCCAGCAGATCTTCGAAAGTCACGTACTCCGCTGAGCCTGCGACGTCCTTTTCCAGTCTACGCCGATTGTGGTAGATGATGCGCATGCCGAACGCCGCAGCTTTTTTGCTGAGATTTTTCCCGATCCCTCCCATGCCTAGGATGCCCAGTGTCTTTCCTTCAGGGTCATGTCCCAACGGAGGCTGACGATGGCCTCTCCAATCTCCGCTTCGCAAAGTCGTTATGGAGACGTTCAGTCGTCGCAGAGCGCCGAGTATGAGGAACATGGCGGTGTCGGCGGTCGAGTTGTTCACTACGTTGGGTGTGTTGGACACCATGATGCCTCGCTTCGTGCAAGCATGGACATCGATCTGGTCGTAGCCGGCACCTATTGTACTCCTCATCAGTACTCCTGAAGCTATACGCGAACTTTTCAAGCTCACAGATGTGTAGCAAGGTTGAACTGGTACACAGTAGCCTTCAAACCATAGATGAGAGGAAAGTGGTGCTTACCATTGTGACAGACGAATTTCACACTCGCTGGTAGCGCCCACACCACCTCCTCGTTGAATCTTCCAGTGAACTCTACACTTTCGAAGGTTCGGTATACCACCAAGGCACCGTCGAAAGCACCTGCTTGACACTGTTGGAGGAAGTCGATTCGATTTTCGGCGCGTGCTTCGAGCACTTCGGCGAGCGACGATAACGACTTCCAAGAGTCATTGGCACTATTGAGCATCTCATTAGCGAAGAAAGCTACATCTCGAAGATTCGAGTGTATTCCCCGTGTCCCGAGAACTCTCACACGATTGTCTCGGCATACTGCGCCATTCAAGAAACGGCCGAAAGAACTTACTATCCAATGCGACCCAGCAAGAGTATCTTAGCCCTCATGCCTTGACTTGCGCGATCCTGCGATCTCTCACCACAGATACTGCTGTAGATCTCCAATCTGTATCCAGAGCGATTGTCTCCTCTTGGCTTCACGAAGCTCGTATGCTAGCAATCAAGGAGCAAAGAAGTGAACGTGCATGAAACAAATCTTGAAAGCCCAAAAGCTAATGTTAGGTACCAACAATCTCCTCCCAAGACAAAACCTACATCATCGCCGGATCTTTTTCACAATCGCAGGACACGACACTGCTGTATACCCCGCTGTCCCTGCATACATACCATTCGGGTCACAACCCTTTCCCCACCAAAACAAAAACGTACACTAATGCACCTACTTTCTTTTCCAGACTTGCTCGGTCCTTGAGCTCCGAGGCGGTGGATACGTAGCTCGCTATACATGATCTGTGCTAATTGGCAGTTAATTATTGCAGCCTCCGTTCTTCGGACGCTTATCTACCGGTGGAAAATGTGCCATGTGCTGCGAGGGCTTGTTATCTATCGCTGGGGAAGATGCTGCATGCGCCGCGGCCCTGGATGCGGGATTGCGTAGGTACATGCACGTTCATCCTTGTGGGGATTGTGAGTGGTTGGAGTGGGTCTTGGGTATACATCTTTCGGCGTCAATGACACTGTTGTCGCTACTACCCGTATTCGATGCAGTTACCTTGCGAGAATAGCACGTTGAGGGGCCTCGTCAAAATAAAATGGATTTGTAGATTCGAAATGCTTCATTAAAAATTGTGATGCGATAAGGTAGCAAGCACTAGAATGGCTCTAAAAAAGACTGCCAGGGTTTGCAAGTCGTCCGCAAATCGTTCTCAACGCCAACGGCGAAAAGGATAGTGTAGAGGTCTGCAAAAAGAAGTGCAAAAAAAAAATGAGATGGTCACTACGAGGGTCGAACTCGCGACCTTGGCGTTATTAGCACCACGCTCTAACCAACTGAGCTAAGCGACCGTCTTATCGATTCTTGACAGTTTGTCAACATTATGTTGCTATGATTGCGTATGTTGTGGTGGCAAGTGCTGAAAATGGGTGACGCGCTTGAAGGTGGGGTTTGGAGAACATCAAAATTTGATCAAAATTTGAGCTACACTGGCCGAGGACGCGCACGTATTGCACGACCGTTGAGTCATGCTACCGTAGGCTGTCACCAGCTTGAGGCTCCGCGTGATCGATTACCTCAGCGAAGCTCTACTACCAAACACTACGAGTACGTTGAAAGGAGCCCGGCTATCCTTAGCATGTTATACATAGCTTTCTTACTGTACTTTACTACTATTGAAGATAGACAGGCTACTAGTTCAGGTTACAGGCTTTGCCCTTCGTTGGTGGATTTGGCTGGTCTCATCGATCACGAATCCTTGCGGCACCTGGTGCTGGCCGAAGACACATCACATCACATTTGAGAAATGCTACTACAGGCTGCGCAGGTGATAGAAAGCCTGTAACTCCGCAGCGCAGCTGCAAATGCCTTGTACATCTCTCGACTCAGCACACAACTGACAGTCAGATAGCTGTGTATCACTTCAACTCGATGCAGAGGATCAAGTCTATGTAAGAGTACATCACAAATTGGCGGAGTCGACATGATTAGAGACAGAACCTTTGTTGTAGAACTGATTTCAGTTTGCAAAAGCGCTCTGCTACAAGAAGTAATCTATACTGCTCGACCCAATAAAATACATCCCACGTCCCTACTCCCCATTCGCAGCGCCTCCATTCTCCTGTGCCTTCGCCGCCTGCAACGCCTTCCACTTCTGCGCGTTGGCCATAAGCTTCGCCAACTTCGCCGCGCTCTCGTCGTCCGCTGGGAACACGTAATCGACATACTCCTCGAACTCGCCGTCGTCCAACTTTCTCCTCTTCTTGACCTTGCGGGGTATTTGTTTCTCGATCTTCTCCTGGTCTTCTGCGCCGCCGTGTGCGGCTTCGAAGGAGCGCCATGCGTTGAGCAGAGCGACGCGATCGGACGTTGCATTGAGCTCTTTGAGGCGGTCGTGCGCGCGGGTGAAGACTCCACGGGCACGAGATTTGGCGGCGTCACTGACTGGGCGATCTTCGTCGTCTTCGGCTGCAGCAGATTCGTCGGCGTCGGGAACAGAGAGTTCGAATTGGGCCCACGAGATCCAGACTTTGACGTGGTCGGTCTTTGCGAGTAGACGCTCGTACAGGGCGCGTGTTCGATCAAACTCGCCTTCTTCTGCCTCCAGATCGATGTATGCTTTCCACAGCAGCTCTGGCATATCGAGCTGAGGCTCGTTGACTGCGATCTCAAAGAGCGCGCGGGCACGGTCCAGGTCGTCAAGACCGCGCTCAAGTTCGGCAAATTTGATCCAGGTCTGGCAATTCGAGGGATTCCACTCGACGTACTTTTCATACAGCGTGCGGCATCGGTTGAACTCAAACAGCTTCATCTCCAGCTCAATGTAGCCCTTGAACAGCTTGTCCTTTGGTGCCATACCAATCGCCTGACCGAGTAGCTTTCGCGCGGTAGTAATTTGTCCTTGCCGGAGCTCAAAGTGCGCGAAATTGAGCCAAATTTTCGAGAATGTAAGGCGCTTGTGAGGGAGAAGGCGTATGCATTCTTGGTAGATCTGCCGTGTCCGCTCGATGTCCTTCGTGACGCTTTCTTCGTAGACGGCGTAGAAAAGCCAAATGTAGATGTATCTCCTCCAATGCCGCTTTTCTTGTGTGGGTGGTATTTGTGAAATGGCTCGCTCGTAGACGTCGCGTACACGATCGGGTTCACCTAAGCTCTCCTCCAGACGCCCCCAGTCAATCCACGCATCGTAGTTCTTGGGATTCTCTTTAACTTGCTCCTCATAGTGCGCTCTTCGCTTCGACAGGATAACATTCTCGACATCATCCACGCCACCGAATTGCTTCTCGAACTTTGTGTAGGCTTTCTGTAGGGTAACAGATTTCGATCGCGGCATACGGTCAAGCGCAAACTTATAGATAGCTCGAGCCCGGTCATTCTCCTTGAGTCGTGCTTCGAAGCGCGCATACTCGATGAAGAGCTTCTCGTCCATGAAGTCGTCGCCAAGGGTCTCCACAGCTGTGCCGTACACATCCCGAACCAGATCGCTTGTGCCGAACTCAGCCTCCCATTTTCCCCATCGGATCCAATTGGCGGGGTGTGGATGCACGACGGTGAAGCGTTCGTAGATAGCCCTCGCGTTCTCAATCTCGTTCCATCGAGTTTCGAACTTGATGTATGCGAACCAGACATCTTCAGTTGGCTCCCATTGCATCCACCGCTCAAAGACAGAGCGAGCGCCGTCGACGTTGCCGAGCATCTCTTCCATGTGAACGTACTTGTACCATAGCTTGTCGATCCTTGGTAAGATGGTCACGGCGCGGTCCAACAGATTCCTCGCATGGTTGACGTTCCTCTCCTTTAGTTCGCTCTCGATGTAGCGAAGCCATAGAATAACAGATGTGCTGTCGACGTCCAGCGCGCGCTCGAAGACGGACCGAGCGCGTCTGAATTCCTTCTGCTCGATTTCGAATTGCGCATAGCGAGTCCAATTGTTCATGTTTATCCTGTTTCGGCGCACATAGTCCTCGAATTCCTTCCTCTTCCGGCCCTGGAACTCGTGCAGCTCCTCAAGGTCGGCAAAGCGCTGCGTCGGCGCCTTGAGCTTGTCATCTTGACGGTCGACGGCTTCGCGAAGCAGCTGCTCCGCGCTGACCTGCACAGCAGCCGCCGCCTTGTTCTTTACACGGGGCGGTCCCCGTGAGCCCTCCATGGTGATGGTGATGCAGAGGGTGGTTGGAGCCGGTCGCAAAGTCGGTCGTGGGTTGGATTAGATCGTAGTTTTGGCCAGGAAGCGGCGAGAAGTGAGGTAATTCGTGGGATGTATCGCGAAGACGGTAGCGGGCCTCTGGATGGTGACGTCGGGACGTGATGTAAGAGGGAAAAAAGATGGTGAAGTTCGTCGCGATACATGGAGCTAGTGACCAGGGTCCACGCGCCAAGCCTTGAGGCTCGCGCGTCAGCCAGGCCGCGACATCTTTTCCAAATCACGTTTTCTACACTCACCATCAACTCGCCACCCTCACAGCCTCTGTTTGCTATCAGCCAGTACTCCGTATATTCTCCCCAGGAACTTTAACTTCCAGTGGTCTCCTCAGAATATCACCACTGCGCAACGAACTTGATATCACACACTCAACATGGCGACTCTCGAGCAGGAGCTCATGGCGGATTTCGCTGACAGTGGAGACGAGCAATTCGAAGACGACCCCGCTGACGCGGACCCCACTAATCTGAGCGAGGATGAGGATCAAGAGATGGTCGATGAGGAAGCAGAGTACGCAGAGAAGAAGCAGAAGAAAGTGTCGGCAGACATCCGAGGCGCTCAAACACTTATGAAAACCCTGCGACCCATGCTTGAGCGCATCAGCGAGACCAAAAATTCCATGGAAGGCGTACTGGATGGGGAATCTATCGAAGACAGCCCAGAATATCAACTGCTGCAAGATGCGAACGAGTTCTCCACACAGATCGATGGAGAGATCCAAGCAGTCACCAAATTTGTCCGCGATGTATACAGCCTCCGGTTTCCCTATCTCGAAGAGTTGATCAAAAACCCCGTCGACTATGTCAAGTGTGTTCTGGTGCTACAAAACCAACCTCTCAGCGACATCAAGACCATTGCACAGAGCGCAGATAATGAGCTGGGCGTTCCTTTGAAGGACATCATTTCAGCCGCATCATTGATGGTTGTTTCCGTCGAGGCAACTCGGTCACAGGGTCGCGATCTCACAGACATTGAACTGGAGATGGTGGTTGATGCATGCAAGCTATTACTTGAGCTACAAAAGGCGAAAGGATCTATTCAGAACTATGTCCAGTCGAAGATGACACTCTTTGCGCCAAACCTCTCCGCACTTCTGGGATCAGAATCCGCCGCCCAACTCATCTCACATTCTGGAGGCTTAGTAGGCCTGGCAAAGACACCTGCCTGCAACCTGGCAGCTCTCGGCTCGAACAAGGCAACTGGTCTTGGTCTTGCTACTAACATCGGCGTACGAAGTCAGGGGTTTCTCTACCACAGCCCAATCCTTCAGATGGTTCGACCAGATCTCCGAAAGCAAGGCATGAGAATCGTCAGCGCCAAAGTCGTACTCGCTGCACGTGTCGACCAGTCCTTCTCATCTCGCGACGGCTCCACCGGCATTCAACTCAAGGACGAATGCGAGCGCCGTCTCGATAAACTCACCGAAGTACCCAAGAACTCTCTCGGCACCCGCGCTCTACCCGCCCCAGACGACAAGCCTGCACGAAAGCGAGGTGGCAGACGCGCGCGTGCCCAGAAGGCAGCCGTTTCGCAAACCGAGCTGAGCAAGATGCAAAACCGCATGGTCTTCGGCAAAGAAGAGAAGGAAGTAGGTTACGGCGACTCTACGAAAGGTATGGGTATGATCGGCGCAACAGATACCGGCCGCCTGCGCGCTCAGCAAATCGATCCCAAGACGCGTGCCAAGTTGTCAAAGAAACAAGGTGCAGGCTGGGGCGGCGACACTACGCTCGGCGCGGCCTCATCGCTCAAAGGCTTCGGCGGCGGAGGCGGAACAGCGACGTCTCTGCGCGCTCACGGCCTACGGACTGGAGGCGTGGGACTCGGTGGCGCTGGCACAAGCTCGATTGCTTTCACGCCTGTGCAAGGATTGGAGCTTGTTGATCCGAAGGCACGCGAGGAGGCGAATCGCAAGAGGAAGGCGGACGAGGATAGGTGGTTCAAGGGCGGCGCTTTCACGCAGATTGGAGGCAGCTCGAAGGTCGACGCGGGTGGGTTCAAGGTCCCTGCGCTGCCGATCAAGAAGCCGAAGACGGAGTCGTAAGAAGGGATGTGGCAGTTTCGAACTAATTGAATGGAGGCAGACAGATGGAAAGGTGGTGTGTAAGAATATGGTCAAGACATGTTTGGAGTTTCAGCGATAATATTCGCACGGGTCATATGCATCACATGGCGTTGGGGGATCCGTCGCATCCTATTCGTAGGCAGTCGACCATTCAGAAGATATCCACTCGTAGGACTACAGGGCTTTCAATTGAACTATCACACCAATATCATATTACCTTTCTCATATGGGCATGAAGTGCGATTTGGCAAGGACGTAAGCTACCTGTCCTCATCTGGCGGCGGATTTCAGTCGTGATCAACGATAATAAGTTGAGGATATACAGGCCACTTTCTTGACACGAGCATGTGCTGGAATGTAGATCGCGAAGCGACAGTGTTAAACTTGTCCAAGATGATAGCTATGCTGTGGTCAGTGCCATTAGTAACAACAGCAAGCAGCAAGCTCTCTCATCAACACTCTTGATAACATGGCAAGTACCAAAAAAAATCCAAATCCAATCCAAATTGTAATTAAATCTCCCTCTGGAATCCAATAGAATTGGTACTCGCAAACCAAAGCAGGTCCAGGAACGCAGGACCGACAAAGTGGTATCTTCGAACGACCAAGAACAAAGTGACAAGAATCGCAGCCAAGGTACGCCGGTGGAAGAAAGGAGACCAGAATCAATAGTGCAAATTAGCCGCCCTTGGGGAAGGAAGGCTTTTAGTATCCGAGTATGCTACAGTGGACGCAGAGACCGAACTTATGGAACAAGAGTGCTTATGTACACCGATGGGAACGCTGGTATGGTGCAGGTCGATTGAGCGTGGTAGCTCTCGGGTGGTATGGGTGGGAGATGTGTGTACATGCGGTGGTGCGGTGGTGTGGTGTGGTTGTGTGGGTAGTACGGAGGTTTTTATCAGATGGTGATGTATTCCGACAGGACGAGAGGGTCGCGGCGCGCTCACATGAGCTTGCGATGTACGATCATTACACCGAAGGATTAAGAAAGCGCCGCGGCGTGATTAACAGGGGTTGATGATACAGACGAGGGCTGTGTTGGCGGCAAAAGAAACACGTCTGCTTCTTGATCAGGTATCGCCCATTGTACCTCCATTCTCCTTGATCTCTCAGGTCCTGTCTCTCCGAGTCATCGTTGTTGTCTAGGATGTGGCTTCTCTTGCGTCGGCGAAGAGCGCATGGGCGGTGATCGGCGAAGGTTTGGTGATCGTCGGACTGTGTCTGATGCCAGGGTGGCAGCCGCACTGGGGGTGAGAGGCGTCGAGCTCCCGATAACAGGCGTTCCTTTTTGTGAGCCACCAGTGCCGGTTGCATGATGCATACTTCGGACCGTAGATGGCGTCGCGGGAGAGCGACCGCCAACTTCTTGCGGTGCTCGTGGCGTTCGGCTTGCACCACTCTCGACACTAACGTGTCTTGCTCGAGGCGTTGTGTCTTGACTACCACCTTCTGCAGACCGTCGCTTCATTGAGTGTGGCGTGATTTCGTGCCTCTCACTCTCCTTTTGTCGAGGAGAAGACTTGCTTGTTTCTCGACTACGCATCGCGCTTCTCGATTGAGTCTGGGTAGCAGGACCGGATGACGATGGGCCTTCAGCGGTTGCACCTCCGCTGCCAGGTCCACGAGCTCCACTGCTTGTTTGAACGCCACCTTGTGCGACCAGTCCGGGACTCCCCATGCCAATTCTTGGGGTGGTTTCAAAACTCTTCCGTTTCATCATGCAGCCAAGGATACCGACAAGCTCAGCTGCATCTTCGAATTCGAGATCATCCATCGCTTGCTGGGCTCGATAGACGTCTTTGATGGCCCTGCGAGCTACTCTTTTTGATCCTCTAGAAGCGAATGTACGAAGTCAGTGTATGTCTCACATGTAGTTCGTACGTGGAACTCTCTTACTCATGATCATGTAGACAGTCCCACAGGAATGCCGAATGCTCCTGAGCTACTGACAGTCTTAGAGGATGCGAGCCGTGTAACAGCTTTTCGGCATACGATGTGGCAGTTGAAAAGTATCCGCTTGCTAGGGGGACAAAATTGAGGGGTGGTAAGATAAAGGACGAGGGCTGCGGGACGGGGATTGGATTCAGACCAGGCGGCGCATTGATAGTTGGCCCCGGAGATGGCGTACCAACAGGTCCTGCGTATGGATTCGTAACGAAAGAGGTTTCGGACAAAATCGAATTGACGGGCTCGCGCAAGGTGCCTTGTCTGCCGGTGCGCTTGGAAGGGGGTGATAGTCCTTGAGGGTCTTTTCTGCCCCCTCGCGGAGATGGAGGCAAATGCGGCGCGCCCGGCTGTCGAGGGTCGGTAGAAGCCATGTTGGTTGTGGTCACTGGAGGCGAATTATGGAATAGACAGAATATGTGGTAGAAACTCGCCCTAAGCTTTACGCTGAGAACGCTGAGTTCAGGGCCATGTTGTCCATCTTGAGCGTAACCGAGGACGTAGAGTTCGAGTATGGACAGACCCTGAGAATTGTATGTACGAAGTCAGAGTATATCTCAACATGCAGTTCGTACATTCATTCAGCCACTGACCTCTCGAGAAATCCAAAGAATATGCTGGTAGCTAGCTAGTGATGGGGTGTCTCTGCTGGGGTCGAGCTTGCGAAGTTTTCTCGCTCGTATGAGTCGTCGCGAAAGAAGGACAGACAGTCCGAGGATTTGGTATAACGCGTCTGACAGATAGGGATTCGAGCGTTCCGTTTGTTTTGCTAAGCGGCCTAGAATCTTCTGATCCTGGTCAGATGTTGCCATCGTCCTGTAGGTCTTTCTGTACTTCTGGATTAGTCCGTCATCTAAAAAGGGGGAGTGGATAAAGCCGACTCTCAACCAGAAACTGAACCACCAGCAACTGCACTCTCGGGAGATAGAGAAGGCAGTTTGAGCGCCCGAAAGCACAGTTCGCTTGTCAAATCCACAAAAAAAGTAGGACTTGCATGTACTCACCAAAGAGAGACCGCCATGAAACGGAGCAGATGGTGCTCGGTCCACAATAAACAAAGACGCCACTAGGAGAGCTTCTTGATCCGGCAATCTTGATGGTAAAGATGGAACAATTGGTACAAATATTAGGTAGATGATGAGATGCGATGGAGAACGTTCGTATAGTCGCCAGATTTGATCTAGGTATATCTGGCGAAGTGTCAATTAAGCGCCTCTGATGTTGAGTCGCCCAAATGCGTGTCAAGGCTTCGAAAATCCAGTACCTCGATATGAATAGTAGTGTCGCTGCTCAGGGCTGATAGGTCGCTCTCATTCGAGGACCGCGGTGACGAAACAGCCAATAGCAGCGCGCAAAGGGTAGGGGCCACGGGTACGTCTATGCGGCGGGCTCCAGACGTTCAATGCGGTTCAATTGTGTGAGGTCCCGCGACAAATGCAATATTCTTGTTGTTGCAGCGCAGCGAGATTGCATTTCGAACACCCGCAAGCTTCCCTGGAGGTCCAGTAAGAATGTTAAAGAAGCGACCACGGCGACGTCCAGCGGTGAAGGAAGGTCAATGCATTTAGGCCCAAGCGAACGCACACTCCACGACTCCAGATCTCTGCGAGGATGTGTCGTCAACGGTTCAACAATAGTCGCGAGGTAGCTGTGGTATTTCCGAGAACGAGAGGAACGCGTGCGCACAACAGTTGAGCACGACAGCGCCGACAATGGCAAGAAGCAAAAGACAGACGAGCGCGTAGTGGCCGCAAAACTTAGTACCTAGCTATTAACCCACACGTCCTGCACCGACCTCCTGGAAATGCAGGTGCAGCTCCTGCGTCAATATGCAGGCGTGGCAGGTAGTCAAGCTCCGTTGGTTGTTGACGTGGTCTCACTAAACCTTTATCGTTGTCATGCATCATCTTTTTGTGCCAGCTGGCAAGAGAGGCTAACCTAGAGCTGCCGTATCGTCTTTCTCGATCGACGCACACGACATCGCCGTTATTTCGAGGATTGCCAGCGTGCAATCTGCGGGGCTGTGCCTCACGAAGCTGGTCTCAGATGAGGTGAAATACCGCCGCCCGCCAGCGCATCAACGACGGCTGACGGACGCTTCATCATTTTCTTATCCCACTGTCAGGAAGGATCCGACAGCCCTACCTTTGCAAAAACAGCGCCATTCAGCCACGAGCGGCCACGCACTAGATGCTGGTGTAAGTAGTTCGGATCTAGCACCATGAACCCCACGGTGGGTACCAGTAGTTCATGGGCCTCGACAGGTCTTGGTCAAAGTACGACTCTGTTACTGCACGTTGATGACGCCGGACGCGGAGTATTTCTGCACTTCCCAGCCTCCGTGGACGCAAACGTCTCGACACTGCAGCTATGAAACTTCAAACCTCAACGAACAAATGCCAGATGTTTCGTCATATGCGCGGCCATGTGGGACTTGCATGGTGATATCCATCCGAATTAGCGGTGTAGATGGACTGTGATTGGCTGCAATTTTCAAAATTGCTAGCCAACGCATTTAGTGTCTTCGCGGCATTATGAAGACACCACCAACCTCCACACCATGACAGGACTACGATCTTAGCAACCTGCAAACACAACGGGAATCTTCGAGACTGTCAGCCTCTCCCTGAACCATAACTCTGGAATTTCCAGCGCGGGAAGACTGCGCATAGCCCCGAACTTCAGACTAAAAGAACCCGTCTCTTTTCTATCCCGCTGGTTACTTCTACTCTGACTTGTCGTCAAGGCTTCGCATCTATGGATGTCTTATTAACGTTACCCGTTCGTCAAAGAGCATGCTTTACGTACAATTGCAAGCTGACACAAACATGTAAAGCTTCGGTGGGATCCATGCATGATGGCGACGGACGAGCGGTTCTTCGGCGTAGCAAAGCCGGCAAGGGACAAGCATACTCCAACAGGAAAAAGGCTGGACGTGAACAAACAATGTGGTCGTGAAGTGCCACCATGATTTCGGTTAAGGTTTGGGTTCCTCCCGCTGCATGCATCGACCCGAAGCAACACGCGATGGTGTCACTTGAACTTCTCTAAAGGTTGAGCCTTGTGTACAGTTCGTAGACAGCTCCTAACTTGCGCCGCGTTTCCCAAATTAATCACCCATGGGCTGCCGTTTTTAGCACATCGCTTGCACCACGCGCAGTCCGAGCGATAGTCTTCGTGCAACTCCAAGACTATGTTCAGTCATGGTTTGCGACTCCGGCATACTTTTGTTTGGCAGTTTTGGTCCGTGTATTCCCAGATTGCAAGTAACGCAAATGCAGTTGCATCGATGTTGCTTCCGCGAGATCAAACTGCCCAACTGCACCGCGCTCTATAGGGTACAATGGTACCACGATTCACATATAAGGTCGACAAGTCACAAGGACTCAATGCAATTCTCACTTGCACCACGGCTATCGAATCCAATACTCAACATCTTTCTTCTCGCGAAGTATCTCCATTAGATCCAACAGTACCTCGAGTCTGCACGACTAGGAGCATCTTCAAAGGTAAGTTTGTGTCGTATTACACATATGAATCTAGCCTCACACGATGATCAGCTCACGATCATTCCTCTCGAATCAGCGATAACACCAACTCTTGTCACACGGGCTACTCATTACCGATCCTCGAGCTCGTTCCTTTCTGGATTTCTATTCTCGAGCGATATATAACTGCCTCAGCATGTGCTTCTACCATGCATACTCTTTTCGGTGCGGTCATACGCAAATGGTACTCCAGCAACTATGTGGGAAGGGCCAGATGAAGCAGCAGAAGTGTGCAAGGGGTCAAGACGGTACCATCCTGGCAACTGTGAAGGTGGAAACACCATGTAGTGGTTGTACGACCTGAGGTAAGTCTCGGATACTGAACGTGGACAGAGAGAGGCATGTACTAAAATGTCATTAGGGCAAGCGTCATCAACTCTGAGTCCAATGCTTAGAAAGTTTTGGAGGAACAGGAGGTCAGTGTTGTGGTATAAGTTTTCGTGTGCTGAGTAGGAGGAGCTGCTGCGATATCTGCTTGGCGATTCGCTTTCAACATAGACTTTCAATTCGACCGCAAGATCTTGATCTAATTTTTCCAGCATGACTCGAGTGAATGCGGGGAACGAGTGCGGTTTTGAACGGGCCGTCACGCAGATTGCGGATACAGGGATGCTCCTGGGTGATTCTTGTCGTCTCCAAGAGCAAGCAAGTCTTGCGGCATCCAAGCCAAAGGTTGAAACATGACCAACTCACCTAAGGAGTCTACCACCGTGGAGAAGTACATGGAAACCGACAAAAATAGCTAGGACATGAGTGTCAAGGTCTCCGACACCATGCGCAAGGACAAACAGAGGCTCGTTGGAGCAGGCAAGATCAAGACCTTCAACTATGAGTAGGTGACTATGACATTACATAATTGCATTACTAACCTCAAAAGGGCTTTCTCATTCACGAAGCTGAGCAAATACCTCTATGCTCAGATCAAATCCGACTTTGGTGGTCCATCTAGCGGCAACCGACTCGTATACGGTCGTGCTGGGAATGCGGCAGAGGTTAACGATTCGAAGTCGCTTGTCGCAGCAGTCCGCAAGCTGCATGTATATGATGGCGAGATTAAGGTGTTGTTGGTTTGCCGCCTGGTCGAAGATGACAACGAAGAGGATAGAAGGGTTTAAGATAGCAAGGACGTGGGCAACACCAAGGCGGACAGAGAGAGCGGTGATGCTTGATTGACATTCGGCTACGAATGTATGGGGACGAATACGGGTGATGTGGATGAGAAGAGTACGTACCGATCATTGTTTGGATGGCAGCGACCATCATCTTGAGTCAAGTGGTGCTATCCTCGTGCTTGGACATGGTTTGTGATGGGGGCAAGCAAAGAATATAGCACTATCAAATTACGGTGTCAAAGATACTGCTCTGCTGTCTCTCGTAACATGTGACGATATGCTGTTGATGATATCCTCCTATTTTCCCATTACGCTGAACTCTTGTAGTCGAAGTAAGGACTACTCGCCAGTTCAATCTCCATCGCATCCACCCTCGTCTCCTCCATCATCGTCTGCATATAGGGCGATATCCTCACGCTGCTCTTCCTATACACCACTATCTTCCCCTTCGCTGACCTGGCCCGCGTAGTAGGCGATATATGCGTCGGTAATATACAGAGCACGTATATGCTCCGCGCTGAACATGTTGCTCTGAAGTACAAATTTCCCCGTAGGCGATGCAGCGAAGGGTCGGCGCATGAGCTTCTCGCGCGCAACGGCGTCCCTCTCATCGAATTCGGAAAGGTTCATGCATACGCCAGCGACCCTAGTCGAATGCCATGTTGATGTACATCCAAGGTATGCGGGACGCGCAATCTGCCCGACACTGAGAAGGAGGGCTAGGTCTAGGAACCTTTCCGCGGCGAGAAGTGTATGTGGATTAGGCGTGACTGCCCGCGACTTCGCCAAACCAAAGAGACTCGGATGGTTCAGCTGGAAAACAACCCGCAATATGCGTTCTGCTGCCTTATCGTTGGGGCTAGCATATTCGAAAAGGACGCGGCAGTTCACAGGGGGACGCAATGTCCCTAACAAAGCGCAGACGCTCAGTGAACATCTCGACAAGAGCGGATGCGGGCGTAGCGCCCATTGTGACACCGACCTTCTCTGTCGACAACTCCCACAAAGACTGACCGAAGGCCATGTGTTGTGTGGTTTGAGGTCCCTCAATCTCAGGCCAGAAGATGCTGGTGCCTTCACAGGGTGGACGTCAAAGAGGAAGAGACCATGATCTCTTGCAGCCGTCGGAACGCTTAGGTCCTCAATCCCTGGTTTGCATGCCAACGACCAGATTGTTGAACATTCCCTGGGTTGGTAGATGGAGGAGGCCTTATTCTCTGGCGGAAAATGCAACATGATCATGAGCTCTGCATCTGGCGAGCCGAATGGAGCAACGACATCCTCTGCACGCTTCCCACCTTGAAGCTCCACCTGCAAGAGTCGGTTGAACACGGGTTCAACGGCAGTGTGGAGGACAGGATGGATGCGGCCGGCGATATAGGTTGGCGCTGTTATAGGAATGTGTGTGATGTACGGTCGAGCTAGCAGTTGCTGGCTGACGGCATGCAGTCGCTCGGCCGTATCTGGCTTGAGCTGATCGGTGACATGCTGGAATCCCTGAGCAACGGTTGGATTCTTGAGCATCAGGCGAGCGACAGGAACACTGACGCTCATGCTAGTCACCGTAGGGAGAGCACGACAAAGAGGGTAGCGTGGTGGCAAGCCCGTGAAATTCATCGGAAGGCGTTGAATAAACGGTGTACCAAGAGCGTTGTTGGTGCGGAGGGAGAACTTGTACGTCTCATACGTCTTGAGGTCGGGGAAGACATCGAGCTTCCACGCCCCCCATCCAATACTATCCTTTTTTATTCTGACCAAAGCCCTGAGTCCAGAGAAAGTCTCTTCCGACACAGAGTATTTCCTGGCGAGGACGGCAACGTGACGTAGTAGGACACGTTGGTGTTTATTGAGCTCTTGCTCAATAGCCGCGCGCGTGGCAGGTTGAAGTGTTTGAGTATCTTGACTTGTTCCGCATCTGGTTTGAAAGTTACCCTGCGGTAGAGAATGGTAGTGCCGTACGGATGATCCCTGAACCAAATATCGATATTGTACACTGCGCTGCTGAGCGACCATGTCATCAGGTGCCGCAAGAATTCGTGATCGACGAGACTAGCAAATTCCACCAACACAGCAAAATCCACTAACAAAGAGCAAAGTCTATAACCTGAACTAGTAGCCTGTCTATCCTCAATAGTAGTTAAGGAGAGCAAGAAAGCTGCACATAACATGTTAAGGATAGCCAGGCTCTACTTTTAACTCGGAGTGTTTAGTGGCACTAAGATCAAATAGTAGAGCTTCGCCGAGGTAATCGATCACGAATTCCTACGGCACCTGGTGGTGCCAATTCTTGCTTTATGTCAAAGGACGGCGGACTATCCGGACTCTCGCATTTGAGAGTATATCGAGCTGATCGACTGTCTAGTTCGGTTTGCGCGCCTTCTTTCCATTCGAGGGTCTGTCGAGCTCATCTGCCGTGGACTCATTCTTGCGCGCCTTCCCCCCATTATGTACAAGTGGCGAGGATGGCGGTTCAATGCGAGGGGCTGGCAGACGAGTAGAGGGCAGCGGTAGTTGGCCCTGACATACGGCAGCATGGGTCGCAACCGCTATCATAGTCAACACCATGGAGCACTTTGGACAGACGATAGCCTCGTCTTCCGCAGTGGGTTCTTGTGGAGCGTCTGAGCTGATCGAGATGACAGCACCGTAGTCCTGCGCTTCACGGATGACAGCTTCGTCGTCCGCAGTGGGTTCTTTTGGAGCGTCCGAGCTGATCGGGATGACAGCATCGTAGTCCTGCTTCGCACGACGTAAGCAGAGACCCAGGCACAGAGTAAGGAGTATGATGTGCTTTTGTGGCTGATGCAGACTGGATGCCTCAACTCAAAAACAGCTGTACTCCTTCCCTGGCTCCTTCCTCACCGCGATCGTAATATTCAACGTGCTTTCTCTTTCTGGTGATGTAGCGCGGTGGCGGTAAAGACGATTAAGGTGAGGACGGCGAAGTCGCGGACGCGGCGGCAGGCCAGGTTGTAGGGACGACTTTTGGTGCTGCTGCTGCGAGCAATATAGTCGGGAGTGGCTTTGTATAAGTCAGTGAATGTTCTCACGCTGTGACTGTCATTTCCTTACAGCGGCAGGATGAGGTTGCTGAGCAGCAGGAGGAGGTTATTTAGCAGTAGCAGGAGGTGGCTGAGCACCAAGAGGATGCTGGCGGGCAGCCGCATGCACAGTAAAGAAGCCCGTAATGGAGCGTTGACGAAGGTTGCTGGGCGGAGCTTGTGGCCTCTTGGTGCCAGATCGGAGAGACCGCGCCATGACACGAGCGAGAGTGTATGGACCAGCTGCTGTGATAGGGATACATTTCAGTGTGTAGACACTTGCAGTGCGAGACGGACGAGGATGAGATGGTTGGTGGTGCTGCTCGTATGTCGTCTGGAATTCACATTTGGCATGCCCGTAGGGGACGTCTCAACCGCAGACGAGTGAATGCGGGTGACAATTGCGGGTTTGAACGGACCGTCACGCAGGGGCTGGTGTAACCTAAACTAGTAGCCTGTCTATCTTCACTATTGTTTTAGTAGAGTAAGAAAGCTATTAATTATTATACTGAGGATAGCCAGGCTCTACTTCCCACGTACTCTTAGCGTTGGGGTTACCTAGAGCTTCGCTGAGGTAATCGATCACGCTCAGGATGTTAGCGTCAGTTACTTGTTGCGAAGCGTGTCTTGTGGCCTGCAAGCCAGGGTTCAGAAACATGATGAACAAAGGACGTTCATGATGATGGAACATTGTATGTCGTGTCGCTACTGTTCACATGCTCGGTTTCGCTTTCCAGCGGCTTGGTTCTAGAGCTTCCCTAGCGATCTGCGCGGCTATGTTCGCACCAACCGAGGCGGGGCGGGAATTTCAAGACTTCAACACCACTCTGTCCCGTGATGATCTTGTGCATATCTACAGGCCACCGGGCAGCGATTGTGTGCGTTTAGATGGCCCATCGATGCATCGATGATGGAAGCCTCTAATCGTCGAATTTTATCTCGGGAAGCAACGAAGCCGTTTTGCCCGCGCCGAAACGACAAGTCTAAACGACACTTCAACCTCCGCAAAAGCCACCATCCATCCCGCAACTCGATGCAAGACCAACCGACATGGTGACCGCTGGTCGTGTGACACCTTTATTGGCCACTTCCCGTCGGAACAGCTGTTGCCGGTCATCGCTCACGCACAACTGCTCGGTTCGAGATGCTCACTTTCAACTGCAAGGCCGTTAGCGAGGCGTGCACCGTAATCTATACGCCTAGCGCGGTCGGAGAGCATGGCTCGTGGTTATTATCATATAGTCGCTTGCCAGAAGATTCCGGGTAGTCTTTTGGCCAGTCTGGCTTTCGGTACACTTGAAATCCTTCCAGAGAGCCTTACAATATCGATGGTTATACACTACAGCTATTCTTGACATACGACCGTTTGAAGCAAAACAAACAAATCCAGCACGATCCCGACGTTACCCACTGCGGCCCGTGACGGCCTTTTCCGCTGGCTATTTTGTTCGAGAACATACGCAGGTACCCATCTATATTGTGTCGACTTTTGGAACACACCAAACGCTAAAGTCGTGGACACGAAAATTACGGACACATGCGTAGAGCAACACTATGCAGAGTCTCAACACAACCAGCAATACGATCCCGGCGGTAAATACTGAAAACCATAGAAAGCCGTTGAGTTGTCCAAAAGACGGACTCGACGACCGGACGAATGGGGATGACGGGACGGATGTTCAAGATCAAAACCAAAGGAACGAGGACACCGACAAGTCAACGATAAGTCATGCCTCACCCGTCGGAAAAGGGGCAGATGTACAGGAAGAGGAAGACGAGAAGCATGACGCCTTGTCCAACAATGTCGGAGACAAAGAGCCACAAGAAGAAGCAGAAGACGAGTCGAAATACCTCAGTGGCTTCAAGCTTGCGATCCTCACTTTAGGCCTTTGCCTGACAACCTTCGTCATCGCCCTCGACAACACCATCATTGCTACCGCCATACCTAAGATCACCAGCGTCTTCAACAGCCTCGACGATGTGGGCTGGTATGGGTCATCATACCTACTCACAACAACATCGCTCCAACCATCCTTCGGCAAAGTGTATACATACTTCGACGTGAAGTACACCTATCTCTCAGCCCTTGTCATCTTCGAGGTCGGGTCTATTATCTGCGCAGCAGCAACTAGCTCGCCGATGTTCATCATCGGGCGAGCTGTTGCGGGCGCTGGTGCAGCGGCACTGTACTCTGGAGGTATGACCATCATCGGCTTCTCTGTCCCACTTCGCAAACGAGCCATATATATCGCTGCCTTATCGTCGATGTTTGGCATTGCTTCTGTCGTCGGCCCGATCCTAGGCGGTGCATTCACAGATCGTTTGTCGTGGCGATGGTGCTTCTGGATTAATTTACCGTTCGGTGCTGTGTCGCTGGCTGTGGTGTTCTTCTTCTTCACGAATCCGGAGCGCAAGTACAGTCACATACCCGTCAAGGAGCGCCTGAAGAACATCGACACTGTTGGGGCCGTCTTCCTCATATGCGCCATTGTTTCGCTTTTGTTAGCGCTGCAATGGGGCGGGTTCACGTACCCGTGGAGTAAATCGAAAGTATGGGGCATACTGCTCGGCTTCTTCCTCATGATCGCGGTCTTCATCGGCATCCAGGTAGTTCAAAAAGACCGTGCCACGATTCCGATACGCGTGTTCAAGCAGCAGACTATTCTAGTCGGCTGTGTGTTCTCGATGTTGCTCTCGATGGCTTTGTATACGTGAGTCTATTCAGCCTATCCTTAACACATTAGCCCGGTTACTAATACGAAGCTTAGCCACATATTCTACCTTCCATTCTACTTCCAAGCGATCAAAGGCACCACAGCTGAAGAGTCTGGGATCCGCACAATCGCGTACCTCGTAAGCATCACCTGCTCAAGCATCGTCATCGGTGGGACCATCACTGTTGTTGGCTGGTATGCGCCCTTCATGTGGTTCGGCTCGGCCGTCTTCGCCATCGGCGCGGGTATGCTGTACACATTGAAGGTAAGTAGCCCGGCAGGTCAATGGATTGGATATCAAATACTCGCGGGTATTGGAGCCGGCGCTGGTGTACAGATACCGTTCGTTGCAGTGCAAGTCGTTGCAAGCCAGAAGGACATGCCGACCGCGAACGCTTGTGTCATGTTTTTCAACAGCCTCGGTGGCGCGCTTAGCATTTCGATCGCTCAGAACATTTTCGTAAACACGCTTGGCAAAGAGATACCAAGGTACGCATCGGGGCTTGATGCGCGGATCATTGCGAACGCTGGGGCCACGAACTTGCGACAAGTCGTGTCGAAAGAGCAATTGCCTGGAGTGTTGGAAGGGTACAATAAGAGCATCGTTACGGCCTTCACGCTAGCAATTGCGACGAGCGCTATTGCTTTCTTTGTTAGTCTAGGCATGGAGCAGAAGAGCGTCAAGGGAAAGAAGATTGAAATGAGCGGTGGAGCGTAGTCATGCCGCGTTGCGTGCACTCGTCGTACAGTACGTGTTCATAGGTCAATTCCATGATGTTTTTTTCCAGGTGCCGAGCCACCTATTGTAAGTCTCTGTGATTCGCCGTCCGTCAAGCATAGCCAGGCCTGTTTATCCTCAATACCCTGTCCTTCCTCAAACCGATCAACGCAACCACTGTGAGTAAGCTCAAATCCTATGGCATCATTAGACCAGCCCGTTCATTTTCAAAGTACCACTTACCCTCCGTTCCCTAGATGAAGCTCTCAGAAAGGACCCCAGCCCTACGAGCCGCGGTACCGTTCTGGAGTCTAGCAACAAGGTGCTCCCTGAGGGCCTTCTTCTCATCTAAACTCAACGTGTCCAGCATCTCCAGAGAGATACTGCCCTTCTCCTCCTCTTCTTTGGTACGACGCTTGACCTCCGCACATACACGCTCCATATACGCCATCTGGAAGCCCAGCAACTTGCCGTCCTCTTGACCTCCCGTAGGATACGCTGCAGACTGATCGCTCTCGGCGCCAGTCTTGCTAGCCTGAATTCCCTCCGGCATGAACATGTTCCTACGCTCTTCCTGCCTCTTCTCCAGACTCGTGGCGTCGTCGTAGGCCGTGGCGAGGCGCTGCCAGACTTCATAGTCTTCCTGGGATTCCGTCTGCTGGAACCGCTGGGCCGCTGCGAAGGAGAGGCGGCTTAGGTCTGTGATCTTCCTGGCCTCGTTGCGGATCCAGTCTCCGCGGATATCAGCCTGAGCATCGAGGCGAGCGCGTGAGCTAGGGCTGTGGACCAGATGCTCTTGAGCTACGGCCAGAGGCGGTGGCGGGATACGGAGATCTAGGCGAGTGTCTGGGTTGTTGAAGCCTTGGAATGATGGAGTAGCTGGACCATTTGACTGGTATGGTTGGAAGGATTGAGAACCAGTGTTGGCCGAATGTCTGTCTGGGCTCCAACGCATCGGTCCCTCACCATTTGGAGAAAGTTGATTAGCCTGCGCGTAGAACACAGGTGTGGACGGGATCTCGATTTCCGGATTGGTTGGAAACATGAACTTCTGCTGGGCCTGGGTGACGAACGGAGATGCCTTGAGGGGCTGCGACCACTTGTCCACAGGTTCAACGAACGGATCAGTGGGCTTGCGACCATGGCCGAATCCGAAAGGCTTGGTATTGAAGCGGCCATCTTGACCGTTGAAGTCGCGCGTGTCGAGGCCGAACATCTGGATGTCATTTCCTTCCTCTGGGATTTGGCGATGGCTCCTAGAGGTGGGTGTGGCAGGGTGAGGAGATACTGGGTCGGCCTTCTCGAGGCTTACGCCATGAGTCTTGTGTCGCGAACCTAGAGGAGACGGAATGATCGGCGTAGATGACAAGCGCAGTGGTTGTCTCTGATGATTCAGGTCTCCGTTGGCCGCTCCAAGCTCTTGAGGAGAAGAAAACTTGTCAGTGACTGGCGAGCTGTGGCCGAGGCCAGGAAGCAGGTTCTTAGAGGGGTCCTTGTCGCAGCCTTTGGAGAGGGCGCTGTCCTCGCTGGAGGAGTCCGACCCATCGCTGCTGTTGAGATTCGCCTCGCCGAACGCGCCGAGCGGTGAATGAGGGTATGGAGACTTCTGGCCTAGGGTGCTGGATCTCTTGGGCGAGAAAGGGTTCACGGGCGCGAATTTGCCAGGCTCAGCTTCGGGTAGGGAGACTGAAGTGTCAGTCTTGGGAGGAGTGGCTCCTAAGAGTGCCGTACCTTTCACTTCTTCCAATGAGCTCTTGGAAACTGAATCCGCTCGTGGGATGCCGTTGCTGCCGAAGCCTTGGCCAAACTGAAAAACGTTGCTGAGCGCAGGAGGGCTCAAGAAGCCATTGGCGAGCCCATTCGGAGACCAGACACCCGCGTTCTGGCTGCGGAAGCTATCTTGCTCCTGCAGGGCGGCCATCGAGCCAAAGGCGTTGCGAGTCTTCGACAGAGACTGTCCCTCGGTGCTGTCTAGCTGCAGGAGAGGCATTGAGGTCGACCTTCCGACCGCGTTTGCGCGATTTTCCATGGTGTTGGGCACGTACGGCGATTGTTGTCAAGACTATGGCGTGTTCGACGACACCGTGTGTAAAAGGGATTGGAAAAGTCGGTGCAGTGAGAGTGATCACGCGATGGTACGCGCACCGTTTGCAGAGATCTGCGTTGCTATGCGCAACGCTTTTGTTGTTGCAATGGGATCCCAAGGTGAAGGTGACTGACTTTTGCGCGACCTCCCGACACTGCACAGTACCGCAACAGTAAGCTGCTTAGATAAGATGATTGACGAGATCTAGGTCCAGCCCAGCTTTCCAGGCGGCGTGATGTGCCGTCGACGACAGCAATGTCGAAGTTGATGTTATGGTGGAAAATATTGGATGTCGAAAATTCACGAACTTTTGTAAAGTCATTGCTGTCAATTCATAGCGCGAGATAGGTCCCAAAGATTCACGAATTGAGAATATCACGTGAGACTGGGGCTTTGGTCCCAACCAACCTTAGGTATTTCAAGGATCGCGGTCGAACTAGTGGTTGGGGAGTACCATGGTTTGCAGGCTGAAATTTTCTGGCTCCGAGTACTATGAAAACTTCCAGCTCGTCCACAGAAGCAGATCGAGGCGCTCAAAACCACAAAATTGCTCGTACTTATTGTTTCAATCTCCAGGACTCACTGAGCGCCAAATTCAGCGACCGAAAAGAGTCTACGAGCACATTTGTACATAAGGCTCATGCCACCCTTCTAGGCCTCAAAAACACTAGCCAAAAGTCTGAAGAAGTGAAAAGGTCATGGAAATGCCAGCCGGCTAGTAGATAAGAGTCAAGCTACAAGACGTTATCCGTTAGCGTTCCAGATTTTGTAAACCCATTGTAGTAGCCTGGATCTCTACACTGGTACCTGAATCCTGTCGACGTTCACTTTACTCGTCCAGCCTTGGAGTTACGCGAGTCTAGCTAGGTATCCAGCCCTTCGCAAAGCCGATACCTCTCTTCCGCGTACGATGAGCATCAGAGAGCGACTGACACGCTGTCTGAACGAACCTACGGAGATCAGTATTCGTCCCGGAACATCTTGTTTTTATCGTTAGCTCTTCCCTGGGCTTGTAGCATTGTTTACGCAAACATGCTCGCTAAGCTCCGTTTGCACCGCTCTCAACAGAACGCAACAGAAGATCTTGGACAAGAGAGAAAATCAAATCAACCTGGCAACTTCCTTTTAGTTTCCTCGCAACCACAACTACAACCACACTTCATTCATCAACATGGCAACTGTACCCATGCACGAGACCGCGGCCTACGAGAAGTACCTCAAAGAGTCCACGATTGGTACGTGAACGCAAGTGACGTGGCTTTTGTCGATAATCTAACACACGATCTAGGACAGGTGACTGCCAATTACGGCAATGGATACCCTGAAGCCCACAAGTGGAGCGTGGTCTTCGAGAAAAAGAACGAGATGTACTTTGCGTACGCTATCGTCTACCACAAAGTCGACGAGCCACTTGACTGGGCTATAGTCCAGGAGAGTTGGGCCTGTCCCACGCGCGTCGAGGCACCGGAGTCTCTCATGGAGGATGCTATCTACGAATTCACTGTCTCGAAGAAGTAGCTTTGTGTGAATTCATGCCATTGAGATTCGCTGAGCAGTACTGACGGTGTTTCAGGTACTGGATTGGAGAGTGCGACATGGAGACCAGACACGTATTGAAATGAAAGCATGGGACGACTCAGCATGAGAATAACAACTAGACATGTGAACTGGGGCATGATTAAGAGGAGAAGGCACGAGTCGGAAGTCACGTCGATTCCATAGCGTCGACTTCCATCAACTACATCAAACACAATCCAAATCCCACACTCATTTGCCCCTCCCTCGACTTCCATAGCTTCTCGCCCTTTCTTACACTCCTCAACCAAACATTACTCAACTGTCCATAGCTGCAATGTTTGACATCAGTGTGAGGTTGAGGCCGCTGTTTTTGCTGACCTCGAATCC
>Ga0265798_10002851_pt1 | contig 25113 bp, 22 predicted proteins | sample P3T30metagenome_FD_192430 | JGI IMG/M metagenome (GOLD analysis project Ga0265798, IMG submission 192430) | Plant litter microbial communities from East Loma Ridge, Irvine, California - P3 T30 | ecosystem: Environmental > Terrestrial > Plant litter > Unclassified | place: USA: California...
TGTTTGTTCGTAGGCTGACAAAGCCAAACCGTATGCCTCACCTCTTCACATCACCAGTAGACACCAGACGGTCTCATTTCCTACACGTGTTTGTTCTCTGGAAGACTCGTTTGAATCTATGGCATGTGTTTGTTCATTGAATGTATCCAAGAAGTGTATCTGCGTTCAGAAGAACCAGGCATTCATCCCTATCCTTTAATAACAGAAAGCATCAATAGCCGAATCGCTCAGCGTGTGACTACCCCCCGCACATCTATACCCACTGTATTCCTTGATCCAGTAGTAGCCCATCGGACACGGACCCATCATCTTCAACTTCTTCTGTATCTCTTGCTCTCTTTGGTGCTCCTGCTCAATTGCAGCCAACTCTTCATCTCGGCGCCTCCTTTCCAGTTCAGCAGCAATACGTGCTTGCTCCCTCATGCGCCGCTCTTCTTCATCAGCAGCAGCTCTCTCCGCGCGGATCATTGCTTTGATGCTTTCTTCCTCTTTGCGCTTTTCTTCTTGAAGACGGCGGAACTCACGCTCCTTGGCGACCATGGCGTGTTTGTCGCGCTCGAGCTGCTCCCATACGGCGTCAGATACTCCAGGATCGCGCTTGGCTTTGAAGATTGAATCAAGTGGGTCTTCAGGCTCCATGGCAGGCTTAGGTTTCTCATCCATTTGCTTTGGAGAGTCCTCCTGCTTCTCAAGCTCGATACCCGTTGTTGGCGGGGCCTGGGGTGCCGTGGTAGGCGGCTTCTGTTGCTGTAGCTGAGATGGCGATATTGAGCGTAGAGGCAGTCGGTTCTGAAAGCGGGCTGTACCAACAGCAGCATTCCGTCTTGAGCGCTCATCTAACATCTTTTCCAGAGCTTTAATGATAATTTCCTTCGTAAGTATGAGACTGGTGATTGGAGGAGTAGCCTTCGAGATGAGTTCTTTGAACATGCTCTTAGCAAGAGACTTGACATCACGGGCATTGCCCCATGATTCCAACACAGATAGCTTGCTGAAAAGCTCTAGAAGCTGTTGATGCAGTTGATTTGTGGGCGGGTCGATGATGGAAAGATCGAGTGGCGCGTTTTTCCTTTTCTTCAGGTCTGTAAGAACCTTGACCAGAAGCTCCAAGCATGTCTCCGGCTCAAGATGCTTGAAAATGACAGTTTCCGGGAAACGACTCGTAAGTCCAGGATTCATACTCATTAGTCGGTCAATATCTTTGTCGTAACCGGCCAGAATCACAACCAGCTTTTGTACAAATTTGGGCTTTGTGAGGCAATCGACTAGCTCATCCATCGCCTCAGTCGCAAAACCCCCCTCGGCGAGTCGATAGGCTTCATCAATGAAAAGCACCTTGCCCATGGCCTTTTCCATGAGTTTCTGCACCTTCGGCCCTGTTTGACCAACATACTGTCCGATCAGATCGGTAGCGGAACACTCCTCGACCTTTGCCTGGCTGAGAAAGCCCATATCGTAGAAGATCTTTCCCATCTTAGCTGCCGTTGTTGTCTTCCCAGTACCTGGTGGTCCTTTGAACAGGAAGTTGAAAGGGAGCTGTTCTCGAGGGTCCATTCCAAGAGACTTCAAGTTCGCGGCTGCGATTTGGTAGCCCCGGAACTGCTTGACCAACTCTTCGCAGCCTACGACATCCTGAAACAGGGAGCTGAGTTCCGTAGCAGCACGGTCTCCGCGGTCAAAATCAGGATCAAAGTCTATAGCCTCAAATACGCCAAATTGTTTGACCTTGCTGGCCGTCGAATGTTTTTGGTGCAATGCTTTGGCGCGGTCCAAGATGATGTCAACCTCTCCTGCGTTTCCAAAATTTGGACGGTTTCGCGCACGTTGTATGACATCCATAGCGACCTAAGACATAACATGTTAGTACGTGTAGCGTATATTGCGGTTCAACCCGTACCTTCTTGGCCTGATCAGTGGCACTGAAACCAATCTCCTTCAGTTTGAGATCAAAAATCCGACGGATCTCGGCATCGTTGAAATCTTCAAAGACGAAAGCAGACTCCAATGGAAAACGCCTGGAAAGGCCAGGGTTAACGTCCCGAAACATCTCCTCCATTTGATCCTTATATCCCAATAGCAGGACGCAGCGATCTTCGCCTGGAGTACTCTGAACCTCAGCCACGATTGTGTCGATCACAGCAGTTTTGTAGATATCACCTGAACCGCCACTAGCCAGCATGTAAGCCTCGTCAATGATGAGGACTTTACCCACTGTAGATGCCAGAATAGCTTTGGTGTTTTGTTCCGACCCTCCCAGAACGCTGCCGACAAAATCTGCTGGGTTTTTGACAACAACTTCGCCGTTCGAGAGAAGTCCAATGTCGGCCAAGATACGCCCATACAATTTACCTACGCTTGTCTTTCCTGTTCCTGGAGAACCGATCAAGCAGCGGTTCAGCGAATACTGAATAATGGGCTTTTCCATCAGTTCAAGCTGATAGTTGGTTTGTATGCCGTTAAGAAGAGCCTGTACTGACTCTTTGACCGAGGTCAAGCCGATAAGCTTCTGTAGCTTCGTCCATGCAGCGTTGTTCTTGAGCACCAACGAAGGTTCCGGGCCTATCAAGTCTTCTTTGGTAAGCATATTGTCATCCGGCCTCGCACCAGTACGCCTCTCCTTATTTAGACGCCTCGCTTGGCGTTCTGTGATCTGGGCAATCCTGTTCTGCACTTCGCGCGCGTTGCCGAAGCCATCACGACCGCGACCACGACCGATGCGGCGGGCGACAATGCGGACGTACAGGCCGTTCATACCATCCTCAAACTTCATGTTTCCGCGGTACTTCTTGTCGATGTACTGGCAGAAGATCTGTTGCAGCTCGCGATCTTCGTAATCCTGAAACTCCATTCGAATCGGTATGCGGCTTGGAATCCCAGGATTGTGGGCGAAGAATGATTCCATTTGCTTGTGGTAACCAGCCATCACAAAGACGACTTTACCAGTCAGATTTTCAATCTCAGCAAGTAGATAGTCCATCACTGCTTTGCCACCAGGGCTGTTACCAGAGACTAATTGGTATGCTTCATCAATGAAGAAGACACCACCCCCTTCCTCCAGAATCTTGTCGATGTGAGCTTTGCAACCGGACACACCATCGTTGGCCATGGCCGATCCGGAGCTTTCAAAGAAATGATCAGCAGGAATCGCACCGACCTTGACCAGAAACTTGGCGTAATAGCGAGCCACAGTCGTTTTACCAGTCCCGGGATTGCCTAGCAAAGCTGCCCCAAACCGCTCTCCCTTCAATGACACGTTTTGTCGAACAACGGTATCGACCTTCGCCTTGATTGCAAGGAATTGCTGTTTGACAGATTCAAGTCCAATCATAGACACTAGAGAATCTAGTGCCTCATTCTCCGCGCCCTCAAACTTTTTCTGCCACTCCCAGTCATCTCTTGCCTCACTTTTGTCCCAGTCAGGCTGGCTCTCGTTCTGGTCTGGCATAGAAGGTTTGGAATTAGCTGTAGCTCCACTAGAGGTAGCCGTAGTTGCCTTGGGAACAGAAGGGTCGCTCTGTGGCATAGAAATTGTGTTTGATGTCTTGTTCTCGGGTTTTGGTGATGAGGATGCTTGGGTCGGTTGCTTAGCTTTTGCCTGCAGGTTGCGAAGGTCTTGCTTCTTCTGTTCAAGCGCATGCTGGCGGTCTCTTTCCTCGTCCTGGTCTTTGAGAATACGCTTCTGGTGTTCAATTTCATCCTCAATCTCAATTAGCCGTGCTGCATAAGCTCTTTGTTTTGCCTGTCGCTGCTGGTCTAGTTTATGATCTCGTTGGCGCCTTTTCTCCTGTGCTCGCACTTCAGCTTCGCATTTCTGACAGTGTGCTGCTGCCTTGTTGTGGCATTCTCTTGTGGTCTTATGCTTGTTCGCACATGTTGATGATACAATGGCCTTGCAGTCCATCTTTGAGTGATCCGCCAGCTGGTGGCATCGGTGAGGACAAGTGTGGATGTTGCAACGAAGTAACTTGCCGCAAGGCTCAGAACAGCCTCCATCAGGGCATACAGAATCGAATTGCTCTTTTTGGTTCAAAAGCGCAATCTTGTCAGGATGCTGTTCACATTTGACGGGAAAGCCATCGTAGACATGTCCGTTTTGCTTCAGCTGGTCCATGAGCGGGACCCAAACTTCTTTCCCTTTTCGACTGTTTGTGAAGGTATCAGCATTTCCGATCAGTATGAGAGCGTTTCTTGCTCGTGATAGCAACACGTTGACGCGTTGCGGTGACGACATGAAGCCAATGTCTCCAGTATCGTTGCTTCGCGTTAGGCATGCAATAACAATATTGCTTTCTTCGCCCTGGTAGTTGTCTAGCGCGTCATCAGTAATAATGCAGCGTAGGGAATCGATCATATATATATTTACATACCGATGGTTGATATTCGAAGTTTGCGCTTAGAGATATTCGCACCAGCCGATGTAAGTAGACCCGCTTGGATCAGTGCGAACGAGTCAAGGTCGTTCAGGATAGGATCGTTATCCTCGGAAAGGGTTCTCATCAACAGGTACAATTGACCAAGGTAAGGCGTCAGCACCACAATATCTTCTGTTCCATAGCCTTGCTGGCCAAGATATCGAACGCATTTCAGTACCATTTCAGCTTCGTACAAGTTTTCCTTGCTAGATTTGGCGTCACCGTCACGTCGGTCGGCAATCTTTACTGCGTTGAGCTCAGGACACGAATGCGATACGAACATGACGTTGTCCTGGAAGCCGCGAAGTGCAGGCCGGCCCTTGGTCTTGTCGGCATCCTCCAGCTCCGGATAGGTGAGCGACCTGACAAGGGACGAAATTTCAGGGCGCATACGATGCTGTTTGGTGAGAGTCGTATGCGGAACGCCACTGAGCACAAGCCGTTCGAACATGGATACATTGAGGTCGTAGCCATCGCCTTTCTCCACAGTCAAGGTATAATTGTTGACTTTAGGCCGCAGCTGCTTGTGGTCTCCGATGAGAATGAGCTGTTTCGAAGATGGGGTCAGAGCTGTCAGTATATGGCTCTCGAGGATTTCTCCGGCTTCTTCAACCAAGACAATGGCTGGTGAAGCTTTGCGAATCTCATCCGTGTACATTGCGGCTGCTGTGGTGGTACAACCAATGATACGCTTCTGGCCGAGTATGTGGAAGTCTTTCTCACGATTCAAGCGATCAATCTGAGTGCGGCATGTGTTGTACTTGTCTGTAAGCGTACTGATTTCGCTGATTTGCTCGCCCAGAATAGCTTTACACCACTGCTGCCATAGTGCGTAGCGATTTTGTGTTGCAACTTTCCAAATATGAGGATAGTTCTGTGTTGCATGATTGACGAGTACACCTGCGTCTTGGCCCGCAATCCATCTTTTGATTAGATAGTGTTGGTCTACCTGTTTATTTTTCTTCCCTACCATGATCATGCCATCCTCGTTTGTAGGAACGACAAATGCATCAAAGTACTCTGAGTCATCCGAGAATTCGAGGTAGTCGAGAAGCTCTTGTTCATCGAGCTTTGCAGAAACGAATCTTGTCATTTTAGTGACTAGTGCATCGTGATACGACTCTGCTTTTGACTTCTGGGCATCAATCAGTGCCCATGTCTGTGCACTCCTCCTGTAGTTGTTTGGCTGTTCCCAGAGGCCCAGAGCGCGTGTTCTGGAGGTGGATTTCGATCCAAGTCGCACTATTGAATCGGCCGGGATACCTGCGTCTAAAATATCTTCCAGAAACTGATCCAGAGCGTGATTTGTATACGTAAGAACTAGAATTTTCTCGGTGCTATGATCGTGCATGATCTTGGCGATGACTATCGATGGCAATGCCAGGTCAGTGGGTGTCGCAGCTGCTTGTGACGTAGGGCATTACTTACGCGCGCCGATAAAACTCTTTCCGGTACTAGAATCACTTAGCATGACGCGAAACAAGGGAAGCAAGTAAAGATGAAGGAGAGAGTGCTCACCCAGGAGGTCCCTGTATCAGGCTAACTTTCTTCATAAGACCAGTTAGGAGTGAGTATGCTTGAGCCTGGTCGAGGTTGATGGGACGAGTACTTCCAACAACATGCTGTAGATCCCCTTCCCATCCTTCTCGGATAGCAGTGATTATTCGGTTAGGCTGGATACCAGATAGGGCTTCGGTGGAATCCGGCGTGAGGTTGAGGAGCTGTTCCTCCAACGGCATCTCGGTCAGGGATTGGAGACACTTCAGAACGGGCTCATAAGCAAATACAGCGGTATCTACCTGCATAAAGCAGAGATCGCAGCCAGTCTTACATGCCATCAATACTTTTCCAAAAGAACCAGCATCAGCAACTCGAAGTACAATAACGGGAGGATTCTGGGCAAGAGATCCTTCGTCGCGATCTACGGTTGCGAATGCGACGATGCTACCATTGCTGATCAGACAACCAAGTGACTGGTGCTTTAGAACGTTTTTGTTGGCAGTGAGCCAATTTTTGCGGGCGTCCAAGCCCTTGACCTTGCTCAGTTGGGGTATATCATTCTTACATAGCAGCTTCAACGAACAGGGCTTTCGTTTCATTTCCGGTCCACAGTCAATACCAGCGAATTTCAGGTGTTTGAGAACTACCTTGCCGCGTCCTTTTTTCTGGCCGATGGCGATTTGATAGTCATTGCGCAACTCGCCTAACATATCCTCGCGAAGCAGGCGGAACTGATTGTCGATATGCATCATACCGCGGGTCCCAGAGTCCGCCGAAACAACGTCATCTGCACGTCTGTAGAATGGATGCTCAACAGAGGCGAATTCATCTGGCGTTGGTAGGAGCTTGATCTTGCGAATTTCGGCATGATCGTTATCATGTCGCCCACCGGGGCCATCGGCTGAATCATGGGAGGTGCTCTCAAGGACATGCTTGATTTTCTGGCCGAGGTTTCGAACGTCTAGCGAGTCTGCGTTGATGAGAGACTCATTGTTGGTGACGCGCTCTGCAACGTCTCGTACGTCTGGGACATTTTCGGAGCGACTGTACAGGATCTCAAGTAGCAGCCATGCGAACGCCCGAGTACCATCTGCGGAGAGGATGCGCGTACTATGCGCCTCGACGAGAAAGTTCCAGAACGAAGGAGGCTCTACAATCTGTTCGAGAACGCGATGCAGGAATTCGCCGCCATAGAGTTGCTTGACAGACTGTTGGGAGAGATGGAGGAGGACGGAAGATGCCGGTCCGTTGAGGAAGGCGCTATCGCGGGAGGAGCGAAACGCCTTGGCGACCGCGCTCAAGCCCGCGGGGGCTGCGATCAAGGACTCCACACACTTCGACGCATCCTCCTGAGAGCACACTGCTTCCAAAAATCGATTTCCATCAGCTGCGCTCTTCAGCTCGCGATGTCCGTAGATGACGGCATTGAACAACTTCGTCAGCCCTGCGGCTCGCTTCGCCACGGCCTCTTGTTCCATGTTCTAGGTTTGTATCGCGTGTAAAAGAGTTGCGTAGTTGGAAATATCTGGAGTATTTCGACGTTATGCTTCTTTCAACGAAGAGGTTGCTTGCGCTTATAATGATTATGAAAAGGTGGGGGTGAAGGGCTACACAAAGCCCCAGTTCATGCGAGACGCTGTCTAGATAACGGGCTGTGCAAACGATTGGAAGAACTGCCCCAGTTGCTATGCGGCAAAGCAATGCGTTGTGTTTGGTTGCATGTTCCAGGGAGTTCTGGACAAATTGAGGCCTATCAAGTGCGTCCTGGCACATGCATGTTGTACAAACCACGCCACTTGAGCTCAGCCTTGTCCAGGCAGCATCAGATACTTGAAGTCGGCGTATCGCTTCCTGCTCAAAGCAAAACTCAGCCTCGAGCTCATCGCTACTCAGAAACCTAGTCAAGACTGTGCCGCTATTTCCCTCATGTATCCATTTTCAGGCAGCAGTAGGGGGGGTGGTTTTGCTCCACGGGGAGCGCGAGGCCGCGGTGGACGAGCCCCTCACCTCACCAAGACCAGAGAACAGGTAAAACCTGACGTTGAGAGACATCCTCTTGGAGACATTGTGGAAACAATCCGCAGCTCAGACCTGATCACAGGAGCTATTCACTCAACTGATGTTCCTGAGATATCTGGGTGTAAGTACGTCGCATCCTACAATTGGCTAAACAGCAAAACCCCCACGATCGTTGTTCCAGGTATGCTCCTCTCAGTATGTTTTGATATGGCCTAATTCTTCTCAGGAAAACCTCCACGGTGGACACCCCTCACGGCCCCACAACGTCTAAAGGAAGACAGTGGACAGTACTACCGTGACCCGAATGCAGCAAAGTACCCCGAGTACCCAATGGCCCCTGTTGTGCATAGCATTGTCGAGACGGATCGCGAATTTCCCACTGCCAACGTCGATCTTTTTGCATGCGGTAGCACCCTTGGCAACCTCCTCCGTTTCGCCCGTGGCATTGACAAAGCCTTTCGTTTCAACGTCGAGCTTATCGGCAACACCGTTTTCTTCATTCGCAAAGAAAACGACCCGAAAGAGGTCATCAAGGACGTCAGAGGCTTCGGTCATACCTTTCCAGAGGCTTATACCACGTGGGACAACGACGTCAGGGGTTCTGACACGCATCAACGCATTATACAATATACATTTGGGGGTCTGAACTGTCTCGTTCGATTCGAGAGTGATGGCTATATCAAAGACGTTTCGGTAGACGGCAACAAAGCGTCTGATAAGGGCACAGCGGGTGACGACGACCTCCTTCAAGCACTGCAGGGTACAACCATCAGCCATCCCTTCAAGACATTCAGCAAGACAATGGATAGGATATCAGTCAAGCGTGGTGGCTCGCCGGTTTCACAGAGCTCTATCTTCGACATGAAGACACGCTCTGGAAAGTACAACAAAGAGATCAACATGAGCGACATTTCGCCACAGTTGTGGCTTAAGCAAATCCCCAACTTCATTGTCGCGTACCACGATGGCCATGGTTTGTTCCAAGATATCCGCGTGCAAGATATCAGAAAGGATGTGCAGGCATGGCAGACAGAAAACGGAGATGGTATCCGTCGGTTCGCCGCACTCCTTGAAATGATTCTGGCAGTTGTAAAAAATGAACATCGAGTACTGCTTGAGGTCTACTGCCCAGGATCAGATCGACTAGAGATTCGGCATCAGCATGGAGACGGTATGCATGCACTACCAATGCAGTTGGCTGATCGCTGGGCTGAGGGTGGATTGGATACGGGCCTCGTCACTCCTGGTGTTTCTGCCGATGAAGACTACGGGCTAGACGAGGATGAAGAGAAGCTGAGCTACAACGATCGACGGATTCTAGATCGTGACTTTGATGACGATGACGATGAGTCTGATTCTGAGCGGGACTTTACAGCCTGCTCCCCTGAATGTGGGTACTGCGGAAAGTGTACATACTGAAATTTGCAGTCACCCTAGACTGTCTCTGCTGGGTATGTAAGAGATGGACAGTATACACCATGCAGCTTAAATATCGTACCAATAAGTCAATATGCCCTTCCATTTCCTCGTTGATTATTTATCTCCTTAGATAGCTCAAACCACTTATATTCTTGCTCAATCTTTCTTCAAATTCTCCTCCTTGATATCGCTCTTCTTCTCTTCTTCCTTGTCACCAGACCCGCTGCCACTACCCTTGTAATGACTCCCTTCCTTTCCTGGCTCAAAAACCGTGTTACCTACATCGAACATTGTTAGCTCAAGCTCTTCACAAGTAGCACGTGCAAGCCATCAACATACAGGAAGCACAATGCGCCCAAGCACCATCCTTGGTCAAATCAGCCCCGGCATCGCATTCAGGACACTTGACCATTGCAGATGTTCTTCGAGGAGTTATTGTATGAGGTAGAAGACGCAGAAATCGAGTTTTAGAGATACTGTTGGTGTTGCGTTGCTTAGGCTGCGAACTCGTGATAGAGTTTAAACTGCATCACGCTAAATGGAGGGGCATGATGTCACAGACCAATGAGCTGCTAAGTAATGGTCAAAAATGGTAAGCGTCGTTTTAATGCTTACAGTATCTTTCGTCGGAGATTATGTGCACGGTGAATGGACATGGAACGTGACCTTGGGTAGTGTGGCGTTAGGAGGGAGCTGGTATTACTAATTACATGAAAGAGCTGCAGCTCAAAGCAGCCAGCGACCCCATGTGTACCTAGCAGCGCAAACTCGACAGCATCGGCAATCTAGGCATACAACGGTAGCAATGGTCCAGAACCGCCGTGGATCTTGTTCTGCATCATGAGCGATTCGGCCCACACCTTTACCAGGATTCTCCATGTTTCGTTGTCAATACCAGTCCTCACGGACTCAGTCCGTGTGTAAGCATCAAACTTTGCTTATCCGCACTCGCCCGCCCCATTACATCTCTCCCAAAAACACCCGAAATTTCCTCTGCTATCTCCTCAACCCATAAACAAACTCAAAATGAAACTCGTCTTTCTTCCTGATGCAACCACAGCTCAGCCTCCTCTGCTATTGACAATAAACACGAGCGGAACACTTTGCCGATCACGCCGAGAGTCGGACGCGGTAAGCACGTACTGCCGTTGAGCATGGACCAGAACAGCGGAATTGTGAACCGATTGGATGGAGTAATAGAAGTCCCACGAAGGAACAAGGTGACTGAATTGCAAATCTCCCAGCTATAGACTTTACGGACCCATTCATACTGTTGTAAGAGTCGACAGTGGAACCTGTATTGCAGTTTGGTCGTGCGACCTTCTTTTCTTTCCGCACCCTCCTCTAGAGTTTTCATCCAGCATCGGAATGTAAGCTAGCATTATTGGTGACCCGCATCTCAAGCATGATTCATGTTTGCGAACCATGGAAGCTGACCGTTTCAGGGGCGGGGGCTGCTTCATTTACTGAGTGTTCTTGAATCATGTAACGCGAACACCCGCCTTTGGAGTCCTTAACCGATGTCAGTTATAACCTCCTAAACTGCATATCGCCTAACACCTGCGTGGAACTCGGTTCGTCTACGGCCTCTTGTGGAGAGAAATGCATTAGAAGCCATTTCCATGTCAAAGCGACAGGCCCATTGTCCACCGGATCCACCTTGCGCAAGCTCGTCTCCGCACCAAAGGATCAAAGGCTTGAACCTTGTTACTATAAGGGGATATATGGTTGGGCGCCTCATCAATCCAGCAGATCTGCATGTCAGATTGGAATTCAACACTTACGGGTGGACCGCACATATTGTCTATGGGCCGAATACCGGGTTACGATGCTTCAGCTCGTCAAACTCTCCCTATCTTCTTTATTATCGCAACGTCTCTGCTTTAGCACGTCTCTGTACTGTGCAGGGTATACCGGTTCTTGCTACACGTGAGCATCGTGTTACTGAGTCACGCCATACGAGGAATCCTTCCTGTCGTGAAGCCCATGACGATCAAACGCTCATAGAACAGGACGACTGTAATACTTTCCCCTTTCAAAAGCCGTTTTCTTTCTCTCTTATCTCTTTCTATTTTTTTCTTCTTTATACAACGAGATGTCCACCACAATCTCGATACCGCCATACTCTAACAAATCCGCCATCTACCTCGGACCGGTTATATCATTCGGAATCATCGCGCTCTTGCTTGTCATCGCGCGTATATACACGCGTCTTAATAGGACTGGGAAACTACAACTCGATGACTGGCTCATCATCTTAGCGGAACCACTGTCGCTCACTGGCATATGCCTTGCCATTGCAGCAACGTCGTACGGATGGGGCAAACCAGCATCGTATTTCACGCCTGAAGATCTCAAGACAACTCTCAAGCTGCAGTTTGCGCTTCAAACTGTATGGCTCTTCACGTTATGGTCGGTGCGCCTATCTGTCGCGTGCTCACTGCTGCGTTTTGGAACCGAGAGGCTTTGGCGATGGCCACTATACTTCGTCATGGGTCTCCAGACTCTGATTTCCGGAGCCTATGTGGTAATTCAGTTTGCGCAATGCAAACCTGTCAGCGCCAACTGGGACACGGGTATCACTTCCAAATGCTGGAATTTACATCCAATCATCACCCTCGGATGGGTCGTCGCTGGTAAGGATTGCGCTCCCCCTCGAAAGCTGAGCATGACTGATCAACATGTCAGGTATCTTCATAGCAATGGATCTAGTGCTGTCACTTATGCCCATCCGCCTGATTCGGACTCTCAATCGGTCAACGTCGGAAAAGATACTCATCAGCGTGCTCATGGCCCTCGGTCTTCTCGCCACCGCCATCAGCTGTGCTAAAATGACAACTTTCACATCCTTTGGCGAGGGCGACGTCATGCAGGCTACCATCGTGCCTTCCCTCTGGGCCAAACTGGAAGAACAAGTCGGCATCATTGCTACCTCGCTCCCATGGCTCAAAAGCCCCGTTGAGCGCTGGCTAAAGAAGATGGGCTTGTTGAAGGAGCATCAGCTTACGAAACCCAGTTTCGTCGCGGATATGAGTCTACCGGCAGTAAAGAATGTCGGCGATGATAGCGGCAATGGAGATGCAGAGAGTGCTCAGGCAACAAAAGAAAACATAAGGGTCGATTCAGCGGCTGTTCTGGGAACCAAGGGCTCAATTTCGAGCGTGCTAAATAAGCAGAGGAATGATTTCAGGCGCATTATCTAATTGCGACAATGGGGTTTACGACTTTTTCTGATGCATGCCATACCATGGGCTTTAGCGCGGCGTTGAAGACGTTACTGCACGATATTCTTGAGGAAGAGTACGAAAAACTTGAAGGCTACCAGTTGTATGATACAGCATACTGTGATATCAATAACATGTCTATATACAACAATCTCAAAGTGCCATAAGGAGTAAGCAACGACGACGCCGTACCTCGGCGAGATTCGCCCGAAACATGGAGTACCTTCGGGATATTAGCTAATTAGCGCATCTTCCTCTCCGCTTGTCTGAAAATCCACATTGGATCTTCCTCACAGCAAAACTTGCATTTACACAGTCGTTGCCGCAAGTTTGTCTTTGACACCTTGACCCACTTTGATTGGTTCACTCATAGAATCATAAGCATCAACAACTGTACAGTGATGTACATAGAAACAGCATGCGCTATTCCAACAAAGCAACAGAAGTCGTCGAGGAAGACTACACGGTAACCGCAGCGCTTCCGCATCAGCACTAAAAAGAACGGCACGCGCCTTCAGTCTGGGGTGCATACTAACCGTCGCCACTAGCCATAATGACGTTGGCACCCATTTGTACATGCCCTAGCTCGAGATCTAGACGTCGTCTTTCCATCTCGTACTTTCCTGTAGCCTTTTATCCTCTCTCTTCCAAGATTCCTTTTCAAACAAGAGAAGCTTAAACCAGATAGCCACCTACTACCCTATAATCATAACAGTCCTCCCCTAACCCCTAAAAATGCCGATATGGGACCCCCTCGTCCCTGCGGAACGCGCCATCCAACGCAGTCTCGCACGGCTGCCCCCAGGCATAAGCCACTGGCTAGGCTACCGAGCAAAAGCACAGCCTGCATCCCCCACATGGCTTGTTTGCATCTGGGGTTTCATCGGCGCCTTTTGTGGTCTGAGTAGCATCTTGGCCATCTTTGGCCATGCAGACTACTTTACACGACGCGCCGTTCCGCCTATAATAGCGTCATTTGTAAGTCTCTCTCTGCCTAAAAATCCGTCTTTTCGTCCATATACCCACAGTCTGAAAGGGGGAAATTCAATCCCTTTCTAGAAAGAAGAAGAAGAACATACGATATCAACTAACCACAACAACAACCAGGGCGCCTCAGCAATCCTCTGCTACAACGCCATCGACGCCCCCCTTGCACAACCCCGCTCCCTCATCTTTGGCCACTTCTTCTCCGGCCTCACCGGCGTCATCGTAGCCACAATCTTCCAGTTCGACCTCGACAAAGACCCATACCCGGATCTGCAATGGCTCGCTGCCGCCCTGGCCACCGCAATCGCCCTCGTCGTCATGCACCTGACTAAAACTACGCATCCGCCTGCTGGCGCTACGGCGCTGATGCCATGTGTAGATGTGCATATTTGGGCGCTGAGGTGGTATTTCTTGCCCGTGTTGCTACTTAGTTCGAGCGTGGTGCTGGGCACGGCGCTGGTGACGATGAATGTGCAGAGGCAGTATCCAAAGTTTTGGGTTGCGCAGGTTCCGGCGCCGCAGCCGCCAGCAAAGACAGAGACGGATAAGGCGGAGGCCAAGGAGCAGGTGTTGAGGGGGGAATCTGATGCGGGGAGTCCGCACGATACGCTGAGAGATGTGGAGAGAGGGCCGGCGTAGTGGTTGCATGTGTTTGTACATGTCTATATTTTAGCGCTACATTGCAATTCCCATCTACCTACAGAGTCCATGTCCAGAGGCTCGTCACATGACTCTCAGTACTTTCATATCAGCTTAATAATAACAATAAACTAAAACATAGGGGGGTATCCTAAACAGTAGATATGTATAGAGTCTATCAACGTTCTCATTTATTTCGTTAATTCCCAGTAAAATCCAGCGGCCGTAGCGCGACTGGGCTCATTCAACTCTCATTACCATTTATACTCTGCCCCCATTAAGTCATTAAAATTCGCCCAGTAATTGTTTCTGCAACGCCCACCCCCAACTACACCTGCGAGACGTACACCGTCTTGGCCACACTTGGCACACCCTCCTTGCTCACGGCAAAAAGATACCATGCGCCCGGCAACATGACACCCTGGTCATTGAGAATAGGTAGCTCGACCTTGTTCCCATTAGCCTTTGGGATTAGCGGTACCCTCCTCTGATCGCTGTTGACACTGTGCGTCACACTACCGATCCTGATCAACGAAAACTTGACGCCATCTGCGGAGCCCTTCATCTCAACTTCAAGCTTGCCACCCGGTGCAACAGTGGCGAATTTGAGCTTTTCGATGACTGGTCTTTGAGCGCCGGTATTGAGGTATGGGGGTGTGAAGATTTGGGCGTTGGGATGGTTAGCAGACTGGATGCACTCTCTCGCCAGCATGCCGGTTGCATCGACCCAGCAGAGACCGCCGCCGCCGCTGAAAACTGTGCCGTCGGCCAGTAGGATGGAGACGGAATGGTAGTTTCTAGGCACCTTTTCGGCAGCGAGCTCGGTGAACTGCTTCGTCTCGGGATCAAACATCTCGGGTATGAAGACAGGGTCCCTGTCTGTGAAGCCCTTGGCATATCGCTGGCCGCCGGTGATCAAGACCTTGCCATCGGGCAGAACCACGACGTTGGCAAAGGCACGCGGATAATGCATGTCAGGTAGTTTGTCCACCTTTGCAGGTGCGCCCACGTTATCAATCTCGATCAAGTGTGCAACCCTGAGGGCAGGTGATTCGTCATACCACTGCGATCCTCCGGCAGTGAAAATTTTGCCGACATCGTACATGACGTGGACGCCGCACATGGCATCGTTGAAATAGTCGCGAACACCTGCATGGCTGGTGCCGCCTTGGTTGTCGGTGTAGTACCAATTCATTGCCTTGCTGGGTCCAGCCTGGAAGACGCTGCCGTTACGCCAGGGAAAGAGCCACGCATGATTATCCTCTCGAAAAATTTCCTCGCGGTCCTGAGTCAACATGGGCTCGACGGCTGCACCGGGCAGGAGCGTCCAGGTATTGGCTTTGGGGTCGTAGATTTCTCCTGCCTTTCCGCCTCTTGGGCCACTCCATGAGCCACCAATGGTGAAAACCTTGCCATCGGACAAGATGGTGCTGCTCTGGTAGCCACGGGCTATTTTCATGTCCGGTGCGGATGTGAACTTGTTGTCTTTTGGATCGTAGATGGTCGTTTTCTCCGCATTGCTTCCGCCAGTGATAATCAAGCGTCCGTCACCTAGGGCGCTCATGCCAGGGCAGAACATATCGTGCTTCGTCTCGGCGACCTCGCGTGTCGACGTGGCTCCAGTGACCCAATTATACTCTGCAAATTGAGTTTTGCCCTGTTCACCGCCAAAAGCAGTTGGTGAGAATGCCGAATACACCATCATCTTGGTTGGCGAGGGGTAGTCTGGAACAATGTAGGCCGCCACGGGTATCACAGGAAGTTTGATGATATCGCTCCATTTTCCAAGGCTGGCTTCCTGAGCCAGGGCAGATGTGGTAAATAGTGAGAAAATGGCGGCTGCCGCCCTTGGATGAGAAAACATTATAGATTAGGTCTCGTGAGAATTGACTGTGAAGATGAATTACAGCGCGTAGGATTTGTAGTATGTGTACTTCCACCACTAAAAAAGCAAGTCAGCAGACTATAAACATTGAGGAAAAGCAAAACGGGAAAGTGTTAAACAAACAAGTATTGAATGAAGGCGCTTGTCCCGGATCCATGCCATTGACGAAGAAGCGGTGGTGAAATAGGCTTAAATCTTGCATGATGGTGTACCTTAGAGTACCATCAAGATCTCCGCTTTATGCTTCACACCACAGTCTCTCATCTAAGTAGGACACGGATTGCGCTTATTTAGTGCTACTGTCAGCTACTACCGCACACCACATTAAACTCGTACTTGGATTTTGAAATCCTAATAGGTCTGCTTACAAGAGATACAAAGCTGGGTTCACAGCTCAGCACACTCGCGACATGCGCCAAAAGGCGTACCAAACCGCACTGGTCAATGCTGTATCGAGATATCAGGCGGCGATCGCCATCTGAGCACTGGCAAACGTGGCACTATCGCGTGTGTAAAAGCACATCCTATGATGCCATACTACGCCAGCAGAGAAAAGTACCATGGCTGAGAATATGCAAATGCAATTAGACAAGTCGGTAAGCCTCACATTAAGAGCCGTTGTGAGGTAGCGCTGGAAACGTCGGGGTACTCGCTCCCGTCTCGGGCGTACTAAGAGGCTATCTAGCCTCAACGTGGATGCATAATTTATCGTTTCTCCAGCGTGATTCCAGAATATTTGTGCTCATCGCAACAAGAACGACTTAAAAATCGATGGGATGTAGCAACAAAATCAGCGTGCATGACATTGTCGGTGAGCAAGAGTGTCGGTCGATTCGGTGTTGTCAGTAGCAGCGCACGTGGCCGGTTGGAGCCTGTGTAGACAGTCTTGATGTATTGCGACTAGCTGTTTGATGGTAGCGTACGGAAGCCGGCGAGGATGCAGAGTGTTGAGGCCGTAGTCAACGGGAAGCTACCCTAGGCTCAAAATGCGGGTTAGTAAGCAAACCCGCTAACTTCACCCCGATAGCACGGTTCGCAATGTCGGTGCGCGAAAGATGCTATCAATCCGTTCAGGATTCAAGACTCGCTACAACGATTGCTCCATGAAACACTGTACAATTTGTGTCATTGTTCGCCGACCTAATGGCCACCGAGCAAAATTACGCTTGAACAATAGCGGTATGCGCTCACCTGAATTGTCAAAAGCCATTTCAAGCTCCATCCACACTCCTCCTAGGCAGAAAACTATAAAAGATGACTTCTATCCCCTCTCACCAACTTACAACCCATACCCCCTTAGCCACCTCAACTCCCTAGCCTGCTGTTCCAACGCCCTCCTCATTCCCGCCGTATACTCCCTCTCTCTAACCCTCTCACCCATGGCATCACCAACCTGCTCCTCCAACGCATCCTCAAACACGTCCTTGCCACCAAACGGTGGCTCACGCCCAAACCCCAGCATACCCAGTTTGCCGTCTCCCGTCCACAGTACTAAATTACTCGCCCCGGCAGTTCGTTCGGAAGGCGTATACGGCTCTACCAACGACGGCGTCACAGTCGGTAAAATCTTCTGTACGATATCGCCGCCCCATCCCGCCTCTGTATCAGCCTCTGCATTAACGAGGCCGGCTTGCTGCGGGGAGAGGGAAGGTTGAACGCCACCATCACCACGGCGCTGCAAGTCATTAATGTTGAAATGACGGACTGGCGTGGATCCATCGCGCTCCACCCACTTTAGATTCCCGTCGCCGTCTGCAAAAACAAGACGCGTACCATGCGGCGCCACCGACAGTAGTTTCGAACTGCTAGCAGTCTGCCGGTTCTGATAGTATGCCCTCTGGTTCCTCGTCGTGCGGCTGTCGCTCGAATTGATGGAATGTGCGGGGTCGATTGATAAACCGTACAGTTCCAGCGATCCCTTGCCTTTGTATTCGCCTGCTGTGATTAGCGTGTGCCCTGGCGTAGTCTTCACTTCACGGAGAAGGCTAGGTGGTGCGTAAGGCCGGCCCAGACGCAGATCATGCGGTACGAAGGGGTAAGGTATAGCTGTAATACAGGATAGCCGAGCACCGGAGTGTACGGTACCGCGGAGGCGGGGGAAGGCACGACGGTCAAAGTTTAGCATGCTTGTGAAGCGGCCACCGACCCAGATATCGCCGTTGCCATCCCATTCGCGTGCTGTGGGTAGGTGGAGGATGGATAGCGCGCCGGGCTGTGAGAGCGAGACGTGACCGCCAAAGTCGCCGGTTTCGAGGCGCGCAAAGGAGGTGTCGGCTGCACCGCCGATGAGTTCGCAGCGTACGGATGAGGGGGGCTGGGGAGGCTTTCGCGTGTCGTGGAGGTGGAGAGTCCAGTTTGTGCCGACTGTCAATGGTGTTCTATGATGTGCTTCGGAGAGGGCGGTGATTGGGAACGGATATGGCGTTCTTGAGACGACTTTGAGTGTGCTCAAGTCCACCTCGTTCAACACGTTTTGCACAGCGAAGAAACCCTTGTTCAACTTGCTGTCGATGCTCACGCACTCCACCGCGCCCGTTTCCGTCATGATGGCCTGGCTCTGTGTGAGCCGTGTATCATAATCCAGATCAGAGCCTTTTCCCGGCAAGAGTCCCACATTGCTCTTCGTCACCAGTTTCCCCTGCTGCTCGCTGCTCGCGGCCGCGTCCCAGATGCTGATGCTTCCGTCGTCGAGTGGCGCAACGAGCTTGTCTGCCAGGCCGTCGCTATCGAAAAGGATACCCGCACCAGTAGCCTCGCGCTTAATTTCACGCTCATCATTCTCCTCGCTCCCATCATCCTGGAACCAACTAATCTGCTGTTCCGCATGCCGCTGTATAAAGTCCTGGTACCAATTCACCTTCTCGTCGGGATAGCTCGGATCCCAGTTTGTAAGCAAAGTCTGCCTCTTCTTCTCCTGATTCCGCTCCTGCTGCATATCTGCACTCGGTGCGTCTGCATCGTGGACCGAGGTATCAAAGGTATTTGAGAGAGTATCAGCGGCGCGTATGAGCTCAGCGAGTCGCGGGTCGATATCGGTCGACAATTCGAGACGGCGGCGACGGCGCTCGGCAGCAGAGTGGGAAAAGCATAGCGCCTTCCAGAGGTTGTTATCGCGAGAGATTTCCAACAGGCGGTGCGAGACGTGTTGGAGGTTGACGAGTTCAGAAGGCTCGAGATCTGGAGATTTGGTTAGGGGTGGGGTCGATGCATGCCATCACCGGGTCCCGAGTACATACAAGAGATAATATGGAGAACGAGCTCGTCGGGGAGGTGTTGCATGATGCCTGAGTGATGCTATACGCTGCAATGAAGCGACTTACGGAATACGAGGTTTATAATGTTTACGAAAGAATTAACAATGGCGGATGCGACGCCGTTATCTCGACCTCAACGACCGCTCTCGCTCGGCGTTTGAGGGCGGCAGGGCTGACGACATGCCGGGTTCGCACGACTCGCCGCCCTTTCCCCACACACCGCCCTTCTCGAAGTATCCGCTCTCGCCTCAGCCCCTTCCATATGCTCATTCAGCACATCTTTATAGAATAAACAACAAGCTCCAGGTCATGTTCGAACAAATGAAATTGGTATCCTCGCTCCTGTTTAAAGGTAAAAAAAAAGTAACCCTCCCCCCGTGATTATATGTACATATCTAGTGCATGATTGTCCATACATCTCAAAAGAAAACCTTGAAAACGGCTGTTACATATGTCGGTATTATGTGCCCCAAGAACGCCCATAACCAAGACACTCTACCGTTGTAACTGTTTCTCCAGGTCCTCAGGTGGTGTAGTAATCGTCGGCATCTCAGCTGCGGGATGGGGTGGCTTATATGGTGTATATTGCTGTGGGCCCTCCTCTGCCTTTTCGTTGATGACTGGCATAACGCTTGTATCGTCCAACTCGGACGCCCCCTCGGGGTACTGGTTGAAGGTGGTCTGCATATGCGCTGGTGAGTACTGGGGAGGCACACTTCCCCAAGTGTTGCGCTCTGGGTGCCCATTTCCGCCGCCGATACCAACTGCATCTGGCCCGTATGGTGTGCCTTGTCATGGTTGGAAGTCATTTCCAGATGGGAGCTCTGCGTGGCCTTTGACGGCGGAAACGGGCCGTCCGGCACCCACAGGGTTGCCGTCGATTTCAGCAGTCCCAGATGCCGAGTGGCGGAACACCTCCTTTTTGCCAGGTTTGCCTGTTGCGCTGCCGATCAAGCCTCCATTATCGCCATCCCCTTCGGCTACGTCGCTGTAGGGGTCGGTCTTCTGTTGACGGCGCTTGCGTAGCAGCCAGAAGATGATGCCGAACAAGGCGAGCGCAAGGGGAATGCCCACTGCACAGCCAATAATGACGCCGAGCTTCGAGTTTGATCCGCCCGAGTTGTCGTTGGCGTTGGCCGTCGACGATGCGGTCGGCGTAACATAAAAGGTAATTGGGACAGTAACTACTCCAGCCGAGCCCGAAGAGACACTGGCAGAGACCGACATGAATGGCGTAGCCGATGTCGAAACCGCGTTTTCCGTGGCAGAGGGCGCACCTGAGCCGGCAGAGGAAGGAGAATTTGCAGCGCCAGATGCTGGCGCCGATGTCTGTGGCGTCGAGCCTCCAGCTCCCGAGCCTGATGCTAGCCCGGTAATGCTCGCTAGGTCAGGTACATTTATTGCAAGCTGGCCGCCAATGGTTGCGTATGCTGAGCCGTCCTTGAGCGCGAAAAAGGGTCGTGGTGATGGTGATTCCTGGCAGCAGTTTATGTTTTGGGCGTCTCCGTTGCAGCACCATTGGTTGCCATGGTTCGAGCACTGCGTTATCGACTCGGCGCCGGAGACAGTCATTCCTGGTATTGTTCAGCAAAAGGTTTGGTGGAAAGAAGGACCTTGTTACCATAGGTGCACATGTTGGAGGCACAGCCGTCCGCCTTCCAGCTCTTGTCGGTGCAACTATATCTGCCGTACAAGTTGTTGGCCGGATAGTGGCATAGACCGTTGTCGAGACATTCCCACTTGTCTGGACAGCAGGCCGAATCACCTTTTCCTGATGAGCAGGGCTTCTCTGTATCTGGAGCCTTTGCGCCATTGGGGTAGTCTGTTGTTGATCAGTTGCAACTCAAGGACGAGGACGAGACATGTCATACAGCATTGCTGAGCAGCAGCATGTGTCGCAAGAGCAGCCAAAGCAGCAGCGCGCACCCAGGTGAATGTAGTAGGCATCGTGTCTGTGGTTGAGGGGTCCCTTGTTCAAGAGAAGAGCAAACACATTAATCGAACCTTGCTCAAAGTTTGCAATTCCTGGGTCAGCGGTGGTTAGGGGCGTTGAGGTGATCCGAAGTGAGAGCGAAGCGTGTGCTCGAGATACGACAAAACCACCGAAGCAAAAGAGAGGCAGGTGACTGTGAAGGCGGGTGAGAGAGGACTGCACGATGATCGCACACGACTTTGCGCGACACCGTTTGCCCTTGTCTCTCATGGATATACAGCCAAACACGGCCAAGCCGAGCAAAGCTTCGCCCATGCCACCAATGAATAGAAAATCCACCCTCTCTCGGTTGAATTGATCCGTTCATATTAGCTACCGAACGAACGGCTGGGCGGTCACGGTGAGGTCATCAGATATACCGTCCCTTGCGCTAACCCGAGCTGGCCATCACACGTCGTACCAACGAGGCCGATGCATTGCTCAACCTCCCCTTTCGCCTCTTGAAACGAGCGCGCCTGGCCTTTGATGTGGTCCGGAATGCGACCCAGGCCACTTTGAACCACTTTGACACCGTTGCTGGAACCCCGAGTGACCATGCAATCTCACCCACCGACGACGGCAACAGCCAGGTGAGCAGACAAGCACATTGCAATACGAGCGATCGACACGTCCACAAAAGGCTTCATGCCTGGAGCGCAAAAAACCGGCTTTCTCGGCGCAGTCCGCTGCGACTGGCAGGTGCTGCTGGAAACCATGCGGTTATCCGTCTCTTATATTATCCTCTGCCGTACAAGTCGCGCGGGATTGCTTCGCTCTGTTTCGCTCAAAAGGCAAGTCTGGTTGCGTAGCTGAGACCGCCCGTCCTCACTCCGCGGCGCCATTACCTCTTTTCGCCTGCCAGCAAGGAGGCGACCAGGGGCACGTCCCGTTGATCGCCAGCAGCAGTGACCGCTTCGCTTCGTATCGCGGCGCAACTGGGGAAGAGACGGTGGCTTTGAGGGATACGGATGACGTTGTTGGTTGGCACGAAGCGAGTGAACAGAAGTTTCTATTCGAGCCCCGCACCACCAAACCTACTCAGCCGAGCGAACCGTTGCTTTGGTTGTGGGACGGCGTCTTGCCCTGCGTCAGGACTTTTGCATTCATGCACTCGTTGATTTGTACTGTATTGCTGACTGCTTTTCCCTTTTGTTCGCCCTGTACGCTGTCTTCGTTTTTCCTCGGTAATTTCCAAACGCTCCGCGTCTGTTTGCACGCTAGTCCATCTGCCGGACATGACTTAGGTACCCCGAGTTTTTGTCTTGGAAGGAATTATACGATACGGATAATGCAGACTGTAAACAAACTGCACTTGCTACAGGATTTTCTCACAAGAGCAGTCCCGTACGCACACCACTAGCACCCCCCTCCCCCCACACCGCCTTAACACACGAAGCTTTGCCAACAGCTAAGCAATACGAGTCTATTCGGCACTTCTCCATCTAAGCTATCGGTCCTTTACCAACTTACACTAAACTATCATCAGGTCTCAGTTTTCAATCTGCGACTACACAGCGAGTTCCGGCCGAGTATCTAGCCATATTGCCTCCGACTTCCTGCCTGTATGACCTGGTATCGACATACTATGTAGATATTGCACATTATGCCAAGGCGGCCGGTCGCATCTACTTGGCACTTGGCAGAGACATCCTACAGCAGTCATGTTGGACAAGTACAATGTAACAAACATCTGCAACTGTGAGATAGATGTGCTTTGTTTGCTAAAAAAATCGCATTCACCGTTATTAAACCAAAAAGGACGAGAACCCACACGTGTCAAACTCATCTCTGACCCCTGCCGTCCATCTCTCTATCCCCTTGAAGACTAACACCTCCTTGCCGCCCTCCTCCTCGCAGCCCTGATTGCTTCTACCCTCGCCGACTTGCTCTCACCCCCTTTGATACTGTCCTTCCCACCCGGCCAGCTTTCCTCCTTTGTGTTGTCCATTTCAGCGTGCAGAATACCAATCTGCTGCCTGATCACCTTGAGCAAGCGGTTGTCCTTGAGGTGTTCCGGGATGTCGACGTGCGGCAGCACCATCTTGTTGGACGTAGCTTCATTTTCTGCTTCGGCAGCCTCATTGATCTTCTTCTGTGTCTCCGTGGATGAAGCAGCCGGAGGGAGGGGCTTATGGCACGTAACGCATCTTGGCGCGCATGTGCAAACCTCTTCATCCTCTTTCTTCTTCTCCGCCATCTTCTCTACTTTCTCTCCCTCCTCTCCTTTCTTCTCTCCCTTTTCCTCTCCTTTCTTCTCTCCCTTTTCCTCTCCATCTTCACCAGCACCCTCTTCCGCACCTGCATCTTCGTCCTCCCCCGTAGCCCCCCTCACCAAACCCAGCAGCGCCATAACAAACAACTCTTTCAGATACGCAAAACTAAATCCTTCCGTCATCTCCGCTACAACATTCACAACATCCTCATGAAACTCGACTTCCCTCCCCGTCAACTTGCTTCTCCAGTACTCGGCATACGCCCTCCTCTCGTCCAGTCCCGGAATCTTGAAATGATACTTCCTATCGAACCGACTCGGCCTCTTCGCAATCGCAGGATCTAACCTGCTAAGGTGGTTTGTGGACCCAATCATCAAGATGCCATCGTTGGACTCCAAGCCATCGACTTCGTTGAGAAAGTAAGACCGAATCTCATCCTTGATCAGGGAATCCAAATCCTCAAACACGAGCAAGCACGGCGCTTGACTGCGTGCCTTTTTGAAGATTTGAGAAATGGCGTATTGCTCCGTGTTACACTGTGTGCTCAGACTCTTGACGTACAAACTCGGTACTGCATCTTTCCTCGCATACAGAGCATTCATCAGCGCCTTGATACTGACAGTCTTGCCGTTACCGGGGACGCCGTGCAGGATAATACCGCGTTTCCAGGGTACACCGTACGCGGCATACAGCTCCCGATTGTCGAAGAAGCCTTGCACGTCGTCGATGAGAGACTGCTTGGTAGTGGGGTTGAGAATGACATCGGACCAGGAGGAGCCAGACACGGCGTTCCAGAGCTCTTTGCTCTTCTCCCAGTATCCGTCGTCGAAGACGAAGATTTCAGAATGCAGCTGCGACGTCCATTTCCCCGCTGCCAGGATCAGCGCGTCCGTCTCGGCACAGTGGCCGCTTGCAATAGTGGCGGCGTTGCGGGGGTACAGTATGTAGAAGACTTTGTCCGGCGACTTGAGCATATCGGCCCAGGTTACGTAGTAAACGATAAACTCGTGGTCTTGCCAGATATACTGGAATCTGTTTTTCATTTCAGTCAGCTCAAAGAAAGAAGAGAGGGAAAAGGGGGGGCAGGCGGGCAACAACAAAAAAACTTACCTCGCAAACCGGTAATCATCCATCAAGTGTCCCGGATGCATCTTCTTCTGCACACCTTCGCCCACAGGTCCCCATTTACGTACCGCCTTGAACTTTTCATCCTCGGCATCCAGCTCCAGTGTCGCCTTGTCCGCGTCGGCAAAGTCAAACAGGGAGACTTTTGCCTCGTCGACTTCAGTCACGTGGAAGTCGGCATAGCAGCCGCGCAGCAGGGAGAGGAGTTTGTTTCTGGTTTCTACACGCTCGCCTCGGCAGTGCTCTTCAAAGTTGAGGTAGACGTCATTGTTAGTACTCGAGGTAGACGAGAGGGTTGTTCGTGCGGCTGGCATTGTGATTTGGGGTTGGATGGATGTGGGGCCGGTGAATTGGATAAAACCAAAGAAGAACAACGATGGGAAAAACCTAAAGCTGTAGGTTTTATACTCGTACATTCACTCTTTTACTAAAACCTCTTTTTTTAAAAAAAAAACTTGCTATTG
>Ga0265798_10002852_pt1 | contig 25113 bp, 20 predicted proteins | sample P3T30metagenome_FD_192430 | JGI IMG/M metagenome (GOLD analysis project Ga0265798, IMG submission 192430) | Plant litter microbial communities from East Loma Ridge, Irvine, California - P3 T30 | ecosystem: Environmental > Terrestrial > Plant litter > Unclassified | place: USA: California...
GCTTGGTTTCGGAATCTGGGTTATCATCGGCCTCGTTCTGGAAGCGCGGATGCAGCTTTTTCATGGGCAAAGCCAAGCCGATATAATCGTAGAGGTGCTGCGCAATGTTGAGCATCAGCGTGTCGGGCGTTACTTGCAGCACGTCGTCGTCGAGCTCCTTGGGCTCGTCGCCATAGCGAACAAGCAGTTGGTTGTCGATATCGAGGGGCTGGTCGTACTCATCGAGACTACGGTCGCAAGTCAAGCGAACGGTGCCTGTGATGTGCGAGTTGATGGTGATGAGGCGCTCGGTTTTAATGAGCGTCACGTCAGCGTGCAGGTTGCCATCAGCGATGAACTCGCCTTTAGGGTCAAACTGCTCAAAAAAAGCACGGCCCAGCTCAAACGCAAACTGGTGCGTTTTAAGCGAAAGCCTAGCGATAGGCAGGTCGAATTGCGGGTCGTTTTTCACAGTTAGCCGAATTAACGGGGGGCAAAGGTACGGGTTTTTGTTGGCTTTATCAAGCCTGCCTAAGGCTATGACTTCAGCCTCAGGCGGTTTTTAATCAAAAATCAGCTTAGCGCACCAAGCGCGGGTCGGCGGCTCCTTGCTGCCGGGCGCGCACTACATCGCAAGCCAAGTACACGGCCGCTCGAAACGAGGAGGCGTCGGCCGCAAACTTGCCTGCCAGGCCGTAGGCCGTGCCGTGGTCGGGCGAGGTACGCACCACGGGGAGGCCCGCGGTGAAGTTAACGCCGCGCTCGAAGGCCATGAGCTTGAAGGGAATAAGGCCTTGGTCGTGGTAGATGGAAAGCGTAGCGTCGAACTGCCGGAACTGCCCGGTGCCGAAGTAGCCATCGGCAGGGTAGGGGCCAAATACGAGGTGGCCATCGTGCTCAAACTGCCGGATGACGGGCGCTATGACATCGTTTTCCTCGCGCCCTAGGAGGCCGTTTTCGCCCGCGTGGGGGTTGAGGCCGAGCACGGCCACCTTAGGCTTAAGAATGCCAAAATCGTGCTGCAACGACCGTAGCAGCAGCCGAATTTTAGTGCGTAGCAAGTCGGCAGTGAGGCGCGTCGACACCTCTTTGAGGGCGATGTGGCCGGTGGCAGTGGCGATGCGTAAGTCTTGCTCTTCATCAACTAAGAACATAAGACTGTCGGCGGCCCCGAAGTAGCTGGCCAAAAACTCGGTGTGGCCGGGGTAGCGGAAGTCGTCGGACTGCGTGTTCTCCTTGCTAATGGGTGCCGTGACGATGGCATCGAGTAGGCCGGCTTTGAGGTCGCGGCTGGCGGCAAGTAGGCTCTCGCGGGCGGCCTGGCCACTGGCGGGTGAGGGCTGGCCGGGGGTGAGGTGAAAGTCCTCGTCCCAGCACGTCACGGCGTTGAGGCGGCCGGGGGCAATATCGGCGGCGTTGCGCAGTTGCCGAAAGGTGAGATGCTCAGCGCCTTGCTCAACCGGAAAGTCGTCGAAAAGTGCTGTGGCAGTGCCGTACACAACGGGCGTGCACTGCTGAAGTAGGCGCTCATCACGCAGGGTTTTATAGATAACCTCGGGACCGATGCCGGCGAGGTCGCCCACGGAAAAGCCGAGGCGAGGTAGTACGTTTTTTGCGGGAGGAAGGCTCATGGTCGGAAAGGCACCGGGGCGGCTGACGCAGTGGACAGCTAATTGGTGCTCAAAAGTAGCGCCGCTCGGGCGGGTAGCTTAGAGGTAGGGTAATTGAGGTGAGTAGTCAGGCGCCTACAACTCTTGGTAAAGCCAGGCCATTTGGCGCGCCGTAAGCCAGTCGGGTACGGCTGCCAGGGTAGCGTTGCGCAACGGAGCCAGCCAAGCTGGGGTAAACTGCGCCAACTGTCCTAAATGCCGCGACTGCTCCACGATGCGGCGGGTGCGGGGCCGGCGCTGCTTGTCGAAGTTCTTGAATGCGGCGGGCAAGTCGGTCGGGGCGCTGCCTAGGCAGCGCGCCAGCACGGCAGCATCTTCAATAGCCATGCCGGCACCCTGCCCCAGGTTGGGCGTAGTGGCGTGCCCGGCATCGCCCAGCAGCAGCACGCGGCCAAACACCAGACTGGCCAGCGGGGCTAGGTCAAAAAGGTCGCCCCAGAGTAAATCGGCATCGGTAGTGGCGGCCAATACCTGCGGGATAGGGGCGTGAAAGTCAGCAAAGTGGTGATGTAGGTCGGCTACCCGGTAGGCCTGAAAAGTCGGGTTGTTGGGCACGGGGCTGTTAAGGCAGGCAAACCAGTAGATTCGGTTATTGGCCACTGGCACTAACCCAAAGCGCCCAGCGCGACCCCAGGTTTCGCTAGAGCCGGTGGTGGGTAGGCCAGCGATATCGGCCTGCACCACGGCGCGCCAGCAGGTGTAGCCGGCGTAGCGCGGCTGGCTGGCCGGTAGTAGCTGCCGCCGCACCCGCGAGCGAATGCCATCGGCCGCTACCAGCGCCTCGGCTGTAGCCTGCTCGCCGTTTTCAAAAAGTGCCGTAACGTGGGTACTGGTCTGCTCGAAGCGAGCCAACCGGTGCCCTAGGTGCACCACACCGGGCGGCAGCGCCCGCAGCAGCTCGCGCTGCAAATCGGCCCGAAGCACCCCTAGGTTATCGTAGCCTAGCCGCTCGGTAAAAGGCAGTGTATTGGCCCGATTGAGCACCCGGCCGCGCTCGCTGAGCAGGCGCACGGTGGTGAGCGGCGTACCCACCGGCCGCACGGCTGCGTGCAGACCTAGCTCGTCGAGCGCCCGCGTAGCATTGGCCCCCAACACCACCCCAGCCCCGATTTCGCGCAGCTCAGTGGCGGCCTCGTACACGCGCACCTGGTGGCCCAGTCGCAGCAGCGCCTGCGCGGTAGCCAAGCCGCCAATGCCGGCCCCGATGACGAGGAAGTCAGCCATTAGAGAGGGTATACGGGACATGGGCCTGGGCTTGCCCAGCGTGGAGTGCGTAGCGTTGTGAGCGATAGTAATCGTTTTCGGCCGCCAGCGAACAGGTATTACGCAGCGTGTAATGCAGCGCAATACCTGTTATTACTTATGCCAGCTGCTTGGTCAAGAACTCATATAACAAGCGCACACCCATGCCGGTGCCGCCTTTGCCGCGGTACGAGTCGGGGGCAGTGAGGAAGGCAGGGCCAGCAATGTCAAGGTGCAGCCAGGGCGTACCCTCGATAAAGCGCTCCAGGAACTTAGCGGCCGAAATGTGGCCGGCATCACCCTTTCCTAGGTTAGACAAATCAGCAATGTCCGATTTCATGTGGTCGGCGTAGTCGTCCCAGAGCGGAAACTCGACTAGGCGCTCGTGCACGTGGTGTGCGGCAGCCAGCAGTTGCGCAGTGGTGTCGGCCTCAGCGGTGCCCATCACGGCGGCGGCTTCGGTGCCCACGGCCCGCACGGCGGCCCCAGTGAGGGTAGCTAGGTCGATAACTAACTCGGGGTGGTATTTCTTGGCAAAGCTCAGCGCGTCGGCCAGCAGCAGGCGGCCTTCGGCGTCAGTATTTTTGACTTCTACCGTGAGGCCGGAGAACATGGTGAGCACGTCGCCGGGTACGTAGGCGAGGCCGCCAGGGCGATTGTCAGTGGCGGGCACCAGGCCAATGACGTGCAGCGGTACCTTGTTCTTAGCCAGCGCGTAGAGCACGCCGCCCACGGCCGCGCCGCCAGCCATATCGCACTTCATCATGTCCATGCTGTTGGGTGTGGGCTTGAGGCTGAGGCCGCCGGTATCGTATACTACACCTTTGCCCACGAGCACGTAAGGATGCTCATTTTTAGCGCCTTCTGGCTTCCACTCCAAGATGCTGAAAGTAGGCGGCTCAGGCGAGCCTAGGTTGACGGCGAGCAGGCCGCCCATGCGCAGGCTCTCTATTTTGGCGAGGTCAAGGATGTCGGTGGTGTAGCCGGCCGCGTCGCCGGCTTCGGCTAGGCGCTCGGCGAGCTGCTGGGCATTGAGCTTGTTGAGGGGCGCGTTGACGAGGTCGCGGGCCAGTATCACCCCTTCGAGCAGGTTTTGTAGCTCCGTGACCTGGGCCTCGGTGGCTGCGTCGCCGACCAGGATAATAGTGGTGAGCGAGGCCGCCTCCCGCGATTTTTCATCGGTTTTGTAGCCGGCAAACTGGTAGGTGGATAGAAATAAGCCTTCGGCCAGCGTGCGGGCGGCGTCAGTAGTTGAGCTCAGGTTTTGAATAAAAACCGCGGTGGTTTTCTCTTTTTTTAGCGCCGTGTGCAGCTGGTGGCCAGCTTGGCGCAGTGCCTCCAGAGTGAGGTCAGCGGTGCGCTTCTCTTCGAGCACCACAAAGTAGTGCTGGTGCGAAAAGTGGTTGAGCACAACAAACTTCTGGCCGGCGGCCAAGGCACTATCGACGTAGGCGCGCGCCTCGGCGGGCAGGTCGGTAGTGGCGGGCGCGGGCAGGGCAGTGGCACCTAAGGGGAGCACAAACACCTGAGTGGCCTGGGCTGGGGCGATGGTGGTGTGGGCGAGCGTGAGAGACATAGGGCAACAAATAGAAACGTAACTTTGGCGTGAAGGTATTGTAAAACGGAGTGGCACTCCGTTTCGCGTCAGGTCTGCTCTTAGGAGAAGCGGAGTGCCACTCCGTTTTACACACCCCATGATTCTTCGGAAAACTCTTCGGCTACTGCTGCCGCTACTCGGCTCGTCGCTACTGGCTTCGGCCCAATTAATGCAGCCTAAGGCAACCTTTACCCGTGCCGATTCGCTGCGCGGCGGGCAGCCAGCCGCCCGCACCTGCTACGACATCAACTACTACCACCTCGATGTGAAGCTCGACGTAGCCCGCAAATTTCTTAGCGGGTCCAATCTGTTTCGCTTCACAGCCACACAAGATTTTACTAGGCTGCAATTTGACCTGTTTGCCAACCTAGAGATAGGCAAGGTGCTGTACCACGGCCGGGAAGTGCCCTACAAGCGCGAGGCCAACGCTGTGTTCGTGACCTTCCCGCAGCCTATTAAGAAAGGCACCCGCGACGAGTTTACGGTGGAGTATTCGGGTTTCCCGACCATTGCCAAAAAAGCACCTTGGGATGGTGGTATGGTGTTCGCGCAGGATGCGCAGGGCAAGCCGTGGGTAGCTACCGCCTGCCAGGGTGTAGGCGCCAGTATCTGGTGGCCCACCAAAGACCAGCAGGCCGACGAGGTAGACAGCATGCTCATCAGCGTGGCCGTGCCGGCTGGCCTTAAAGATGTATCGAACGGCCGCCTGCGTGGCACCAAGAAGCTGGCTGGCGGCTATACTCGCTACGACTGGGCCGTGCGCAACCCCATTAACAATTACGATGTGGCCCTGAACGTGGCCAACTACGCACACTTCTCCGACACGTACCAGGGTGAGAAAGGGCCGCTCACGCTCGACTATTGGGTGCTGCCCGAAAGCTTAGAGAAGGCCAAAAAGCAGTTTGCCGCCAATGTGAAGCCCATGCTCAAGAGCATGGAAGCCTGGTTTGGGCCTTATCCGTTTTACCAGGATGGCTACAAACTGGTAGAAACACCGCACCTCGGCATGGAGCACCAGAGTGCAGTGGCTTATGGTAACAAGTACCAAAATGGCTACCTAGGGCGCGACCGCTCAAATACTAGCTGGGGCGATAAGTTTGACTTTATCATCATCCACGAAAGCGGGCATGAGTGGTTCGGTAATAACATTACCACCAAGGACATCGCCGATATGTGGGTGCATGAAAGCTTCACTTGCTACTCCGAAGGCCTGTTTGTGGAAACGCACTACGGCAAGCAGGCAGGGCAGGAGTACCTGCACGGCCAGCGCCGCAACATCCAAAACGACGGCCCCATTATCGGTCCCTATGGTGTGAACAAAGAGGGCTCGGGCGACATGTACGATAAAGGTGCTAGTGTGCTCAACATGGTGCGCACGACCATTAATGACGATGCTAAGTGGCGCAACATTTTGCGCGGCCTCAGCAAGACCTTCTACCACCAAACCGTGACCGGCCAGCAGGTCATCGACTACATCAATAAGGAGTCGGGCCGCGATTTTAGCCGTGTCTTTGCCCAATACCTCCAGCACGCTGAGTTGCCGGTGCTCGAAATGCGCATGGAGAAAAACCAGCTCCTAGGGCGTTGGGTGGCCTCGGTGCCGAACTTCGACCTGCCCGTGCGGGTGCGCACTAAGGGTGGCGAATACCGCTTCGTGACACCGACGACCAAGTGGGCTGCGCTCGACCTGCCCGGCGCCACCAAAGACAATGTGGAGGTAGATACGTTTAACTACTACGTGGGCGTGCTGATGGATTAACCAACCGTTGCCCACGTCTGTCCTGCTGAGCTTGTCAAAGTATCCCTACCTAGCTTTTTAACGAAGCAATAGAGATGCTTTGGCAAGCTCAGCATGACAACCGCATTTATTTAACCCAATTATTCCCGTGGCTCAACCTGCCGTTCGCCCCAAAAAACACCTAGGTCAACATTTTCTGGCCGACCCCAATATTGCCCGCCGCATCGTGGAGAGCCTGCGCCTGCCTGATGGTGTGCGCGAGGTGCTCGAAATCGGCCCTGGCATGGGCGTGCTCACGCAGTACCTGCTCGAAAACCCGGCCTACCAGACCAGCGTGGTCGAGATTGACCAGGAGTCGGTAGCCTACCTAGGACAGCACTACCCGGCGCTGGCGCCGCGCATCTACGCCACCGACTTTCTGCGGCAGGACCTAGGGACGATGTTTCCCGAGCAGCCGCTGGCCATCATCGGCAACTTTCCCTATAATATCAGTAGCCAGATATTCTTCCAGGTGCTAGCCAATCGGCAACAGGTGCGCGAGGTAGTGGGCATGATTCAGAAGGAAGTGGCCGAGCGCCTGGCCGAGCCGCCTGGCTCCAAAACCTATGGTATTCTGAGCGTGCTCTTGCAGGCCTACTACGACATTGAGTACCTGTTTACGGTGCCGCCGCACGTTTTCATTCCGCCGCCCAAGGTGGAGTCGGCTGTGGTTCGCCTCACACGCAACACCACCGAAAAGCTGGACTGCGACGAGAAGCTGTTCTTCCGGGTGGTAAAGCAAGCTTTTTCGACCCGCCGCAAGACTCTGCGCAACGCTTTGAAACCCTTAGGGCTGTCGAGCGAGGCTATGAGCGGAGATATTTTTGACAAGCGCGCCGAGCAGCTGGGGGTAGGGGAGTTTGTGATGCTGACGAATTTGGTGGCAGCTGGAAATGAATAAGAAGACTGCTGCCAAGTGCGGTCTTCTTATACTTATAGCTAGCTTAAGTGGGTGTTTCTGGTTTGATGAGGATAGTACTACTCAAATAGCTGATAAATACCAAGTAACGGCAACAAGTGATGGTAATAACTTCTTGTATTTCACTAGTCCAGAAGAAGATATTAGTGAGCCTTTATTATCTGGTATCAGCCTAATCGGAATAACCAGCTCTTACCTAGTAGTTTGTAAGGCTAATCATTACTACTTGTTTTCGCTTCATCAGACTACACGCGAAGCGGTAGTAGCAACTCGAATAGGGCCTTTGACTAAAGCAGCATTCCGCTCAAGAATCCACCAAATAATCGGGGATTCTACGCTTCAGCTTAGGCCAATTTAATGTTTCCATGAACCTCTGCCTAATTATAGATGAAATGCACCCCTCGCTATTGCCGATGCTGCGCAGCATCGGCGTCGAGGGTGACTACCAACCCAAGCTATCGGCCGCCGATGTGCCCGCCGCCCTCGCGGCCAAGCCTTACACTGGCCTGATGGTACGCAGCAAAATGCGCATCACAGCCAAGCTGCTGGCCCACGGACCGCAGCTGCGCTACGTGGCCCGCGCTGGCGCCGGCGTCGATAATATCGACGAGGATGCCCTAGCCGCCGCGGGCGTAACGCTGGTAAACGCCCCCGAGGGCAACCGCGACGCGGTGGGTGAGTTTGCGGTGGGCCAGCTGTTGGCGCTGCTGCGCCACACCGTGACGGCTGATGCCGAGGTGCGCCGCGCCGAGTGGCACCGCGAAGCCAACCGCGGCGAAGAGCTAGGTACTAAAACGGTAGGCCTACTTGGCTACGGCCACATGGGCCGGGCCTTTGCCAAGCGTCTTCGTGGCTTCGGCTGCACCGTGCTGGCACACGACCACGACCCGGCCGTGACTACCGATGGTAACGCCGAGCTGGTGCCGCTGGCCGAGCTACAAGCCCGCGCCGAAGTGCTGAGCATCCATATTCCATACTTCGAGGCCAATCACCAATTTGTAAACGAAACCTTTCTGGCAGCTTTTCCGCACCACATCTGGTTGCTGAACACAGCCCGCGGCGAGGTGCTCGACCAAGCCGCTTTGGTAGCCCGCCTGCAAGGTGGCCAAGTGCGTGGCGCTGCCCTCGACGTGCTCGACAACGAAAAGCTCGCCACCCTCACGCCCGCCCAGCAAGCCAGCTTCGACTACCTGCGCACGGCCCCGAATGTGGTGCTTTCGCCCCACATTGGTGGCTGGACGCACCAGAGCTATCAGCGCATCAATGAGGTGCTGGTAAAGAAAATAGCAGCCCTAGGATGAGCGTGTGAGTTAGTGCCAGGTAAGAGCATGAGTAGGTGAATACTGACGGGGTAATTACTCCTGGCTAGCTGCCGTTTTGCCGCAGTACCTGAGCATTTAATCACTTTTTGCCCTATCTTTGCCTGACCTATGAGGGAGAACGGCTGGCCAGGTGCCAGCCGTTCTCTTTCTTTTTTATCAGACCCACCCGCTACGCGAAAACAGTCCTGACCACTTATGGCTACTATCAATTATTACACCGCTGAGGGCCTGCAAAAGCTGAAAGACGAACTCCAGGACCTCAAAGTACGGGGCCGCGCCAAGGCTGCCGAAGACCTGCGCGAAGCCCGCGACAAGGGCGACCTGAGCGAGAATGCTGAGTATGACGCTGCCAAGGATGCGCAAGGCCTGCTCGAATTGAAAATCTCGAAGCTCGAAGAAGTAGTGGGTAACGCCCGCTTGCTCGACGAAACCAACCTCGATATCAGTAAGGTGCTGATTCAGAGTAAAGTGAAGCTCAAAAACTTGAAAAATAATATGGTACTCGACTACGTGCTCGTGGCCGAGGAAGAAGCCAACCTGGCTGCTGGTAAAATCTCCATTAAATCGCCCATTGGCAAAGGCTTGCTGGGTAAAGAAGCTGGCGATGTAGCCGAAATCACGGTGCCTGCTGGCAAGCTTCATTTTGAGATTTTGGAAGTAGGCCGCTAGTTTTTTAGCGCTTAGCTTTTGGCTGTTAGCCCTTAGCTTTTCTGTACCGAAAAGGCTGCTGAGCGAATCAGCGGCCTTTTGTCGTTATTAGCGACATCTTTCATCGCTGGGAGCCACCGGCTAACAGCTATAAGCTACTTACACATGGCTTCTATTTTCTCCCGCATCGTTTCGGGCGAGCTGCCCGCCCACAAGGTTGCTGAAGATGCTGACCACCTGGCATTTCTTGATATTACGCCCTTAGTCGAAGGCCATACGCTCGTCATTCCTAAAAAGGAAGTTGATTACATCTTCGATTTGTCGCCCCAGGCGCTGGCCGCGCTGCACGTATTTGCGCAGCGCGTAGCCAAAGGCGTGCAGGCGGCCGTGCCATGCCGGCGCATTGGCGTGGCGGTGATAGGGCTGGAGGTGCCACACGCACACATTCACCTTATTCCGATGAACAAGGTGGCGGACATGAACTTCGCCAACCCTAAAATAACCGTGCCCGCCGAGCGGATGCAGGAGCTGGCTGCCGCCATCGCGGCCCAGGTGCCCGGCGGCAGTGGCTTGCCGGCGCCCGCTGCCGCTAGCGCTGCCCGGACCAGCGCTACCCCCGCCGCTGACCCCAATGATGCGACGTTGGTCCAACTGCAAAAGCTGACCGAGGGCCTGGTATTCAGTAGCGAATCGGAGGCACCCCTAGAGGCCGTGAGCTACGCCGCGCCCACCGGCGACCTCGCCGATGCGCAGCTGCTGCAGGCCCTAGGTGAGCCCGCGGGCAGCAAAGTAGAAAAAGTGGAGCTGACGCTGTTTTTGCGCAACCAAACCGCCGATACTAGCAAAGCAGGTGTAGAAACCGCCAACCGCTACAAAGCCCTGCAGCTTTACCTGAAGCAGGAGCTGGACGGCGTGCAGGTATACCGCATTGGCACGGGGACACAGGTGCACGCCTACGCGCTGGGCCGCGACGTGGCAGGGCGCCTGGCGGGGTTCAAAACGGTGTTGACGGAGAGCTAGCAGAAGCCTCACCCCCGGCCCCTCTCCCTAGGAGAGGGGAGCCTGACGATTTTCGATAGAAAGTTATGTCTGTTCGCGCTTGGCTCCCCTCTCTTGGGTAGAGGAGCTGGGGGGAGGTTCTGCGCGTCAGATGAGCAATCAAATTAGAGACTTTTGCATGAAGAATTGGCTTAATCTACTGGCCGCTAGCCTACTAGCGGCTCCGGCTACCGCCCAAACCCTTACGCTGCCCAAGCTTGTGGCCGAGCAGCTGAAAACCGTACGCCCCGCCGACCTAGAAGCCCATGTGCGCTACCTGGCCGACGACCGCCTGCGGGGCCGGCTGCCCGGCACGCCCGGCTACCAGATGGCCGTGGACTACGTAGCGGCCCAGTTCAAGAAAAACGGTGTGGCTCCCGCCGGCGAGCAGGGCGGCTATACCCAAAAAGTGCGCCTGCGCCGCGCCTTTGTGGAGCCCGGCGCCACGCTGAGCTACCAGCCCGCCACGGGTGCAGCCCAGCCATTGGCCTACGGCCCGGCCATTACGGTGTATCCCAATCCTGGCCAGCCTGAGGTGAACGTAACCAACGTCCCGCTGGTGTTTGCGGGCTACGGCATCTCGGCCCCCGAGCTGAAGTATGACGACTACGCCAGCCTCGATGCCAGGGGCAAGGTGGTAGTAGTGACGCGCCAGCCACCTAAGCAGTTTGCTGATAATGAGCGCCAGTACTTCACCGACGTGCGCACGGTGCTCGAAACGGCGGCCCGCCATGGTGCGGTGGGCGTGCTGCTGGCCAGCGCCCACGCCGAGGCCAAGCTGCCCGAGTTTCCGAAGGGCCTAGTAAGTGCCCTAGGTCCCGATGGGCAGGTGGTGGTATCGCGCAGCTACGCGCCCGGCTCGGCGCAGCTGCTGGGGGCTATTAGTCCGGCCACGCTACAGCAGCTGTTTGCGGGCGCTACTACCGATACCACGCGGGCCCTAGGTGCCCTGCGCAGCGGCAAGCCCGCCTCGGTGGCCCTGCCGGGCCGCCTGAGCGCCCACTACCGCAGCCGCTACCAGGACATAGACAGCTACAATGTGGTGGGTAAGCTAACGGGCGCCGACCCCCTTCTTAGAAAGGAGTACGTGGTGCACAGCGCCCACCTCGACCACCTAGGCGTGGGCACGGCCATCAACGGCGATTCTATTTATAACGGTGCGCACGACAACGCCACGGGTGTAGCCAGCGTGCTCGAAATCAGCAAGCTCTACGCCGGGCTCAAGTCTAAGCCGCGCCGCTCGGTGCTGTTTGTGCTGATGACGGGGGAGGAGATGGGCCTGATTGGCTCGGCCTATTTTGCCAAGCTGCCCACGGTGCCACCGTCGGCACTGGTGGCCGATGTCAATACCGACATGCCCACGCTCATTGCGCCGCTGCTGGCCGTGGTGCCCCTAGGTGCCGACCACTCGTCGCTGCTGACGGAAGTGACGCGGGCAGCCAATTACTTGAATTTAAGCATCGAGCCTGACCCGGAGCCAACCCAAAATCGCTTTATCCGCAGCGACCAGTACAGCTTCGTGGTGCAGGGCATTCCGGCGCTGCACATCAAGTACGGCAACAAAACTGCCGACGGCCAGAACAACCTCAGCGAGACCGTGCAAAAGTGGCGTGCCCTCACGTATCACAAGCCGCAGGACAATTTTGAAGGCGGCACCTTCGACTGGGCGGCCGGCGCCAAGTACGCGCAGCTCAACTTCCTCATCGGCTACCAGGTAGCCCAGGCCGTGAAGCGCCCCACCTGGAACAAGGGCGATTTTTTCGGCGTGCGGTTTGGGAAGTAAAATGCAACCATCGGGCGGCCTAAGCAATCTCAAAGAAGCTAACCTGCTGCCCAGCCATGAAACAATACCTAGTACTGCTAGCCCTATCAATGGCCGGCTGCCAGCAAGGCGACATTGCCCCAGCCTCGGCAAAGGCCGACGACGAATTTGAAATCGAAACGCTGGGCCGCAACCCAGACTGCGGTATTGCCCAAGTGTATGTGAAGGATGCGTCCAGAATAACCCAACTACTGGGCCCCGCTGCCTATGCGCCGGTATACACGGCTTTGAAGCTGGATACTGCGTTGTGGGCCAGTAAAAACCACACACTATATGTGCGGGTGCGGAAGCCCGGTCCGGGCGAAGCAGTGATGTGTAAGGCGATGGGACCGGGCTACCCCATGCTGGTAGTAACCAGCGCCCGAATCAAGCCAGTAACAGACTAGTAAAGCCTATTCGGTGCAACGTGCGCTAATATTTGTAATCTATAAAAGCCAGTGCCTTACGCGCTGGCTTTTTGCATGTTAATCCCCCTTCCAATGACCCGCTTCCTCTTACTGGTGCTACTACTTCTGCAAACCGTTTTGGCCTGGGCCAGCAAGCCTATGCCCGACTGGATTGCTACCCCTGACTCGGTAGGTCTCCATTACCAGAGCCTGACACTGACTACCCCCGACCACGTGCAGCTAGCGGCTTGGCTGGTGGCGCCGGTGCCTGGCGCGCCCGACCAGCACACCACGATGGTAGTAGCCGGCAACGACTGGGGCAATATGTCCTACAGCCTCTACCAGGCGCGGGCGCTGGCCACTGCGGGCTACCGCGTGCTGCTGTTCGACTACCGTGGCTTTGGGCACAGCGCAGCATTCACCATCAACCCAAATCAGCTTTACTACCCCGAGTTTGCCACCGACCTAGGTACGGCCCTGGCCGAAGCGCGGCGCCAAAGCCCGCGGCAGCGTGTGGGCATTATCGGGTTCTCGATGGGCACTATTTTGGGGGCGAAGGTGGCGGCTACTACGCGCTGCGATTTTCTGGTAACCGATAGCTACGTAGCCGACCCCCAGGCGCTGGTGGCCTACTACCAGCGGGTGCGCCCCGAGCGCCCCGTCATTCTCCCTGCCGATGCAGCTACTTACGCCAGGGTGGCACCTAGGGTCAGCTGCCCTTGGTTGCTTATTGCAGGTACCGAAGACCAAGCCGCGCCGTTGGTCGACTCGCTGGCTACGGCCCATGCGGCGCGCCACAAGCAGCGGCGCGAGGTGCTACCCGTGCCCTGCGGCCACCTAGGCGCCATGGAAAAGCTAACTAAAAAGAAGTTTGGCGACGGCTACGTGCAAGCCGTGAGCCGCTTTTTAGCCGGCAAATCGGCCGCGGCCAAGGGGTAGCGGGTGGGGGTTAGCTAGGTCTGAGCAGAAGCGTAATAGGTAGTAATTCCGTGTGCTAGTGCCGTCACTCTTTATTAGTAAACCTGACGCTCTAACTAGCTTGCCTAAAAGTCGATGTATGCTAGTCATAAGTCTGTTAACTAGCCGACGATAGAATTACCAGCCTCTCTAGGAAACAGGAGTGGAAAGTTATACCTTGGCTGAATAAACATCGTCATTAGCAGGCAATTGTATGAGAAAGCTGAAGCGGAATAAGCTAGGTGTGCTGGCTAGCTATAAGAGTGGCTGGCTTTTTCTACTTTGGGTGGTGATACTTGGCGGCTGCCAGCCAAAGCAGCAACAGCAGCAGCCACCGAGGGAATACAGTTACTCCATTGTAGCCGATATAGAAGGTTGCGAAGACTGCAAAGCAAAGCTGTGGCTAAAGGAATACACAGTCTCCGGAAAGATAGATAGTATACAAAGCAAGGATGGTCATTTTTCTATGCAAGGAAAAATTATCCAGCCTGGACTTTATACTTTTTCGTATTTCAGCAAAGCTGACAAAGCATTGTATGGGTTTGTCGATGTCTATCTACCTACCGATTCTATTCATATAAAAGCAACCAAAAAGCAGATTAGAACCAAATTCTACGGGATGTCCGATGCAGATTCTTATTTAAGGAATACGGTCGTCTTTTCCACTTCGCCGCTGCAAAAGGAGTGGGAGCAATACTTGGTACTGCGTGACAGCCTCCGGCATCAGTTTTTTCTGAACAAGGCACGGGCAAGAGCCAAGTTTTTGCAGGCGATGGGCACGGGCAACAAGGTCTTGATAGAGCAAACGGCCGATTCTGCCCGCGAACTCAAATATCGATTTTCCAGCTACTTGGCCTCGGCAACTGATATATTCGTCAAGCAGCATCCTACTTCTGAGTTGTCGCTTTCGGCGATGCTGGATAACCGTGAGTACCAGCCTGCGGTAGAGCGCTTTCGCCAGTACTACAACGCCATGCCGGCTCCGTTGCAAGCGAGTTTCTACGGTCATATTCTGGACAAAGCGCTGGCAAAAAACGAAACCCGCAATCAAAACAACCAGCGTTTTGTGGGCTATCATATTCGGCAGCTGGCCGGCAGGACACCCGCGGGCAAGGAGCTGAATGCCGAGCAGCTCTTCAAAAGCAATAAGCTAACGCTGGTAGAGTTTTGGGCGAGCTGGTGCGGGCCCTGCCGCAAGGAAATGCCCAAGTACTACGGCCTCTACAAACAGTACCATAGCAAGGGCTTCGGCATGTTGGGTATCTCGCTAGACGACAACCGCAACAAGTGGACCCAAGCTATTGCCGAGGACAGCCTCCGCATCCCGCACCTCTCGGAGCTGCAAGGCGGCTACGGCGATGATATAAGGCGGTTTACTATCAAGGGCATACCGGCTAACCTGCTGGTAGATAGCACCGGTAGCATTGTGGCTGTCGATGTGCCGTACCCCAAGCTGTATAAGCAACTACAACAAGCCCTGTAGGAGGCGGCTTTATTGTGTACCTGTCTGCTGTATAAAGGCTTATGCGTGCTTCTACAACGGCCTCCGTCGTGGTTCGGCTAGCCTAATAACACCAGCCCTAGGTCCAGCGTTTGCCAGTCCTAGGGCTCTTACGTTATGGGGTCTAGGCAGCTAGGCAAACGTAAAGGCGCGGCAGCTAGCGCGCCCGGCCGCCATCTACTACTTTTTGCAGCTGCGTCTGGGTGGCTGGTGGCAGCGCGCTCAGAATATCCAGGCCCGAGGCGGCCTCAATCTTATCGATAGAAGTCAGGTACTGCTGCCAATCGGGTTTGATGGTGGTGTTATCGTTAGGCGTGTCGATAGCCAGGATGCGGGCCTGGCCGGCAGCGATGCGCTGGAGGTCGCCCGAGCCTTCGGGCAAGAAAACAATGACTTTCCAGATGCGGGCGGGCACAGTCACGCGGCCCTGGTCGATAGTGCTGGCGGGGCCGTTTTTACCCACGCCGCCGCGGCCGTAACTACCCATGAGCACATAGGCTTCTTGGCCTTTGGTGACTTGTGAGCGGGTATATTCCTCTAAGTTGCCCCAGGTTTGCTGGTTATTCTGGGGCGCCTGGGGCACCATGTTAGTCATCAAGAACGTGGCCGAGTTGTCGTCGAGCGAGGCCGTGCGGTCGCCGCTGGGGCAGTTGTGGCCCTTGTCGAAGCCCGAGCCCGAATAGCTCTGCGGCGACACTGCATAGAACTGCCGAGGCAGGGCCGGGTCGGCCCGAAAATCATCCTGCCGGGGGGCTGCCTTGGTGAGGTCGGTGCGGCCTATATGCCAGCTCGTCCACACTGGTATGCCGCGCTGCGCATTGTAGCCAGTAGCGTACTGCGGGTGGATGAGCAGGTAGTTGGTCGTGTTCGTAGGGTCGGAGGTAGCACCGCTGGGGTTACCTAGGAGTAGGTTGTCGTTGTCGGGGCGGGCACCGGCGGTGGGTGGCGTCGGCTGCGGGGTGGGATTGGGGACAGGTGGTACCGGACGCGTGGGCGGCACTACCACTACGCCGCCGCCCGCAGTCTCGAGGCGGATATCGTCGAGGTTAAGCCGGTTTTTGTCAGCGCCGATTTTGCGGATTTCTAGGCGAATAGCTTCATTGGCGGTGCCCGCAAACACGGCCGGGCGTAGCGCTGGGCCGCTAGCGGTTTGGGGCTGGCCGTTGCGCTGCCAGGTGCGGCCGTGGTCGCGGCTCACCCACAGCTCCCAGGTGCTGGGGCCGTCGCTGCCATAGGCTGCCGACTTGATGCTGATACGGCGCACCCCAGCTGGCGCGTCAAACTGCATCGTGAGCCGCCCGCCCGAGCGCAGGCGAGCGGCGTGCGTGCCAGCCTTGTGGTCTTCGGGGGCACTGCCAATCAAGGCCTCCGTGAAAAGCCACGTGCCAGTAGTGAGGGCCTCGGGAGCAGTGGCATAGGCGCCTTTAGCGCCAGTCTCGAAGGTTTCGAGCAGTGCCGCCGCCTGAGTAGGGGCAGTAACTGCAGTAGTAGTTTCGGTAGAGGGAGCCGAGCAGGCAAATAGGAGGGTAGCGGCGAGAAGAGCGGCAGAAAATTGCATGGCGCGAAAGTAGGGTGCCAAGTAGATATCGCAGTCCTGATGTAAGACCCCGCCCCCAGCCCCTCCCCTCCGGGAGAGGGGAGCCTGACGACCTCTGCTGACTGTCGGCTCCCCTCTCCCGGAGGGGAGGGGCTGGGGGTGGGGTAAACCCGCTTAATACAGTTTGAAGAGCGGCTTCACGTTGGCCAGAGTTTCGCCGAAGCGCTCGGAAGCGCGAGCCTGCTGGTAGGTTTCAGCAGCGGCTTTGGCGCGGGCGGTTTCGTCGGCAATTACTTTGGTAGCGCGGTCGGCTTTAATCAAGCCATCTTGCTGGCCCTGCGCAATGGCGGCCCGGATGGCGGCGCTATATTGGCTCGTGATGACGGGCAGGCGGTCGGTGAGGCTCTGAAGCTGCGCCGCCAGCTGCACCACCTGCTCGGCCGAGTTGTTGGCGGGCGTTAGGTACGAGTCGGGGTCGAGAATGTCAAGCTGGTTTTGGGCCCGTGCGAAGGCCTGGTCGAGGGCTGTGAAGCGAGTCGATAGGTTGGCAGCCACGTAGTTGCTCATGCGGCTGATGTTGGCCACGTCGAGCGAGTTGGTAGCGGGCTGGCCCACCGGAGCGGCCGTGTAGTAGGCCGAAATATCTTCCTGGTACGCCGCCAGCTGCACGTAGGGCCGGTAAAGCTGGCTAAGCTGGTGCTGCAGCACGCTTAGCTCGTTGTCGAGGGTCAGCAGCGAGGCTTGGTTGTCGGCACGGGCCGCATCGAGGGCACTAAAGAAATTGAGCGTCGGCTTGAGGCCATTTTCAATAGTCCGAACCTGGGCAGCCGAAAAGCCATCGCTGGTGAGGCTGCTGGCGCGCACGCCGCTCAGTAGCTCCGTCACGGCATTGAGCATGGGCCCTACCGTCGGAATGGTTTTCACCAATGAATTGCTCGTGAGGTGGGTAGCAAGTTCTACCAGGCGGCTGCCCCGGTTTTTGTCTACTACCTTAGTGGTGATGAGTGACTTGGTATAATCGACCAGTGATATCCCCAGCGGGTTGCTCTCGGTAGGCGAGCTAAGCGCCGCCTGCTCGTTGGCATTGCGCAGGGCCTGGGTGAGGGCGCGCAGCTGCGAAAGGCGGCTATGACTCACTTGCAGCAAGTCGGCGGTGGCTTTTACGTTGCCCTTGGCTAAGGAGAAGCGGGTAGTTTGGCTAAGCTTCTGACCCGTCAAAAAATTATTGAATTTGCCACCTAGCTCGGTATACACGCGCTGCTGCTGGCGGTACGACTGCCGCAGGCTATCGACGCGCCGCGTGAGCAGCAGCACCGTGGCCTGAGCTTGGGCGAGGGCCTGGGTTTGGGCATCCTCGGGAGTAGTGTGGGCTACCTGCATAGGTGCAGCCGTGGGCGAGCTCCCATCGGTGGGCAGCGCCGTAGAAGTAGTGGCCTGGGCAAATACCGAGACTGGTAAAAGCAGGCCTAAGCCTAGCAGATAGGGGCGAAATACAACGGCAGACATAGGATAGAAGGAAGACCTATTTGAAGATATCAGTTAAGGAGTTACGGAAAAAGCAAACGGACACCCAAAGATGCAAAGACCGGGCCGAGTAGTAGGCGGCCCGGCCAAAACACGCTGCCAACGAGGACCTAGGTAGAATAGATACGTATAGTAGCGGCCTAGCTCGAAGCAGCCGCAACTTTGCGGTCGCTAGCTGTTCCTTTGGTCATCCACTTCCAGTTATTGCATGAAACTTCGCTACCTTCCTTTGGTGCTGCTGGCTTTGCCTGCCTGCACCAGCAACACCACCCAAACCACCCCCGACGAGGCTGGCGCGTCTGCGGCCGATGCGCGCTTCGACCGCTACAAAGACCAGTTCATTCTCGACTTTTGGCGGCAGAACCCCGACTATGCCTCGTCACAGGGCTTTCATAAATACGATTCGCTGCTGGTGATACCCGATGCGGCCCAGCGGCGCAGCGATGCGGCCTTTGTCACGAAGAACCTAGGGACGCTGGCGAGTTTCGCCCTCGACAGCCTGTCGCCCACCAACCAGATAGACTGGCGCCTGCTCAACAACGAACTGCGGAGCCAGCGCTGGTACGCCGATACGCTGCGTAGCTGGCAGTGGAACCCCGCCAACTATAACCTAGGGGCCAGCGTGGGCGACCTGCTCAATAGCCGCCACTACCCGTTGGCGCGCCGTCTGCGCAATATCTCCGATAAAATAGCCCAGGCCCCGGCCTACTACGCGGCGGCCAAGGCCAACATCACCGGGCCCACCCGCGAGCACGCTCAGCTGGGCGTGCAGCAAAACGAAGGCGGCTTGGCCGTGTTTGGCCCCGCGCTGGCAGACTCAGTGCGCAAGTCGAGCCTGAGCGAAGCCGAGAAGCAACTGCTGACCCAGCGTATAGCGGGCGCGCAAAAGGCAGTGCAGGGCTACATCGACTTTTTAAAGAAGGATGTGCTGACGAGCAAGGATTTTCGCTCGTTTCGCATCGGCAAGGCCTTGTTCGACCGCAAGTTTGCGCTGGACATTCAGTCGCGCTACTCGGCCGAGGAGGTGTTTCAGCTAGCCCAGCAGCGCAAGGCGTACTTGCTGCACGACATGGGCCGTCGGGCGGCGCGGCTGTTTCCTAAGTACTGCGCCGGCCAACCCGTGCCCAAAGACACCCTGCAGCTTATTCGCCAGGTCATCGACAAGCTGACCTTGAAGCACGCCCCGCGCGATGGCTTCGTGGATGCGGTGAAGCGCCAGATTCCAACGCTCATCAAGTTTGTGAATGACCATAAGCTGCTGACGCAAGACCCCACCAAGCCGCTGGTAGTGCGCGAGACGCCTCTATACATGCGCGGCAGCGGCGCCGGCGCCAGCGTAAGTGCTCCCGGCCCCTACGATGTCAAAGCCAATACCTATTACAACGTGGAGCCGCTGCCACCGACCTGGACGGCCCAGCAGGCTGAAAGCTACCTGCGCGAGTACAACGACTATACCTTGCAGATTCTCAACATCCACGAGGCCATTCCGGGGCACTATACGCAGCTGGTGTATGCCAACCGCTCGCCCTCGCGAGTCAAGAGCATTTTCGGCAACGGCGCCATGATAGAGGGCTGGGCCGTGTATGCCGAGCAAATGATGCTAGAGGCTGGCTATGGCAACAACTCGGATGAAATATGGCTGCTGTGGGACAAGTGGAACATGCGCTCGACCCTAAATGCGGTGGTTGATAACCTGATTCAAACCAAAAACGCGAGCGAAAAAGACGTAGTGGCGCTGCTCACCGGCGCGGGCTTTCAGGAGGAAGCTGAAGCGCGCAATAAGTGGCACCGCGCTACTCTGAGTCAGGTGCAGCTCAGCTCGTACTTCACAGGCTATACCGAGATAGTGGCCCTGCGCAATGAGGTGAAGCAGCGCGACGGCAATAAGTTCATCGTTAAAAATTTTAACGAACAGTTTCTGAGCTTCGGCAGTGCGCCGGTCAAGTATATCCGCGACCTGATGCTGCGGCGCTAAGTAGTACTTTGAGTAGTGTAACTTTTACTAGTAATCTGCAGTTTTAGCGGCTACTCTTTCTTTTTTACCATGACCGAAGAAGCCCGCCAGCACGTGGTGGATGCCGACGACGAACAGTTGCGCCATCTCATTCATGAGCACATGAAGGTGTTTGCCAAGTTTACCTCCGAGAACTGCGATGCCTGCGAAGCCCTAGCTCCGCCATTTGCCAAGTTTGTGGATGCTCCCGACAACGTAAGCATTCTATTTGTGCGCCTAAACTCAGACCAAAACCCAGTGGCCAAAAAGCTGATGCAGGAAAAAGTAGCGCCCTTCTTCGTGAGCTATTGCCAGGGCCGCCTGCTCGAATGCGATGCCCTCACCGAAGAGGCGCAAGTAGCAGCACAGCTTGACCGCCTGCGAGCCTTTATGCCAGTGAAGTAGTACGCCCCGCTATCGTAAATTTGACTAAAAAAGGCCATCCTGCTGACGAAGAAAGCCTCTTGATAGGGTAGGAACGCTACCTATTGAGATGCTTTCTTCGCCGGCAGGATGGCCTTTTTTAGTCACTGATTCAGGTAAGTAGCGCTTTGTTTTTTATTCTCTCCAAGACAATACACTTTGTATTGCTGCCAGCCCTGTGGCTGGTGGCGTTGCTCCTAGGTGCCCTAGTGGCGCAGCCCGGCAGCCAAGCCCAACGCCGCTGGCTGCGGGCCGCCGGCTTACTCGTGCTGCTAGGTACCAACAATGCCCTAGTAAATGAGGCCCTGCTGGCCTGGGAAAAGCCACCGGTGCCACTACGCTCCGTAGCCCCGGCCGATGCGGTGGTGGTGCTCACGGGCGTTACGACCATTCGTAAGTCGCCGCACGACCGCGTGTACTTGCAGCATGGGGCCGACCGCGTTACCTACGCGCTGTGGCTCTACCGCTCGGGACGGGCGCGGCGCATCATCATCTCGGGCGGCTCGGGCGCCATCCTGAGCGTGGCCAATACCGAGGCCAAGGACCTGGCCACAGTGCTGCGCCTAGCCGCCGTGCCTAAGGAGGATATTTTATTGGAAGAGCGCAGCCGCAATACCCACGAGAACGCGAAGTTTACCAAGGAGCTACTAGCCCAGCACCCCGATATCAAGTCGCTGGTGCTGGTCACGTCGGGCTTTCACCAGCGGCGGTCATTGGGCTGCTTTGCTAAAGTAGGCCTGCATCCGCAGGCCTTTCCAGCTGACTTCTACACTACCGACCGCAGTTGGACGCCCGACTACTGGCTGGTGCCCGACATCGGGGCCCTAGGTCGCTGGAGTATGCTGTTGCACGAAATGACCGGCTACGCGGTCTATAAAGTGGCTGGCTACTGCTGATTTAGCTGTTGGCTGCCAAGTGCTAGCCTTTTGTGGAGGAAATAGCTGATAGCTAGCAGCTAAAGAAATACATGGTTCGCAAAATCATTCACCTCGACATGGATGCGTTTTACGCCTCTGTGGAGCAGCGCGATGACCCCGCTCTGCGCGGGCGCCCCGTGGCCGTGGGCGGTGCCCGCGACCGCGGCGTGGTGGCGGCTGCCAGCTACGAGGCGCGGCAGTTTGGAGTGCGCTCGGCCATGCCATCGAGCACGGCTCGCCGCCGCTGTCCCGAGCTGATTTTTGTGAAGCCGCGCTTTGAGGTGTACCGGGCGGTGTCGCAGCAGGTACGCGCCATTATGGCCGACTACACGCCCCTCATCGAGCCGCTGTCGCTAGATGAGGCCTACCTCGACGTGACCGAGCAACTGCCGCTACATACCACTGCCACGCAGTGGGCCCGCGAAATGAGGGCCCGCATCCGTACTGAAACCGGGCTCACGGCCTCGGCGGGCATCTCGTACAATAAGTTTTTGGCCAAGCTGGCCTCCGACCATCGCAAGCCCGACGGGCAGTTTGTGATTCGGCCACATGAGGGGCCGGCCTTTGTAGAGGCGCTGGCGGTGGGGCAGTTCCACGGCATCGGGCCGGCTACGGCAGCGCGGCTCAACGCCCTAGGTATCTTCACGGGCCACGATTTGCGCCAGCAACCGGAGGCCTTCCTGCGCCAGCACTTTGGCAAGGCCGGTGGCTACTACTATGCCATTGCTCGCGCCGAAGACCACCGCCCCGTGGTGCCCGACCGCGTGCGCAAATCCATCGGCTCGGAAACCACTTTCTTTCAGAGTCTCACCGAGCCGGCCGAGTTTTACGATAGCTTGGCGCCGCTGCTGGCCAGTGTGTGGGCCAGCACCGAGCGCCTAGGGGTAGTAGCTCGCTCCGTGACGCTGAAAATGAAGTACGATGACTTTCGGCAAATCACGCGCAGCCGCAGCGCGCTGTCGCCCTTGCGCACGCTGGCGCAGTTCACACACGTGACCCACGAATTGCTGGCGCCGCTGCTGCCCCCGGCCCAGGGCGTGCGCCTGCTAGGCGTGGCCTTATCTGGGCTAGAAGGAGCAGCGGGCGAAAAACCCGGTCAGCAACTGGGGTTGGGGTTGTAAGCGCGGTGCGCAAGACCCCACCCCCAGCCCCTCCCCTCCGGGAGAGGGGAGCCTGACTAACTACTTGTTACGTAACTTGACAATAGGCTCCCCTCTCCCGGAGGAGAGAGGCTGAGGGTGGGGTAAACATGTTACTCCGTCTTAGCCTCTTCTACCTTCTCCTCCCCAATCCATACCGATTTCTGGTTTACAAACTCCCGGATACCTAGGAAAGAAAGCTCGCGCCCGTAGCCCGATTTTTTGACCCCTCCAAAGGGCAGCTCGTTCATCGACTTCACCAAGCCGTTCACGAAAACGGCTCCGCTCTCCAGCTGCCGGGCCATCGCCTCGGCCTTGGCCAGGTCCTGGGTCCACACGGCGGCACCTAGGCCAAAGCGCGAGTCATTAGCGAGGCGCACGGCGTCGTCAGCATCCTGAGCGCTGAGCACTAAGGCCACGGGGCCAAAAAACTCCTCGGCGTAGGCCCGTTGGCCCGGCCGTATATTAGTAAGAATCATGGGGTCAAAGCGGGGCGACGTGCTATCGGGCTGACCGCCAGCCAGTGCCACTGTGGCACCCTGGGCCACGCTGTCGGCCACTTGCTGCGTTAGGTTTTCGGCCAGGTCGAGGCGGGCCAGTGGGCCATAGTCGGTGGCTTCTTCGAGTGGGTCGTCGTAGTGCAAGGCTTGTAAGTGCTCCTTGAGCAGCTCCACAAACTCGTCGTGAATGGACGCTTCCACAATAAAGCGCTTGGCCGCGATGCAGCTTTGGCCAGCGTTTATCATGCGGGCCTGAGCGGCGGTTTTGGCGGCGGTGGCTAGGTCGGCATCAGCCAGCACGATGAAGGGGTCGGAGCCGCCCAACTCCAGCACGGTTTTCTTGATGTGCTGCCCAGCCGTGGCGGCCACTGCCGCGCCGGCCCGCTCCGAGCCGGTGAGTGTCACGGCGGCCACGCGGTCGTCGGCAATGAGGCCGGCCACGGGCTCCGTTTCGATAAGCAGCGCCCGGAAGGCGGCGGGCGGCAGGCCCGCATCGTGGAAAAGCTTTTCTAGGGCTAAAGCACACTGCGGCACATTGGGCGCGTGCTTCAGCAGGCCTACATTGCCGGCCATGAGGGCAGGCGCGGCAAAACGCACCACCTGCCACATCGGAAAATTCCAGGGCATAATGGCCAGCACCACGCCCAGCGGCGCATAGCTCAAGAAGCTGCGGCCGCCCTCGGTCTTGATTTCTTCATCGGCCAAAAAGCCCTCGGCGTGGTCGGCGTAGTAATCGCAGCAGGCGGCGCACTTTTGAGCCTCGGCGCGGCCATCGCGCACGGGTTTGCCCATTTCGATGGCCATGAGGTGGGCCAGCTCATGCTGGCGGCGGCGCAGCAGCTCGGCCGCCTGACGCAGCACAGCGGCTCGCTCGGCAAAAGAAGTTGTGCGCCAGTCGGCCGCAGCCTGGTATGCTTCGGCGAGTATCTGCTCGGTTTCGGCAGCCGAGAAGGCTGGGAAGCTGTGTAGTACTTCGTTAGTGTAAGGATTGTGAGATTCGATAGCCATGAGAGTGGGCAGCCGGGAGGGCAAAAACAAGAAATTTTAAGTCTTAAAACCCCGCCAGCAGTTCCTAGGTTGTGTCTGCGCCCTCTGGCAGCGGGTAAGCGCAACGGCCTTACCTTCGAAACCTGTTATTTTCGCCCGCGGCTACCGAACGATTACCCCGGTGGCGCTCGTTTTTATCCAACTGCCTATCTCCCGTGTCCGACGAACCACTTATTTCTATTCCCACGGCCGCCGAGGCGGCGTTAGTCAGCCGCCTGCGCGCGCGCGACGAAGCGGCCATGACCGAGTTTTACGACCGGTATTCGGCGGCGCTCTACGGGGTTATCCAACGCATTGTGAAAGCGGAGGACGAGGCCGAAGATGTGCTGCAGGAGGCGCTGGTCAAAATTTGGAACGCCATCGAAAGCTACGACTCAAGCAAGGGGCGCTTGTTTACGTGGGTGGTGAATATTAGTCGGAATTTAGCGATTGATAAAATCCGCTCGCGCCAGCACCGCGTAAGTTCTCGTACCCAGGGCCTCGATGACAGCCTAGCCGCTCAGCGGCAGGCCGCCCCGGCTACCTTCCGCCCCGAGCACGTCGGCTTGCAAGACATTACCAAGCAGTTAGTGCCCGAGCAGCGTCAGGTTATCGACCTGCTCTATTTCGGTGGCTTCACGCAGAGCGAAGCGGCCGAAGAACTCAACCTGCCGCTAGGCACCGTGAAAACCCGAGCCCGAACCGCCCTCAAGGTTCTCGCAAAACTTATTCGCTAATCGCGCCCGCTTCGTGGAAAATTATCAAGAAATTATTGAATCTGGACGCCTAGAGCAGTACGCCCTAGGTGAGCTTAACCCCGCTGCCCGGGCCGAGGTGGAGGCGCAAGCCAGCCGCTACCCGGAAGTGCGGGCAGAACTGGATGCGCTGCTTGCCGGCCTCGACGTATACGCTGAAGCGCATGCTATCACGCCTCCTGCCGGTATGCGCGAGCGGGTGCTAGGTCGCGTGCTGGCTGAAATTGGTACGGCAGCCCCTACGGCACCTGCCGCTGCACCGGCCCCGGAAGTACCCACCATGCGCGTATCGGCCTCGAACCCGCACGTGGCTAGCGCTGCCACACCGCCTGCCGCGTCCCCGGCTCGTAGCAGCGGCTGGGCCATTGCGGCCTCGGTTGCGTTGCTGCTGAGTCTGGTAGGCAATGCGCTGTTATACACTAACCTGCAGCAAACACGCAG
>Ga0265798_10002853_pt1 | contig 25110 bp, 28 predicted proteins | sample P3T30metagenome_FD_192430 | JGI IMG/M metagenome (GOLD analysis project Ga0265798, IMG submission 192430) | Plant litter microbial communities from East Loma Ridge, Irvine, California - P3 T30 | ecosystem: Environmental > Terrestrial > Plant litter > Unclassified | place: USA: California...
TGGCTATGAGTGTAGGCGGCGCCGAAGGCGAGCCCATGATGGACATGAACACGACGCCGTTGATCGACGTCATGCTCGTGCTCCTCATCATGTTCATCATCACGATCCCGATACAGACCCACGCGGTGAAGGTCGATCTGCCGATCAACGACCCGAACCAGGTCAAGCCGGCGGTCGACCCCCAGAAGAACAAGATCGTCATCATGCCCGATGGCGTGGTTCTGTGGAACGGTGCACCGACCGACGCGGCGACTCTGCAACAGTATCTGACGCAGACGACCCAGCTGAACCCCGAGCCGGAACTTCACTTCCAGCCGGATCCGGCGGCGCGGTACGAAAAGGTCGATCAGGTTCTGGCGATCATCAAGCGCTCGAACGTTTCGAAGCTTGGTTTCATCGGCAACGAGCAATACCGCACCGAGTTCTAATCGCTCGCGATATTGAGACGGTGTTTTCAGGGCGGTCCTTCGGGGCCGCCCTTTTTGTTTGTGCACCATCTGGTCCTCCAAAAGTCAGCCTTGCGAGCATTTCACAAATGTGACACGTTGCTGTCACAAAAATGAAACTTCTCGGGTCGGAGAAGGCTAGGAGGCGTGATGACGAAACTTGGTGGACTTATTCTGGTAGCGGCAGCAGCGATGGCTGGTCCGGCCTTTGCGCAGGACGACTTCAACGGCGCATCGCAGATCCTCCGCGGCGACTATGCGGGGGCGGAGCGCATCATCGTCGCGCAGCAGCGGATGTTCCCCACCGATCCGGATCTCATGCTCAACCTGGCGCTGACCTACCAGCGCACCGGACGCACAGCCGAAGCGCGCGCGCTGTACCGCGCGGTGCTGTCGCGCCCGGACGAGCCGATGGATATGCCGGGGGCAACGCGGCCGCGATCGTCTCATGCACTCGCTGCCAGTGCCCTGGCACACGGCGACAGCCGCCAAATCAGCGCACGCTGAGGGGGCCTAGACAGGGCGTAGTGTGACGACGGACGTCAGGGCGGACAGTTCTGTTCGCCCTGAGTTCGATAACCTTGTTCCAGCGGTAAGCGCCGCGGTTCGAGCCAGACCGGGGCCAAGATCACTTGGCTAGAGCGCGCGCAGGCGATTGGACTCGCGGTGATCCTGTCAGCCTTACAGGCGCGGCAGCGTAACGCCGCGCTGGCCCATGTATTTGCCCGCGCGGTCCGCATAGCTCGTCTGGCAAGGCTCGTTCCCCTCGAGAAACAGAAACTGGCACGCGCCTTCGTTGGCGTAGATCTTCGCGGGCAGTGGTGTCGTGTTCGAAAACTCGAGCGTGACGTGGCCTTCCCAGCCGGGTTCCAGGGGGGTCACGTTGACGATGATCCCGCAGCGCGCGTAGGTCGATTTCCCCAGACAGATCACCAGCACGTCCCGCGGAACGCGAAAGTATTCGACCGTCCGCGCCAGTGCGAAACTGTTGGGCGGAATGATGCAGCAATCCGTCTTGCGATCGACAAAGCTGTTCGACGCAAAGTTCTTCGGGTCGACGATGACGCTGTCGATGTTGGTAAACACCTTGAACTCGTCGGACACACGCGCGTCATAGCCGTAGGACGACAGGCCATAGCTGATGCACCCGTCGCGTTTCTGCCCATCCACGAACGGCTCGATCATGCCATGCGCGAGTGCCTGTTCGCGAATCCAGCGGTCGGACATGATCGACATGCAATGCTCCTAGAAAGGTGCGCCCGTTTCGCGCGATAGTCCGTACGAGGCAAGAACGATCAGACCGGCTTGCCAAGCCCGAGGTCTGCGGGACCGAATGCATGCGGTAACAGCACGGAGAGTGGATAACGCTCGATGGCATCGCCCTCGGCCGCGCCACAAAAGACGATCACGTCGCGACCGCCGATCTGGGCCGCTTCGTTGATGACCTGACGGCAGCGCCCGCACGGGCCTACTGGCGCGGTGCCGGTCGGGCGTCCGTCCGCGTCCATTGCGCCGCCAATGATTCCGATCGCGACGACGCGCGCGAGGTCGCCCACGCTGTTGACCGTAGCGAGGGCGACCGTCTCCGCACAGAGCGACAGGCCGTAGCTGGCGTTCTCGAAATTGGCCGCGGTGATGATTCGCCCGTCGTCGAGCAATACAGCCGCACCGACTGCAAAGCGCGAGTATGGCGCGTGAGCGTTGCGGGCCGCGGTACGGGCTTCGGCAATCAGCGTGGTTCCGGTGATTGAATCGGTCAAGATTGCTTCCTTCATGGTCGGACGACGTCCCAATGCACGGGCTTGTCGATCCCTTCGATATGGCGTGCATCGTTGGCCTGCCACATCCGCCAGGTGCGCGACGGATAGTCCGGGGCAAAGTAATTCTGCACGGCCCACACCGATCGCGGAAGATCCGCGGTTACGCCGTAGGCCGTATCGAACGCCTTGGTGATCTTGATCAGGACGGGCTTGCCGGTATGCGCCTCGACCATCTCGAGGTATCGGCGAAGCTCTTCCCGCAGCAGCGCCGGTGCTGGCCGCGCGGCGCAATCCGAAGCAAAGTCGAGTACGACGACCGCAGGCAAAGCATCTTCGGTTCGCGGGACGGTGGTGTTGAAGTTGTTGGCCTGGTCGATCGCGGGCTTGCACAGCGAGTAGCGATGCATTGCGCCGCGCCGTATCCCGGTTTCCCCGACGGCGGTCCAATTCTCCTCGAACCGCGTGTCGCGCCGGTCGGCGCCCACCGTGGCCCGAAGGTAAGCGAAGTCCGCGCCGTCGCGCTTTACCGCCCACCAATCGACCGGACCATCGACGCCGGACACGTCGACGCCTTGAAATGTATAAGGCGCACCGGGTCGCCAGGTCATGGCGAACACCCATGCCACGATCGCTGCCACCCCGAGCGCCACGGCGACGCTCGCGAATACAGCGACCAGTTTGCCCAAACGGCGAACGGTCAACGTTTTACCCCTGATCTTATGCTTTAATGTGGAGGACGCAGATCAGCGTGAAGAGGCGTCGCGCGGTGTCGAAATCGATTTCGATCTTGCCGGCCAGCCGTTCGCGGAGAAGCTCTGCGGCCTCGTTGTGGATGCCTCGGCGCGCCATGTCCACCGTTTCGATCTGTGCGGGCGTCGCATTGCGGATAGCTTGGTAATAACTGTCGCAAATAGCGAAGTAATCTCGGATCGGCCGGCGGAAGCGGCCCATCCCCAGTACATAGGTTTCGAGCAACGTCTCGTCTTCGCGGTGGATAGCGATCGCGAGACGGCCTTCTTCCACGGCCAGGGCAATTCGGTATGGCCCTGCATAGCCGTCGGGATATTCTCGCTGAGGCGAGAAATGGTTTCCTTCGATCAGATCGAAGATCGCGATCCGGCGCTCCTGCTCGATGTCGGCCGAACGCCACAGAATCGTATGCTCGTCGAGCGTAACGGCAATGATGCGCGGATCGGCCATATCCCTGCCGTAGAGGGGAAGGGCAGGGAGAATCAACGCATTCCCGTCGCACGCGGAACGGACGTTGCCCCAACGGTGTCGCACCGACGCTGCGTGCCGGACCTATCCACAGTCATACCCACATGTTCTGCCAATCTTACGCACGGGATACGCACACGCTTGTCCACAGACATATCCCGCAAAATGCCGGAGTTATCCCGCTGATATCCACAGCTTGTCCCCACGCCGTCAACGCGATGTACCGGTGTTTTCCCCAAGGTTATCCACAGGTGCGACGAGCGGTAGGTCGCAACACGCTTGAGCCGCTGCGCCGAGAGGTCCAGACCGCGCGCATGGCCACTGCATTCGCTCCCCCGCCCGTCGTTCCCGAAGCCGTTTCCCTGCCGCAGAACGTCGAGGCGGAAGCCGCGATGCTGGGCGCGATGATGATCGACAACCGGCTTGCCGACGATCTCGTCGACAAGCTGCAGCCCGAACACTTTTTCGAGCCGCTTCACGGACGCATCTTCAGTGCGATCAAGATGCTGCGGGGCAACGACATGCTAGTCACGCCGGTCACGCTGCGCCCGATGTTCGAACAGGATGCGGGGATGCGCGAACTGGGCGGCCCGGCGTATCTTGCTCAGCTGACCGGGAGCGGCGCGGGCCTGATCGGCGCGCGCCAGTTCGCACAGCAGATCTATGATCTGGCGATGCTGCGGACGCTCGTGACGGTGGGACGCGGGCTGGTCGATCGTGCGATGGACACCTCCGAGGAGGTCAATCCGCGCGCCCAGATCGAGGCGGCGGAGGAGGAGTTGTTCAAGGTCGCGGCCGACGGCGGGAGCGAGAGCGCAATCAAGTCGTTTGCGCAGGCGACGACGCTCGCCGTGCGCAATGCCGAGAAGGCGCTCAACAGCGGGGGCGGCCTTTCGGGGATCACCACCGGGCTCGACAGCGTCAACGCCAAGATCGGTGGTATGCACCACAGCGATCTCATGATCCTCGCCGGGCGTCCGGGCATGGGCAAGACGTCGCTTGCAACCAACATCGCGTTCAACGCGGCAGCGCGGTGGATGCGCGACATGCAGGACGGGATCAAGCCCGCCGATTCGGTCGGCGCGAAGGTCGCGTTCTTCAGCCTGGAAATGTCCGCCGATCAGCTCGCGACGCGTATTCTGTCGGAGCAGGCGCGAATCAGCTCGGAGGCGCTGCGCATGGGCAAGATCAGCCGCAACGAATTCAACCAGCTTGCGGCGGCGGCGGCGGATCTCGAGAACCTCCCGCTGTTCATCGACGACACCGCTGGCCTGACGATCGGCGCACTGCATACGCGGATGCGGCGGTTGCAGCGGCGGCACAATAACGAGATCGGGCTGGTGGTGGTGGATTACCTCCAGCTGCTGACCGGTTCGGGCAAAAGCTCCGAGGGCAATCGCGTGCAGGAAATCTCGGAGATTTCGCGCGGGTTGAAGACGCTGGCCAAGGACATGAACGTGCCGGTGATGGCGCTGTCACAGCTCAGCCGTGCGGTCGAAAGCCGCGAGGACAAACGCCCGATGCTGTCGGATCTTCGTGAGTCGGGGTCGATCGAGCAGGACGCCGACATCGTGTTCTTCGTGTTCCGCGAGGACTATTACGTTGCGTCACGCGAGCCCAAGCGTCCGGTCGAGGGGGACAACCCCAAGGTGTTCGAGGATCACGCGCAATGGGCACTCGAGATGGAGCGCGTGTTCGGCCTCGCCGAGTTGATCGTCGCCAAGCAGCGCCACGGCGCAACCGGCAAGGTGATCCTTAAGTTCGAGCCGAGCGTGACGCGGTTCAGCGATTACGTGGGATATTGAGGCGCGGCGACGCCTCGCCCATGATTACTCATCCCGCTTCCCCGGCGAAGGCCGGGGCCTAGTAGCGAAGGTGGTTGTTGCGCAGCGCAGCGACGGCTTCATCCCGGCTACAACTGGGCCCCGGCCTTCGCCGGAGAAGCAGTGCCTTGAGAAGCACGGTCGTCAGAACACAGGTTCCTCGCCCGGTGCTTCGGGAACATGGATCCCGCACTCGACCTTGTCCCATCCGCGCCAACGTCCTGCGCGCGGATCTTCACCGGGTTGCACCTTGGAAGTGCAGGGCGCGCAGCCGATCGAAGGGTAGCCCTGCGCTTCGAGCGGATGGCGTGGCAGCTTGTGCTCGGCGAAATACGCCTCCAGCCGCGCCTTGTCCCAATCCGCGAGCGGATTGATCTTGAGGCGGCCCTCGTCCTCCTCGAACCGCGGCATCGCGATCCGGGTGCCTGCTTGGAACCCCTTGCGCCCTGAAATCCACGAATCGAACGGCGCCAGTGCCCGCCGCAGAGGCTCGACCTTGCGCAAGTCGCAGCAGCCGTCGGGATCGTAGTTCCAGCGCAAGCCGGTCGCATCCTTCGCTGCAAGCAGCCGCGGGTCCGGGCGAAAGACCTGCAGGTCGGTCAGGCCAAGCATCTCCGACAGCTGGTCGCGATACGCCAGCGTTTCGCCGAAAATCTTCTGGGTGTTTAGGAAAATCACCGGAATATCGCGATCGACTTGCGCGATCAGGTGGAGCAGCACTGCGCTCTCCGCCCCGAACGACGATACGGCAGCGACGCGGCCCTTGAGCTCGCCGGTCAACAGCTCCCCGAGCAGGTCGCCGGTGCCGACGCCCGCAAAGCGCGCCTCCATCGCCGCCGCGTCGGCGGGGGAGAAGGGCGCGACATCGATCAGGTCGAGGCGGCGCGCGCTACTAGCCATGCCGCAGTTTCCACACCGGAACCTGGCCGTCGGCGGCTTTCTGATAGACGTGATCGTAGCGGGTTAGCGCTGCTTCCAGCGTGGCCGCGTCGATCTCGGCCTCAGGAGCGAAGCTGTCGAAGCCGCAGCGCTTCATGAACAGCATCTGGTCGACGAGCACGTCGCCCTGTGCCCGCAGCTCGCCTTTGTAGCCCGCCTCGCGCAGGATGCGGGCGGCGGAATAGCCGCGGCCGTCGCGGAAGCTCGGGAAGCTGATCTCGACCAGCGCGATCCGGTCGAGATGCGGGAGCAGCGCGCGCGCGTCCTCCCCCGCTTCGAGGCGGACCGCGGTGGCGTTGGTTTGGTCCTCGAGGAACGCGTCTAGCGTGACCGCTGGCTCGTCGGAGCCGATCGACATGGCGGACTTATCCATAAAGCGCTTCCTTGAACGGATCCATGCCGAGCCGGCGGTAGGTATCGAGGAAGCGCTCGCCCGCTTCCCGCTTCTCGAGATAGACGTTGGTCACGGTCTCGACTGCGTCGACGATGCCGTCTTCGCTAAAGCCGGGGCCGGTGATCCGCGCGAGGCTCGTGTCTTCGGCACCCGAACCCCCGAGAAGGAGCTGGTAATTCTCGGTGCCCTTCTTGTCGACGCCGAGGATGCCGATGTGGCCCGCGTGGTGGTGGCCGCATGCGTTGATGCAGCCGCTGATCTTGAGCTTCAATTCTCCCAGGTCGCGCTGGCGCTCGGGGTCGGCGAAGCGGGTGGCGATCTTCTGCGCGACCGGGATCGAGCGCGCGTTGGCGAGGCTGCAGTAATCGAGGCCGGGGCAGGCGATGATGTCGCTGATCAGATCGACGTTGGCGGGTGCCAGGCCGGCCGCATCGAGCGCGCTCCAAACATGGTGAAGGTCGCTTACAGCAACGTGCGGCAGGACGATATTCTGCGCATGAGTTACGCGCAACTCATTGGAACTGAACCGTTCTGCCAGATCGGCCATGACGTCGATCTGGTCGGCCGTCGCGTCGCCGGGGATGCCGCCGGTGGGCTTCAGGCTGATCGTCACGATCGCATAGCCGGGCTGCTTGTGCGCGACGGTGTTCTGCGCGCGCCAGGCGTCGAACACCGGGTTGGGCGCAGTGTCGGCCTGCGGACCGACTGCGGCGAAGGCGGGGGGCGCGAACATCTTGGTAATGCGGTCGAATTCGGCCTTGGGCGGATCGAGTCCGAGCGCCTTGACCGCGACGAACTCCTCCTCGACCTGGCGGCGATATTCGTCCGCGCCGAGTTCGTGGATCAGGATCTTGATCCGCGCCTTATAGATATTGTCGCGGCGGCCATAGCGATTGTACACGCGCAGGCACGCCTCGACATAGCTGAGCAAGTCGTCCGCCGTGACGAAGTCCTTGATTTCGGGCGCGATCATCGGGGTGCGGCCCATGCCGCCACCGACGAAGATGCGGCCACCGAGGACACCGTCACGCTCGATCAGCTGAATGCCGATGTCGTGGAGACGCATCGCCGCGCGGTCTTCGTCCGCGGCGATCACCGCGATCTTGAACTTGCGCGGCAAGTAGCTGAATTCGGGGTGGAAGGTGCTCCACTGGCGGAGCAGCTCGGCCCATACGCGCGGATCGGCGACTTCGTCCGCGGCGGCACCGGCGAACTGGTCGGACGAGATGTTGCGGATGCAATTCCCGCTGGTCTGGATCGCGTGCATCTCGACGGTCGCCAGTTCGGCGAGGATGTCGGGTGCTTCGGAGAGCTTGATCCAGTTGTACTGGATGTTCTGGCGCGTCGTAAAATGCCCGTAGCCACGGTCGTATTTGCGCGCAATGTGTCCGAGCATCCGCATTTGCGCGCCGTCCAGCGTACCATATGGGACAGCTACGCGCAGCATATAGGCGTGAAGTTGCAGATACAGACCGTTCATCAGCCGCAGCGGCTTGAACTGATCCTCGGTGATCTGGCCGGCGAGGCGGCGCTTCACCTGGTCGCGGAATTCCTCGACGCGGGCGTCGACGATCGACTGGTCGTACTGGTCATATTTATACATGGGCAATTCCGGGCAGGATCGCAGAAGGGGTTTTCACGCAAAGGCGCGAAGCCGCGAAGAAGGAAGACGATCGATTTGCGGGATCGAAAATCATATCACCCAGCTTCCGGCGGTCGGGTCGGCAGGCTTCAGGGTCAGGTCGGGCCGCACTGTCGGACCCAGTGCACGAACGCGGTCCTTGATGTGCGCGGGGCGGGGGCCCTCGGCGGTCATCGTCGCATCGATCACATAAGGGCCGGTCACATGCCGCGCGCCTTCCTCGACACGTGCGATGCTCTCACCCTGGTCGGCGACGTCACCGGCGTCCTCGACATGGCGCGACCAGCCGTTGCCGGTCCACCAGATCACATCACCCGTCGGCAAGTCGTTCCCGGTCAGCAGTTTCACGCAACAGTCTCCGCCAATGTCCCGGCGATTCGTGCCCAGGAACCCAATTTGTCTTCCGCGTCGGACAGTTCGACGACTTCGCCGACGACGATGATCGCAGGCGATGCAACCGCCTCACGTTCGACCATCGCACCGAGGTCGGCGAGCAAGGTACGGATGGCGCGGTGGCCCTCCAGCGTCCCACGCTCAAGCACGGCAACCGGCATCTCGGGTGCGACGCCGTCAGACATCAGCTTGTCCGCGATGTCGGGCGCGGTCGCGACCCCCATGTAGATGACGAGCGTGCGGCCCTTGCCGGCTAGCCCCGACCAATCCTGCTCAGCAAGCCCCTTGCACTGGCCCGCAACGAAGCTGACCGCGCTGGAATAATCACGATGGGTGAGGGGCAGCATCACTTGCGCGGAGCAACCGAGCGCAGCCGACACACCGGGAATGACCTCGACCGGCAATCCGGCGGCACGGACTGCCTCGACCTCTTCGCCGCCGCGCCCGAAAATGAACGGATCGCCGCCCTTCAACCGCACGACGACGCTGCCGGTCTTGCCGTGCTCGACGAGAAGGGCGTTGATCGCTTCCTGCGGCAACGTGTGGCGCGCGCGCTTCTTGGCGACCGAAATGCGCTGTGCTTGCGGCGGTGCGATGTCGAGGACGCGGGGATCGATCAGCCCGTCATGGATGACGACGTCCGCCGCCTTCAACGCCTCGACCGCGCGCACGGTGAGCAGGCCGGGATCGCCCGGCCCTGCGCCGACGAGAATGACTCGCCCGCGGGCGGTTGGGTCTATGAGGCTTGCCATCGCTGTCAGATGGGCTGGACCAAGGCTCGCGGCAATTCAAGGATGCTTTGGGGCGAGGTAGGCAATCTTTTGCATGGCGGGCATTTTCGACCGTGACGGGATGCGACCGAGCCGATTTCTGGGAGCACTGCGGTCGCCAGAAATCGGGCGAGGGCGCGTGCTGCCCTGGGCTCCTGCTTTCGCAGGAGAACAAACTGGTGATTGCTCGCTGATTTTCTGCGCAGGCAGGAATCCAGGGTTACAGAGCGACTCGTCCGCCGTGCTGGCGAGATCCTGCGCCGTTATTCCTCGGTACGGATCAGGACCGCTTCGCCGATCATGAAGAACAGCAGGAACGGTGCCCAGGCCGCGAGGAACGGCGGATAGGCGCCGATATTCCCCATCGCGAGCGCGAAATTGTCCGCGACGAAGTACAGGAAGCCCAGCATCATCCCGATCACCGCGCGGATGAACAGCTTGCCCGATCGCGCCAGGCCAAAGGCTGCGACTGCGCCGAGCAACGGCATCAGGATCGAGGACAGCGGCGCGGACAGCTTGTGCCACATCGCGCCCTCCAGCGCCTTCGTCGGCCTACCCCCCGCGCGAAGGTCCGCGATGGCCGTACGCAATGCGCCGAACGACAGGCCACCCGCGTCGATCGTCGACAGGGTGAACTGATCCGGACGAACGCCGTCGCCGATCACGGTCGTGGCGAGCGCCTGCTTCTTGCCCGTCACCACGTCGAAGCGCGTGGCAGGGGTAAGTCGCCATCCGTTGCCTTCGCGCACACCGGTCCCGCCGGTGACGACCGCGACGAGCGACCCGTTGGTGCGGTCGAACAGCGTGACGTTGGTCAAGCGTGCCTTGTCGCCGATGCCGCTGACACGCTCGGCCTGGATCAGATCGTCGCCGTCGCGGACCCACACGTTGGTACGGTCGCCACGGTCCACCGGCATCGGCCCGTAGGAAACCTTCTGCCACGAATCGAGCGTTGCGGTCGCGCGGCTGACGACGCGGTCGTTGAAGGTGAAGGAGATGATCGCGACACCCAGGCTAGTGATCAGCAACGGGGCCAGCACCTGATGCGCCGACAGGCCGGACGCCTTGAGCGCGATGACTTCGCTGTTCTGGTTGAGCGTCGACAGCGTGATGATCGTCCCGAGCAGCACCGAGAAGGGCAGGAACTGCGCGACGATTTCGGGGACACGCAGTGTCAGATACGTCCAGATCTGCGACTGGCCATTCCCCGGTTGCGCGAGGATGTGCCCCGATTCGGTGAGCAGATCGAGCGCCTGGAGGATCAGCACGAGCATCGCCAGCACCGCGAAGGTGCGGATCAGGAACATCTTGCCCATGTAGATCGCGACGGTGCGCGACGGAAAAAGATCAAAGATCATGCGGCTTTCTCCCGACGGCCGGGAATGAGCTTGAGGATCGCCTTGCCGAGCTTGGCAAACACGCGTTCGAGCGCACCGATCGGCTGTCCGCCGGGGACGAAGGCGACCGTGTAGAACATCCACAGCGTCAGGCTCGCGAAGACCACGAACGGGACCCAGATCGCGACCAGCGGGTCGATCTTGCCAAGTCCGCCGACCGCCTGGGCGTATTCGTTCACCTTGTGATAGGCGACGATCATGATGATCGAGACGAACACCCCCAGCGCCGAGGTCGAGCGTTTGGGTGGTACGCCGAGCGAAATCGCGAGCAATGGCAGCAGCAGGATCGTCAGCACCTCGGCGGTGCGGAAGTGGAAGGCGGCGCGGCTGGTATTGCGGAGTTGGCTCGGCGCATCGCGATCCTGACCGATGCGGGCAAGCTCGGGCAGGGTGCGTTCGAGGTTCTCGGCACCACGGACGCGGAAATTCTCGGTCTTGGGCAGCGGGATCGGCAAGTCGAACACGGTGAAGCGCAGGACGCGCGGTGTCGGCACCTTGGCCTCGGTGCGGACCAGCGTGCCCTGGTCGAGCCGGAAGATGATCTCGTCGGGGTTGTCGGTCGCGAAGAACTGCCCGCCCGCGGCGGTGATCGCGATCGATCCGCCTTTCTTGTCGTCACGCCGCAGGAAGATGCCCGACAGGCGACGCCCCGATTCGTGGCTTTCCTCGATCCGCAGCGTCATGTCGCTGCCGAAGTGGGTGAACTCGCCGACCTTGATCGATGCGCCCAGCGCGCCGGTGCGCAATTCGTAGCGCAGCTTTTCATAGGCGTAGCGTGCGTCGGGCTGGACGAAGCCGACGATCGCCAGGTTGATCGCGCCCAAAGCGATCGCATATATGTAGGGCACGCGCAGCAACCGCGGGTAGCTCATGCCGACCGCGCGCATCACGTCGAGCTCGGACGACGTCGCGAGCTTGCGGAAGGCGAGCAGGATGCCGAGCATCAGGCCGATCGGAATGCCTAGTCCGAGATATTCGGGGAGCAGGTTGGCGAGCATCCGCCACACCACGCTGACCGGCCCGCCCTCGGTTGCGACGAAGTCGAACAACCGGAGCATCCGGTCGAGCACCAGCAGCATCGCGGAGATGATCAGCGTCGAGAACAGCGGCACCGCGATAAGCCGGGCCATGTAGCGGTCGATGGACTTCATGATGGCCGGGAGGACGCCTCTGGCCCAGGCGGATGCCGGGCGTGGCCCCGGCTATATCGCGACGTTCGCGGCTGAGCTACCCAAAGCTTTGCGCTCAATCCCTAACGCGGGGCGTTTCGCCGGGACGGCATCATTCCGCCGCGATGCTGTGGGGGGAATGCGACGGGCGATCCTGCACGGCGGCGTCGATCGCCTGCGCCAGCCCGGCAAGCGTGAACGGCTTGCGCAACACGTGCCGCCCGCCGAATTCCGCCTCGCCGCCGGCGTCCCCGGCGTAACCGGTGACGAACAGCACCGCCATGTTGGGGCGCTGCGGCGCGACGGTGGCGATCAGTTCGGGACCGGTGCGTCCGGGCATCAGCACGTCCGAGATGATCAGGTCGATGCTGCCGAGGCCGGCAAGCACCCCGGGTGCCGCGATCGGGTCGTCGCATGCGATCGCACGGTGCCCGAGTTCCTCGAGCGCGCCCATCGTCGCGTTGAGCACGCGCGGGTCGTCCTCCACCACGAAGATGTCGAGGCCCGAGCGATCTTCCTCGATCTGGACAACCGGCGCAGGCACGCTGCTCGCGGCATTTTCCGTGATGTGCCGGGGCAGGTACAGCGTTACCGTCGTCCCCTTGCCGACGATGGAGTCGAGCAGGATCTCGCCATCTGCCTGCCGAACGAAGGCGAACACCTGGCTGAGCCCGAGCCCGGTTCCCTTGCCCGAAGGCTTGGTGGTGAAGAACGGTTCGAACGCGCGTTCGACCAGGTCGGGCGACATGCCGCAGCCCGAGTCCGACACCGCGAGCGCGATATACTCGCCGGTCCGGCAGGTGCCGATTTCGCCCTGGAGCAGCGTCACATGGGTCACCGCGATGGAAAGGTCGCCACGCCCGTCCATCGCATCGCGCGCGTTGACCGCGAGGTTGAGCACCGCATTCTCGAACTGGAGGCGATCGGACCGGATCATCCAGCCGCGCCCCGCATCGTTCCGGACCGATACCACCACGCCGTCCCCCAGCGTCCGGTCGAGCAGATCGGACATGCCGCAGATCAACACCGCCGGGTCGAGCGTCTCGGACCGCAGCGATTCCTCGCGCGAGAAGGCGAGCAGGCGGCGGGTGAGGGCCGCGGCACGGTCTGCGCCTTCGGCTGCGCTGGCGATGTGGCGCTGGGCGGCGGCGGGATCGTCGACGACATGCCGCCGGGCAAGTTCCAGCCCGCCGATGACGACCGCGAGCATGTTGTTGAAGTCGTGCGCGATCCCGCCCGTCAACTGACCGACGGCTTCGAGCTTCTGGACTTGCCGGAGTTTGGCTTCCTGCTCGAGCAGTTCGCGCGATGCCTTGGCGACGGCGGCTTCGAGCTCGATCGCGCGGTCGCGCTCCGATTCGGCTTCGGCGCGGGCAGCGGCGCTTTGTCCGAGTGCGGTGACGGTCAGCCATCCCATCGCCAGCGCACCGAGCAGGATCAGGACGCCGAACACGCCGAGCGCGCTCGCGATCGTGCTGGACCGCGCAACCGATTTGAGCGCCGCCCCCCCGCGCTGTTCGAGTACGGTGCGCTCCTGGTCGCCGATCAAGGTCAGCAACCGGTCGATCGCATCGCGCGCGGGCGTTTGCCGCACTTTGTAATAGAGCCCCAGCGCCTGGGTATTGCGCTTGTAGAACGTGTTGAGCGCGATGGCGTCGAGCTCGGTGCTGCGTACCCTGAAAGCCTTCCGCAACGCCTCGATCGCAACCTGCTGGCGGGGGTTGTCGTGCGTGATCCGCTTGAGGCGGCTGATCTGCTGCGATGCCAATTGCCAATCGGCGGAATAGGCCCGACCTACCTGATCATCGAGGCTGATGACATAACGGCCAAGCGACGCCTCGGCCCGGGCAAGCGTGCCGGCGAGGTTCGCCGTCAGGATCATCACGTCGTAGCTGTGCTTCTGGAGCGTCAGTGCGCGATCGCGTTGGCGATCCGCCTCGCGCAGCGTGAGACCGAGCGCGACGAGGACGAGCACGCCCAGCACGGCCATCACTACCAGCGTGAAGGAACGCCACGTCGTGCCTGACGTCGTGCCCTCCGCGGTTTCGCCGAAGTCCCCGATCATTCCATTAGCTTAGCGAATGGAATGATCGGGTGATAGAGGCAGCACGCCCGTAATGATCAAGCGATGGCGCCGGTCGCGCGTCCTGCAGCCTCGAACATCTTGAGGACCGTGGCGATCTGGGCGGGGGTATGCTCGGCACAGAGCGAGCAGCGCAGCAGATACGTGCCCGCCGGAGTCGCCGGGGGACGCGCCATGTTGACGTACAGCCCGCCCTCCAGCAGCGACTGCCACATCGCGACCGCCTGGGTCTGATCTTCCAGGATGATCGCAAGGATTGCCGACTGTGGCGTCTCGGTGCCGAGGTGGAACCCCAACGCCTTCAGCCCGCCGTGCAGCGCGCGTGCGTTTTCCCAAAGCTGTCGACGCTTGTCGTGCGCATGCATCAGCTTGCGGATCGAGGTCGCGGCGGTGGCGACGACCGAGGGGGGGAGCGATGCGGTGAAGATGTACGGGCGGCACGCCATGCGGATCGCCTCGAACTTCGGATGATTCGAGACGCAGAAGCCGCCGACCGTCCCGACCGACTTGGAGAAGGTGCCGATGATGAAATCGACATCCGCCTCGCAGCCCTGGTCCTCGTACACGCCGCGGCCGTTGGGGCCGAAGAAGCCCATCGAATGCGCCTCGTCCGACAGCACCATCGCGCCGTGCTTCTTGGCGACCGCGACCATTTCCTTGAGCGGCGCGATATCGCCGAGCATCGAATAGACGCCTTCGAGGATGACGAGCTTGCCCGCTTCCTTGGGAAGACGCCCGAGCCGCTTGTCGAGATCGGCAATGTCATTGTGGCGGAAGCGGACGATCTCGGCATTGCCCTGCTTGCAGCCGTCGTAGATCGAAGCATGGCTGTCTGCGTCGAGGATGATGTACTCGCCCTTGCCGACGAGCGTCGAGATCATCCCGAGGTTCGCCATATAACCGGTCGAGAAGACGATCGCGCCGCTGACGCCGTAGAAATCGCGGAGCGCCTGCTCGACTTCCATATGATAATGGAAGGTGCCGTTGAGCATCCGGCTGCCATTGGTGCCCGACCCGAACTTGTCGAGCGCTTCCTTGCCCGCCGCGAGCACGTCGGGATCGAACGTCATCCCCATGTAATTGTACGTGCCGAGCAGGATCGTATCGCGACCCTTGATGACCGCTTCGGTCGGCGATTTGACCTCGTCCATCACGATCGCGAACGGGTCGCGCACGCCTGTATCCATCAGCGCCTGGCGTTCGGCGATCAGGCCGTCGAACTTGCTCATTAGATCGCGCTCCGGCGCGACGGTCTGGGGCTCGGCGAGCGCGTGGGCGGTGGCAGCGGCTTCGGTCATCGTGGAATCAGCCCTTGAGCTTGGCAACGGCATCGACGAGCTGGCCGACGGTTTCGATTTCGGCCTGCATGTTCATCGTGATGATGATGTCGAACTCGTCCTCGATCGCGGCGACGAAATCCATAACGGTCAGGCTGTCCCATTCGAGATCGCCCTGGAAGGTCGTCGCGTCGCTCAGCGTCACGCCCTTCTTGTTGAACGGCTCGATCTGGGCAGTGACGGTGTCGTAGATGGATTGGCGGTCGCTCATGCTCGGTCCTTGAAACTGGGTACGCTGTGCCGGAAAAATGCGGCGGCTTTATGCACCGCCTATAGCAAGCCGTTCGCGCGATACCATGCCGCGGTGTCGGCGAGGCCCTGCTGGGTTGGCACCTGCGGGGTCCATAGGTCTGGGGATGGGCGCCTGGCCGGGTCGATCGTCCAGTCGGGATGGCACATGTAGCCGACGCGGTCGTGCGTCAGCTTGGCGGCCTTGCCGCGCAGCAGCGTGTCGCCGCGCGCGATCAGATCGAGGACGAAGCGGGGGAGCGCGATCGGCACGACACGCTTGCGGCCCGAGGCGATGCCCATTGCGCCGAGCAGTTCCGCATGGCTCCACCCATCGGGACGGCCATCGTCGGGCTCCAGGATCAGCTTGCCCGCGTCGGTCTCCGCCACCGCCAGCAGCAACGCCGCGATATCGCCGACTTCGATCACCGATAGGCGACCGCCCGGAGGCAGGAGCGCGACGCCCATCTTTGCCATCCGGAACAGGTCGCGCATCTCCATGTCGCCGGGACCGTAGATCGCCGGGGGGCGAACCACCGTCCAGTCGAGCGTGGATGCCGCGACGACCGTTTCGGCTTCGCGCTTGGACCAGCCATAGGTCGAGATGTCGGGTTCACGTGCGGCAAGCGAGGAGACGTGGACGAACCGGCGGACCTGTGCGCGCATCGCTGCATCGACCACCGCCTGGGTGCCGGTGATGTTCCCGGCGACGAACCCTGCTCGGTCAGGCGCGTTGACCACTCCCGCCACGTGTAGCACGGCGTCCGAACCCGCTACCAAGGTAGCAAGCGCGTCGGGGGTATCGAGTGCGCCGGGGATCCACGTGACGCCCGTCCGTTCGGGCTGTGAGCGACGCGTAAGCGCGCGAACCGTGTGCCCCGCCGCTAGCGCCAGATCGATCAGGCGGCTCCCGACGAAGCCCGTGCCGCCTGTGATGGCGAAAATCTTTGAAGTCATAGCAGCGCCATATGATTGCGGTGGATCAGCGCGGCGCGGGGCGCGTAGCCGAGAATTGCTGCTTGCGCCTCGCTGCGCAGGCCAATGATCGCGGCGGCCTCGGCGGCATGATATTCGCTCAGGCCGCGCGCGAGCGTGCGGCCATCCGGGTCCATGACCGTGACGAGGTCGCCACGCGCGAACGTTCCCGCGACGCGAGTCGCCCCCGCCGCGAGCAGGCTCTTGCCGTTCCGAAGCGCGGCGATCGCGCCCGCATCGATCGTGATCTCGCCCATCGCGGTGAGGCCGCCTGCGAGCCATGCCTTGCGTGCCGTGGCACTCTTTTCGGGCAGGAACACGCTGTGTCGTGCTGGGGTGGCCAGCGGGTGGTCGATCTTTCCGCTGACGATCGCGAGCGTCGCGCCGGCGGCATTGGCGATGCGCGCGGCGGCGATCTTGGACACCATCCCGCCGCTGCCCATGCCCGACGCCGAGCCGCGGTCCGCCATCGCCTCGATAGCGGCGTCGATCCGCTCGATCCGCGCGATGTGGTTGGCACCGGGCAGCGCCGGGTTGCGATCGTAGAGGCCGTCGATGTCGCTCAGGAGCACGACACCCTGTGCCCCCGCCGCCTGCGCGACGCGAGCCGCAAGCCGGTCGTTGTCGCCGAAGCGGATTTCCTCGGTCGCGACGCTGTCATTCTCATTGATGACGGGAACGACGCCGAGCGACAGCAACCGCCCGAGCGTCGCGGCGGCGTTGAGATAGCGTCGGCGGTCTTCCAGATCGTCGAGCGTGACCAGCATCTGTGCGGCGGTGAGGCCTTGCGCACCGAGCATTTCGGCCCAGACCTGGCTCAGCGCGATCTGGCCGGTTGCGGCGGCGGCCTGCGCATCTTCGAGGCTGGCGCGGCCACCCTTGGCAAGGCCGAGTCGGCGCGCGCCAAGCGCGATTGCGCCGGACGATACGACCGCGATCTGCTGCCCTGCGCGCGTACGCTCGGCAATGTCCGCAATCATCCCGGCAAGCCAGTCGCGCCGCACGGTCCCATCGGGCGCGACGAGCAGCGCAGAGCCAACCTTGACGATCAGGCGCGGGCAGGAGGGGGGCGGGAAGACCGGCATGTGTGTTTGCGTTAGCGTGGCAGGGGCGCTACGCCAATGGCCTTGGCCGGGATCAGGCGCGTGCGAAAATCTCGTCGTGCGGGATAGTGATGCCGAGGGTGGGGATCGCGACCTCGGTCGGGTCGTCATAGCTGTTATCGACCCAGCCACCCGGACCAGTGCGTTGCACGACCCGTACCCGTTCGTTCGCGATATCTACGAACACGATCGTGTTGACGCTGGGCAATGCCCGATATTCGTCGAGCTTGACGCGTAGGTCGGTCCGGGCGGTACCGTCGGACAGAACTTCGAACACCGCGCGGGGATCGTCGAAGGCGATGGCGTCATCGTCGCTTTCGCCGTCGTGTCCGCAAAAGACCGACACATCGGGATAGCGGATCGAATCGGGCCGCGTCCGAACCGCCATGTCCGAATTGTAGGGCGTGCATCCCGACCCCCGCAGCCGCAGCGCGAGCGCAAGGAAAATGTTTCCCTGCACCCGCGCATGCCGCGCCGTCCCTTCGGCCATCATGCGGATCACGCCATTGTCGAGTTCGGCCTTCTGATCACCGAAATCGATCTGGAGGAACGCTTCGGCGGTCAGCAGCGGGTAAACGAGATGCGTTGCCATGCGCCCTTATACCAGACGGACCGCCCCCCTCAAACCGGCGACCACTCCGCCGGCTCGTCGCTGCCATCCTCGCGCTTCGCCACCGTCTCCGCCGGGCCGATCGCCTCGATCAGCCGGTCGAGCACCGCATCGATCCCGTCGCCGCTCGCGCCCGACATCGGCAGGACTTCCGCCTTGCTCGCGCGCTTGAGTTTGGTGATCAGTTTTTTGACGTCCGAAGGGTCAAGCGCGTCGATCTTGTTGAGGCCGATCACCTGCGGCTTATCCACAAGCCCGGCGCCGTATGCCTCGAGTTCTCCACGGACGATCCTGTAGTTATCCACAGGGTTATCCTCGGTCGCATCGACCAGATGGAGCAGCACCTTGCACCGCTCGATATGGCCGAGAAAGCGGTCACCGATCCCGGCACCCTCGGCTGCGCCTTCGATCAGGCCGGGGATGTCCGCGACGACGAATTCGCGATTGTAGCGGCTGACCACGCCCAATTGCGGGCGGACGGTCGTGAACGGATAGGCGCCGACCTTCGCCTGCGCGTTGGTGACGGCGTTGATGAAGGTGGACTTGCCCGCATTGGGGAGACCAACGAGGCCGGCATCGGCAAGCAGCTTCAACCGCAGCCAGACATACATTTCCTGCGACGGCCAACCGGTTCCGTGCTGACGCGGGGCGCGGTTGGTCGAGGTCTTGTAGGTCGCGTTGCCGCGTCCGCCGTCACCGCCGCGCAGGAACACGACTCGCTCACCCGGGACGGTGAAGTCGGCGAGGACTTCCTCCTGATCCTCGGACAGCACCTGCGTGCCGATCGGCACGCGGATGATGAGGTCGTCGCCACCCGCACCGGTCCGATTCGATCCCGACCCGCCATTGCCGCGCGGCGCGCGGAAATGCTGGGTGTAGCGGAAGTCGATCAGCGTATTGAGGCCAGGAATCGCCTCGAAAATGATGTCGCCACCCTTGCCGCCGTTGCCGCCGTCGGGGCCGCCATATTCGATGAACTTCTCGCGCCGGAAACTGACGGCGCCGGGGCCGCCCGCGCCCGATCGGACGAAGATCTTTGCTTGGTCAAGAAAATGCATGGCCGCTCCTTAGCGGATTATGCGATTTTAGCCAGACTAGCCGAGTCGACCGGTGATTCGCCAGTCCGCGACGCGATCAGCGCGCGAGTCGCGATCGTGCGGGCGGTCTCCGGTGGAAGGCCGAGCGCGTTCGCCATAGCCCGCCCGAGCAGCGCATCGCCCATCGCCATCAACACGAGTTGCAGCGTTTCCTCGTAAATCGCCTTGCCTGCGGCATCGCCCTCGGCAAGATCGTCGACCAGCCGGTGGATCGCGGTCAGCACCGGATCGAGCGCGTCGTGGTTGCCCGACAGGATCATCCAGGACGCCATCGCGCCAGCACCATTGGCGAACGCATCGAAGGTGAGGTCGACCACTTCGCGCGGGTCCGCCTCGCCCGCGCGGGCACGTTTGGCGGCATCGCCGATCTGCGCGGTGATCGTGTCGGCCAGATGCGTGATCAACGCGCGTTGGAGATCCGCCGCCGAGCCGAAATGGTGGAGCAGATTGGCATGGGTCCGCCCGATCCGTGCGGCGACCGCCTTCAGCGTGACGGCTTGCGGCCCCTGTTCGATCAGCAGCGCACGCGCAGCGTCGATCGCCGCCTCACGCGATTCTTCGGGACTGAGTCGTTTTCGGATAATTGACACGTGTGTAAGTAGAGCCTATTGACAGTCTTGTCAGCAGCGCATGCCGCTACGGGCTGCTGCAGTCCATTAACGTTTGGAGGTTTTCGTGGCGAAAGCAACCAGTCCCGCCGATCTGACCATCACGCCGCGCGACCTGCGCTTTGGCCGCGGCACGACGATGCGGCGGTGGTGGCTTAACGACGATCCGTTCGCGACCGCCTTCTACAATGCGCTGTCGGTCACCTTCCCCAAGGGCGAGGGGTTCTTCGTCGACAGCGTGCGCAATTTCCGCGAGGGCACGCCGCCCCGGCTGCGCGGCGAAATCCAGGCGTTCATCAAGCAGGAAGTGATTCACACGCGCGAGCATGTCGCGTTCAACCGGCATGTCACCGACCAGGGCTATGATACGCGGTTGCTCGAACAGCATATCGACGAGGCGCTCGCGCTGACCAAGGGCAAACCGCCGATCGGTGCGCTCGCCGCGACGATGGCGCTCGAGCATTTTACCGCGATGCTGGCGCACGAATTGATCGCCAATCCGCGGCATCTCGCCGGTGGCGACGAACAGGCGGCGGCGCTGTGGCGCTGGCATGCCGCCGAGGAGATCGAGCATAAGGGTGTCGCCTATGACACCTGGCTCCACGCGACGCGCGACTGGCCGCGGCGGCGGCGCTGGATGATCAAGGCGATCGTCATGCTGGCGACGACCAAGAAGTTCTTCGCTGGGCGGTACAAGGGGATGCTCGAGCTGCTGCGGCAGGACGGGATCACCGGCTGGCGCGCGCATCGCGGGATCCTGTGGTACGCGCTCGGCCGCCCGGGGATGGCGCGCAAGATCCTGGGCGCTTGGATCGCGTTCTTCCTGCCGGGCTTCCATCCGTGGAAGCATGACGATCGCGCGCTGATCGCGCTGGCGGAGAGCGATTATGCGGCTGCGGTGCTGCCGCGCGTGGCGGTGGCGGGCTGACGCGGCGGTTGATTTGCCTGGAGCGGCGATCGGAAGGTTAGGGGAAAGTTAGGCGCAACGCACGGCGTTGCGGTCCGCCTTGCGCGTTCGATGGGGAATGAAGCGGACCTGTCAAAGAGCGAACCGGATGGTTAGCAAAGCGGGGCGTTGTAGGACATGTGCATGTTTGAAAACGCCCGGTTCGCTGGCGGAATAAGCGGACGGGCGTGATCGACCACGCCCGTCGCTGGCTTCAACCAGGGGAAGCGGCAGAACCGGCCAGTAGCCCGCCGTCGATGTTGACTTCGGTCCCGGTGATATAGGTCGCTTCATCAGACGCCAGCATCACGGCGACGGCCGCGACTTCATCGGGCATCCCGAACCGTTTGAGCGGTGTATCCGCGACCAGCGCCTGCATCCTGGCGTCGCGATCGGGACCGGTGCCCAGCATCGGCTCCCAGATCGGCGTGAGGATGGCGGCAGGGTGGATCGAGTTGCAGCGGATCTTCCACCCCTGTTGCGCGCAATAGAGCGCGACCGTCTTGCTATGATTGCGGATCGCTGCCTTGGACGAGGCGTAAGCCGCAGCCCCGGGGATGCCGACCAGACCCGAGCGGGACGATATGTTGATGATCGAACCGGCCCCCGCAGCCTTCATCGCGCCGATCGCGTAGCGACACCCGAGGAACGTCCCATCGAGGTTGACCCGGTGAACCTCGCGCCAGTCCGCAAGGCTGGCGTGTTCCGGGTCGTGGGGTGCAATGCCCGCTTCGAATCCCGTCACCCCCGCGTTGTTGACCATCACGTCGGCCAAGGGAACCACGTCGGCTAACCGCGTCCAGTCGGCTTCTTCGCGCACATCGAGTGGTTCGAACCGACACCCGATTTCAGCGGCCGTTGCCGCCCCTGCGGCTTCGTCGATGTCGGTGACGATGACCAGGGCACCCTCGGCATGGAATCGCGCTGCGATGGCGCAGCCGATGCCACGCGCAGCGCCGGTGACGACGCACGTCTTGTTGTTCAACCGTTGCATGATGTTCTCGAAAATAGAGTCCGGTCGGCGGATTGCTCCGCTGGTGTGTGCCTTGCCGCTTTAGCGGTGACGCTGGATCATTTCGAAAGGCTCCCGAGAAGAACGTGATGGTACGTCAATCGTCGATCCGCGACAATGGCCGGTCCAATTGCGGAGCGACCCAGCCACAGCCTACCGACTGGCTTTCGGTGCCCCAGCACTCCACGCTACGTTCCGCGCGACCAGGGCATCCATCGTTGGCGCGACGCAACCTCGCATAGCCTGCATTGTTCGCACCTGCGGGACGCACGCGAGGACAGCGTTGCAGACCGTTGCGTCCAGGCCAAGGTCGCCGCTGCGCCGTTTGAAGATGCAGCGGGTGACGCCGGTCGCGCCGTCGAGCCGAGTCGTCATGCGCAGCCGCTTGAGCCGTTCCATGCGCCTCGCGGTGACGACGATGTCGTCCGCTGCGGTCGATGGAGGGACGGTCTGCGCCGCGAGCGCCACAGCGAGGAGAATCATCGATGCGGCCCAAATGTGTGGACCAGACGCAAGCCGAGGTTGTCGATGCCGGGATTTTGTTCGGAGAACACCTGCCGATGGCTGAAATGCTCCCAGGTCGCCTCGATCGCCCAACGCGGGTTCAGGCGCACGCCCACGGACGCGTTCGGGTTGAACAGGACCTGCGATCCGAACGACGTGTGCTTGCGGTAGATGTCGTACCGCCGTCGCGCCTCATCGACCGGCAAGCCAGATGCGAAGGGGTCAGGGGTGAAACGATACCCATCGTGGAGGGTCAGCCCGATCCCGACCTGCCCGTAAACCCGCCCCCGCAGGATGTGCTGTCGCCACTCCGCGCCAACGCTGGCGAAACTGGTGCGGCCCGCGGTATTGACCTGCAGCTTGCCCGTCAGCCGCGGCTTCAGCGCAAACCGCAAAGGTGCGCTGCGGTAGACCAGCTGGACATCGGCCGTTCCATCCTCCTCGCTGCCTTCATAGATCTGGCCGGCGGGCAGTTCGGGCAAATCGAAGATCAGCCTTTTTGCCAGCGGGTGAAAGTTCGCGCCATGATACAGCACGCCGACGGCAACTTCCGAGCCTGCCCAGCGCGATGGCCGTTCGGGGGGCAGGGGATCATCCTGCGCGATCGCAGGGGTGGAGACGAGCACCATCACGGCGCCAATGGCACCCGTTTTCCAATACATATTGTAATCCCCCCTGCGCATCGACTGTCGCACAGCCGATGTAGATGATGTATTCTGGCAAAAAATATTCGTCAAACAGAAAGAATATTGTGAGGAACAGCTATTCTCTTCCGCCCGGTAAGGCACTCGTTTGCCGTGTCGCCGGGGTCGTGTTCCTGGTGATCGCGACCATGTGGGGCGTGGCCGCGACCGCTCAGTCCATCATGCCGGGGTGGTCACTCTCCTGTAACGAGCTGGGATGTCATCAAAGCGCCGATCTTCCGGGCCTGTTACCGGAGAAGGAACAGGCCGCGGTTTTCGGCGATCCTGCGGCGGCGGCACGCTTCGCTGCCTATGTGGCCCGACCGCCCGTGCGGATCGGGTTGGCGGGCCTGACGCTGTTCGACGAGGGCTTCCTGATCTTCTTGTTCGTTGCCGTCGGATTGACGTTGCGTCGGCTTGGCGGACAGGACGGGCGGGTGCTCGCGCGCGCCTTGCCCTGGCTCAAGCGCGGCGCGCTCTCCGCGGTGCTCTGGGCTGGCGCTCAGCCGTTGAGCGACAGCTTGCGAGCCATGCTGCTGTTCCCGGGGACGCCCGGCGGCGCGGCCTGGTATCTGGGGTTCGATCTGACCGTTGCCGGCCCGGCATTGCTGCTGGCAATGGCGGCTTACGCCACCGCTTGGGGTCTGGAGGCCGGCATCCAGGCCGAGCGCGACCTTGCTGGTTTTGTGTAATGCCGGTGATCGTCAATCTCGACGTGATGCTGGCCCGTCGCAAGGTGCGCTCCAAGGAGCTTGCCGAAGCCATTGGCATCACCGAATCGAACCTGTCGTTGCTCAAGTCGGGCAAGGTTAAGGGCGTGCGCTTTTCCACGCTTGCCGCAATCTGTCGGTATCTCGACTGCGCGCCGGGCGACATCCTCGCCTATGAGATTTCGGATGACGATCTTCGCCCCGATGGGAGCGCGTAGGACGTCGCCAGTCCATTCCCTAAACGGCAGCGTTTGGGGGATGACGGCTGTGCCGTGCAATGCGATCGACCTCGCCTGCGGTGCGAAGGCGCTGGCACCGATTCATACCGCATTGCGACGTTTGGCCGTCAGAAATGCGGCCGCTGCCGAGTAAGGACGGCAGGGTCCGGGTACCTGCCGCGACCTCAGCCTACGCCGCCAGCGGCATTGCCTGTGCTGGCGAAAGGTCGAGCGCATAGCGCAGGCCCGGCACGTCTCCGCCCCGCGCCAGGCATGGGCGCATCTCCGTGCCGCTCTCGCGAAAGCCGAGCTTGCGCAGCACGCGGCCCGAACCCGGATTGTCGTGATAGTGCCCAGCATGGAGATGCCGCAGCCCAAGCGCATGGCGCGCCATGTCGAGCACGGCGCGGCCCGCTTCGGTAGCGTAGCCACGGCCCCATGCGGCGGGCGTCAGCCAGTAGCCGAACTCATGGCCCGAATCGTCCTGCGTCAGTCCGATCGCGCCGATGAGGCGCGTGTCGGCGCCTTCGTGCGCGAGGATCATCAGCCGCGGACTGCGATGGTCGCGGGGCAGGGCGAGAAACGCCTCGGCGTCCGCCAGCGTATAGGGCCACGGCGCGCGCGCCAGCATCGTGCAAACCGATTCGTGCGCGATCGCATCGACTAGTGCTTGGGCGTCCTCGGGCCAGCCGGGGCGCAGCGTCAATCTCGCAGTCCGAGCGAACATGATACACCTCTCCTCGTTCGCTGCCGTTCGCATGCCGGGATGACACGAACACGACAGCAGGCGCGGGAGACATGAAAAAAGGGAGCCGGGGCGGACCCGTCTCCCTTGTTTCGGTATCCTTGCGGATACGCGGGTCGCCCTGGTGGGCAACCCGTCCGGTTGCCCGTTATTCTGCGGCCAGTGCCAGCGTTTCGACCGAGCAGAATTTGCGGCCGAGCTTGCCCTGGTGGAAGGTCACGCGGCCTTCGACGAGCGCGAACAAGGTGTGATCCTTGCCGATGCCGACGTTGGTGCCCGGGTAGAACTTCGTGCCGCGCT
>Ga0265798_10002854_pt1 | contig 25097 bp, 18 predicted proteins | sample P3T30metagenome_FD_192430 | JGI IMG/M metagenome (GOLD analysis project Ga0265798, IMG submission 192430) | Plant litter microbial communities from East Loma Ridge, Irvine, California - P3 T30 | ecosystem: Environmental > Terrestrial > Plant litter > Unclassified | place: USA: California...
CCAGCTGGCGGTGTGGGTGGAGGTGACGACGGACGGCACGAGTTTTTACCTCGACCGCAGTGCTGAACTGCCGGAATGGTCCTATGCCTGGATTGAGCAGAACCCTGCTGCCTTCCAAACCGAAATCTGCCTGCTCTTCGGCTCGCACACCCTAGTCGAGCACCAGGGGAACCGCACCATCTTGCGCCTGTTTGGCCCCACCGGCGAGCAGGTACGGCAATTCACCTATACCCGCGGCGTGGGCCTGTTTTGGGTTCGCCAACGCCACTTCACCCTGTACCCGCCGGTGTTCGCCGCCGCCACGGGCTCCCCAAACCAGTAACTGATTGCTCGAAAGATGACAAGCTGTCTTTGTGGGGCTATTTTACAAATAGTAGCCCGTGGTTTATAGAATGTAAAAAGCTATTACCTAAAGCTTTGAAGGCTCATACTTTCGGTACAGAGCTATCGCAGAATCTGAAGGAGAAGTGGCCAGAACAGTCGAAAAGCGCTGCGGTTGAAGTAATCGCAATGCTTTTAAGCAGTGAAATTGGAGGTAAGGGTTTTGATGAGGGTCTTGTACAATGGCCTGTAGCGCGGGGTAAGCTGCTTGTGTCCGAGCCTCTCCCAGTGCTACAGCAAGCTTGGCCCGTATTCGAGTGGGTTCGGTAGAGCTTTGCACATCATGTAAGAATAAAGGCAGCAGCTTTGTGGTTATGGCAGGCTGTGCTTGCTGGCTAGTTTCTGCGTCCGTAAACTCATACTTCCAGATAGTATAGTGCTCTGTAGCTAACTGTTGGTGTACCAGTTTCTCGGCTAACCCCCAGCCAAATAAGACTAGGAGCAATGCGCCAATTTTCTGTTTGCTAGACTGGATAGATACCAGCCGTAGGCCTAGTAGGCCCACGCCAAGTAGAAGTAGCAGTTCGACCGTGAGGAGGGTGCGTAGAGGTGGGGTAACCCTTCGTAACGCTTCTACATCATTGTTCCACACATAAGAGCTAGGTGCATACACATAGCATAATCCCATCCCTAGCACAAGCAATAGAGCAAGTGCGAAAGCATACTTCCGGTGCATAAAAGAACGAAAACTAGGTTAGAGAAGGATAGAGTAGGTATATGCAAAATTCTAGCCCCTTTCTTCCCAAAGTACCACACCGAGCGCAGCGGCTAGTTGAGCTAAAACCACCACTTTTCCGAGGTGTGTCCGAGATGAAGTATTATGTAATTAGACTATTCCAAGGAGCCAGCTGAGAAGGAGGTAATACGCGACCGCCCTCAAAGTGCTATTTGTTTAGCTCCATTGATTAGAAAGTGAGTTCATACCAGAAGCGATAAGCAGCTTCGCCAAACTCTTGCCGAGCCAATTCCCGAAACTCGGGTATCCGCTCCCTGCGTAGTGCCTGATAGGCGGTGGCCAGACCTTGGATAAAGTGTGGAAAGGACTCAGCAACTGGTAGCATTGCCGTAAGAGGCTGTTCATCAGTCATGGCACTAACCACACCTGTCCGCACCTGCAAGAAAAAGGCAAAGGGGTCACCAGTAGCTATTAAGACCAACTCTAGGCGGCGAGCATCTACTAAAAATTGTTCTAAGCCGAACTGCGTCAAGTCATTATAAGCAAGTAGCCAGTCTAACGAACCCGTACTTGCTCCCCCAAATTGCGTATTAAACAACGAGAAATTCCCAAAATCATAGGTCTGAATCAGGTCAGTGAAGCTGGCTGGCAAGTCTCCCAGACCTAGTAGAGACTCAACACGCCGAATCTCAGAGGTGCCAAGTGCAAATCGGTTAAGGACTAAACCATCTACTAATTCCGGTTCGACGTTCGCAAATTCCTGTTCTAGAAAGCGTTGAGCCTCTTCTAGCAATAGCAGCTGCATAAATGGAAAGGTAAAAACTCGCTGTGAGTCAGTCGAGCTTGTCACGTTTCTTAAATGAACCTCCTAAAACGTGACAAGCAAGCACAAAAAAGTAGCTCCACCACCATTGCGTACAACCTCAAGAAGCTGCTCAAGCACCAATTAAAATAAACCAGTCGCGTAGCTACTGCGCTCTACCCAGCGCTACAAGGGCGCTGCATGACTCAGTTTAGCACTCGGCTGACCAGCTTTAAGCTTCGGCGAGGCCGTTTGCCAGTTAAGCCCATACCCGACCTGAGTGCTGTAACAGCCACCGTCGTTTGCAGTATGCAAAGTAAATAAAAGTGAGCTAAACGCCTCACTACTGGCAGGTTTTTGCTAGCGTTACGACAGCATCCGGTACTTGCGTTTGCCCATAGATTTCTGCGTCTTTCGTAAAGGTTGCTAGTGGTGTATTGGTGCCCACCGCTGCCAAAAATGGCGCATAGCGGTCGACTCGCATGATGCGGGCCAGCAGGAAGGCCGTCGTTTTCAAGCCGAAGGTGGCGTAGTTCGCGATTTCCCGCTGCTTCTCGACGTACTTAGCCAGGGTCAGGCGTACTAATGCGTGTCGTTGCGCCGACGAAAGTTGGGTGAGGTACTCGTCCTGCGCGAGTACCAGCTCGAAAAAGGAGTAGTCAAGGGTGTAATTGCCCCAATTGGTAGGGGGAGGCACACACGCTGTACACAGCTGTTGGTAACGGATGACCAATACCTGCGCCGCATCGGGGCGTTGCTGCAACTCGGCAAACCCGTTGAAATTGGCTATTTGCGCTCGCGCCCCTTTTTGCAACGGGATGAAGGCCATCATACTGCTGAGCAAGGGGCAATTCAGGCAGGTCGTCACGAGACCTAGCGTGGACATTTGCTGAAGCAAGATGGGAAACACATAGGCATCCGAATCATCCAGCACTGGGATGGCAGGAGTCGAATCTTCTTTTTTTACAGGTGCTTACCAGTAACAAGCCAAAAAAGAAGACAAACCAGTGGCTCGGCAGGAGTCGAAGGAGCTTCATGAAGTCAAGATAAGGTTGGAACCTAGAGAAGGCGAGAAATACGGCCCTAAAAAGAACGGGTAGTCTTAATTAAATTCTACTTTGGGAAGTAAATTAACAGCGTCCGGAAACCGAACTTACTCCAATATTGCGCTTATAAGCTGCAGTATGTTGTTTGACTATTTCGAGAATGAGTACAACAGCAATACACTCGCTGTGAGTACAACTCTGGTTAGTGCCGGACTTCCAGCCAGCCTTTCCGGGAGGGCGAATCGGCGCGGCTCAGGTGGTAAAAGTATATACCATCAGGCAGGCCGGGGGCGGCCCAGTCCTGTTGGTAGCGGGGGGTGGTGTACACGAGCTGGCCCCAACGGTTGTAGATGGTAAGCGCCCAGGAGTCGCGACCAAGACCAATAATGATGAACTGGTCGTTGTGGCCGTCCCCGTTGGGCGTGATGATATTAGGGATGAACAGGGCGGACTCGTGGCAGTCAAAGAAGCGCACCCGGATGGAATCGGTGGCGCTGCAAACGGGTGTCGAGACGGTGACCCAGTAGGTGCCCGGTTGCGTGGGCGTAAACGTGGGGCTGGTCGACCCATCCTGCCAGCGGTAGCGCACGCCTGGTAGGCTTACGTCAAGCACCAGCGGTTGCCCGGCGCACACGGCCGTATCGCCGCCCAGGTGCAGCGCCGGGGGCGTGAGGTATGTAACCAGTACGGAATCGCGCTGACTGCAGCCCGCCGCACTTACCGCCTCCACCCAATACGTACCGGCCGTGCGCACCGTGAGCGTTTGCTGCGTCGAGCCGTCTTGCCAGCGGAAACGTAAACCTGAGCCGCTGCTACGGGGGCGGAGGGTCAATGCTTGCCCCACGCACACCACCGTGTCGGCCCCAAGGTGCACCTGCACCGGAGCTGCTGCCCCAATGCGCACCGTATCGCTATACTGGCAGCCCGCGGCATTAACCACGGTTACCCAGTAGCGGCCCGGCGTGTGCACGGTATAGGCGGGGGCGGAGGAGCCGTCCTGCCAGCGGTAAGTACCACCGGCCGTTTCGGTCACGGCCAAGCGCCGCATGTCACCTGGACAGAGGCTAAAATCGGGACCCAGCTCGACCTTTGGAAGCGCCACTACCTGCAGCTTCGTGCGCAGCACCTGCCGGCCCCCGTCTGGGAAATATAGGGTGAGGGCCACCGCATAATCGCCCGGTGTGGCGTAGGTGTGTACGGGGTTGGCCAGCCGCGAGTGGTTGGCCAACCCCGAAGTAGGGTCACCGAAATTCCAGCGCACGGAATCAGCATCGTAGCCCAGCGGCAGGGTAAACGGCTGTGCTACCCCCTGGCACGCGGGACCGACGGCCGCCAGCCGCCACAGCTCGTGCGGTAGAAAGCCGGGCAAGCCCAAGGTAGAAGTCCGGTCGTTCAGGGGCTGGCCTTGGTCCTGGTAGGCGCAGGCCGCGCCCGGCTGGTTAGGAAGGGTGATAACGCCCAGGGAGGTGAAGACGCCTGGTTCCATGGCAGAAAGCGCAAGCCGAGCGACGTAAATGCGCCCATCAGGGCCGAGTTGCAAACTGCCTTTTAGGGCCGTGTTGAAGAGTGACGCCTCGGTGAGCAGGGCATTAGCCGCGTTATAGCCCGGTACGGTTAGGTCGTACTGATACAGCAAGCTTAGCGCAGGGCGGGTCTCAAAATACTTCGTGGCGTACAGCCTGGTACCGTCGGGCGAGAACTCGACCCCGTAGTAAACACCTGGCTCCGGGCTACTTAGCAGCACGGGGTTGGTGATTTGACCCGTGCGGGTATCAAAATCCAGTAACTCCAGCACGCTCGCCAAGGGGAAGCCGGTGGGGTGCACGGCGGCCAGCGCTAGTCGCCGGCCATTAGGAGCCGCTTTCAGTTGGCCCGCCAACCCCGTAAACCTGGTGCGCACAAAGCCATCGGAACTGACGACCGGCGAGAGCTGCAAGCCCGCCGCTGTGAGCCGAAAAGCATAGCACGCGTTACCATCGTTGCCGAAGGCGATAAGCCAACTGTCGCGGTGGTTGGCATGTAGCACGGCCGTCACTCGCTCACTAGAGTTGGCCAACAGGACGCTATTTTTCTGCACTACTTCCCCTAGGCCACCCTGCTGGCTCATATCGACGAGTGAGTAGCTCAATGCTTGTCCGTAGCCAGAAGCGGGCGGGGTAAAGATGTAAAAAAAACGGGTACTGCCTGGCAGGGGCACAATCAGGCATTGGGTAGCCGAAGTAGTAAATCGCTGGGACAAGCCCAGGCCGGTGCCGTTGACCATGACCTGATGCTGGCGGTTCCAGACAGTTTCGCCATTCGTGTAAAACAGCAGGTTGCCTAAGGAGTCGGCCCGGCTGCTACAGCCCTCCGGCGCGGTCATGGCGCTGGTGAGTAGGGGTACGGGTACGTTATCAACGGTGTTAAAATTAAGGGCCGCCTGATTGCCGAAATACCATTGCGACGCTTGTTGCTGGGCGGCGGCGGGTAGGGCCAGCAGCAACAGCCCTATGAGCGGCCAAGCCCAGCGGAACTCACAGGCAGAAATCATAGACCTTCTTTGAATTGATTGTGGATACGGACACGCTGAGTACTGCCAAGGCGCAGGTTGTGCAGTCCGCAGGCCATGATTTAGTGCGTATTAGAGAAATAGGGTAGCGTAAAAAACCGAGCTAGGAAACAGGAAGTGGAGTTCCCCGGCGCCGTTTGCTGTATGAACGAGTGCCTTTAAAGCCTTATTAATTCGCCGTGGCAAGTTATGGAACTGCTGTTGCTCTCGCACCAAATACGCCGCTACAACCCGAGGCAAATGTTTCACGACATGTCCTATAGTTACCAACCTGACAGCTAGGAGCAGAATACTCCTGCCTGTTTTTCTCCCGGTCCCGCAGTGTACTAATACTTTGTCCGGTGGCAGATAGCAGGTTTGAACGCCTAAGTTGGGCAGCAGACCGCCATGCGTCTCAAAGTGGTGCCTCTAGCCAATTAAGCAAGGGCCTACCCTACAACGTGAGTGCTGAGTACGTTCTTTATAAAATGAACAAGTTTGCCCCTTGGCCTAGTATTCCGTTGCCCCGCTGGTTTTGGCCCCTACTACTAGGGCTTAACTTTTTGCTACACGCGCCTTTCTTTCACCTACCTCCCCTCAGCATCCATGTGTGGCGGCAATCCAATACCATGGCTGTAGCGCGTAACTTCTACGAAGAGGATATGAACATCCTGCGGCCCCGCGTGGACCGGCGCAACGATACGAATGGAGTCACAGGGATGCAATTCCCGTCATATGAGTGGGTCACGGCTGTAGGATATCACGTATTAGGCTTTAATGAAGCTTGGCCTCGAGTGCTCAACTGGCTGATTTACATGGCTGGGGTAGTTGCCTTTTATTTTCTGGTGCGGCAGGTGAGTGGTCAATCTGGAGTGGCGGCAGTAGGTGCTTGGTGTATGGCTTGGAGCCCCGAATTGTTCTACCATGGCATCAATGCCCTTCCCGATGTGCTAGCGCTCACAGCCTCCGTGGCCGGCCTCTACTGGTTTACCCGTTGGCGCTACACTGGTCAGATTACTATCTGGTTGTTGAGTTTGCTAGCTGTAACGCTGGGTGGTCTCACCAAGCTGCAATACTTAGTTGTGGGATTCCCAATTGCCGTACTGGTGCTACGTGATGCTATAGCTCGGCGCTATAAGTTGCCTCAAGTGGTGTTATTAGGTAGCTATGCGGGCTTTGCTATCGGAGTACCTCTGCTCTGGTACCGTTATGCTTGGCAACTCATTGAATCATCCGGTCTAATGGACTTCGGATTGGAAGTGCGCCCAGCGGATAGCTTTTCAGCGGGATTGACTATTCTAAAACACAACCTGCTGTCAGAATGGCCCGAGTTACTGCTAGGCTATGTACCGCTGGTACTGATGCTAGTAGGGCTCTGGCGACTAGTGCGCCATGCTCCCAGGCGCCACCCGTGGTTTGCGCCTGGGCTACTGTGGGGCGTGGCGCTGGCCATCTATTACTTGCTCGAACTGCGTCAAATGGAGCACCATACCTACTACATGCTGCCCCTATTGCCACTCTTGCTTCTACTGGCAGCCTGGGGGGCCGCTTGGTGGTGGCAGTATTCGCGGGCGCGGGTATGGCTGGTAGCGCTGCTAGCGCTGCAACCCCTACTCTCGTTTGCGCGCATTGGCGTTGATCGCTGGTTACACGGCGCCCCCGATGTGCACCCTGAACTACTTGACCTCCACACCCGAGCCGAGTTAGAGGCGGCTACCCCCCCTAACACCCTTTGTTTAGTGGGACCAGATGAGTCGGGTTGCAAAGACTTTTACTTCCTGCACAAAAAAGGCTTCGGCTTTGATAACTCAGCGCAATTATTCGCTCACACGGCTACTGGGATGCCCTATATTGAAGAGTGCATCGCCCACGGTGCCCGTTACTTTTATACCAACGATACGACTCTCATACGCAGTCCCGCTTTGCAACCATATATATCGCACCAAATTCGTCGAGTAGGCGACTTTACGGTGTGGGAGTTGAAAAGGCCTGAATAGTGAGGGTTGTAAACTACCAAGGCGAAAAAACAAGTCCTGCACGTTGTTCTGGACTAGCGCCCCGCTTGGAAGCCTGGGCGTAAGGCCCTATGCTTGGCAGCGGCTTAGGAACTTAGGACAATGGGCGCCGCCGTCCAAGTGGGTGTCTAGGCTGCCAGCTCGAAGCTTTTGAGGAGAAGCATGGCGAACCTACGTTTTCATTACCAGACCACTGACGAACTCAATGAGCATTTACAAGCCTTTTTGCTGGCCTACAACCACGCTAAGCGCTTGAAGACTCTGCGCGGGCTGACTCCACACGAATTTGTCTGCGCGCAGTGGAAAAAGAACCCGAATATCCTTACCCGAGACCCGACCCACCTCACGCTGGGACTATACAGCTGAGCTTATTGCCACGCGTAGTAGCCGCTGGCAGGCACCTGTACTAACTGACAAAGCAGGTGCAGGGGGTAACGGTCCGGTGTCTACGAGAAGATGGCGATGGCTTTTTTAAATTTCGAGCTCCTGGCCCTGCCGCCGATTGGCGGCCTGCAGTTGGCGCAACTACGCCGCGGTGTCGGGTCCAACGCTGCCTCACACGCCGCCGCTACCGGCGTGAGTGCTTCTTTCTGCCACTTATAAATTCGTTTGGGGTCGAGATTGAGGGCGTGCGGCGGCATGGGTCGAGCGGCTTTCAGCGGCCAGGCGTAGGGCCTCGGCCCGGAAGGAGGCATCATAACGCCAGCATTTGGTGGGTGCAGGGCCATCTTTCATGACGATGAAAAGATAAGATCCTGTCCTGTCCAGATTTACTCGACCACCTCAAAGAACCTCTATGCGGTCTAGCTAGATCACCTAAAGCCTCATCTACTTCCTCTATAATGTCGTAAAAATAGCTGAATGCTACAATAATATAGGTGAGCTTCAACACAAGATTTTAGGCAGCAAATATCTATATAGCAAACGATTATCTAGGATAAGGACGCGGTCACGCTAACGCAGGAGGTCGATATTAAGCGTCTAATCACCTATTCTATAATTAACATGTCTGTCCTTTTGATGAAAAAGTTTTTTTCATAGTTTTGCATTGTTCATTATATAATGATATTACCAACCCTTCTTTTACCCCATGAAGAACAATTACATTCGCAAACTCTGCTTATTGTTGGGCCTAGCAGTACCTACTGTATGTGCTGCCCAGTTTACGCCAGATCCCACGCACGTCTACAAAATTGTTAATCGCGCTAGTAACCAAGTATTGGAAGTCGGAGGTGATGACCGCTATCAGGTTGGTCACCATATTAATGAATGGGGCTATTGGGGGGGAGCCCACCAACAATGGAAGTTTGCGTCCACTGGAAATGGCAACTACTTTACCATTAGCAATCGTAATAGTAATCAAGTAATACAGGTCGATGTATATAGAAACGAGCAAAACAGGGACGGAACCTTTATCATCCAAAATAATCGTTACGTCAACGTTGCTGAACAGGAGTGGCAATTCGCCCCTGTAAGTGGTACCATTAGTCCAGTTAGTGGGCAACCTTATTATAAAATTATTAATCGCAATAGTGGTAAGGTGCTGGAAAACACTGCCGCTAACGTGAAAGGATCCAGAGTAGGGTATAATCTATATGCCTTATATCCGGACGCAGGAAATTGGACTTGGCAATGGACAAGTAGTAGCTCTCCGGCTTACAACAATAGCCAACAATACGATATTGTAGATGTGAGCGCCAGTACCCCGGGCGTATTCCGCATCATGAACGTCAATAGCGGCAAAGCACTCTCGGCCAATAGTGACGACAATGGAGTCACGCAACAGCCTATGCGGTATCTGGCGAGCCAGGAATGGACCTTCAGCGATTATAATGCCGATGGCTATCTCTCCATCATCAATCGCAACACGAACCAGGTGCTGGAAATCGGCGGCGGGGACTGGGGCCAGCCTGGTGCTACGGCCAACGTGTGGGACGGTTATGGGAACGCCTGGCAGCAATGGCGGCTAGTCTCCCCCAATGGTACGCAGCTCACGGTACAGGAAATTTTTACCACGGGCATTCCGTGCAAGATAATCAACCGTTACAGCGGCCTGGTGCTCGAAATAGGCGGAGATGCAAGCGACCTGACCCAGGATGGCCAGCCCTCTAACCAGTGGTACAACTCGACCGGGTCAAATCAACTGTGGAACATCTACATTGACAGCAGCTACCGACTATCAAAACCCGGTACCTCGACCACTTCTCCTGTCGGGAGTACTGGTCCGGACAGTAGTCACCAGGGCCCCGTAACGTCCGCGAGCACCGAGCCCGCGTCAAGTACGTTCACCTTATACCCCAATCCAGCGAATACCACCCTACAGCTAACTTTACCAGGCAACGGTGACGCCTTGCAGGTGACCATCACCGATGTGCATGGCCGTACAGTGCCGGTGTCGCACCAACATGGCAAGGTGGATGTGTCCAGCCTAGCGGCGGGCATGTATATTCTGTCGGCAGCCGACGGCCAAAAAACCTTTCGCCAAAAGTTCATCAAGGAGTAGCCGCTGGCTTTTTGCAAAAACCCTGCTTAGTTGATCTGCTCCCCAACTGCAACCAGATGCAAAAGAATGTGGTGCTTGGCCCCGGACATTAAGCTTGACTTGTAGCGTGGCACTGGGCTTTTTGTGCCACTAGCTGGTAGCATCTGCGCAGCCTGGCATAGGATCAACTCACGTACCCACCTAGCCTAAAAACGGGAGTGCCCCGGTCAGCTGACCGGGGCACTCCCGTTTTTAGGCTATGTGGGTACGTGAGTTGATCCAGGAAAGATAAACAGCAGATGTGAAGTTGTCAGCTTCCTTGACCTCCTCCTGTACGCTTCCCCGAATCGAGCGCCAGTTGTGAGTAGAGAAAGGCGTAACTTTCCCTACCTGACGACTGCAACATGAAAAAAGGACGATTCAGCGAGGCCCAGATTGTGGCCATTTTACAGCAGCAAGCCAGCGGGCAGACAGTGGCTCAAATTGTGCGCGAGCACGGCCTGAGCGAGGCCACCTTTTATGCGTGGAAAAGCAAGTATGCGGGTGCTAGCGTGGCCGAGCTAACCCGCCTCAAACACCTGGAAGACGAGAATCGTAAGCTCAAGCAGATGTTCGCCGACCTGAGCTTAGAGAATCAGGCTATCAAGGAGATCCTGCGAAAAAAGTAAGTAGCCCTGCGGCGCGGCGCCAGGCAGCGCAGGGCTTAGTAAGTCAAGGCTGGAGCCAGCGCCGGGCGTGTGCCCTGGTGGGGCTGGCGCGCGGCAGCTACCACCCGGTGGCGCGCGGGCGTGAGGACGAACCCGTGCAGCAAGCACTACGGGCGTTAAGTGGGCGGCATCCGGGCTGGGGGTTCTGGAAGCTGCACCACCGCTTACGCAAAAATGGACTGGTAATCAATCACAAACGCACGCTACGCATCTATCGGGCACTGGCGCTCAACCTGCCTCGACGCCTGAAAAAGCGCGTCCCAGCCCGCGTGAAGCAGCCCTTAGCCGTGCCCGAGGCCGCTAACAGGTGCTGGTCGCTCGACTTTACGAGCGATGTGTTGACCGATGGCCGCCGGTTCCGCACGCTCAACGTGCTCGATGATTACAACCGCGAGCTGTTAGGCGTGGAAATTGACTTTTCCTTACCTGCCAGTCGCGTTGTGCTGGTGCTGACGCGCTTAGTCGAGTGCTATGGCCGTCCTGCGCAGTTGCGCACCGATAACGGCCCTGAGTTCATCAGCGCTAAATTGAGCGAGTGGTGTGAGCAGCAAGGTGTTATCCTACACTGGATTCAGCCCGGCAAGCCGACGCAGAATGCCTACATCGAACGCTTCAACGGCTCGTTTCGCCGCGAACTGCTCGACGCCCACTTGTTTCGCTCGCTGGCCCACGTGCGCCAGCTGGTGGACGAGTGGCGGCACGACTACAATACGCAGCGGCCGCACCAGGCCTTGAATTTTATGACCCCTATCGAATTTAAACAAGCGGCTTAACCTCTGCCTACCACTGGCTTATCGAATAGGGAAGCGTACACAAGGCCCACAGGCAGTAGTCCACAATGCTCAGTTCGGGGTACTCGCTGCTCAGCACGATGGCCAGCTTACTGACTACTGGGCCCGATGCGCCGGCAGCCTGCCCAGCTGGGGGCAGGGCTTTATCTACTGCCGCCTGAAATCGGTCACTGTTGTTCTTACCCCGCTGAGCTAGATAAATGGCATAGGTCTGGTCAGGTTCGTGCAGACAATCCTTGAGCAAGTGATGCAGTAGGTCAAAATAAAACTCGGTCGGGCTGTTGTTGTGCTTGCGGTTGAAGACATCCAGCTTTTTGCGGCCGATGACGATGTGGATGGCGAAGTTGGGCAGTTGCCGCAGCAGTTCGAAGAACTTGGCGCGCACTTCCGGGTGGTCATTCTTCGCGTGCAAATACCAGCCATCCTTGGCTACCGACGGGATAGTATTATATAAGGGGTCAGCTAGGATAGTCTGCTGGAACTGCATAACTGCTGCTCGCAACTGGCGCCGGTTGCTGGTCGTGAGTGAGCCCATCAACAGCAAGGGCTGGTAGCCGGGTGTTCCCACCAAGAGTTTTTTGCGGTGCCCGTAGAAAGTAGGGTCACCGCACTCGTCAATAAACAGGTAGTTGGGCAAAGTAGGAATAGCTAGCGCACACGAAACTACGCTAGGCGGCTTGGAGCAGCCGGCCGAAGCAGGCAGTTGCTAACTTAACTACCGAAAATAGATAGTTGCTGACCGGCAGATAGTGCAAGGCACAAAAGTAAAACTTAGGTACCATAAGACTTAATTATCGTACCTAAGTTTTTTGTACCTTTGAGCCGCACTTGCGACCCGCAAATTTTGCAAGTGTCAACAAGCAGATGGATCCAACGAAAAAAAAGAACATGCCTGCTGTGACTGGTGATCTGCCAGCCCTGGCGCTGGCCAACGACTTGGCCGGTCAGGTCGCGCCGAACGTCGGGCGCTACCTGACCCTCGGTCTCGAAGGCGCCGATAATACTCGCCTCGCATACTCGGCTGACTTGCGGAGTTACGAGGCTTTTTGCGCCGAGCACGAGTTCACGCCCTGGCCGGCCGCCGTGGCTACGCTCGCCAGCTACGTCGCGCACCTAGCTGACATCCCCCGCAAACTGGCTACCATCAACCGGCACCTGGCGGCCATCGAGAAAAACCACCAACTGCTCGGGTTGCCCTCGGCCATCAGCGCGCCAGCGCTGGACGTGCTACGCAAGGGCGTGGCCCGCGCCGTGGGCAAAAAGCAGAAGCAAGCGCCGGCTTTTTCGGTGGCCCACTTAAAAAAATGTATTGCTGAGCTTGACTTGAATAGACCGGAGGGTGTACGCGCGCGCGCACTCCTATTAATAGGCTTCACGGGGGCCTTCCGCCGCTCCGAGCTGGTGGGCCTGAATCTGGAGCATATCGAGCTGACGGATGCGGCGCTTATTCTGAGTTTGCCCAAAAGCAAGACCAACCAGGCCGGTGAATTGGAGCAAAAAGCCGTTTTCTACGCTTCCAACCCGCTATTCTGTCCCATCCGGGCCTATAAGGCGTGGGTGGAATTGCTGGACGGGCGCACGGAGGGGCCAGTATTCGTGTCGCTGGCGCGGGGCAAGACTGGGGAAGCTGGTACGCCCTCCCGCCGCCGGCTATCGGACCGCCGCGTAAATCTGCTCGTAAAGGAGCATTTGGGCACGAAGTATTCAGCTCACTCGCTACGGGCGTCCTTTATTACGACCGCCAAGCTCAACGGCCAGTCCAACGAATTCATCAAAAACCAGACGAAGCAGAAAACCGACGCCATGATTAGCCGCTACTCGCGGCTTGATGATATCATCGCGTACAACGCGGCCCACTCGCTGGGTTTATGACCTAAGGATAATACCCATCTCACCAGCTACAACGATTGTCAAACTTACCTGTAAAGCCAATGACACCAGAATCGGCTACGGAGCCCATCATTCAAGTTGGACACTTGCTTTAACTGATTTTGCGCCAGATTATTCGGGGTGTAGTACCCTCGTGTGCTTTATTTGGAGCGCGGTGAGCGCGCTTAGATGAAGAAGGCACTGTGCAGCTGGAAGTAAAGATTCAGAAGATAGATTTTCTGCTTCGCTACCCCAGCTACTTATGCTTCGGACTGCTGCGGCTGCATTAGGAAACGGGCGTGCCGACGACGGCCGACGCGCAGCAACTCGTCAGCACCATCCTTCAAAACGGGGAGCCCGAGTTGCGCACCGATGAGATGAAGCGCTTTTTCTTCGGAGCTTACCAGGACTTGGATGACATCATCGGCTTTTTAAAATCCGTGGGCCTGGTTGATTTTCGCAAGCAGACTAGCCTGGGCCTCAAGTATATCCGCAAAGCATATTTTTTGACCCAGGTCGGCGTTCAGAAAATCGAGCAAGGACTGGCCAACGTGCCGGCGGCCGGTTGGTATTTCAGCCGTTGCGCGCTCATTAAGCGGTACTTTGCCGATGCCTCGGGCACGCAATTGAAGAATCGTCAGCATGCTATTGAAGAGTACCTTGAAATTCCCCTGGGCGACTACATTCAAGACATTGAAAACAGCGTGCGAGCCGAGTATTCCCAGCAGCCGGGGCTCATCGAGTTGGAACAGACAGAACATAGGCAGCATCGGCTGGGTCAACTGGTCAGAACTGTTGGGTCCTTTTCGTCACTGGTAAAGCCATTTGGCGTTGCTGTTCAAGACGAAGGCGGATGCCATCGTGGCGCAGCTTTCGCAGGTCAGCCGCTGGGCTTCGGCGTGGAAGGCCGCATCTGAACGCCGACGTTTTCCGGGTTGGGAACTCTGTTTTAGAATAATAGAAAGTCAGGACCCTATTCTATCCAGATTTGCGCGACCACCTTAGCCAAGGTGAAAGCAGCCGGCCCGGACAGCTAAGCTAGCACCACCGACTCTATTTCCGGCAGCACGCGCAGGCGGCTGCTACCTTGGCCCACACGTTCCACCACCACACGGGTGTCGATGTGACCCTCGAGCTTGTCGGGGTCGATGTGGGTGATGATGCCAATGGTTTTGCCCCGGTCACGGAGCTGGCCTAGCGCGGTTAAGGCCACTTGTAGTGTTTCAGCATCGAGGGTGCCAAACCCTTCGTCGATGAAAAGCGAATCGATGCGGGCGGCGTTAGAGGCCAATTCCGACAAGCCCAGGGCAAGGGCCAAGCTCACGAGGAAGGCTTCACCGCCCGAAAGCGTGCTGGCATCACGCAGGCAGTCATCGTACGCATCGGCTACGAGAAGGACGAGAGAGGTAGCGTCCTTGCGCCGCAGTTGGTACCGGTCGTTGAACTGGCGCAGGTGGTCGTTGGCCAAGCCTACCAGCCGGGCCAGGGTCAGGCCCTGGGCGAAGCGGCTGAACCGAGTGCCGTCGCTGGAGCCGATAAGTTCATGCAGGGTTTTCCAGCGCAGGGTTTCGCGTCTTTGGGCGGCCACTTTAGTGCCTAGCTCGGCGAAGCGTAGCTGGTTGGTTTGCTCGTCAGAAAGTTCCTTTTCCAGCAGCGTGTGCTGTTTTACCAAGTCAAGGTGTAGTTCATGGGCCGCTTGCCAATGCAGGCGAACAGTTTCTGCGGACTCCTGGCTGAGCGGTTTTGCTTCGAGCGCGACCAAGCTTGTAATGCAGCGGTTCTTGTAGTCGGTGGCGGTATTCAGACCCGTTTCCAGACGTTGGCGGAGCTGGCGTAGGGTGTCGCGCTCATGGTTAGATAGGAGGATGCCAGCGAGGGCGGCCGGGTCAGCGGGTAGGCCAGCGGCGGGCAGGTCGCGGTGCAGGTCGGCCAGCAAAGTGCTGGCCGTGGCCTGGTGCTGGCCGCGTTGGGTAGCCTGGGCTGTTGCGCGCTCGGTCAGTAGCTCTACGGCGCTGGTGGCCTGGCGCTCGGCAGCCTGAGATTTCTCTAGCTTCTCGCGAGCTTGGCTGCTAGCATTTTCCCAGAAGTCCAATGCCTCCTTTGGACCTGAATAGCCTGGGTGAGATGCTGTGATTTGGTCAGTGCAGACCTGACACTTATCCTGAGCAGCAGTGTGGGCTGCGGCTAACTTCTCCGTTTCGGCGTGGAGCTCATCTTGTTTGGTCACAAGGGCGGCCAGCGTGGCGGTAGCCCCGGCTAAGGCCAGCTCCAGTTCGGTTTGACGCTGTTTTTTGGTTTTGAAAACCTGGGTTCGCTTGCTCAGCTGTTCGATGAGCAGCTGGGGCTGTTGGCGGTCAAATTGGGCGTTTAGTCCGGCGGCCAACCTCTCAATTTCCGTCGTTGCATCCTGGCCCTCCTGTTTGATATTATCAAGCTGGGAAGTAAGCCCCGCCACTTTTGCCTGCGCCTGTTCCTGCTTAATGCGGGCTTCGGCGGCTTTTTCCCCAAAGCGTTTTTGGTCGCTGGTGAGTTGGGTGAGCTGAGTAGGAGCGGCGGCTAGCTCGCGTAGTAGAAGGAGGGCACTACGAGCAGCTTCAGGTAAGGGCAGCGCCCGGGCAGCGGTATCGGGCGCTGCTGGTGGTACCGGCTGACCAGACAGGCTGGTCAGTAGCTCGTCGTTCTGCTTTTGCTGAAGGTCCAGCTGGCTGGTTTTTTCCTGTAATGCAACGAACTGGTTTTCGAGCAAATTTAGCGTTTCATCCGAGGCATCTACGTGGCGACTACGCACCGGGTGCTCTATTGCGCCGCACAGAGGGCACTCGTTGCCCGACTGCAACTGGGCAGCATGGTCGCGAAAAAGCTGCTTGCCTAATAGCGTAGCGTAGCAGTCGCCCTCGGCCTGTCGGGCGAACGCCATGTCGCGGACTAATGCCGACCGGCGAGCCGTGGCGCCGGCCAGCAGGCCGGCGTGTTGCGCCTGAAATTGCGCCAGCTGCGCCAGCAAGCCCTTGAGCACTACCTCTGTTAGTTGTTCATTTTTAAAGTGTTCGGTTTCTTCGGTCTTGGCTTGATTCAGTATCAGGGTGGCCGCTTTATGCTCGTTGTCTCGGGCTTTGAACTGTTCTTTGATCCGTTGGCGCTGGGCCAACAGGTTTTCCAGCCGAACTAACACGCCATCAAGCCCCTCGTCGCGGGTATTGACCTCCAGCCAGATTTTCAGGGCTGTAAGCTCGGCGCGGTCGGTGGCCGTTTGCTGGGTTAGGCGGTAACGCTGGCGGGCAGCACTGATTACGTCCTGTTGACACGATTGCCAGGCTGCCTGGGCATCGCTGGCAATTTTAGTGAGGGTAGCCAAGTTGGGCAGCTGGGCCAGGGCAGTGTCGAGCTGCGGTTTCTCGCGGTTCAGATTCTGGGTTGCCGCATCGGCCGCTAGTTGAGCGGCTTGAGTAGTGGCGGTGGTATCATTTAGCCGCTGCTGGGCCATAGCCAGTTCGTCTGCCAACTTTTTATGCTCGGCTTCGGCCATTTCGGCGGCGCGGGTGGCTGTTTGAAACTCCCGCCAGGGCTGGGCAAATCTCTCGGCAGGCTCGTGGGTAGCCAGGCGGGCAAGGTCAGTTTCCTGGGCCATGAAGGCAGCCTGGGCACGTTCAATTTCGTCATCGGCTTCGCGGGCTTTCTCGGCCAAATCGGCTAGCTGCCGGTGCCACTCGCGCTGACGCTGCCAGCTTTCTACTTCGGCCTGGGCGTTGTGTACGGCCGTTTGGGCTGCCGTCAGGAAAGTGCTTTTTTCGGCCAGCTCCTCCGGCGCAAGTAGGCGAACGGCTCCCAGCTGGTCGAGCAGGCGTTGCTCAGCGGCGTTCTCTGCCTTCAGCCGCTCGTGGGCGTTAAGCGACAGTGTTTTGTAAATAGCCGTGCCCGTCATGCGTTCCAGCAGCACGGCCCGGTCGTCGTCCTTGGCTTCCAGAAATTTGGCAAATCCACCCTGGGCCAGTAGCACCGACCGCGTGAATTGTTCGTAGAGCATGCCGGTCAACTCCTGATTTTTGCCCACACTCTCCCGCAAGTTTTGAGTTTGCCAATCGCCTTCCTGCCGGGGCCAGGGCGTTACCTGCATGGTCACTTTAGGCTTGCCCTCAGCTTTTTTAAAAGCCCGCTGTAAGCTCCATTTCGCTAAAAATCGTCCGGCTTCCACCTCATACACCACCTCGGCCCAGCTTTCGACTGCGCCATGGCTGCTCAAGGCCACGCCGTTACTTTGGCGTGGCGTCTGGCCATAAAGCGCCAGCGTAATCACATCGAGTATGGTGGTTTTGCCCGCCCCCGTTGGCCCGCTAATGGCAAACAGTCCACAGCCCTCCAACGGTGCCGCTTCAAAATCGATCCGGTGCGGCTGCTTGCCGCGCAGGGAGTTGAGGTTGAAACAAGCAATAGAAATGATGCGCATGGTTGATGGTAAAATGATGCGCATGGTTGATGGTAATTAATCAATAAGCAGTTGCGCGAATAGGCGCTTCGTGCCTCGCGCATTAGTAGTAATAAACAGCGTTTTTTCACCAATACCTACTATTACACCAGCGCATCGGCCGCCTGGTACGCCAGCAACTCTCCGAACGTGTCGAGCAGTTCCTGCCGGGCTTCAGGCGTATAGTTCTGGGTGTCGAGTAGTTGCTCAAAGACTGCCCTCGGAGTCAGCTCATCCAGGTTGGGCAGGGGTATTTCGGGCGTGTCGAAGTCGGCGGAGGAGGCCGTTTCGTCGCGCAGCTGGCGCACCATCAGCACCTGCACGCGACCCTCGGTGGCCTGCCAGGCCTCCCGAATCTGCTCCTGCACCAAGGCCCAGGGCAGGCCCGACTCCACGGCCGCTTCGGCCCAGGTGGCGTGCGAGGAACCAGCGTTATTGTGGTCGAGAATATCCTGCACCACTTGCTCTAACGGCCCTCGAAACCGCCGCAGCTCCCGCGTGATGGGCACATCCAGCGCCCGAATGGCCGGACAAGCGGCTCCGTCGAAGGTGAGCACCAACACCTGCTGGGGGTGGCTGGTTTCGGAGAACGACAGCGGAATCGGGGCCCCACAATAGCGAATGTGCGTTCGACCTCCCACTACCTGTGGGCGGTGCAAGTGGCCCAGCGCCACGTAGTCGAAGCAGTCTGGGAAGGCATCGGCTGTAATCTGGCCCAAGGTGCCCACATGAATGTCGCGCTCGGCGTCACCAGCTGTACCTCCGGCCGCAAACAGATGGCCGGTGGCCATCACCGGTACGTCTAGGGCGCGATAGTGGCCCAGGTGGTCGGCCAGGGCGTGGTAATGTGCCGCGATACCGTGGCGCAAGCGTTCGTCGCGCTCGGCCGTACTTTCGCCGGCCACTAGCTGCCGCACCTCCGCATCGCGCAGAAACGGCACGGCTGCCACCACCAGCCGCGGCACTGCCGCCCCGTGGGGTAGCACAATGCACTGCTCTAAGTACTGGGCCGGCACGCCGCCCATCACGTGTACCCGCAGTGCCTTCAGCAAGGAAGCCGAGGCATTGAGGGTGGCCGCCGAGTCATGGTTACCGCCCACAATCACTACATCGTGGCAGGTGGTTGAGCTTTTCAGTTGCGCTAAAAACGAGTAATAGAGCTCCCGAGCCGCCGCCGCCGGGTTGCCGGTATCGAACACGTCGCCAGCCACCACCAGTACATCCACGGCTTCTGCTTCAATAGTGAGGAGTAGCCAATCTAAAAAGGAACGGTGCTCAGCCAGCCGCTCATGGCCATTTTGGAAGCGTTGGCCGAGGTGCCAATCGGCAGTATGGAGGACGCGCATTATATATTTAAGACCTTTATAAAATACCTCACAAGGTAGGTTCAAGCAGCGATTTAGTTGCTGAGTATGGCACCCAGCATGGGGTATAATGACTAATTGTACATCGGACGGCACCAGACTACTTGGCCGCTCACTATCAAGTTGCTACACCAGTTCTCCGTTGACCACCTTTACGAGGGTCATCATAGGTGCTTCCAGAAAGTCCTTATTAAACACCCATTTGATAAATCCCGAGTCGGTCTGAGCAACCGGCGTTCCGGCGTGCTTGCCGAAGTTCCAAACAATTGCTCCCTGCTCGTTGCGAACTAATACCGAACTTTTGGATACCTATCTAGCCAGCTGACGCGACCGAGTTGATGATGCTAGTGCACCCGAACTCGGGCTTGGGGACGTCCGGAAGCGGCAAGTTGAAACCGCGTTTGAGGAATTGGGGAAGTAGGTGACCGGGGCCAGCAAGGACGAGAAGGACAAGTTCCTGCCCAGGGCGCAACAGGTGGAATATGCGCGTTTTGTCGCCCGGGCCATTGGAGGGCGTGGGGCCTGCGCCATTGAGGCCGGTACGGGTACGGACAAAACGAACGCTTGCCCCGGACTGTTTTAGTGCACGAACTGCTTCCAGTGCTCCTCCGAAACGATGTTGATGCCGGTGCCTTTCTCCCGGAGCTGAACGGCCTTTTCAATCTTCCGGCCGTGGCTGGTGTTAATCCAGTCCCGGCTGGCGAAGACTCCGATGACGACGTAGTTGGTGGTCTTGGTCGGCGCTGAATCTGTCGGCAGGCCGCCAAGGGCGGTAATGGCATCGAAAACGGCCGTCCGGGCCCCGTAGGCAAACTTACCGGTGACCACAAACTGCTGGTTCGCGAACAGAAGGGGGTGCGGCTGGGGCATACACAGCGGCAGCGAGGTCGATAGATTCTCGGCCATCGGCAGCGGCGGCTCTTGGCTGAAGCCGCAGAGTGCCTCCATCACGTCTTTTAGCTCCGCGCGCTCTTCCGCATCGCAGACCCCGTCGGCGAATATGCGCTCGATGCGCTGCAGCACATCGGTGAACGGCCAAACCGGCTCGGCGGGCGCGTGCTTGCGCACCCATTCGGCGAAGAAAATAGCTTCGTTTTCGTTCACTTCGCCGTCAGCCAGAATACCGGTGCAGATGCCTACGAGTTGGTCTACGGCCTTGGCCGTGTTTTTGGCCCGATGGAACAGACGCACGGGCTGGCCATGGGCATCACTAAGGGTAGGTTGAGGTGCCATATAGAGAAAAAAAGGTGGAATAATGGAGGTGTAAGATAAAAAGTTGTGGGCGTTCAAAAAGGCAACTAGCGCACACTGCCTTGGGGAATATTCGCTTCCTGCACGGACAGGACCGGTCGCAGCGTCTGCAGAAAGGTGGCCGCGCCCGCGAAGTCAAAGTAACGCTCCTGCAGCACGGCGGCCTGGTAGCGCACCGGCAGCGAAGCAGCCCACTTGGCAAAGTCCAGCAAGCCGGGATTTTCTGTAATGGCTGCCAGCAGGTGCCCTTCCACATCCAGCGCATATAGCCGCAGCTGCTCCAATAAATCCGGCAACAGGGCGGCCGACAGGGTCAGCGTAAAGCTGCTGGTAGGATCGTCATACTCGTAGGGCACGGTTACATCCAGGCAGTTGAGCAGGAAGGCCAGGCTGCGGTTAATCCGGGTGCTGGTGAACGTGTAGAGCACGAGCTTTGCTTCTTTGACCCGCACGGGCCGTTCGTGCAGGGCCTCGACCAGGCCAAAGCGGGCAAATTCCTGGCGCAGCTCCCGCAGCTCCTGCTGGCTCGCCGCGTCCAACTCGGAATGCGGGGAATCGCTGATGAATAGCTGAAGCATTTTCTCCCGCACTTTAGCATCGACCACGCCGCCGCCGCCCAGAAAGATGGGCCGCTTGCCGTCTTGGGCCGGAACGACTTCGATTTTCTTCGCGGGCTCGTCGACGTACTTGATTTTCCAGATGCGAGCGGCCAGCAGCAGGTTTTCGTTTTCCCGCACCTGGGGCGTGAGCGGAATCTCCCCGATGGTTTTGCCCGCGTGTTGCACCTTGAAGGCGGGCTCGGTTTTGAAGACGCTGTAGAAGTCGCGGGAATTGACCGTGTACTCGCCCTCCACCCCGATTATCAGTTCCGGGCCGATGCGTTCCAGCCAGTTGATGCGCTCCAGCTCGGCCAGAATCTCGACGATTTCCTCGGCTGGAATGGCGGTGAACGCTGCATTGGCCTGCAGCCGGGCCATTAACTCGGCCTCGGAGCAGCCCGACAGCTGCTTGACAATGGAGAGGGCTTGGTGCAGCAGCAAATCATACGGTTTGGTGGCCGTGCGCAGGGGCTCCACAAAGCCCTCGCCGTAGAGCAGCCAGCAGGCCAGCGACTGTAGCAAACTCCAGGGCTTGGTGGCGTAGAGCAGCAGGTGGCTTTGCTCCCCTTCGCGGCGGCCACTGCGGCCCACGCGCTGGATGAGCGAGGCAATGGAGTGCGCTGCGTCCACTTGCACGACTTTATCTACCGAGCCGATGTCGATGCCCAGTTCCAGCGTGGAGGTGCACGCAATGCAGAAGGGCTGCCGCTGGTTATGCTTGGCGAAGTGCTCGACGTATTCGCGCACTTCCTTGTCCACCGACGAATGGTGCGAGAAGTACTTGTCGTGGCCGCCCACCCGGTCGGCAATCTGCCGCAGCTTCACAGCAATGACCTCGGCTAGGCCCCGGCTGTTCGGGAAAATGAGCACCTTGCTGGTGCTGGTCTGCTTATATAGGTCTTTCAACAAGGCCAATGGCAGGTCGCTGCCGTCGTCCTCCGCGCTGAAGTACCGGAACGAGGTCAGCATGTCCTTGCTGGCCCGGTCGAGCAGCACCTTGGTGCGCTCCTCGTGGCCCGTAAAACGCTTGGCCTCCGCATAGTCGCCGATGGTGGCCGAAAGGCCCACAAGGGCGAAAGACCGGGTAGTAGTTACAGCTTCCAGCCGGGAAAGCAGCGATTTTAAGTGAATGCCCCGGTCAGTACCCAGGAAGGAGTGGATTTCATCAATCACTACGTATTGCAGCTGCGCAAACAGCGCGCTGACGCTGTAGGGCGCATTCACAAACATGGCTTCCAGCGACTCGGGCGTGATGAGCACGATGCCCTCGGGCTGCTGTACCAGCTTCTTTTTCTCCGTGCGGCTGGCTTCCCCGTGCCACTTGGTCACCTTCACGTCTAAGTACTTACACAGCTGCTCGATACGGTGAAACTGGTCGTTAATCAGAGCAATCAGGGGCGAAATGTAGAGCACCCGCACCCCTGGCTGTCGAAAATCCACCTTGGAGAGAATGGGCAAAAACGCCGCTTCCGTTTTGCCTGAGGCCGTGCGCGAGGCTAAGATGTAGTTATCGTCCGTGGCCAGAATGTGCTGAATGGCCGCCGCCTGAATAGGGCGCAACGACTCCCAGCGTTGGTCGCGTACGTAGCGGCGGATGGGCTCGGCGAGCAGGTCAAAGGACATCAGAGCACCTCAATGCTATCCACCAAGCTATCTACGGCTGATTCATTGGGGCGCTCATCGCGGATTTCAATATCGCCGAACAGCTGCTGCTTATCCAGCCCCGGGTTCTGCCGCAAGAGGCTCAGAATGTTGAGAAAATCACGAATGACTTCGCGGGGCGTTAGAAACTCGCTGGCGCCGGGCTTATTAAACATCGCTTCCATAAAAGCCTGAATGTCACCGGCTGTTACGTCGAGCTGCGTTTTGTAGTTGAAGTCGAAGATTTCTTTCAATTTCTGGAGCAGCACGAATACCTCGTTATGCGTCAGCGGCAGCAGGCGGATAACCGGTTGGGCAAAATCGCGCAGGCCGGCGGTTTCGAACTTGTTGGTTTCGAGCCGCGACTTCAGGGCCTGGTAGCTAAACAGACCCCGGCGGTCATTTTCCAGTACCTCGCGGGTGCCGGCGAAGTTAAGAAAGAGGTTGCTGACCTTGCCCTGGAAGCAGTCGTTGTAGATGGTGAGAATCTTCTCGTAGTTCTTTTCCCGCATCACGGCGGTGGAGATTTTGTAGAGGTTGATGGCCTCGTCCAGGTTTATCATAAACCCACTGTAGCCCATGCTCACGAACAACCGGCAGAAGTTCTTGAGCATGTCGTAGTAGTTGAGGTCGTTGATGATTTCGCGCACGCCCAGATCCTGACGGGCTTCCGTCTTGGTGAGGTACTCGCCTTTCAACCACTTGAGGGCGTTGCGGCGTAGCAACTCGTTTTCCGTCACGTAGCCTTCGTAGTACTTGAGCACCACCATGCCAAAGTCGAAGCCGCCCACATCGGTCAGCTCCTGAATAGTTTGCATGATACTGGCTTGAATCTGGGGCAGGTACTGGGGGTTCCGAATGTCCCCTAGCGAGATGCCCTGCTCCTGGGCCACTTTACTGATTACCTGCTCAATCCACTTTTCCAGCAGCGTGGCCAGTGCCCCACCTTCGGGCTTGGTCTGAATGGCCACGTTGTCCATGATGGCCGCGTAGAGAGCCACGCCCTTGCCATCGTTGGCGTAGAGGCGATTATCGGGGGTAAAGTCCGCGTTAGCGACCACGAACTTCTGCTTGAGGGCGACCGTGTTGAGCAGGTGCAGCATAAACGACTTGCCCGAGCCAAAGTCCCCAATCCAGAACTTGACCATGCTGTGGCCGTTTTTCACGTCGTCGAGCGCTTTGACGAAGGCCTCAATCTCGGGCGAGCGCCCCACCGTGATGTGCTGCACGCCCACCTTGGGCACCACTCCACCGAGCAGCGAATTGATAATGGCAGTAGCTTCTTTGGGCTTGATGTTTTCTAGCATGAGGCAGGTAGTTGCTGGTAATAGGGTTCGTAAATGGTATAGGTGTCGCCGTCTTCCTCAATCAGTACATCATCCAGCTGCTCGTAACACTGCTCGTTGAGGCTATCAATGAGCTGGTTACGCAAGACCCCGTGCTGGCGGGCAAAGGCCTCTACCTGCGCCTGGGGCAACACGAGCGCCTGCTCGGCAAAGAGCGCCAGTAGTGCCTGCTGCGTGGCGCTCAGGCCCCAGCCGGTCGCCACCGGGCTACCTAAGGCAGGCGGGGCGGCTATGGGCACTAACAATTGAATCTCTTCTTCCTGCGCCGGGCTGGCTATGGGCAGCTCAGCCGCTTCCACTGGGGAAGGCGCAAGCGTGGGCTCCGGGTCGTCTTGCAGGTACTCATTTAGCAGCTCCACCGTGCCCGCTTGCTGGTGCTGCACCTGCTGAATGGCCCCTAGGTCAAGCTCAATTTTGCGACGCTGCCGGGCGTACACCGTCGGCACCTGGGCCAACGCCTGCGCCAAATCCTTATCGCGGGCCAACTGGCCCACCATAGCCTCAAACCGCTGCAACTGCTCGGGCTGCGGAAACAGACTTTTTTGGATGGTCTTCGCCAGCGGTTTGCTGTTGATGGTAACCGAGTTCAGGTCGTGGTACACATACTGCACGTAGAAGCGCAGCGCCTCCTCCCGGTCGTATTTGGCTATGAGTTTGGAGGCGTCGAAAAAGATGTTTTCCAGCGCCGGATTACGGGCATTGCGCTGCCCCAATTGCTGTACTCCCGCCACAAATTCCCGCGTCGTGGCGCCGCTGAGCTGGGTGGCCAGTTGGTCAAGCTGCTGCTTCCAGCGGGTGACGTTTTGCAGGTTCAATTCCAATTCTGTCGCTTCGTCGGGGGCGTCGATGGTCGCTATCAGCGTCGGCAGCAGCGCGTCGAGCGGCTGCCCCACCTGCCGTTCCAATTCGCAGCCCAGCGCCCCGTCTAGGCCAGAAAATTCTGCTGCCAGCCGCCGCTTGTTACCATAGGCTTCCCGCACCACGTTTTCACAACGCCGGAAAATGGTGGAATACACGGTGGCTTCGGCCTGCTCGCGTATGTAGCGCTCGTCGTACTCGCTCCAGCTATAAGCACCCTGCGACGCTTTGCGCAGGCGTACGCTTTGCTGCTGCGTAGCCGCTACTACCTGCCCCAGCG
>Ga0265798_10002855_pt1 | contig 25088 bp, 21 predicted proteins | sample P3T30metagenome_FD_192430 | JGI IMG/M metagenome (GOLD analysis project Ga0265798, IMG submission 192430) | Plant litter microbial communities from East Loma Ridge, Irvine, California - P3 T30 | ecosystem: Environmental > Terrestrial > Plant litter > Unclassified | place: USA: California...
CCCTGCCCCCGGTCACCCTGGGCAAAGGCGAGATCGACCGCGTCCGCGAGGCCACGCTGGCCATCGCCGAGGGCGTCGGCGTGCGCGGGCTGCTCAACGTCCAGTTCGCGATCGCCGCCGGCGTGCTCTACGTCATCGAGGCCAACCCGCGGGCGAGCCGCACGGTGCCGTTCGTCTCGAAGGCGCTCGGCATCCCGCTCGCCAAGGCGGCCTCGCTCGTCATGGTGGGCCAGAGCATCCGCGAGCTCGTCGAGAGCGGCCTGCTGCCGGCCCAGGACGGCTCGGACGTGCCGCTCGACTCCCCGATCTCGGTCAAGGAGGCGGTGCTCCCGTTCAAGCGGTTCCGCACGAAGGAGGGCCAGGTCGTCGACAGCGTCCTCAGCCCCGAGATGCGCTCGACCGGCGAGGTGATGGGCATCGACCGCGACTTCCCCCGCGCGTTCGCCAAGAGCCAGACCGCGGCGTACGGCGGCCTGCCCACGACGGGCACGGTGTTCGTGAGCGTCGCCGACCGCGACAAGCGCGCCATCGTGCTGCCCGTGCTGCGGCTGCAGCAGCTCGGCTTCCGGGTGCTCGCCACCGAGGGCACCGCCACGGTGCTCGTCCGCAACGGGATCGCTGCCGACACGGTGGCGAAGTTCAGCGCCGGCGGCGAGAGCGTCGTCGACCTGATCAACCGCGACGAGGTCGACATCGTCATCAACACGCCGAGCGGCTCGAGCGCCCGTGCCGACGGGTACGAGATCCGCGCGGCGACCGTCGCGGCGGACAAGGCCCTGTTCACGACCATCGCGCAGCTCGGCGCCGCGGTCGCCTCCATCGAGGCCATCCACGCGCCCTTCGAGGTGACCAGCCTGCAGGACTACGGGCTCGCCAGGGCGGCCCGCCGGTGACGGCGGCACCGGCCCCCTCGGCGTCGTCGTTCGGCGCACGGCTCGAGTCCGTCCTCGCGACCTCCGGCGGGCTCTGCGTCGGCATCGACCCGCACCCCTGGCTGCTCGACGAGTGGGGGCTGCCGACCAGCGCCTCCGGCGTCCGCGAGCTGGGCCTGCGCGCGGTCGAGGCGACGGCGGGCTCGGCGGGGATCGTCAAGCCCCAGGTGGCGTTCTTCGAGCGCTGGGGCTCCGCCGGCTTCGCCGCGCTCGAGGACGTCCTCGCGGCCGCCCGCGACGCCGGCCTGCTCGTGGTCGGCGACGCCAAGCGCGGCGACGTCGGCAGCACGATGGACGGCTACGCCGAGGCCTGGTTCTCCCCGGACTCGCCCCTGCGGGTCGACGCGCTCACGGTGTCCCCGTACCTGGGCTTCGGCTCGCTGCGGGGCACCGTCGACCGGGCCCGACGGGCGGGCGCGGGCGTCTTCGTGCTCGCCGCGACGTCCAACCCGGAGGCGCGGGCCGGGCAGACCGCGCGTGTCGCGGGGGCCGACGGCACGTCGAGGACCCTCGCGGCAGGTATCGTCGACCAGGTGCGAGACGACGACCAGGCAGCGGGGGAGACCCGACTCGGCTCGGTGGGCGTGGTGCTCGGGGCGACCGTGGACCTCGGGTCGTACGGCGTCGACACGGCGTCCCTGACGGGCGTCCCCGTGCTGGCCCCCGGCTTCGGCCACCAGGGCGCCCGCGTGTCCGACCTGGTGTCGATCTACGGCCCCGCGGCGCACAACGTGCTCGTCTCGACCTCGCGCGGCGTGCTCTCGGCCGGCCCCGACGGCATGGCCTCGGCCGTCCGCGACGCGGCGGAGGAGGTGCGGGCGTGCCTCGCATGACCCCGCCCCCGGTCGACCGGGCCGCCGCCGCGCGCGCCGCGGTCGCCGCCCGTCGTGCCCGCGCCGCCGTCAAGTCGTCCGTGGCCGAGCGCCGCCGCACGGCCCTCGACGTGGCCGAGGCCGCCTGGGCCGGCGAGCCCACCGCCCCCGAGGCGACCCTCCGCGTCCGCGAGCTGCTGACGAGCATCCCCGGGATCGGTCCCACCCGCGTGGCCCGCATCATGGCCGACCTCGGCATCGCCGAGTCCAAGCGGGTCGGGGGGCTCGGGGTGCGGCAGCGTCGCACCCTCGGCGACTGGCTCGCCGTGCGCGAGGCCAGGGGGCGCCTCCGTTCGCGTCTCGTCGTCCTCGCCGGGCCCACCGCCGTGGGCAAGGGGACGGTCTCGACGTACATCCGCGAGAACTACCCCGACGTCCACCTCTCGATCTCGGCCACGACCCGGGCCCCGCGTCCGGGCGAGGTCGACGGCGTGCACTACTACTTCGTCGACGACGCCGAGTTCGACCGCATGATCCGCGACCGCGACCTGCTCGAGTGGGCCACGGTGCACAACTCCTACCGGTACGGCACGCCGCGGCCGCCCATCGACGCCGCGCTGCAGGCCGGCCGCAGCGTGCTGCTCGAGATCGACCTGCAGGGCGCACGGCTCGTCCGGACCGCCATGCCCGAGGCCGTCCTGGTGTTCCTGCTGCCGCCGACGTGGGACGAGCTGGTCCGCCGTCTCATCGGCCGGGGCACGGAGGACGCGGCAGAGCAGCAGCGTCGGCTCGAGACCGCGAAGGTCGAGCTCGCCGCCCAGGACGAGTTCGACGTGAGGGTCGTTAACCACGACGTGCCCGAAGCGGCCCGCGAGGTCGTAGAATTGATGACTGCGCCCGAGGACGCACGCCCGCGCGCGTGACCGGCGCCCCCGAGCTCTGCACCTGCCGGTGCCTGACAGAACCCCACAACGAGGAGTGACCATGGCCGACAAGAACAAGGGCATCATCGATCCGCCCATCGACGAGCTGCTGTCGAAGGTCGAGTCGAAGTACGCGCTCGTCATCTTCGCGTCGAAGCGCGCCCGCCAGATCAACGACTACTACGCCGACCTGCACGAGGGCAGCCTCTTCGACAACGTGGGCCCGCTCGTCGACAGCACCATCGACGACAAGCCGCTCTCCGTCGCGATGCACGAGATCAACGAGGACAAGCTCGAGGCCAAGCCCCTCGCGGCGACCGCCGAGTAGCTCCTCCCGCCCGACCACCGGTGACGGTGGTCGCCCGTACCATCGGCCGAGGCCCCCTGGGAGTCCATCCCGCGGGGCCTCGTCGCGTCAGACGACGCCTGCCCTCCCGCGACATCCCGCCCTCGACCCCGGAGCACACGTGACCTCGACCGACACGACGTCCACCCCCAGAGCGACGACCCCGAAGGGCCTGCGGCTGTTCACGTCCGAGTCGGTCACCGAGGGCCACCCCGACAAGATCTGCGACCAGATCTCGGACGGCATCCTCGACGCGCTGCTGGCGGTCGACCCGCAGAGCCGGGTCGCGGTCGAGACGATGGTCACGACCGGCCTCGTCCACGTGGCCGGCGAGGTCACGACCAAGGGCTACGTCGACATCCCCACGATCGTCCGCGACCTCATCGTGGGCATCGGCTACGACTCGTCCGCGGTCAGCTTCGACGGCCGCACCTGCGGCGTCGAGGTCTCGATCGGGGCGCAGTCGCCCGACATCGCGCAGGGCGTCGACACGGCGCTCGAGGCGCGGGGCGGCTCGTCCGACGACGCCCTCGACCGCCAGGGCGCCGGCGACCAGGGCATCATGTTCGGCTACGCCACGAACGAGACGCCCCAGTACATGCCGCTGCCCGTCTGGCTGGCGCACCGGCTGGCCGAGCGCCTGGCCCACGTCCGCAAGAGCGGCGAGCTCGAGTACCTCCGGCCCGACGGCAAGACCCAGGTCACGGTCGGCTACGACGGCGTCGTCCCCACGACCGTCGACACGGTCGTCGTGTCGACCCAGCACTCGCCGAGCGTCTCGTCCGAGCAGCTCGAGGCGGACGTCATCTCGCACGTCGTGCGGCCCGTCCTCGACGAGGCGGGGCTCGACTCCTCGGCCACGCGGTTCATCATCAACCCGACCGGCCGCTTCGAGATCGGCGGCCCCCAGGGCGACGCGGGCCTCACGGGCCGCAAGATCATCGTCGACACCTACGGGGGAGCGAGCCGGCACGGCGGCGGCGCCTTCTCGGGCAAGGACCCGTCGAAGGTCGACCGGTCGGCCGCCTACGCGATGCGCTGGGTCGCGAAGAACGCCGTCGCGGCGGGCCTCGCCGACCGCATCGAGCTGCAGGTGGCCTACGCCATCGGCCGGGCGGCACCCGTCGGCCTGTACGTCGAGACGTTCGGCACGGGGCACGTGCCCGACGAGGTCATCATCGAGGCCGTGGGCCGCGTCTTCGACCTGCGCCCGGCCGCCATCATCCGCGACCTCGACCTGCTCCGGCCGATCTACGCCGCCACGTCGACGTACGGCCACTTCGGCCGCGAGCTGCCCGAGTTCACGTGGGAGGCCCTCGACCGCGTCGACGCGCTCCGGGCCGCCGCCGGTCTCTGACCCGGCGAGCATGACCGTGCCCGTCCCGAGCGAACGGACCCCGGCCCGGGCCGTGGCACGGGTGCTGGTCGAGTCGCCGCTGCCCCAGCTCGACCGGTTGTTCGACTACGCCGTGCCGGCCTCCCTCCGAGACGAGGTGGCGCCGGGCATCCGCGTCAAGGTGCCCCTCCGGTCGGCCGGCCGCATCGCCGACGGCTTCGTCGTCGAGGTGGTCGAGTCGTCGGCCCACGGGGGCGAGCTCAGCGAGGTCGAGGCGGTCGTCTCGACGGCGTCCGTGCTCGCGCCCGAGGTGTGGGCGCTGGCCCGGGCCGTGGCCGACCGTGCCGGCGGCTCCGCCAGCGACGTGCTGCGCCTGGCGGTGCCGCCCCGTCAGGCACGGGTCGAGAAGGCCCTGCTCGCGGCGGCGGTCGCGGCCGCCGAGTCGGGCGAGACCATCGAGCCCCCGACCGTCGTCGCCAGCGAGGTGACGGGGTACCGGGCCGACCAGCTGGCGGGCATCGTCGCGGCGCGCGGCCGTGCGGCCGTCGACGCGATCCCCCTCCTGGTCGAGCTGCCGGACGGCGTGTGGGTCGGCCGGTGGGCCCTGACCGTGGCGCAGCTCGCCTCGGTCGCCCTGGCCGCGGGCGAGAACGCCATCGTCGCCGTCCCCGACCACCGCGACGAAGACCAGGTCCTGCGCGCCCTGGCCGCGCTGCTCCCGCCCGAGAGCGTCGTGCGCCTCGACTCGAAGCAGTCGAACGCCGACCGCTACCGGTCGGTCCTGCGTGCCCGCGGCGACGAGCCCCTCGTGCTCGTCGGCAACCGGTCGGTCCTGCTCGCCCCCTCCGCCCGTCTCGGCCTGATCGTCGTCTTCGACGACGGCGACCCCCTGCTGGGCGAGCCCCTCAGCCCGTACGTGCACGCCCGCGACACGGCGCTCGTGCGGCAGTCGCAGCAGCAGACGGCGCTCGTGTTCCTCGGGCACGCCCGCAGCACCGACGTGCAGCGGCTCGTCGAGATCGGGTTCCTGGCCGAGGTGCGTCCCGACCCCCGGTACCAGCCGCACGTCGTCCCCACCTCCCAGCAGGCCGCCCAGGACGGCTTCGCCGCGATGGCCCGCATCCCGTCGACCGCGTGGACGGAGGCGCGCGCGGCGGTCGAGCACGGCCCGGTGCTCGTCCAGGTCGCGCACCCGGGCTACTCGCCCCGTCTCGCCTGCACCGAGTGCGGCGACACGGCCCGGTGCACGCGGTGCGGCGGGCCCCTCGTGCAGCGCGCGCAGGGCGCCCAGCCGGCGTGCTCGTGGTGCGGCGCCCTCGCCGTCGGGTGGCGCTGCTCGACCTGCGAGGGGACGCACGTCAAGGCCGTCGGCACCGGGGCCTCCCGCACCGCCGACGAGCTGGGCAAGGCGTTCCCCGGAGTGCGGGTCATCGTGTCCGACGGGCAGCGCCTCGTCACGCACGTCGACGCCGAGCCCGCGATCGTGGTCGCCACCCGGGGGGCCGAGCCCCTCGCGCCCGGGGGCTACCGGGCGGTGCTGCTGCTCGACGGCGAGCGCATGCTCGCCCGGGAGAGCCTCCGCGTGGCCGAGGACTGCCTCCGCTGGTGGGCCAACGCCGCCGCCCTGGCCGCTCGACGCGCGCCGGTCGTGCTCGTCGGCGTCGGCGGGGCCATCGCCTCCGCCCTCGCCACGTGGGAGCTCGCCCGCTACGCCTCCGGCGAGCTCGCCGACCGACGCGAGCTGCGCTTCCCGCCGGCCGTGCGCGTCGCCACCGTCACGGGCGGCGTCGAGACCGTCGCCCGCGCCCTCGACGAGCTGCCCGAGGGCGTGCGCCGCGAGACGCTCGGCCCGGTCGACGTGCCCGACGCGGGCGTGCGGGCGATCGTCCGGTTCGACTACGCGAGCGGTCACGACGTCGCCCAGGTGCTGCGGTCGCAGGTGATCCGTGCCGCCACGGAGCGCCGCCGGGCGATCGGCTCACGGCGTGGTCGGGGGCTGCCTACACTCAGGGTGCGGTTCGACGACGTCGAGCCCTTCACCGACTGACCCCCAGGAATCCCGTGCGCCTCGTCTTCGCCGGCAGCCCGTCGGCCGCCGTCCCCTCCCTGACCGCCCTCGCCGCGAGCGAGCACGAGGTGGTGGCCGTCGTCACCCGTGACGACACGCCCCAGGGGCGGCGCCGTGTGCTCACGCCGACCCCCGTCGCCGTCGAGGCGGAGCGACTCGGCCTGCCCGTCGTCAAGACGCGCCGGGTCACCGACGACGTCGCCGCGCAGATCGCGGGCCTCGACGCCGACCTCGGGGTCGTCGTGGCCTTCGGGGCCCTCCTCCGCGAGCCCGTGCTGTCGGCTCCCCGGCTCGGCTGGGTCAACCTGCACTTCTCGCTGCTCCCGCGGTGGCGGGGAGCCGCCCCGGTGCAGCGCGCGCTCATGGCAGGCGACGACCTGACGGGCGCCGTCGTCTTCCAGCTCGTGCCCGAGCTCGACGCCGGCGACGTGCTCGGCCTGCTCGAGCGTCCCCTCGACGGCACCGAGACCGCGGGCGCGCTCCTCGGCGAGCTCGCGGTCGACGGCGCGGTCCTCCTGCGCGAGACGGTCGACCGGATCGCCGCGGGCAGCGCGGTGCCCGTCGTGCAGACGGGCGAGGTGACGCTCGCGCCCAAGCTCGGGCTCGGGGACGGCGCGCTCGACCTCGGGCAGCCCGCCCGCCGGGTCCTCGACCGGTGGCGCGGCACGACGCCGGAGCCGGGCGCCCACCTGCCCCTCGGCGACGGGCGCCTCAAGGTGCTCGAGCTCCGCCCCGCACACGCCGACGAGGCGCCCCTGCAGCCCGGCCGGCTCGAGCTCCGCGGCCGGCGCCTCCTCGTGGGCACCGGCACCGAGCCGCTCGAGCTGGTCGTCGTGCAGCCGCCCGGCAAGAGGCCCATGCCGGGCGCCGACTGGAGCCGGGGGCTCGCCGACGCCGACGGCCTGTCGCTCCTGTCCGCCGCGGGCCGGGAGGCGGGCGCGTGAGCCGCGTCCAGCCCGCCCGGCAGGTCGCCCTCGACGTGCTCCGCGCCGTCCAGGACGACGACGCCTACGCCAACCTGCTCCTGCCCGCCCGCATCGTGCGCGCCGGCCTCGACGCCCAGGACGCCGCCCTCGCGACCGAGCTGACGTACGGCACCCTGCGCATGTCGGGCTACTACGACCGCGTCGTCGCCCTCGCCGCCCGGCGCCCGGCCGACGCGATCGACCCGGCGCTCCTCGACGTGCTCCGGCTCGGGGTGCACCAGCTGCTCTCGACCCGGGTCGCGGCCCACGCCGCCGTCGACGAGTCGGTCGAGCTCGCCCGGCAGGTCGGCAGCCGCGCCGGCACGGGCTTCGTCAACGGCGTCCTGCGCACCGTCGGCCGGTCCACGCCCGACGAGTGGCGCGAGCGCGTCCTCGCCGCGGCGACGAGCGACGACGACCGCCTCGCCGCGGAGTGGTCCCACCCCGTCTGGGTCATCCGCGCGCTGCGGCGCTCGCTGGCGGCCGAGGGCCGGCAGGACGAGCTCGTGCAGCTGCTCGCCGCCGACAACGTGCCGCCGCGGGTCAGCCTCGTGGCGCTGCCCGGGCTGGCCGACGCGTCCGAGCTCGGCGGCGACGACGCGCTGCTCTCGCCCGTGGCACGGGTCAGCTCCGGGGGAGACCCCGCCCAGCAGCCCGTCGTCCGCCAGGGCCGCGCCCGCGTGCAGGACGAGGGCTCGCAGCTGGCCGCGCTGCTGCTCAGCCGTCACGACGAGGCCGCACCGGGCGAGCGCTGGCTCGACATGTGCGCCGGTCCCGGCGGCAAGGCGGCCCTGCTCGCGGCGGAGGCGGCCCGTGTGGGCGCCCGGCTCGTGGCCAACGAGCTCGTCCCGGCGCGCGCCGGCCTCGTCCGGCAGGCGCTCGAGGCGGTCCCCGGCGAGGTCGACGTCCGCGAGGGCGACGCCGTGCGCTTCGGCGTCGACGAGCCCGGCGCCTACCAGCGCGTCCTGCTCGACGCCCCCTGCACCGGGCTCGGCGCGCTCCGCCGACGGCCCGAGGCCCGGTGGCGCAAGAAGCCGGCCGACGTCGGCGACCTGACGCGCCTGCAGGCCGAGCTGTTCGCGAGCGCCCTCGACGCCCTCGCGCCGGGCGGCCTCCTGGCCTACGTGACGTGCTCGCCGCACCTGGCCGAGACCCGGGCGATCGTCGAGTCGGGCCTGCGTCGCCGCGACGACGTCGAGCTGCTCGACGGGCCCGCCGCCGTCTCGCGGGTGGCCGTGGGCGAGGTCGACCTCGCGTCCGGCCCGTACGTGCAGCTGTGGCCGCACCGCCAGGGCACCGACGCGATGTTCGTCGCCCTGGTGCGCAAGCGGGCCTGAGGATCGAGGAGGCGCGTCGCCGGTAGGATCGCCCGGTGCCCGTTCGCATCAGCCCCAGCATCCTCTCGGCCGACTTCGCCAACCTCGAGCGCGACCTGAACCGCATCGCCGACGCCGACCTCGTCCACGTCGACGTCATGGACGGGCACTTCGTGCCGAACCTGACGCTCGGCCTCCCGGTCGTGGAGCGCATCCAGCAGGTCAGCCCGGTGCCGCTCGACGTGCACCTCATGGTCGACGACGCCGACCGCTGGGCCCCGCGCTACGCCGAGCTCGGCGCCTTCTCGGTGACGTTCTCGGCCGAGGCCGCCGCCGACCCCGTGGCCACGGCGCGCGCGATCCGCAGCAACGGCGCCCGCGCCTCCGTCGCCGTCAAGCCGGGCACCGACGTCGAGCCGTACCTGCGCACGCTCGACGCGTTCGACATGATCCTCGTCATGACGGTCGAGCCGGGGTTCGGCGGGCAGTCCTTCATGCCCGAGACGATGCCCAAGCTGGCCCGTGCCCGCGAGGCCGTGCGCGCCTCCGGCCTCGACGTCTGGCTCGAGGTCGACGGCGGCATCGGCCCCGACACCATCACGACGGCGGTCGCGAACGGCGCGGACACGATCGTCGCCGGCTCGGCCGTCTACGGCGGCGAGCCCGCCGAGCGCATCGCCGCGCTCCGGGCCGCCGCCGCGACGGTAGCCTTGTCGTCGTGAAGTCCTTCGACCAGCTGTTCTCCGAGCTCCAGCTCAAGGCCCGCGACCGTCCCGAGGGCAGCGGCACCGTCGCCGAGCTCGACGCCGGCGTCCACCAGATCGGCAAGAAGATCGTCGAGGAGGCCGCCGAGGTGTGGATGGCCGCCGAGTACGAGGGCGACGTCGCCACGGCAGAAGAGATCTCGCAGCTGATCTACCACGTGCAGGTGCTCATGGTCGCGAAGGGCCTGACGCCCGACGACGTGTGGCGACATCTCTGAGCCCGTCCCCACCACCTCACGACGCGACGCCGCCGACCGGCGGCCCCAGAACGGACAGCTCCCCACCATGCTCCGCGTAGCAGTGCCCAACAAGGGCTCCCTCAGCGAGACCGCCAGCCAGATGCTCCACGAGGCGGGCTACCAGGGCCGCCGCGACCCCAAGTCCCTGTACCAGGCCGACGAGCGCAACGGCGTCGAGTTCTTCTACCTGCGCCCGCGCGACATCGCGACCTACGTCGGCCAGGGCGCGCTCGACGTCGGCATCACCGGCCGCGACCTGCTGCTCGACTCGGGCTCGACCGCCGGCGAGATCGCGCCGCTCGACTTCGCCTCCTCCACCTTCCGCTTCGCCGGTCCCGCGGGCCGGTTCCGCGAGCTGGCCGACCTCGAGGGCCTGCGCGTCGCGACGAGCTACGTCGGCCTGGTCGGTGCGTTCCTCCGCGAGGCGGGCGTGACGGCCGAGCTCGTCGGGCTCGACGGCGCCGTCGAGAGCGCCGTCAAGCTGGGCGTCGCCGACGCCATCGCCGACGTGGTCGAGACCGGCACGACCCTGCGGGCCGCGGGGCTCGAGGTCTTCGGCCCGGTCATCCTGCAGTCGACGGCCGTGCTGATCGCCTCCGACGCTAACGCCGCCGGCATCGACGTGCTGCACCGCCGCCTCCAGGGCGTCCTCGTCGCGCGCCGCTACGTGATGATGGACTACGACGTGCCGATGACGGCCCTCGAGGCCGCGACGGCCGTCACGCCGGGCATGGAGTCGCCCACGGTCGCGCCCCTCCACGACGCCGACTGGGCCGCCGTCCGGGTCATGGTGCCCCGCGGCGACACGAACCAGGTGATGGACGCCCTCTACGACCTCGGGGCCCGCGCCATCCTGGTCAGCCCGATCCACGCCGCGAGGCTCTGACCGTGACGACCGCCGACGCGACCCTCGCCGTCCGGGTCGTCCCCTGCCTCGACGTCGCCGCCGGCCGCGTCGTCAAGGGCGTCAACTTCCTCGACCTGCGCGACGCCGGCGACCCGGTCGAGCTCGCGCGCACCTACTACGAGCAGGGCGCCGACGAGATCACGTTCCTCGACGTGACGGCCACCGTCGACGACCGCGCGACGACCTACGACGTGGTCCGGGCGACCGCCGAGCAGGTCTTCATCCCGCTCACCGTCGGCGGCGGCGTGCGCACGACCGACGACGTCGCCCGCCTGCAGGCTGCCGGCGCCGACAAGATCGGCGTGAACAGCGCCGCGATCGCCCGGCCGGCCCTCGTGGGCGAGATCGCCGACCGCTTCGGCGCCCAGTGCGTCGTCCTCTCGCTCGACGTCAAGCGGTCGACGCGCATGCCCTCGGGCTTCGTGGTCACGACCCACGGCGGCCGCACCGAGACCGACGTCGACGCCGTGGCGTGGGCCCGCGAGGCCATCGAGCGGGGCGCGGGCGAGCTGCTCGTCAACAGCATCGACGCGGACGGCACGAAGCAGGGCTTCGACCTCGAGCTCGTGGCCCTGATGCGCGAGAACAGCCGGGTGCCCGTCGTCGCGTCGGGAGGCGCCGGTGCGCTCGAGCACTTCGCCCCGGCCGTCGCGGCGGGGGCCGACGCCGTGCTCGCCGCCTCCGTGTTCCACAACCGCGAGCTGACCGTCGCCGACGTGAAGCGCGAGCTGGCGGCGTCCGGCGCCGTCGTCCGATGACGAGGGAGCACACCGTGACCGACCAGACGCTGACCCGCGAGACCGTCGAGCCCGTGGTCGCCCGCGCCCGCTTCGACGCGAGCGGCCTGCTGCCGGCCGTCATCCAGGACGTCGTCACGAAGGACGTCCTCATGATGGGCTGGATGGACGAGGAGGCGCTCCGCCGCACCCTGACCGAGGGCCGGGTGACCTTCTGGTCGCGGTCCCGGCAGGAGTACTGGCGCAAGGGCGACACGTCGGGCCACGCCCAGTTCGTCCGGGCCGCCGCCCTCGACTGCGACGACGACGCGCTGCTGGTGACGGTGGAGCAGATCGGCGCCGCCTGCCACACCGGGGCGCGCTCGTGCTTCGACGTCGACCCCCTCAGCCCGGCCACCGCCTCCTCGACGACGGGCGGGGCGTCCGGCGCGAACGCGGCGTCCGAGACGGACGACGCCGGGGACGACACCGCGGGGGAGGCCGGCCGTGGCTGACCGCTCCTCGACGACGCGCCCGGCGTTCGACGCCCTGCTCGCCGGTCACCGCGTGGTGCCGGTCGTGCGCGACCTCTTCGCCGACGGCGAGACGCCGGTCGGCATCTACCGCAAGCTCGCCGCGGGCCGTCCCGGCACGTTCCTGCTCGAGTCGGCCGGCCAGGGCGGCATCTGGTCGCGCTGGTCGTTCGTCGGGGTGTCGTCGTTCGGCGTGCTCACGACGCACGAGGGCGAGGTGCGCTGGCTCGCCCACGGGCTCGACGTCGACCGGGCCCTCGGCGGCGCCACGGGCCGGCCCCTCGAGGTGCTGTCGGCCCTGCACGAGCGGTGGGCGACGCCCCGCATCCCCGACCTGCCGCCCCTCACGGGCGGCCTGGTCGGCTTCGTCGGCTGGGAGGCGGTGCGCGAGCTCGAGCACCTGCCCGAGGTCCCGCCCGCCGACTTCTCGGTCCCCTCGCAGGCCCTCAGCTTCGTGTCGGAGCTCGTCGCCCTCGACCACCGCACCGGGGCGGTCATGCTCATCGCCACCGTGCTGAACGACGGCGTCGACGACGGCGACGCCCTCTGGGCCGACGCCCAGGCCAGGCTCGACCGGCTGCAGTCCGACCTGGCGGCGCCCAGCGAGGCCCACCTCTCCGACGTCGACCTCGGGGTGCAGCCGACGCCGGTCGACCGGACGACCGTCGACGACTACGCGGCCGCGATCGAGCGGTCCAAGCGCTTCATCCGTGACGGCGACGTCTTCCAGGTCGTCGTGTCACAACGGTTCGACCACGAGGTCACCGCCGACGCCCTCGACGTGTACCGGGTGCTGCGCACGCTCAACCCCAGCCCGTACATGTACCTCGTGAGCCTCGAGGACGCCGACGGCGAGCCCTACCAGATCGTCGGCTCGTCGCCCGAGGCGCTGGTCAAGGTCGACGGGCGGCGCGCCTTCACGCACCCCATCGCGGGCTCGGCCCCCCGCGGAGCCACGCCCGAGGAGGACGGCCTGCACGCCGACCGCCTGCTCGGCGACGAGAAGGAGCGCGCCGAGCACCTCATGCTCGTCGACCTCGCCCGCAACGACCTGCTGAAGGTGTGCACGCCGGGCACGGTCGAGGTCACCGAGTTCATGCAGGTCGAGCGCTTCAGCCACATCATGCACCTCGTGTCGAGCGTCGAGGGCGACCTCGCCCCCGGGCGCAACGCCATCGACGCGTTCCGTGCGACGTTCCCGGCGGGCACGCTCTCGGGCGCCCCGAAGCCCCGCGCCCTCGAGATCATCGACGAGCTCGAGCCCGCCCAGCGCGGCGTCTACGGGGGAGTGGTCGGCTACTTCGACTTCGCCGGCTCCGCCGACGTCGCCATCGCGATCCGCACCGTGCTGCTCCAGGGCGGCACCGCCCGCGTGCAGGCCGGCGCCGGGCTCGTGGCCGACAGCGACCCCGTCGCCGAGGCGCAGGAGGCGCGCAACAAGGCCGCGGCCCCCCTGCGCGCCGTCGCCGTGGCCAACGCCATGACGAGGCTCGGGCGATGACGCCGCGCCGGCTCAAGCTCGTCACCATCCTGGTCGGCGTCGTGCTCGCGGGCCTCGGCCTGCTCTCCTGGACCCAGCCCTGGTTCGGCGTCGTGGTCGACTCGCCCCAGGGCGGCCGGCTCGACCTGACGGCGGCGGGAGACGTGGCCGGCTCGCCCGTGTCCGCCCTCTCCCTGGCGGCCCTCGCCCTCGTCGGCGCCCTCACCATCGCGGGCCGGGTCTTCCGGGTCGTGCTGGGTCTGCTGCAGGTGGCCCTCGGCGCCAGCGTCGCGCTGACGGCGGGCACGGCCCTGGCCGACCCCGTCCGCGCCTCCGGGAGCGTCGTGACCGACGCGACCGGCGTCGACGGACAGGACAGCCTGCGGGCCCTCGTCTCGTCGACGGCGGCGACGCCGTGGCCGTGGCTCGCCCTCGTCGTCGGCGTCCTGGCCGCGCTCCTGGGCGTCGCGATCGTCGTCACCTCGGGCTCGTGGCCGCAGGCCGGCCGCAAGTACACCAGCACCCGCCTGGTGCCCGCCGACCCGACGAGCGACCCGAGCGCCACCTGGGACAGCCTCTCCGTCGGCGACGACCCGACGGACCCCGACGAGCCCGCCCCGCCGGTCGAGGGCACGGACCCGCTCCCGGACGCCGACGGCCGTCCCGGCCGGTAGACTCAGCCAGTACCGCACTGATCCGAGGAGCACCGTGAGCCAGCAGATGACGAAAGCCGCCGAGACCGAGACCGCCGACGACCTCGGCCACGGCAACTCCCCGGCGGCCTGGACGGCCGTCGTGATCATGCTCGTCGCGTTCTCCATCGGCACGGTCGCGTTCTTCTTCGCCGTCGTCTGGGTCGTGTGGGCCTCCGCCGCGCTGCTGCTCGTCGGCCTCGTCGTGGGCCTCGTGCTCAAGCGCGCCGGCTACGGCGTCGGCGGCCACCGCTACGTGCCGAAGGCGCACAACTAGGTGCTCGACGACCTGTACGCGGGCGCCCTGGCCGACGCCGACGCCCGACGCTCCGTCGTGCCCGCCGCCGTGGTCGAGGCCGCGGCCCTCGACCGTGCGCCGGCGCTCGACGCCCGCGCCGCCCTGGCCCCGGCCGCGGGCGTCAAGATCATCGCCGAGGTGAAGCGGGCGAGTCCCTCGCGAGGCGACCTGCACGCGATCCCGGACCCCGCCTCCTTGGCCTCGTCGTACGCGACGGGCGGCGCCAGCGCCATCAGCGTCCTGACCGAGGGCCGCAAGTTCAAGGGCAGCCTGGCCGACCTCGAGGCCGTCCGCGCCGCCGTCGAGGTGCCCGTGCTGCGCAAGGACTTCATCGCCGACCCGTACCAGGTCCTCGAGGCCCGGGCCGCGGGCGCCGACCTCGTGCTCCTCATCGTCGCCGGCCTCGAGCAGGCCCGCCTGGTCGAGCTGCACGACCTCGTGCGCCAGCTCGGCATGACGGCCCTCGTCGAGACGCACTCGGCCGACGAGGTGTCGCGCGGGCTCGACGCGGGGGCCGAGCTGCTCGGCGTCAACGCCCGCGACCTCTCCACCTTCGAGCTCGACCCCGACCTGTTCGGGCGTCTGGCCGACTCCATCCCGACCGGCGTCACCCGCGTCGCCGAGTCCGCCGTCATGTCGCCCGCCGACGTGGCGCACTACCGTCGCGCCGGCGCCGACGTCGTGCTCGTGGGCGAGGCCCTCGTCACGCACGGCGACCCCGTCGACGCGCTCACCCGCTTCCTGGAGGTCTGACCGTGGCACTGCGAGACGAGACCGGGCCGTACTTCGGCTCCTTCGGCGGGCGCTTCGTCCCCGAGTCGCTGGTCGCGGCCCTGGACGAGCTCGACGCGGCCTACAAGGCCGCCGCCGTCGACCCTGAGTTCCAGGCCGAGCTGGCCGCCCTGCACGCGACCTACACCGGTCGCCCGTCGATCGTGACCGAGGTGCCGCGGTTCGCCGAGCACGCCGGGGGAGCCCGGATCCTCCTCAAGCGCGAAGACCTCAACCACACCGGCTCGCACAAGATCAACAACGTGCTCGGCCAGGCCCTGCTCGCGCGCAAGCTGGGCAAGACCCGCCTCATCGCCGAGACCGGGGCGGGCCAGCACGGCGTCGCCACGGCCACCGCCGCCGCCCTCTTCGGCATGTCGTGCGTGGTCTACATGGGCCAGGTCGACACCGAGCGCCAGGCGCTCAACGTCGCGCGGATGCGCCTGCTCGGCGCCGAGGTCGTCTCCGTGACGACCGGCTCGCGCACGCTGAAGGACGCCATCAACGACGCCATGCGCGACTGGGTGGCGAGCGTCGACACGACCCACTACGTGCTCGGCACGGTCGCCGGGCCGCACCCCTTCCCGGCCATGGTGCGCGACTTCCACAAGATCATCGGCGAAGAGGCGCGAGAGCAGGTCCTCGCCCTCACCGGCGCCCTGCCCGACGCCGTGACGGCGTGCGTCGGCGGCGGATCCAACGCGATGGGCATCTTCCACGCGTTCCTCGACGACCCCTCCGTCGAGCTCTGGGGCTACGAGGCCGGCGGCGACGGCGTCGAGACGGGCCGTCACGCGGCCTCGATCACGCTGGGCCGCATCGGCAACCTGCAGGGCACGAAGTCGTACCTCATGCAGGACGAAGACGGCCAGACCCTCGAGAGCCACTCCATCTCCGCCGGCCTCGACTACCCGAGCGTCGGCCCCGAGCACGCCTGGCTCGCCGAGAGCGGACGCGCCCACTACGAGCCCGTCACCGACGCCGAGGCCATGGCCGCGTTCCGCCTGCTCACCCAGACGGAGGGCATCCTGCCGGCGATCGAGACGGCGCACGCCCTCGCGGGCACCATCAAGCTCGGCCAGCGCCACCCCGACTGGACGATCCTGGTGTCGATGAGCGGGCGCGGCGACAAGGACGTCGCGACCGCGAGCCGCTACTTCGGCGTCCTCGACGAGGAGGCGCAGCAGCTGTGACCGAGACCGCACCCGCCCCGCAGGCCGCCAGCAAGGTGTCGGCGGCCATCCGCGCCCGTCGCGACGCCGGCACCGGCGCCCTCATCGGCTACCTCCCCGTCGGCTTCCCCGACCTCGCGACGAGCATCGACGCGGCCGTGACCCTCGCCGAGAACGGCGTCGACGTCATCGAGCTGGGCCTGCCCTACTCCGACCCGGTGATGGACGGCCCGGTCATCCAGGCCGCCACGCAGCGCGCGCTGGCCGAGGGCTTCCGCGTGCGCGACGTCTTCACGGCCGTCCGCGAGATCACCGCCCGCACGTCCGCCCCCGTGGTCGTGATGACCTACTGGAACCCGGTCGAGCAGTACGGCGTGCAGCGGTTCGCCGACGACCTCGCCGCCGCCGGGGGAGCGGGCCTCATCACGCCCGACCTCATCCCCGACGAGGCGGGCGCGTGGCTGGCCGCCTCCGAGGCCGCCGGTCTCGACCGCGTGTTCCTCGCGGCTCCGTCGTCGAGCGACGACCGCCTCCGGCAGTCGGTCGAGCGCAGCCGGGGCTTCGTGTACACCGTGTCCACGATGGGCATCACCGGAGCCCGCACCGACGTCGACGCCGCCGCGCACACGCTGGTCGACCGCCTCCGGGCCGTCGGCGTCGAGCACGCCTGCGTGGGGCTCGGCATCTCGACCGCCCAGCAGGTCCGCGAGGTGCTCGAGTACGCCGACGGGGCGATCGTCGGCTCGGCCTTCGTGCGTGCCCTCGCCGAGGGCGGGCTGCCGCGGCTGGCCGAGGTCGCCGCCGACCTGTCGACCGGCGCAGCCGTCCCGAGCTGACGACCCGCCCGCGCTAGAGTCGTCCTCGCGTCGGCCCGCCGGCGTCCCGTAGTCCCCCCTGAAAGGCGCCCCGACCGTGTTCGTCCCCCTGAGCATCCCGAGCCCCTCCGTCGACTGGCAGTACTTCGACCTGACGAGCTGGATCAACTCGACGTTCGGCGCCGAGCTGCCCGGGTCGCTGCGCATCCACGCCTACGCGATCTGCATCCTGGTGGGCATCGTCGCCGCGGTCCTCCTCACGAACAAGCGTCTCGTCGACCGTGGCGCCGAGCGGTGGGTCGTCGTCGACGTCGCCATCTTCGCCGTGCCCCTGGGCATCGTCGGGGGCCGCCTGTTCCACGTCGTCACGCACCCGGCCGACTACTTCTCGTCGGCCGAGCGCATGGTCCACATCCTCTTCATCTGGGAGGGCGGCCTCGCCATCTACGGCGCCCTGCTCTTCGGCGCGCTCGGCGTGTGGCTCGGCTGCCGCGCCTCCGGCCTGCGCTTCTCGGTGTTCGCCGACGCCCTGGCTCCCGGTCTCCTCGTCGCCCAGGCCTTCGGTCGTCTCGGCAACTGGTTCAACCACGAGCTCTTCGGCCTGCCGACCGACCTGCCGTGGGGCCTCGAGATCGAGTCCACGAACCCCGCCTACCCCGTCGGCCTGCCCGAGGGCACGCTCTTCCACCCGACGTTCCTGTACGAGATCGTCTGGATGCTCGCCGGCGTCGCCGTGCTCCTGCTCATCGAGCGCAAGACGCCGCTCCAGTGGGGCCGCGCCCTGGCCTTCTACCTCGTCTGGTACGGCATCGGCCGCTCGGTCTTCGAGTCGATCCGCACCGACCCCAGCCTGCTCTTCCTGGGCATCCGCACGAACGTGTGGGCGTCGTTCGCGGCGATCGTCCTGGGCGTCGTCATCTGGGTCGTCGCGTCGCGTCGGCACACGGGCCTCCTGCCCGGTCCGTACGTCCCCGGCCGTGCGCCGTCGGACCGCGCGGCTGAGGTAGACTCGCGCGACACGTACACGGAGGACGACGAACCCGAACTCGTCACCGTGGCATCATCGGACCACAACACCGAGACCACGCCTCGCCCCTGAGGCCGACGGGCACCGACGTCAGCACCGACGGATCGGCCCGGTCACCCAGGGGCTCCCTCCGCGACGAGCACCGCCTCACGACTGCCACAAGCAGCCACGGGAAGACACGCTGCGCCGCACCCGGGCCCCGAACCACGGCCCGGACAGCACCTGCCGACGACGGTCGCCCCGGCGCCGCCGACACGACGACGGGCCGACGACGTCCCGACCCCCATCGGATCTCCCCCTGAGGACGGATCACATGGCGCTCACGCCAGTTCACCAGCAGTTCAGCACCGTCCCCGCTGCTGCGGGCCTGTACGACCCGGCCAACGAGAAGGACGCCTGCGGCCTCGCCATGGTCGCCACCCTCCGGGGGACGCCGGGCCACGACATCATCGACGCGGCCCTGGGCGCGCTGCGCAACCTCGAGCACCGCGGCGCCATCGGGTCCGACGCGGGCACGGGCGACGGCGCCGGCATCCTGTGCCAGGTCCCCGACGCGTTCCTCCGCGAGGTCGTCGACTTCGAGCTGCCCGAGGCGGGCCGGTACGCGGTGGGCATCGCCTACCTGCCCGTCGACGAGCAGGAGCGCGCCGAGCTCAAGACCGGCGTCGAGCGCATCGCCGACCTCGAGCAGCTCGACGTGCTCGGCTGGCGCGAGGTCCCGGTCCGCCCCGACGAGCTCGGCTCGCTGGCACGCGGCGCCATGCCCGCCTTCGAACAGCTCTTCGTCCGCAGCCGCCGTCGCGACTCCGAGGGCGAGCTCCTGGCCGGCGTCGCCCTCGACCGCCAGGCCTACCGGCTGCGCAAGCGCGCCGAGTCGAAGCTGGGCGCCTACTTCACCTCGCTCGGCAGCCGCACCATGGTCTACAAGGGCATGGTCACGACGCTCCAGCTCGAGCCCTTCTACCCCGACCTCAGCGACGAGCGCTTCGCCTCGAAGCTCGCGGTCGTCCACTCGCGCTACTCGACGAACACGTTCCCCTCGTGGCCGCTGGCGCAGCCGTTCCGGATGATCGCGCACAACGGCGAGATCAACACGGTGCGCGGCAACCGCAACTGGATGCGGGCCCGTCAGTCGCAGCTCGAGTCCGAGCTGCTGGGCGACCTCAAGCCCCTGCTGCCCGTGGTCAGCCCCGGCGCGAGCGACTCGGCCTCCTTCGACGAGGTCGTCGAGCTGCTCAGCCTCACCGGCCGCTCGCTGCCCCACGCCATCATGATGATGGTGCCGGAGGCGTGGGAGAACCAGGTCGACATCGACCCCGTCCTCCGCGACTTCTACGAGTACCACTCGATGCTCATGGAGGCGTGGGACGGCCCTGCCGCCATCACGTTCACGGACGGCAGCCTCGTCGGGGCCACCCTCGACCGCAACGGCCTGCGCCCCGGGCGCTACCTCGTCACCGACGACGGACTCGTCGTGCTCGCCAGCGAGATCGGCGTGCTGCCCGACATCGACCCGGCCAAGGTCGTGCGCAAGGGCCGGCTGCGCCCCGGCAAGATGTTCCTCGTCGACACCGAGGCGGGCCGCATCGTCGAGGACGACGAGATCAAGCGCGACCTCGCCGCCTCCGCGCCCTACGGGGAGTGGCTCGCCCAGGGCCGCATCCGGCTCTCCGAGCTGCCCGAGCGCGAGCACATCGTGCACACCCCCGCCTCGGTCATCCGTCGTCAGCGCACCTTCGGCTACACCGAAGAAGAAGTCCGCATCCTGCTCACGCCGATGGCGAAGACCGGCGCGGAGCCGCTCGGCGCCATGGGCAGCGACACGCCGATCGCGGTCCTGTCCGAGCGCCCGCGCCTCCTCTTCGACTACTTCACGCAGCAGTTCGCCCAGGTGACGAACCCGCCGCTCGACTCGATCCGCGAACAGGTCGTCACGTCGCTCTCGCTCGGGCTCGGCCCGGAGCGGAACCTCCTGTCGGCGACCCCGGAGCACGCCCGACAGGTCGTCCTCGACTTCCCGGTCATCGACAACGACGAGCTCGCGAAGATCCAGCACATCGACCCCAGCCCCGGCTCGCGGGTCACCTCGACCATCCGCGGCCTCTACCGCGCCGACAAGGGCCCGCGGGCCCTCGAGAAGCGCATCGCGGCGATGTGCAACGAGGTGGACGACGCCATCGAGGCCGGCGCCGAGTTCATCGTGCTGTCGGACCGCGACTCCAACCAGGACTTCGCCCCCGTCCCCTCCCTCCTCATGCTCGCCGCGGTGCACCACCACCTCATCCGCACCGAGAAGCGCATGTCCGTCGGGCTCATCGTCGAGGCCGGCGACGTCCGCGAGGTGCACCACGTCGCGACGCTGATCGGCTACGGCGCGTCCGCCGTCAACCCGTACCTCGCCATGGAGACCTGCGAGAACCTCGTCCGGTCGGGCATGATCACCGGCGTGACGCCGGAGGACGCCGTCCACAACCTGATCAAGGCGCTCGGCAAGGGCGTGCTCAAGATCATGTCGAAGATGGGCATCTCGACCGTGTCGAGCTACGCCGCGGCCCAGGCGTTCGAGGCCGTGGGCCTCAGCCAGGAGTTCGTCGACACGTACTTCACCGGCACGTCGAGCGTGCTGGGCGGCGTGGGCATCGACGTCGTCGCCGCCGAGAACCAGCAGCGGCACACGAGCGCCTACCCGACCGACGGCTCCGTCGTCGCGCACGAGCGCCTGGCGACCGGCGGCGAGTACCAGTGGCGCCGCGAGGGCCCGCGGCACCTGTTCAACCCCGACACGGTCTTCCGGCTGCAGCACGCGACGCGCACGCGCCGCTACGACATCTTCCGCGAGTACACGAAGCTCGTCGACGACCAGTCCGAAGACCTCATGACCCTGCGCGGGCTCTTCTCGTTCCGGCACGGGGTCCGCCCGCCGGTGCCGCTCGACGAGGTCGAGCCGATCGAGGCGATCGTCAAGCGCTTCTCGACCGGCGCGATGAGCTACGGCTCGATCTCGAAGGAGGCGCACGAGACGCTGGCCGTCGCGATGAACCGGCTGGGCGGCAAGTCCAACACGGGCGAGGGCGGCGAGGACGTCGACCGCCTGCTCGACCCAGAGCGACGCAGCGCCGTGAAGCAGGTCGCCTCGGGCCGTTTCGGCGTCACGAGCATGTACCTGACGCACGCGACCGACATCCAGCTCAAGATGGCCCAGGGCGCGAAGCCCGGCGAGGGCGGCCAGCTGCCCCCGACGAAGGTCTACCCCTGGGTCGCTCGCACCCGTCACGCGACGCCGGGCGTGGGCCTGATCAGCCCCCCGCCCCACCACGACATCTACTCGATCGAAGACCTGAAGCAGCTCATCTTCGACGTGAAGCGCGCGAACCCCGCCGCCCGCGTGCACGTGAAGCTGGTCAGCCAGTCGGGCATCGGCGCGGTCGCGGCGGGCGTGACGAAGGCCCTCGCCGACGTCGTGCTCGTCTCGGGCCATGACGGCGGCACGGGCGCGAGCCCCCTCAACTCGCTGAAGCACGCGGGCACCCCGTGGGAGATCGGCCTGGCCGAGACGCAGCAGACCCTCATGCTCAACGGCATGCGCGACCGCGTCGTCGTCCAGGTCGACGGTCAGATGAAGACGGGCCGCGACGTCGTCATCGCCGCGCTGCTCGGAGGCGAGGAGTTCGGCTTCGCCACGGCGCCGCTCATCGTCGAGGGCTGCATCATGATGCGCGTCTGCCACCTCGACACCTGCCCCGTGGGCGTCGCGACGCAGAACCCCGAGCTGCGGGCGCGCTTCTCGGGAAAGCCCGAGTTCGTGGTCAACTTCTTCGAGTTCCTGGCGCAGGAGGTGCGCGAGATCCTCGCGTCCCTCGGCTTCCGCAGCCTCGACGAGGCCGTCGGCCGGACCGACGCGCTCGACGTCGACCGTGCGCTCGAGCACTGGAAGGCGTCCGGCCTCGACCTGGCGCCTGTCCTCGTCGGCCCGCACTTCGACGACGACGAGCCCCGTCGCAACCGTCGCGCGCAGGACCACGACCTCGAGTCGCACTTCGACGTCCAGCTCATCGCCCGCAGCACGGACGCGCTCGAGAACGGCGGCACGGTCCGCATCTCGCTGCCCATCCGCAACACCGAACGCGCGGTCGGCACCATGCTCGGCCACGAGGTGACCGTGCGGCACGGCGAGCACGGACTGCCCGAGGGCAGCATCGACGTCACGCTGACCGGCTCGGCCGGCCAGTCGCTCGGCGCCTTCCTGCCCGCCGGCATCACCCTCCGCCTCGAGGGCGACAGCAACGACTACGTCGGCAAGGGGCTCTCCGGAGGCGTCGTCGTCGTGCGACCCCCGCGGGACAGCACCTTCGTCGCCGAGGACAACGTCATCGCCGGCAACGTCATCGGCTACGGCGCCACGCAGGGCAGCCTCTTCATCCGCGGCATCGTGGGGGAGCGCTTCCTGGTGCGCAACTCCGGGGCCAGCGCCGTCGTCGAGGGCGTGGGCGACCACGCGCTCGAGTACATGACGGGCGGGCTCGCCGTCGTGCTCGGCGAGACGGGCCGCAACCTCGGGGCAGGCATGTCCGGCGGCACCGCCTACGTGCACCGGCTGCGCCGCGAGCGGGTCAACGCCGAGTCGCTGGCCTCGGGCGAGCTCGAGCTGCACCCGCTCGGCAGCGCCGACGTCGAGATCCTGTCCGACCTCCTGTCGCGGCACCTGGCCGAGACGGGCTCGCCCGTCGCCGAGCGCCTGCTCGCCGACCTCGACGCCGCGGCGTCCGAGTTCGTCAAGGTCCTGCCGCGCGACTACGCCGCCGTCCTCGCCACCCGGCAGACGGCCGTCGACGAGGGTCTCGACCCCGATGGCGACGAGACCTGGAAGCGAATCCTGGAGGTGACCGGTGGCTGATCCCAAGGGGTTCCTGAAGACCCAGAAGCGCGAGCTCCCGAAACGACGTCCCGTGTCGGTCCGACTGATGGACTACAAGGAGGTCTACGAGCAGCAGGAGAGCGGCGAGCTCCGCCGGCAGGCGGGCCGGTGCATGGACTGCGGCGTGCCGTTCTGCCACCAGGGCTGCCCGCTGGGCAACCTCATCCCCGAGTGGAACGACCTCATGTGGCGGGGAGAGGGCCGACAGGCGAGCGAGCGGCTGCACGCGACGAACAACTTCCCCGAGTTCACGGGACGGCTGTGCCCGGCGCCCTGCGAGGCGTCCTGCGTGCTGGGCATCAACCAGCCGCCGGTGACCATCAAGCAGGTCGAGGTCAGCATCATCGACCAGGCCTTCCAGCAGGGCTGGGTCACGCCCCACCCGCCCGAGCGCCTGACGGGCAAGACCGTCGCCGTCGTCGGGTCCGGGCCGGCCGGCCTCGCCGCCGCCCAGCAGCTCACCCGGGCCGGCCACACGGTGGCCGTGTACGAGCGCGACGACCGCATCGGCGGGCTGCTCCGCTACGGCATCCCCGACTTCAAGATGGAGAAGAAGCAGATCGAGCAGCGCCTCGCGCAGATGCGCGCGGAGGGCACCCGCTTCCGCGCCGGCGTCGAGATCGGCCGCGACATCGCCTGGGACGACCTCCGGGCCCGCTACGACGCCGTCGTCGTCGCCACGGGCGCCACGGTGCCCCGTGACCTCGACATCCCCGGACGCGACCTCTCCGGCATCCACTTCGCCATGGAGTACCTGGTGCAGCAGAACCGCGCCGGGGCGGGCGACCGCGTCGACGACCAGATCACGGCCGAGGGCAAGCACGTCGTCGTCCTCGGCGGCGGCGACACCGGCGCCGACTGCATCGGCACCGCGCACCGCCAGGGCGCGCTGTCGGTCACGAACCTCGCGATCGGCCAGCAGCCCCCGGAGGAGCGGACCGAGTCCCAGCCCTGGCCCACCTTCCCGACGCTCTTCGAGGTGGCGAGCGCCCACGAGGAGGGCGGCGAGCGGATGTACCTCGCCTCCACGGTCGAGTTCCTCCGGAACGAGTTCGGCGAGGTCCGCGCCGTCCGCGTGGCCGAGACCGAGTACCTCGACGGTCGCCGCGTGCCGAAGGCGGGCACGGAGCGCGAGATCCCCGCCGACCTCGTGCTGCTGGCCCTCGGCTTCACCGGTCCCGAGCGCGACGCCATCGAGCAGCAGCTGCGCGTCCCGTTCGACGGGCGGGGCAACCTCGACCGCGGCGGCGACTACCAGACCTCCGAGCCCGGCGTCTTCGTCACCGGCGACGCGGGCCGCGGGCAGTCGCTGATCGTGTGGGCCATCGCCGAGGGGCGGGCCGCCGCGTCCGCCGTCGACGCCTGGCTCGAGGGCGAGACCATCCTGCCCTTCCCGGTCAAGCCGACGGATCGGGCGATTTCGGTCTGACCCGGCTCCCGCCGGGAATAGGCTGACGGGACAGGCGCTCAGCCGTCCCACCCTCATCCCCACAGTAAGGAACACATGAGACGCGCAAAGATCGTCGCCACCCTCGGGCCGGCGACGTCGAGCTACGACGACATCCGGGCCATCATCGACGCCGGCGTCGACGTGGCCAGGATGAACCTCAGCCACGGCAGCTACGACGTGCACGAGTCCGTCTACGCCAACGTGCGCAAGGCGGCCGACGACGCGGCCCGTCCCGTCGCGGTGCTGGTCGACCTGCAGGGGCCGAAGATCCGGCTCGGCAAGTTCGCCGACGGGCCGCACGACCTGGCCGTCGGCGACGTCTTCAAGATCACCACCGACGACGTGCTCGGCACGCGCGAGATCTGCGGCACGACCTTCAAGGGCCTCCCCGGCGACGTCGCCGCGGGCGACCCGCTCCTCATCGACGACGGCCGCGTGAAGCTGCGCGTGCTCGAGACGGACGGCACGACCGTGACGACCGAGGTCGTCGTGGCGGGCACCGTGTCGAACAACAAGGGCATCAACCTGCCCGGCGTCGCGGTCAGCGTCCCCGCCCTCTCCGAGAAGGACGAGGCCGACCTCCGCTGGGGCCTGGCCCTCGGCGCAGACCT
>Ga0265798_10002856_pt1 | contig 25085 bp, 25 predicted proteins | sample P3T30metagenome_FD_192430 | JGI IMG/M metagenome (GOLD analysis project Ga0265798, IMG submission 192430) | Plant litter microbial communities from East Loma Ridge, Irvine, California - P3 T30 | ecosystem: Environmental > Terrestrial > Plant litter > Unclassified | place: USA: California...
CCAGCGCCCACACCGCGCCGAACATGATCCAGCCGAGCGACCCGCGCAGCGTCACCAGCGTGAATGGCGTGTACGTGCCTGCGATCAGGAGGTAGATGGCGCAATGGTCCATCTTGCGCAGCAGGTTTCTGGCCGCGCCGCGCGCGCAGTGATACAGGGTGGATGACAGATACAGGATTACCAGCGTCGACGCGTAGACGCTGCAACTGGCGATTTTCCATGTATCGCCGCCTTGCGCCACCGCAGCGACCAGGAAAGCGCCGCCGACGACCGCGAGGACCGCGCCCACCCCATGGGAGATGCTGTTGAAGCGTTCACCGTGAAGCGCGCGCCCCACGATGCCGGGAGCGCGGAGCAGCGGTGGATGCCCGGGCGGCGGATCAGTCGCGGGTGTGGCGCTGATAGTCGGCTCCCGCGGACTCGATCAGCGTCCTGGCCGGCTGTGACCGCCAGTGCCTGGAAACATAGATGCCGTGCTCATCCGGTTCGCCGGATGCCCGCGCGGCGTCGTCGGTGATTCCGGCGCCGGCGCCGTGATCGGGAGACACCTGTTCCAGTTGCGCCCACCTGATCCTGACGCGCTCGACGACCGCGAGGATTTGCTCGCGGCTGGCGCCCCGCTGCGCCAGGTAGGGGACGATCTCCTGCGCAACCGCTCCCCACTGGACGAAGGTCTTGCTTGGAAATTCCAGGACATTATTCATCGCTCGGTCCGCTTGTCGAAGTACGTTCATCGTCACTATGCGCCCTGCCGTTCGCGTGCGGGAGAAAAAAGTGTAAGCATTTCCCTGAACGGCGCGCAGGCGATGGTCATGTACCGGCAAGCAGCATCGTTTCCATGTGGGCAGCGTCGACCGGCCTGCTGAAAAAGTAGCCCTGCCCTTCGCCACAGCCATGCAGCTTGAGGAACGCGAGCTGCACCGCGTTTTCGATGCCTTCCGCAATGACACGCTGGCGCAGGCCCCGCCCCATGCCGATCACGGCGCTGACGATCGCCCCGTTGCTGGTCGCATTCCCATCGATCGCGCGCACGAAGGACTGGTCGATCTTGAGCACATCGATCGGAAATTTATTCAGGTAGCTCAGGCTGGAGTAGCCTGTGCCGAAATCATCCACCGCGATCTGGACGCCGATTGCCTTGAACTTCCCCAGCAGGCAGGCGCTGGCCGCAACGTCGCGCATCACCACGCTTTCGGTCAGTTCCAGCTGCAGGCAGGCCGGATCGACCCCGGTTGCCGCGAACGTCGCCAGCGCATGGTCGAAGAAGTCGCGGTGACGGAACTCGATGGCGGACACATTGACAGCAATCGACAGTGGCGCCACGCCGTTGTTGCGCCAGCGCACTGCCTGCTCGCAGGCTTCTTGCAAGACCCACCTTCCGAGCGGAACGACCAGGCCGCATTCCTCCGCAATATGAATGAAGCGCTCGGGCGCCACCTCGCCCCAGTCCGGGTGGCGCCAGCGCAGCAGCGCCTCGACGCCGGTCATCGCCCCGCTTTCCAGGTCAAACTTGGGCTGGTAATGCAGCGCGAATTCGCCGCGTTCGAGTGCGCGGCGCAGATTGCTTTCGATAAGCTGGCGCTCGACAGCCCGCGCATTCATATCATGGCGAAAGAACTGGTAACCGTTGCGGCCGCGCTCCTTGGCGTGATACATCGCGGTATCGGCGTTCTTGATCAGAGCGGCCGCATCCAGGCCGTCGAGGGGGAACACGCTGATGCCGATGCTGGTGGAGGTGTGCAGCTGGTGCCCATCGATCGGGAAAGGCATCGACATGGCGATCAGTATCTTTTCCGCGGCCAGCGCCGCATCGTGTGCGCGGCGCGCGTTTGCCAGCAGGATGACGAATTCGTCGCCACCATGGCGGCTGACCGTGTCGGACATGCGCACACAGTCGAGCAGGCGCCCGGCCACGCCTTGCAGCAGGTGGTCGCCGACAGCGTGTCCAAGCGAATCGTTGATGTGCTTGAACTTGTCGAGGTCGAGGAACAGCAGGGCAGGACAGGTATTGTTGCGCCTGGAAGATGCGATGGCCTGGCTGATGCGGTCATTCAGCAAGACCCGGTTGGGCAGGCCGGTAAGGAAATCGTGCTGAGCGAGATGCTTCATCTTCGTCGTCAGCGCGACCGTATCCGAGATGTCCCTGAACACCATGACGGCCCCAACCAGCTGTTCGTCCCGCTCGAAGATCGGCGCCGCCGAATCCTCGATCCTCCTGCTTTTGCCATGCCGGTCCAGCAGGACGACTTCCCCGCTCAGGCCCTCGGCCAGGCCGGCCTGCAGCACGGCGTCCACCGGATTGACGACCGGACCGGCGCCCTCGCCATCGACCAGAACCATCACTTCCGCGATTGGCCGCCCGCAGGCCTCCTCGCGCTTCCATCCGGTCAGCAGCTCGGCGGCGATGTTCAGGTAGTCGACGCGCCCATGCGTGTCGACGGAGATCACGGCATCGCCGATCGAGTTGAGCGTGATCTGTGCGCGCGCCTGGACTGCGTACAACTTCTGCTCGACCTTCATGCGCTCGATTACGTTGCGCAAGGATTGCGGCACCAGGTTGTTGTCGAAGTAGCCCTTCGACAGCCACCCCTGGGCGCCGCGCTGGACCGCCTCGCGAGCGTCGTCCTCGCGCGCGAGCTCGCACAGCGTCATGATCGGCGTATTGCGCGCCGCGGCATGAACTTGCTCGAAGCTTGCCAGGCCATGGCTGTCCGGCAGGACCAGGTCCAGCAGGATCGCATCGATTCCGCGCTGTTCGATGCGGTGCAGGCCGGCTGCCAGGGTCGGGACATCCTCGACGACGAAGGGGCCGTCGGCCGCACTCACCAGCGCCCGGCGCAGGGTACGGACATCTTCCGGCTCTGGCGAGATGATGAGGATCCGGTTGGCCCCGGCGCCTGCGGGCGGGTCGGAGTCTTGTAGCGCACTACGGCGCGCACCAAGCGCCCCCGCGACGCTGAAACGCCCGGCAAGCAGATCCCTTTCGAATGCCGGCACCCAGGCGGTCGCGTCCCCGATCGGATACTCCCTGCGCCGGTCGGTCGACCTGCAATGGACTTCGACATAACCCTTCTGCGGCAACAGCTCGTCGCTGCCGGGATCGGTGAGATCGACTTCATGCAGTTCGAAATCCAGGGGATCCACTGAGCGCAGGCCAAGGACGTCCATGTAACGCGCCATTTCATCGGCTTCAATCAGTCCCATGGATGACTCCTGGTGGACGCGCGACATCAATACAGGGCATGCTAGCACGATGCACCGAAACGTCGGGTGATCGCTTTCTGCGAGATGCGTAAGCGACCGGTTGGCGAATCCCCGTGGCGCCACACGGTTTGCCAGATGGGCGTACACTGCATGAGCGGCCCCGTGAAACCACTGCCGCCCTACCCTTCCTTGCCGTCCTGCCGCTGCACGTCGCAGACGATTTTCCGCCGGCCAGTATCGGCCCGCACGCTGCGGGCTGTACCACACATGCGCCGCGCTTGCCGGCTGCGATCGCCCATGAACGCAACCGCTGCCGCCAGAGCCCTGGTCGGCGTGCTTCCAATCAATGACAGCAAGAGGACATCATGCGACAAACCCTGACGGCGGTCTTCGAAGACCGCGACAAAGCCCAGCAGGCGCTGGCGGAATTGCTGGCCGGAGGATATCCGCCGGCGGATGCAGTCCTGACGACCGTGGCCGGGAATCGCAGCGCCGGTCCTGGCGACGCGCCGGTTCCCGCATGGCGCGAACGTCCCGGAGCAGCGAGCGCGCGCCTGTTCGCACGCCTGGTCAGCGTTCCGGACAGCCATACCCTGACGCTGTCGACGGATTCCGCCCGGGAGGCACAGCGGGCGGCCAAGCTGATTTCGGCCTTCATGCCTGGCAATGATGTCCCGCAGCCGGCGCCGCCGCCAATGACGCGTCCCGGCATGATCTTGCCGCACGGCGGCCAGGGCGCCGATGCCGCAACGGAGGCAGCCCACCGGTTCGGCCACGACATGCACAACAACGAGCGCTACCGCAACCGCTCGTGGAATGCGGCGAACGCCGACCTGAAGGTGCTGTGGGAAGCCCGCGGCCCGCAGCAGCCCGGCTGGGCGAGCTCCGAAGCGGCGGTCCGGCTCGGCTGGGGCAGCACCAGCCCGGAGATCGACGACGACAGCTACTACCGGAGCCACTGGAGGACGCGTCACGTTGGCAGCTCCTCAGGCGCCGGAGCGGCGAGCGATTCCGGTTCGACAGCGCCGGGCCGCGCAGCGGGAATCACGTCCGCGCGAAACCGGCGCGGCGAACCTACCGCCTGGGCGAATTTCATTGACGCCGTCAGGCACGGCTGGAGCAGGACAAAGGTCGGCATCGATATGGATGAGGCCGACTACCGTCTGCATCATGACCGCACCTACCCCGGCACGAACTACGACGACCTCGCTCCGGTCTACCGCTACGGCACTCACCTGCGCCGCAGATCCATGTTCGAGGGTCGGGACTGGGATGAGGTCGAGGATGTCGTACGAGCCGAATGGGAAGGTGGTCATCGGGAGGGCAAGCCGTCGACCTGGGACGAGATGAAGGCGGCCCTTCGTGCCGGATGGGATCAGGAAACAAGTTGAATGTCCCGCCGGTCGCGCGCCCGCATTGCCGACCGGGCGCACGGGCCACGGCGATTCGGATCCGGTACGTGGTTCATGGCGTGTTCGCTGCGGTGCGACGTGCCCTGCGCACTGTACCGATTTCCTATACAGTGCCCCGACAAGAAAGAGAGCGCAATGAAAATGACGAATGAGGTCACCCTTGACGGTGACGTGTATTGCTTCGAGGATGCCGTACGCTTCGCCGAAGCGCTTGCGTGGATCGATACGAACGGCTGCGATACCGCGCAGTTCCGTAGCGTCTTCCCGGATGCCCACCCCGTGAGTACCCACCCCTACGGTTCCGGCATCCCGCGTGACGCTTAGGCCGGACGGTTGGAACCGGCGCCGCTTGCAGATGGCTGAGCAAGCAGGGATGTCCCGGCACCTCGATCACCAGCAAATCGCGAGCGCGACAGGCTGCGGATGAACGCAAGGCGGTTTTATGGAGAGGCAATGAATCGTTCAGGCGAATTACGGAGGAATACCCATCATCAGATGCTGGTCGACGTCGCCGTCGTGCTTTGCCGCGCCTATGGCGCCGAGCATGCACGCAAGTTCCTGACTGACTCGGGCGTCGCTGAGCACGTGATCGAACGGGTCGTGTCGAACCGAAAAATGCGTTCGATGATGCACTGGTGACTCCCGCAAAATGCAGACCAGGAAGCCTGCCCAGTAGCAGCCTCAACAACTCGTGCTGTCTTTGCCGCACCATTCCTTACGCCGGAAATGACGCCAGCCGGCTGCTAACGCAGCAGGCTGCCGACATGCGCAGCTACACGAACGATCGAGCGCCGCAGAGCTGCGTTCAAACCGTTGCTTGTCTCCTCAACATATTCGTAGTTCGCCTTCTGGACGCAAATGCTGCCGTTTCCGAAGGTCACACCCAAATTCAGCACGGCGGCGAGATGTAGCGCCTCATCAGTATTCTCGAATGGATTCCAGGAGCCGACCCGCAGCCTCGTTCCAATGCCACTGAGAAGCGTCGTTCCATTTGTTTCGACCCGGCTTTCGATGCCGGCGGCCTTTGCGGCTGACCTCAACAGGTCTGCATCAACTTCATTCATGGCGGCCTCCACTCTTGGTATGACTCTGCATCTTAACTTATTCAAATAGCATAACAACGTGCGCAACCTAATTCTCTGAAATGGTGCTACAAAACGCGCCCACAGCGCGCCACGGCCGGTGCAATAAGCGGCTTGACTTGCGCTCCGCTTGATTCATGCTCCAATGAGTGAAGCTACTGGCAGCTTGCGCCATATGGAGAGATCCGCCTTATCGTGGACGGCGTAGTTGCAAGCCGCACGGGGAAGCTACCGTCTTTTCGACTCGCTCATGACTGCGGGCTCCTGCAGGAATCCTGCACGACGGCGTCCGTAGGCTCGGATCCCGTGGGCTAGCGCGGGATCGTCACGACGAACGTTGTTCCCTCTTCCATGCTCGACGTAAGCTCAATGCGTCCACCATGCGCGTGCACGACTTCGCGTGAAATATAGAGACCGATACCAAGGCTCGTCCGCTCCGTGTAATCCTGTTCATTCTGGTTGATGCGGGAAGCAACTCGCACCATCGGATCGAATATATGTGATATTTCATCGCTCGGAATGACCTCGCCCCGGTTGTTCACCGCGAGGGTCAACTCGTCGCCATTGTCGGCAAGCCGGACGGTGACAGGAGAGTCCGGGTCGCTGTACTGGATCGCATTGCCGATCAAATTCGACAGTGTCTGGGCCAATCGGCCCTCATCAAAGACGGCATGAAGCTTTGGCGGTGCGTGCAGGTCGATCGTTCGGCCGGGATGGAATGTGCGCGCCTCGTTGATGACTTCCTCACATAGCGCTACCAGACTCCCCGGCTCGACACGGATCGGTATCCCCGGCCCGAGGTGAGTGCGGGTGAAATCGATAAGATCATTGATCAACTTGCTCATGCGTTTGCCGCTGTTAAACATCCTCGTCGCAACAAGGAGGTACTTGGGTGACAGGGCGGCGGCTTGCATGAGAAAGCTGGCGCCGGAGATCACCGTGCCAAGTGGATTTCGCAAATCGTGTCCGAGGATCGCGAGGAACATATTCTGGGATTGCTTCACCATGTAGTCGTAGCGCGCAATCGACTCAGCCAGGGCTTGGTCGACGGCCTCATTGAATCGGGTCACGTCGGCAAGATCACCGCTATCATGGGAGTCCTCATCGGCCGCCCACAGGGTCAGGACGCTTGAACGGAGGGCGCGGTATTCCGAGACGAGCTGCACAACGGTGTAGCCGGACAGAAGACGCGCTTCAGCGTGCGTCTCAGCCGCAGTGTCGTCCGGTCCCCGCTTGCCGAGGCCCTTCGACTTGGCTGCGCGCTCGTGCTCGGATTGTGGTTTGGCCAGATCGACAGCGAAGGCGTGCAGCATTTGCTTGGCATGGTCGCGCAGCTCGACATCTGCCATCGTCAAGGCGGGCGGCTCGATCGTTCGCGCGAAATCCTCCCAAGCCTGCATGATGGTTTCCATGTTGTCTTCGATAAATCGGCCAAGTCCATTCGAGATCATTGCTGTAAACCTTCAGGTTGCAGAATCGGCAAAATTCACCGGGAACGGCGTTCATGGTAACAACGATTCGGTGCCCACAGCCGTGTTGATTCGAGCCTGATTTGAGTGGCGAAAACTAACTTCAATTGATTACAACCGAATAGCCACGCTCGCCACGTAAAAATTTTCAGTAATTAAATATCGCGGGAAGAAACGAGGGATAAGGGTATATCCCATGCTGATTGGTTCAGCGCTCGTATAGCTTACAATCTGATCCGGCTGGAGATATCCAAGGCGGCACCGGAGGTGAAATGCGAGCCGACCGAAATCAGCTTCATCCGAGCCTTCCATGTCATTCAATACGAACTGCATTGGGCAGCGGTGACCTGGACATACGGCAAGCTGCCCGCGCTGATGCAGCGGCTGCGTCAGCGTCTAGTAATGCTCTTGAATGAAGAACGGCCCGGTCGAAAACTCGACCGGGCCGGCCTGGGAAAGCAGTTCTCATGGTAAGCGGCGCACATACCGAAACTGGGCATAGCGTTTCAGCAGGTCGTTGATCAGCTGTTCCCGCGAATAACCCGTTACGTCATGCTGCAGATCCCCCTCTGCACCAGAGGCCATCGCGCGGTAGTGTCGCTTGTTTGCATCCTTATCGCCGGTTTCGGTCCAGGCGAAACTAGGCGAGCGGAAACTGCGTGCGCGAATCGAGTAGCGAAAAAGTTCACGCTCGCCGTGCCTGACGTTCAGTTCGATCCTCTCCTGGTTTTCCGCCATTTCAGGCAACAGTCCGCTTTCGCGAAACTGAGCCGCGACCGCATCGAGCGCGGGGCGCGCCGTGTCGCGGAGGAAGTCCGCGATCTCTTTTTTGTCGTAGAAGTTCGTGATGCTCGCCAGACGCTGCTGCCAGCTCAGCTCCACCGCAGGCGCGCTGTCGGCGCTGCTGGACAGGTCGATCGGCATGCCTTTCGATTCGGTCTGAAGCGCGCGCAGCAAGCCGTAGCAGATGACGATCATGATCGCCGCGAACGGCAGCGCGCTGGCGAGCGCGGCGGTCTGAAGCGCCTGCAGGCCGCCCGCCAGCAGCAGCACCGCCGCCACCAGTCCGGCACACGATGCCCAGAAGATGCGCTGCCAGACTGGTGGATTGGGCGCGGCGCCCGAGGTGATCATGTCGATAACCAGCGCGCCGGAGTCTGCCGACGTCACGAAGAAAGTGATGACGAGCAGCGTCGCGATCCCCGAGGTGATCCGCGAGAACGGCAGCTGCTCGAGCACCTCGAACAGGGCGACCGGCAGATTGTTGGCCACAGTCTGCACGATCGGCGCGGCGCCGCCCAGGTCGAGCGCGATGGACGTGTTGCCGAACACGGTCATCCACAGGAACGTGAACAACACCGGCACCAGCAAGACGCCGCCGACGAATTCGCGAATGGTCCGGCCGCGCGAGATGCGTGCGATGAACATGCCGACGAACGGCGACCAGGAGATCCACCAGCCCCAGTAAAACAGTGTCCATTTGCCGAGCCACGCATTGGGTTCGTAGGCATACATCCGGAAGGTGCGCTGCACCACCGCGCCCAGGTAGGTGCCGATGTTCTGGACATAGGCTTCGAGCAGGAAGACCGTCGAGCCGGCCGCCAGGACGAACAGCAGCAGCGCGATCGCGAGGATGATGTTCAGCTCGGACAAGCGCTTCACCCCCTTGTTGAGGCCCGTGCCGGCCGATAGCGCGGCCAGGCCGGTGATGGCCACGATCAGCAGGATCTGGACCTGCGGCGTGACTGGCAGGCCGAACAGGTGGGCGAAGCCCGCATTGACCTGCAATACGCCGAAGCCGAGCGAGGTCGCGACCCCGAACATGGTGCCGAGCACGGCGAAGATGTCGATGGCGTGGCCGATGGGGCCGTGGATGCGGTTGCCGATCAAGGGGAACAGGCTGGACCTGAGCGTCAGCGACAGGCCGCGGCGGAAGGCGAAATAGGCCAGCGCGAGTCCGACCACGATGTAGATCGCCCAGGCATGCAGGCCCCAGTGGAAGAAGGTCAGCACCATGGCCTCGCGCGCCGATTCGATCGTGCGCCCCGCGCCCACCGGCGGCGTCGCATAGTGCTGGATCGGTTCGGCGACGCCGAAGAACAGCAGGCCGATACCCATGCCGGCGCTGAACAGCATGGCGAACCATGACAGGTAGCTGTACTCCGGCTCGCTGTCGTCGGGTCCGAGCTTGACGTCGCCGTAGCGGCTCATCATCAGGAAGATCACGAAGATCAGGAAGAAGGCGACCGCCACGATGTAGAACCAGCCGAAGTCGCGCACGATGCCGGCCTGGAGCGCATCGAAGGCGCTGCCGACACGCCGGGGGAATAGTGCGGCGGCGGCCGCGAACGCCAGGATCAGCACGGCCGACACCGCGAACACCGGCGGATTCACCTGTATCCACGGACGGCGTCCGCGTCGATCGGATTGCTGGGGCATCGAGGGCATTGTTCGCACCTTTCTTCTGAAATGGTCCAGGCGCCGGTGCTAGAAGTAGTAGCCGGCCTGGAGGTTGATCCTGCGTGTGAAACCGCCGTACTCAGCCGAGGTCGCAGCCAGGCCGCCGGCATCCGGCGACAGGTAGGGATGGTGCTTGCCGAACATCAGGTCCGCGTAGAAGGTCCACTTGCCTGCAGAAAAACTCATTCCGCTTACATTTTGCACGGAATCCCTATAGGGGCCGCTTCGTTTGCGCAGGTCGGAATAGTCGTTGTAGACCTTGAAGCGATTGAACGGGCCGAGCCTGCCGGGAAGGTCGTAGCCGATGTTGACGATCCGGATGTCTCCCGCCGACGCCACCGGGAACGGGTAGCCGAAGCCGCCGAGCATGACGAAGCTGTCGGGATCGAGTCCGCCATAGGTCTGGCCGGCGCCATGGGCGGTGCGGTAGCGGTAGCGCGCCCCCTGCAGCATCACCTCGAGGCGGCCGAATCGTCCCCGGTAATGCAGGGCCAGGGCGCGGCGCCGGGTGTCGGCGCCGCGGCCGTTGTCGATCTGCCCGGCCAGTCCGGACACGCCGAACTCGTGGCGCCCAGCCGGGCCGGCCTGCCACGCGACGCGGCCCACCACGGTGTTGCGCTCGCGATCCGTCTGGCCGGTGCCAAAGCCCTGCTCGGCGTCGTCGGGGACGATATTGTAGGAATAGCGGTTGGACTTGCCCGCCGTGTTGGCGCCGCCGCCATAGGAGCCGCCATCGCGGGGGAAGAAGGCCAGCTGCCATGCGACGGGGCCGGGACGGCTGGCATACGTCACCCCCAGGTCGTACTTGTCTTCCAGGCCGGCGTAGAACGCGATCGATTCGTAGAAATTGTTCGAGGCGAGGGGCAGGAGACCGAAGGGATTACGGTCCAGGCCGATGTGCAGCTCGCTGCCGTCGGCAAAGCGCACACCGCCCCACCCATGGTGGAGAAAATGCTGCCAATATCCGCCCTGCCCCTTCGGGAAATTGTTGTACCGGTACTGAGCCGATCCGATCATGCGCCCGTCGTCGTAGTTGACGTCGATGCGTGCCGTGTCCAGGCCGAAAAAGCCGCTGCGATACGCGTCCTGCCAGCTCTTGTGGACGTAGTTGAAACGGACCGCGCCGCCAATCGAAAGCGGCGCAGCCGGCGTCTCGCCGGCCCCGGCCTCGAGCGCCAGGAGCGCGGCCAGGCAGCTTGCGGCGATGCGGACACGGGAGGCGCCATCAACTTCCTGGCTGGCGCCGTGATGGTCTGATGTCATGGAGAACTCCTGCATGGTGTTGATTGCACATCTCATCGCAAACCCGGGCTGCCGTCTCCAGGCGCAGCCCCCTTCCCTTCGCGCGTCGTGCGCGGAGGCAGCTGGATCCTTGCAAGCGTGCCGTACAGGGGCGGGCTGAGGATGCGCGACAGCGTGCTGGCCACCAACGCGCATGCCATCAGGCTGAGCACCATGCTGTGGCCGTCCACCATCTCCATGACGATGATGAAGGCCGTCAGCGGCGCCTGCGTGGCGGCAGCGAGGAAGCCGACCATGCCAAGCGCGATCAGGGCGGCGCCGTGCGGGTAGCCGGTCAGCTGCGCGATGTCGTGGCCGAGGGCGGCGCCGATCGACAGAGACGGCGCGAAGATGCCGGCCGGGACGCCCGACCATGCCGTTATCCAGGTGGCGACGAACTTGAACAGCGCATAGGCTCCGGGCAGGCTGGCCTCGTTGTTCAGCAAGGCATGGGTTGTTTCATTGCCGCTGCCATAGGTCGCTCCGCCGCTGACGACGCCGATCACGGCCACCGCCAGGCCGCAGCCGGCGGCGAAGCGGACCGGATGACGTGCGCGCCAGCGGGTCGGGAGGTCGGCAGAGCGGCCGCCCAGGCAGCTCACCAGCAGGCGTGCGAACAGTCCGCCGGCCAGGCCGCACGCCAGCGCGACGAGCAAACCGGGCAACAGCAGCGGCAGGCCGATCGGCCCGGGGCGGATTACCCCGAAATGGGTGCCGTTGCCATAGACTGACACGGCCATCAGGCCGGCCAGCACAATGCCCGCCACCAGCAGGCCGCTATTGCGCTGTTCCGGTGCGCGCGACAATTCCTCGATGGCAAACATCACGCCGGCCAGCGGCGTATTGAATGCCGCAGCGATCCCCGCCGCCCCGCCGGTCACGAGCAGGGAGTGGGCCGTGATGCCGCTGTGGCGCGGCAACCAGCGCCGCGCCAGCAGCATGACCCCGGCCGCGATCTGGACCGACGGCCCTTCACGGCCGGCGGACATGCCGCCCAGCAGGCTCGCGGATGTCAGCATGATCTTCGCCAGGCTCAGGCGCAGAGACACCAGCAGGGGCCGCCGCCCGCCGGACAAGACCGGATCGAGCGCCGCCATCACCTGCGGGATGCCGGAACCGGCCGCGGCGCGCGCATGGCGTCGCGTCAGCCACACGATGGCGGCGCAGCACAGCGGAGTCCACACGAGCGGCGCCCAGCGCGACGCCTCATTGATTTGCTGGAACAGCGCGAAAGCGCCCTCGGCAAGCCAGGTAAAGCCGACCACCACCAGGCCCGCCACCGCCGCCAGGCTGACGACGACGATCCTGGTCTGCCACAGCCGAGGTGAAGTGATTTCGCGCTTGAACGCGCTGCGCACGTCGTGCTGGGAGAGCTCGGGAGGCATGCTTGCGGTCTCTGACAAAGGCAGTATTCTACATCTACATTTATACAAATGCTTTTTTACCGAAGTGCGGCCGGTCCGGCAGCACTCCCTATGTGCCAGATGCGATGCTCTCCTAGCAAGATCAGGGATGATCATGCCGCCAGATATGACAGGTAGAGCGGTCGTCGGGCAGCCGCACGCTCCCGCCCGCCATCAACGCCCCGGCACCGGGATCGGGGTTCCTGGTTCCCTCTCGGGGTGTCCGGGCCGCTGGCGATGCTTGTGGGAGGCACCCTGATCGGCAACCGAGGCCGCCGCAAGGCGACGTCCGACCGGAGTCGCGATCAGCTCGACCGGTTCCGGGAATTGCTCGATGCGATACTGATCGCGCTGCTGTTCGTGCTGACCGGCTTCCAAGCGCTGGTGCTCCCGCGACGCGGGCCGACGCGGAATTGGCAATTACAGAATACATCGTGATCGTCGATAAGCGCCAACGCCGCCATTCGCGTGTCGCGTATCTGTCGCCAGCATCGTTCGCTGAGGAAATCAACACGTAGCTGCTGGCTGCTTGAAACCGACGTATCCACTATTGACAGTACATCCCGCCTTTAGCGGCATCATGCGATTCGAAGCAGGTCTGCATTCATCATGTTACAGAAACAAAAAACCCGCTGCCCAAGGGCTAGCGGGTTTTTCGATTGTTAAGAATTTCTCTAACAAAATTTCTTGGCGGAGACGCTGGGATCGCCCACGTTCCGCGGGCCGTCCTCGCGCGCGAGTACGCGCGAGTCTTCGAATCTACCGCCTTGGCGCCACAGGTGGAGCGCGCAGGCGCTTCACTCGTCTCAACCAAGTTGCAAATAAAAAAGCCACCCAAGGGTGGCTTTCCTATTCGCAACTTGGCGGAGACGGTGGGATTCGAACCCACGATACGGGTATAAGCCATATGCATCCTTAGCAGGGATGTGCCTTCGGCCACTCGGCCACGTCTCCAATCAGACCTCACTGTTTCCAGTGAGCGCTGAGTGCAGGCATCTTAAGGGCTGGTGCCCGTTGCGTCAAGGACGCACGCCCGAAAATTTTGAAATTTGTTAACCTTGCTCGAGGTTAAATGCCTTGTGCAAGGCGCGCACCGCCAGCTCCATGTATTTCTCGTCGATCAGGACGGAAATCTTGATCTCGGAAGTCGAAATCATCATGATGTTGATGCCCTCTTCCGACAGGGTGCGGAACATCTGCGAGGCCACGCCGACATGGCTGCGCATGCCCACGCCCACGGCCGAGACCTTCGACACTTTGGCATCGCCGATCACCTTGGCGGCGCCCAGCGACTCGCGCTGGGATTCCAGCACGCTCATCGCCTGGGCGTAGTCGCCGCGCGAGACGGTGAAGGTGAAATCGGTCTTGCCGTCCACCGACTGGTTCTGGATGATCATGTCGACTTCAACATTGGCCTCGGCGATAGGGCCGAGGATGTGGAAGGCAACGCCCGGCTTGTCCGGAACGCCCAGGACGGTGATCTTGGCTTCATCGCGGTGAAACGCGATACCGGAGATGACGGCTTGTTCCATATTGCTTTCTTCCTCAAACGAAATCAGTGTGCCGGACTTCGCTTCCTCGTCCAGCGGCATCAGGGGATCGGTCAGCGACGACAGCACGCGCGTCGGGACCTGGTAGTTACCGGCGAATTCGACCGAGCGGGTTTGCAGCACCTTCGAGCCCAGCGAGGCCAGCTCGAGCATTTCCTCGAAGGTGATCTTGCTCAGGCGGCGGGCCTCGTCCACCACCCGCGGGTCAGTGGTGTAGACGCCGTCGACGTCGGTGTAGATCAGGCATTCATCGGCCTTCAGCGCAGCGGCGATCGCCACTGCCGAGGTGTCCGAACCGCCGCGACCCAGGGTCGAGATATTGCCATCTTCGTCCATGCCCTGGAAGCCCGTGATGATCACGATCTTGCCCTGGGCCAGGTCGCCGCGCACGCGGGTGTCGTCGATCGACTGGATGCGCGCCTTGGTGAACGAGGAATCGGTGCGGATGCCCGCCTGCCAGCCGGTGTAGGAAACGGCATCCTTGCCGATCGCCAGCAGCGCCATCGCCAGCAGGCCGACCGACACCTGCTCGCCGGTCGAGGCAATCATGTCCAGTTCGCGCGGGTCCGGTTGCGCCATGATTTCCTTGGCCAGACCGATCAGGCGGTTGGTCTCGCCGGACATCGCCGACGGCACCACCACGATCTGGTGGCCGGCATCATGCCACTTCGCTACACGGGCCGCGACATTCTTGATACGGTCCGTCGAGCCCATCGACGTACCGCCATATTTGTGGACAATTAAAGCCATATCAGGAAGGGTTCCAGCTTGTTGAAAGATCAAAAGGTGACCCTCACTCTAGCATGCTGCAACGCACTATCACAAGACTCGGGGGAGAAAAAGCTATATGAAAAGAAAATAAAGTAATACCTTTTTCATATAGCAATTCAGCCGATTCTAGCCAGCGGCTGACTCCCAGCGCAGCGCGATGAGACCACCCTGCCCTGTCTGGACATGCTGGCAATCCATGCCGATAGCTGCAGCAAACAGGAGCACGCGGCCGGTACTGACGATCGGCGCGCGCTCGCGTTCCCAACTCGGCACGCCGAGTGTCTGGTAGTGCTGCTTGAGCGAACGGGTCGGCCGGTTGGCCGCAGGCTTGAGGCGCTCGCCGCCCTTGCGGAAGTCGATGATCAATGGCTGCGCGCGCAGCCAGGCCGGATCGAAGCCGGTATCGGCTTCGTCGAAATGCAGCACGCCGCCGTAGGCCGGAAATGCCATGCTCGGCTCACCATTCCAGCGGAACGATTGGCCCGGCTTCTCAAACACGCCCTCGTCGTCAGGGTCGCGCATCCCCGCCAGGTCCGGCAGGCGCGGCGTGATGTGGAGCTTGCCGCGGTGACGACGGATATGGCAGGCCGGATGGGTGACCTTGAGCTGGGCGTCGTCGCGCGCCGATAGCAGTTGCGAGACCATTTCCCCGAGCCATGCAGTCGATGGCATGGCCAGGCCACGCTGCGCGAACAGATGGCGCAGCAGATTGTCGATGCGGTCGCGGCTGAAGGTCTGCATACGCGCAAGAATGACCGTCTCGCCCTCCATGCAGGCGGCCAGGTCCTGGCTTGCGACCTCGTCGAGGATGCGCTGGGCCGACTCCACGTGCGCGGCGCCGCGCGCGAGGCGCTGCTGGTAGCCGGGGAAGCTGGCGGCAATTGCCGGCATCACGGCATGGCGCAAGGCGTTGCGAGTAAAGCGCGGGTCGCTATTCGATTCGTCCTCGACCCAGGCCAGGCCTGCGCTTGCCGCGTACTGCTCCAGTGCGGCGCGCGACAGCGATAGCAAAGGACGCGCCAGCACCAGGTCCGGCACGCCCAGCAATGCAGGCATGCGGCTGGACACTTCCATGCCGGACAAGCCTGCCGGGCCAGATCCGCGCAGCAGCTGCAGCAGCACGGTTTCGGCCTGGTCGTCGAGATGATGCGCGCTCAGGAGCAGCGGTACACCGTGCTCCGCGCACATGGCGCCGAGCGCCCGATAGCGTAGCTTGCGCGCCGCCAGTTCGACGCCATCCTTGCCCTTGACGACCTCCACGCGGCGATGGTCGAACACCGCGCCAATTGCCGCGCTCGCCGCTGCGCAGTGCGCCAGCCAGGCGTCGGCATTTGGACTCAGGCCATGGTGGACGTGGAATACAAACAGGGGAATCCCCTGCTCGGTCGTCCACGCATGCGCAAGCCGCAGCAGGGCCATCGAATCGAGGCCGCCGCTGCAGGCAATGGCAATGGATGAGGGGGAGTACTGTGCGCGCAGGTCACGCATGACCTGCGCAAAGACCGCGGATGCGGTCTCGGCGGTGTTGCGGCTCACTCTTCGGACGGCAAGGTTTCCTTGAACTTACCGTAGGCCATCAACTTGGCGTGACGGGCGTCCAGCAGGTCTTTGGTCTTCATGCCCTGGAACTGGCGCAGGGTGTCGGCCAGCGCGCGCTTGAGCAGTTGCGCCATCTGCTTCGGATCGCGGTGGGCGCCGCCCAGCGGTTCGCTGACGATCTTGTCGATCAGGCCAATGGCTTTCAGGCGATGCGCGGTCAGGCCGAGGGCGTCGGCGGCGTCGCTGGCGCGCTCCGAGGTCTTCCACAGGATCGAGGCGCAGCCTTCCGGCGAGATGACCGAATAGGTCGCGTATTGCAGCATCAGCACCGCGTCGCCGACGGCAATCGCCAGCGCGCCGCCCGAGCCGCCTTCGCCGATGATGGTCGCGATCAGCGGCACTTTCAGTTCGGCCATGACGTACAGGTTATGGCCGATCGCTTCCGACTGGCCGCGTTCTTCAGCGTCGATGCCGGGGAAGGCGCCCGGGGTATCCACGAAGGTGAAGATCGGCAGGCCGAATTTTTCCGCGACCTTCATCAGGCGCATGGCCTTGCGATAACCCTCGGGTTTGGGCATGCCGAAGTTGCGCATTGCGCGCTCTTTGGTGTCACGGCCCTTCTGGTGGCCGATGACCATGCAGGCCTGGCCGTTGAAGCGGGCCAGGCCGCCGATGATCGACTGGTCGTCGGCAAAGGTGCGGTCGCCGTGCAGCTCGTGGAAGTCGGTGAAGATCGCGTTCACGTAGTCCATCGTGTAGGGACGCTGGGGGTGACGGGCGATCTGCGACACTTGCCACGGGGTCAGTTTGGCGTAAATGTCCTTGGTCAGTTGCTGGCTCTTCTTGGCGAGGCGGTCGATCTCTTCGGAGATGTCGACGGCGGAATCGTCCTGCACGAACCGCAGCTCTTCAATCTTGGATTCGAGCTCGGCGACCGGCTGCTCAAAATTGAGGAAAGTTGTTTTAGTCATTGTACCTCCGGATTATTTCGTGGCCGCAGCGTTCCGTTCTCGCGCGGCGATGGACTGATTTTGGGCGTATTCTACCGTAGCCTCGACGTCGCGGGAGGCCGAATCGGGGCTTTTATGCCGGGTCGAGGCTGCGCCACAGATACCAGGTCGCCACCGTGCGCCAGGGTTCCCAGTTGGCCGCCACCTCGCGCGCATCGCTGCGGGAAACAGGTTCACCAGAGAAATAATTCTGGCTGATGCCCTGGATCAGGCCAGGGTCGTCGAGCGGCAGCACGTTCGGCCGGAGCAGATTAAATATCAAAAACATCTCCGCTGTCCAGCGGCTGATGCCGCGGATCTGGATCAGTTCGGCGATGACGGCCTCGTCCTCCATCTGCGACCACAGGTCGGCGTGGACGCGCTTGGCCTTGAAATGGTCCGCCAGGTCGAGAATGTATTCGGTCTTGCGCTTCGACAGGCCGCATCCCGACAATTCGAGCGCGCCGGCCTTGATGATTTGTGCGGGCGACAGTTTCGGGCAGATCGCCTGCAGCTTGCCCCAGGCCAGGTCGGCCGCCTTCGGGGTCACTTGCTGGCCCACGATCGAGCGCGCCAGGGTCGTGAACGGATCGGGCTGGCCGCGCAGGTGCAGGTCGCCGATCTGCGGGATGAGCTTGTTCATGATGCGGTCGCGCGCCATCAGCGCCGCCTTCGCCTCCGCCCAGTAGGCGGGGACGGTCAGCTCCGGCTCGCCTGCCGGCTCCACCCTGTCCTTGTGCGCCGCCATTATGCGCGGCGCCAGGTCGTCGTTCCGTCCGGCTTGTCTTCCAGGACGATCCCGGCGGCAGTCAGTTCGGTGCGGATCGCGTCCGCTTCGGCAAAATTGCGGGCCTTCTTGGCGGCGGCGCGGCGCGCAATGGCGTCATCGATGCTGGCGTCACCGCCTTCGCTCCCGCCCTGCAGATAGGCTTGCGGTGCCCGCTCGAGCAGGCCCAGCACGCCGGCCAGCGCTTTCAGCTGGCGCGCGGCGTCGAGCGATTTGCTGCGATTGACTTCGCCCGCCAGGTCGAACAGCTCGGCCACCGCCAGCGGCGTGTTGAAGTCGTCGTCCATCGCTTCGCGGAAGCGCACCGCATGTTCCTCGTCCCAATTGACCGATGGCGCCTCAAGCCCGATGTCGACCGTCGACAGCGCCGTGTACAGTCGGTTCAGCGCGCCCTTCGCATCGTCGATGTGGGCATCCGAATAGTTCAGCGGGCTGCGGTAGTGTGCGCGCAGGATGAAGAAGCGGATGATTTCGGCGTCATACTGTTTGAGCACGTCGCGGATGGTGAAGAAATTGCCCAGGGACTTGGACATCTTCTCGTTGTCCACGCGCACGAAGCCGTTGTGGATCCAGTAGTTGACCATCGCGCCGCCGAAGGCGCCTTCGGACTGGGCGATCTCGTTCTCGTGGTGCGGGAACTGCAGGTCGGCGCCGCCGCCGTGGATGTCGAAGTGTTCACCCAGGGTCGCGCTGCACATGGCCGAACACTCGATGTGCCAGCCCGGGCGGCCCTTGCCCCATTTCGAATCCCACTTCGCCTCGACCGGTTCGGATTCCTTGGCGGCCTTCCACAGCACGAAGTCGAGTGGGTCGCGCTTGGCGCTGCTGACGTCCACGCGCTCGCCGGCGCGCAGGTCGTCGAGCGACTTGCCGGACAGCTTGCCGTAGCCTTCGAAGCCGCGCACGGCATAGTTGACGTCACCATCCTCGCTCTTGTAGGCGAGGCCCTTGGCTTCGAGCTGCTCGATGATGGAGAGCATCTGCGGCACGTGCTCGGTGGCGCGCGGCTCGAGGGTCGGCGACAGCATGTTCAGCGCCGCGATGTCTTCGTTCTGGTAGCGCAGGTTGCGCTCGACCAGCTGGCCGATGGTCTCGTTGTTCTCGATCGCGCGGCGGATGATCTTGTCGTCGATGTCGGTGATGTTGCGGACGTACTTTACCTCGTAGCCCGAGGCCATGAGCCAGCGATAGATGACGTCGAAGGCCATCATCATCCGCGCGTGCCCGACGTGCACGAAGTCATAGACGGTCATGCCGCACACATACATGCCGACCTTGCCGGCTTCCATCGGGACAAATACCTGCTTATCACGCGCGAGCGTGTTGTAAATCTTCAGTTGGCTCATGGGTAGATTCTGCTGAGGGAGAGGAACGCGACTCGACGAGTGTCGGTCGGGATCGTCTGCTGCCTCGGGTGTTATTCTTCTTTGATAGAATGGGACGTTCTGAGCAAAGTATAGCATTGTTAAAATCCCGGCTGGCCGCATACGGTTCAGCTTTATTTTTCGGGAAAAGCCTTGACACCGTTTTGCGCGGCGTCCACCACAGGAGACCACTGAGCATGTCCACTTCCTTCCGCCGCTCGCTGCTCAAGGGCATGGCCCTGGGCGCCGGCGCCCTGCTGCTGTCCGGCGCCGCCCTGGCGCAACAAGCCGAACCGCAACCGATCGCGCCCGAAGCGCGTGCCGCACCGGTCGTGAAAGGCCCGCAAGTCTCGATCAAGACGAGCAAGGGCGAAATCGTGGTCCAGCTCGACGAGGAGCGCGCGCCGAAGACGGTCGCCAACTTCATGCAGTACGTCAAACAGGACTTCTACAAGGGCACGATCTTCCACCGCGTGATCGAAGGCTTCATGATCCAGGCCGGCGGCATGAACGAGAAGTTCGAGGGCCGCAAGACCAACAAGGCGGTCAAGAACGAATCGGATAACGGCCTGTCGAACCAGCCATACACGATTTCGATGGCGCGCGAAGACCATCCGGATTCAGCCACTTCGCAGTGGTTCATCAACGTGGCCGACAATTCGGGCATCGATTTCCCGAACTACAAGGGTTCCGGCTACACGGTGTTCGGCAAGGTCGTGAAGGGCCAGGAAGTCGTCGACAAGATCAAGGGCGTGCTGGTGGACGACGTGCGCGGCATGCAGAACGTGCCGGTGGTGCCGATTTTCATTAAGTCCGTAACCGTGCTCAAGGGCGACAAGCTTGTAAAATAGCGGATGTGCATTCTTGCATCCTTTAACAATAACCATCGAACAGGACACCAGATGACCAGCGTACGCATGACCACCAATATGGGTAACATCACCGTCGAACTGGACGCCGAAAAAGCGCCGAAGACCGTTGCCAACTTCCTCGACTACGTCAACAAGGGTCACTTCAGCAACACCATCTTCCACCGCGTGATCAAGGACTTCATGGTCCAGGGCGGCGGTTTCGAGCCGGGCATGAAGCAGAAGGACACCGACGCGACCGTCGAGAACGAAGGCAAGAACGGCCTGAAGAACGACAAGTACACCATCGCCATGGCCCGCACCTCGGCGCCGCACTCGGCATCGGCCCAGTTCTTCATCAACACCAAGGACAACGCCTTCCTGAACTACCCGGGCCAGGACGGCTGGGGCTATGCCGTGTTCGGTAAAGTCACCGAAGGCCAGGACATCGTCGACCAGATGAACGCCGTCAAGACCAGCCGTAGCGGCATGCACTCGGACGTGCCGGTCGATCCGATCGTCATCGAGAAGGTCGAAGTCATCTGATGCAGGCGGTGCGCTGGGGGCGGCTGATGCCGTCGATTCAATGAAGTCGCCCAAGCGCACCTTCGCGCTGTTCATCTCGGACCTGCACCTGCAGGCCGCGCATCCGCGCACGGCGGAAGCGTTCGATCGCTTCCTGCTGGACCATTCGATGCACGCCGAGCGGCTGTATCTGCTCGGCGATATCTTCGAATACTGGGCCGGCGATGATGATCTTGCCGAGCCTTTTCACCAGCACATTATTGATGCGATCCGCGCGGTCAGCGACGCGGGGACGGCTGTCTATTGGCTGGCGGGGAATCGTGATTTCCTGGTCGGGCAGGGCTTTGCTGAGGCTGCGGGATTGCAGCTACTGGACGAACCGCACCTCATCGAAGCTGGCGGCAAACGGGTCGCGCTGGTGCACGGCGACGCCCAATGCACCGCAGACTTGAAATACATGGCGTTTCGCGCACAGGTGCGCGACAAGGAATGGCAGCAGCAATTCCTCGGCATGCCACTGGCGCAGCGCAAGGCGATCATCGCCGGCCTGCGCGAAGGCAGCCGCGAGGCGCAGGCGGGCCAGTCCTACGAGATCATGGATGTGACACCGTCGGCGGTCGACGCGCTGTTCGCGCAGACCGGGGCGGAGGTGGTGATTCATGGGCATACGCACCGGCCGGCGGTGCATGAGCATGACGGCAAGCTGCGCTATGTGTTGCCGGATTGGGAGCTGGATGTCGAGCCGCATCGCGGTGGGTGGATCGAACTGGCCGCTGACGGCACCCTCACCCGCCACAGTTTTTCACCGGATCGCATCCAGTAACTCTGGGTGCTTGCCCAGCAGGCGCAACAACTTTACCAGCGCCACCGGCGCGTGCGCCTCCCCCGTTTCGTAACGCGCAAAATCCCCCGCCTCATCCCCCAGCAAATCATCGGCCTTCTGCTGCGTCAAGCCCAACGCCTTGCGCATCGCCCGGATCGTCTTGAGCTCGTCCGCATCGACCTGCTTTCGAAACGCCTTGATCAGCTCTCCATAGTGCTCGTCCTCGCCACGCGCGAACATGATTTCCTTGCAGCCCGCACAGCCTTCGACCGACACGTCGGCAATGGTCGTGCTCTGCCCTTTGTAGCTGTACTGCATTTCCCTGATCGCATGGGTCAGCGGCGAAACGCCGCAGTTCGGGCACGTCAACATCGTTTCCTCCTCCTGATTCGGCACCCATCCTAGCAAATCGCGCTCGATCGCCGCGCCCGCAATTATTTGTTCGGTATGTATGTTTACATTCAGAAAACCGCTGTTATACTTCACTACAACACCACTTCAACGAAACACGATGGAGACGACCATGCAACCCGAACCGATACGACAGAGGAGGACTGGACATGACAGTCGGCTGGAATGACAACACCCCCATTTACCGCCAGCTCAAGGAGCGGGTGGTGGGCATGATGCTCGACGGCATATTGAAGGCTGGCGACGCCCTGCCCTCGGTGCGCCAGATCGCGGCCGAATATCAACTCAATCCGATCACCGTCTCGAAGGCCTACCAGGAACTGGTCGACGAGAACCTGGTGGAAAAACGAAGGGGAATTGGCATGTACGTGACCGAAGGAGCAAGCGAGAAACTCTTGGCCAGCGAGCGCAAGCGCTTCATCCGTGAAGAGTGGCCGGCCATGGTCGAGCGCATCCGCCGCCTCGGCCTGAATGTCGAGCAGCTGCTGCAAGCCTCCAGCAACCATGCCCCCGGAGGTTCGGCATGAGCGCCGTCCTCAGCGCCCGCGGCCTGGCCAAGCGCTATGGCAAGCGCACCGCCGTCGACGGCATCGACTTCGACGTGCCCGCCGGCCGCATCGTCGGCCTGATCGGCCCGAATGGTTCCGGCAAGACCACCACCCTGAAGGCGGCCCTCGGCCTGATCGATTTCGAAGGCCAGCTGTCGGTGCTGGGCTACGACCCACGCACCCAGCGCGACGACCTGATGAAGGATGTCTGCTTCATCGCCGACGTCGCGATCTTGCCGCGCTGGCTGCGGGTGAAGGATGCGATCGACTTCGTGGAAGGGGTGCACCCGCGCTTCGACCGCAAGAAGGCCGAGCGCTACGTCGCCAACACCAAGCTGAAACCCGGCATGAAGGTCAAGGAGATGTCGAAGGGGATGATCGTCCAGCTGCACCTGGCGCTGGTGATGGCGATCGACGCCAAGCTGCTGGTGCTCGATGAGCCGACCCTGGGCCTGGACATCATCTACCGCAAGACCTTCTACCAGAACCTGCTGGAAGACTATTTTGACGAGCAGAAGACCATCGTCATCACCACCCACCAGGTGGAAGAGGTCGAGCACATCCTGACCGACCTGATGTTCATCCGCGACGGCCGCATCGTGCTGGCCGCCTCCATGGAGGAGATCGGCGAGCGCTATACCGAGGTGATGGTCGCGGCCGACAAGGTCGGCGCCGCCAACGCGCTGGCCCCGATCGACCAGCGCACCGTGTTCGGCAAGCAGGTGATGCTGTTCGACGGCGTCTGCCGCAATCAGCTCGGCCAGCTCGGCGAAGTCCGCAATCCCAGCGTTGCCGACCTGTTCGTGGCGACCATGAAAGGAACCTACGCATGAAAACGATGAAATGGCTGCTCCGGCGCGAATACTGGGAGCACAAGGGCGCCTTCGTCTGGGCGCCGCTGGCGATCGCCGCGGCGATGGTGCTGTTGCTGGGCGGCGGCTTCGCCTACAGCACGGCCTACGGCGACATCCAGAACATCCGCTTCGAGGGCCACGGCCTGGTCTCGGTGAACGGCCTTCCGCCGGCGCTGCGCTACAAGATCGCGCACATTGCCGCTACCGGCTACCTTGGCATCGCGGCGCCGCTGTTCGTGGTGCTGTCCGTGGTGGTGTTCTTCTACTGTCTGTCGGCCCTGCATGACGACCGCCGCGACCGCAGCATCCTGTTCTGGAAGTCGCTGCCGCTGTCGGACCGCGACACCGTGCTCTCGAAAGTGATCACGGCGCTGTGCGTGGCGCCCCTGATCACGATCGTGATCGGCGTCGCCACCTCGCTGGTGCTGCTGGTGATCGGCATGATCGCCGCCGCCGGCAAGGGCGTGAACCTGTTTGCGCCGGTGCTGATGGAACCGAACCTGTATCTCAGCCCCCTGTACCTGCTGGCCTTCCTGCCACTGTACGTGCTGTGGGCCCTGCCGACCGTGGGCTGGCTGCTCCTGGTGTCGAGCTGGGCGAAGTCGAAGGTATTCCTGTGGGCGGTGGGCGTGCCGCTGGTCTCGCTGCTACTGCTCACCTGGCTCAACTTCCTGCTCGGGGCGGTCTCGCCGATGCGCTTCGACATCGACTTCCTCGGCGAACAGGTCGTCGGCCGCATGCTGGGCGGGCTGCTGCCGGGCATGTGGATGAGCGAAGTGGATGGCGCGCGCCTGGGCCAGATGCGGGAAGGCCTGGACTCGCTGCTGGTGCTGGGCGAGTCCTACCGGACCCTGGCCACGCCCGGCGTGTGGATCGGCGCGATTGCCGGTGTGGCGATGATCTTCGGTGCGATCCGCCTGCGCCGCTGGCGCGACGAGGGCTGACAGCGATGCGCGCCCTCCTCCTGTGCGGCGTGCTGGCCTGCGGCGCGGCAAGCGCCGCCGACCAGCCTGCCCGCGAACTCGAACCGGTGCACGTGAACGCCATGCGCGATCCGGAAGTCCGCAAGTACAAGGTGATCCTGGCCGGCCTGGACGCCTTCGACGACTATCACCGGATGGCGCCGCAGGCCGACCGGCTGCGCTTCCGGCTCGAGAAGCGCGGCAAGGAGGACGACCCGGGCCCGGCGCCGGCGCTGCGCCTGGTCGGCAACGACGGCTTCAATCTGCCGCTGCCGCTCGGCGCCGACCGCCGCTTCACGGTGCCTCGCAGTGAACAGGCGGAGGATGCGGACAGCGAACTCGAACTCAATCGCAAGCGCAACCTGTACCGGATCGCGGCCGATGTCAGGACGCCGGGCCTGGCTGCGAACCAGCGGCGCCTGGGCGACCTGAGGCTCGAATGCCGGGTCACGGTGGCGATGGCCAAGGTCGAGATTCCGTTCATGATCCGGGCCCTGCTCAACAGCATCCTGCTCACCACCGACTGGTGCAGCTTCTTCGACAACAAGAAGAACGCGACCTTCAGATTCAACGCCGGGCGCCCGGTCAGCGAGGCCTTGCTGGTCGAAGGCAAACGCTCGGCGCTGCTGGCCAGCAGCGGACAGTCGTACAGCGTGCCGCTCGGCGAGGGTACCTGGGGCGACGACGCCATCATTGAACTGAGGTATGCGGAGGATGAAACGTGAAAGCGATGTCTGCCCTGGCGCTCGGCGCCCTGCTCACCTGCACCGCCGCCGTCGCCGCCGATACGCCGCCCGTGCGCG
>Ga0265798_10002857_pt1 | contig 25081 bp, 23 predicted proteins | sample P3T30metagenome_FD_192430 | JGI IMG/M metagenome (GOLD analysis project Ga0265798, IMG submission 192430) | Plant litter microbial communities from East Loma Ridge, Irvine, California - P3 T30 | ecosystem: Environmental > Terrestrial > Plant litter > Unclassified | place: USA: California...
CATCGCGCTCGTCGTGGTGCAGCCCGTCCTTGCCGCCGCGCCGGTGTTCGATACGCCCGCCCCGGTCGCGTATATGGAGGACATGTCGTCTGGCTCGATCCTGTACCAGAAGGATGCCGATCGCCGCATGCCGCCGGCGTCGCTCGCCAAGATGATGACGGTCTACGTCGCGTTCAGCCTGGTGAAAAGCGGCGACCTCAAGCTCGACCAGATGATCGAGATGCAGCCCGAGACGTGGCGCAAGTGGCACTCGCAGGGTTCGACCATGTTCCTGTCTCCGGGCGAGAAGGTCAGCGTCGCCGATCTGTTGTACGGTATCGTCACGCTGTCGGGCAACGATGCCTGCGTCGTGCTGGCCGAGGGCATCTCGGGCTCCGAACCGGCGTTCGTCGAGCGGATGAATCGCGAGGCGGCCAAGATCGGCCTCAAGAACAGCCACTTCGGCACGTCGAACGGCTGGCCCGACGGCGGCGCGACCTATGTCACCGCGCGCGATCTCGCGACGCTGGCCAAGGCGACGATCACCAACTTCCCCGATCTCTACAAGCGGTTCTATTCGCGTCCCGATTTCACCTGGGGCAAGACGCTGGGTGCAGGCGCGGCGATCAAGCAGGATAACCGCGATCCGCTGCTCGGCCGCGTCGCCGGCGCCGATGGCCTGAAGACCGGCCATACCGAAGAAGCGGGCTATGGCTTCACCGGCTCGGCGATCCAGAACGGGCGCCGCCTCGTCATGGTACTCGCCGGCCTCGGCACGTACGGCCAGCGCGCCGACGAATCGGTCAAGTTCATGAACTGGGGCTTCCGCGCGTGGCAGGCCAAGCCGATCGTGTCGAAGGGCAAGAAGGTCGAAACCGCCGAAGTGCAGGGCGGCAGCACCAACCACGTCGATCTGGTCGCCGGCTCGAACCTGACTGCGACCTTGCCGGCGGGCGTCGGCTCGGAAATGTCGCTGAAGGTCGCCTATGACGGCCCGATCAAGGCGCCGATCAAGGCCGGCCAGCACATCGCCGATCTGATCGTCACCGCGCCCGACATGCCCGCGCAGAAGTTGCCGCTGGTCGCCGCGACCGACGTGGCCGAGGCTGGCTTCTTCGGTCGCGTCTGGGCCGGGCTGATGGGCCTGTTCGGCGCCTGACGGCATGAGCACACGCGGACGCTTCATCTCGCTTGAGGGCGGGGAGGGCGCTGGCAAATCGACCCAGGCACGCCGGCTCGCGGAGGAACTCCGCGCGCGTGGGCTGGCGGTGGTCGTCACCCGGGAACCCGGCGGCAGCGAGGGCGCGGAGGCGATCCGCGCGCTGCTGCTGCAGGGCGCGCAGGGTCGCTGGAGTGCACGCAGCGAAGCCTTGCTGTTCGCCGCCGCGCGCGCCGATCATATCGAGAAGACCATCGCCCCCGCGATCAACTCCGGCGCGTGGGTGATCTGCGACCGCTATCTCGACAGCAGCCGTGCCTATCAGGGGCTAGCCGGCGGAATCGACGATGCCGAGATTCTGGCGCTGCACGCGTTCGGCGCGGGCGGTCTGTTGCCAGACCGCACCTTCGTACTGGAGGTGTCGGTCGCGCAGGGCCGTGCGCGCGCCGAAGACCGCGACGGCGCGGCGGCGGATCGCTTCGCCGCCCGGGGCGACGATTTCCATACAGATGTCGCAGCCGCGTTCCGGCGTTTTGCAGCAAGCGAACCGGCGCGCTTCCGGATCATCGACGCCGTAGCCAGCCCGGAAGGCGTCACGCAGGCGCTTCTGGCTGGCCTTGCCGACCTCTTGCCTGCCGCAGCATGACGTCAGCCCTACCGATCGGCAACGATGCGAGCCACGCTGCGTTTGCGGCGGCCTTGTCGCGCGGCTCTCTCCACCACGCCTGGCTGTTCGCCGGCCCGGAAGGGATCGGCAAGGCGAGTTTCGCGCGTGCAGCAGCGCTGCGCTTGCTTGCCGAGGCAGCCGCGCCCGGAACGCTTCCGCCCGGTTTCGACGTACCCGAGAACCACCAGACACGCCGCTTGATCGAGGCTGGGTCGCATCCCGACTACCGCGAAATCAAGCGCTTACCCAAGGAATCTGACAAGACGGGTCAGGAGTTGGCACGGAGCATCACCATCGCGCAGGTGCGCGGATTGCTGCCGATGTTCGCGATGAAGCCATCGCTTTCGCCACGACGCGTCGTCCTGATCGACGCGATCGACGACGTCGAACGGCCGGGCGCATCGAACGCGCTGCTCAAGAGCCTCGAGGAGCCCCCCGCTGGGACGATTTTCATCCTCATCAGTCACGCGCCAGGCCGGCTGCTGCCGACGATCCGATCCCGGTGTCGCACGCTCCGCTTCGATCCGCTTGGCGATGCCGATATGCGCACCGTCCTTCAGGCGCATCTCGGCCAAGCCACGGATGCTGAGATCGCAGCATTGGTGCGGGCAGGGGCAGGCTCGCCGGGGCGGGCGCTCGGCTTTGCCGGGCTCGATCTTGCCGGCCTGGATGACGCGCTCGCGGCGATCGCGCGCGATGGCGACCGCAGCAACGCACGACGCGTGAAGCTGTCGAAGGCGTTGGCCCCGAAGGCGGCGCAGCCCCGCTATGAGGCGTTTCTGGATCGTGCGCCGGCGTTTATCGCGGAGACGGCACGTGGTCAGCACGGCGAACGGCTGCGGGTTGCGCTCGACAGCTATGACGCGGCGCGTGCACTGTCGACCACCGCGCGGGCGCTGTCCCTTGATGCGCAGGGCACCGTGTATGAAATGGCCGGCCTCGTTGCGAAGCTCGCCGCGCGCGCCTAGAGGATCGGCATGGCCGAACCCTATTACATCACCACCGCAATCAGCTACCCCAACGGCAAGCCGCACATCGGCCACGCCTACGAGGCGATCGCCGCCGACGCGATCGCGCGCTTTCACCGGCAAGCCGGCCGGGATGTCCGGTTTCAGACCGGGACCGACGAACATGGCCTGAAGATGGTGCAGACCGCACGCGGAAAGGGGCTGGAGGTACGCGAGCTCGCGGACGAGATGTCCGGACTTTTCAGGGCGATGTGCGACAGCCTTGATATTTCGTATGATCGTTTCATCAGAACGACCGAGCCTGACCATCACGGCGCGAGCCAGGCGATCTGGCAGGCGATGACGGATGCGGGCGACCTTTACCTCAGCCGTTACGAGGGCTGGTATTCGGTTCGCGACGAGGCGTTCTACGACGAGAAGGAACTGATCGACGGGGAGGGGGGCACGAAGCTGTCGCCGCAAGGCACGCCTGTCACCTGGACGGCGGAGGAAAGCTGGTTCTTCCGTTTATCCAAGTACCAGCAGCCGTTGCTCGATCACTATGCCGCGCACCCCGATTTCATCCGCCCCGACAGTCGCCGCAACGAAGTATTGCGTTTCGTCGAGGGCGGGCTTGCCGATTTGTCGGTTTCGCGCACCAGCTTTGATTGGGGTGTGAAGGTGCCGGGCAGCGACGGTCACGTCATGTACGTGTGGGTCGACGCGCTGACCAATTATCTCACCGGTGCCGGCTATCCCGACGATGCGGCCACGCTTGCGAAATTCTGGCCGGCTGATCTGCACCTTATCGGCAAGGATATTGTGCGTTTTCATGCCGTTTACTGGCCGGCGTTCCTGATGAGTGCGAAGCTTGCCCTCCCGAGGACGGTGTTCGGTCACGGCTTCCTGCTCAATCGCGGCGAGAAGATGTCGAAGTCGCTCGGCAACGTCACCGATCCGGCCGACCTGATCGCGCGTTTCGGCGTCGATGCGGTGCGCTACTTCCTGCTCCGCGAGGTCAGCTTCGGCCAGGACGGCAGCTATTCCGCAGAGGCGATCGTGACGCGCATCAACGCCGATCTTGCCAACGGGTTCGGCAATCTCGCGCAGCGCACGCTTACGCAAATCTTCAAGAACTGCAACGCCGCACTGCCCGCGATCCACGGCCATGATGCCGCCGACGAAGCGCTGCTCGAGATCGTCGGCAAAGCCGTACAGGAGGCGATCCCCGCCGCGTTCAGCGATCTTGCGCTGTCCCACGCCACCGAACATTGGATGCAGGCGGTCTATGCCTGCAACGCCTATATAGACGAACAGGCGCCGTGGAAGCTTCGCAAGACGGATCCGGCGCGGATGGAGACGGTCTTGGCGACGCTGTACATCTGCATTGCGCAGCTTGCCGTCGCGATTCAGCCGATCATCCCGCGCAGCGCCGCGACGCTGCTCGACCGGATGGGCATTGCCGCCGAGCTGTGCGATTTCAACGCGATCGGAACGCACTGGTACGCGCCGCTGGCGGAGAGCAGCTTCCGGCTCGATCAGCCGGTGGGGCTGTTTCCGCGGCTGGAACTGCCGGTTGAGGACGCGGGGGAGGTTGCCGCCTGATGTTCGCCGACAGCCACTGTCATCTCGATTATAAAGGTTTGGGCGAGCGCCAGCAGGAGGTGCTTGCCAGCGCCCGCGCGCGCGGTGTCGAGGTTATGCTCAACATCGCAACGCGAGAGAGCGAATGGGATCAGGTGCTCGGCACTGCCGAGCGCGAACCTGACGTATGGGCGACGGTCGGCATCCACCCACATGAGGCGGACCAGCACCCGGACGTGAGCACCGCGCGGCTGATCGATCGCGCGCAGCATCCCCGCGTGGTCGGCATCGGCGAAACCGGGCTCGATTACTATTACGACAAGAGCGACCGCGAGCGTCAGCAGGCAAGCTTCCGCGCGCATATCGCCGCCGCGCGCGAAACGCAGCTGCCCATCGTCGTGCACACCCGCGAGGCGGAGGATGATACCGCTGCGATCCTGCGTGAGGAGATGGAGCAGGGGGCGTTCCCCGGCGTGATCCACTGTTTCACCGCGAGCGACGCGTTCGCCGATATCGCGCTGGACCTTGGTTTCTATATTTCGATTTCGGGAATCGTGACGTTCAAGAACGCGCAGGCCTTGCAGGCAACTGCGAAACGCCTGCCGATCGAACGATTGCTGATCGAAACGGACGCGCCGTTTCTTGCCCCGGTGCCGCATCGGGGCAAGGTCGGCGAGCCGGCGTTCGTCGCCGACACCGCCGCTTTCCTTGCCGATTTGCGCGAGGACAGCGTCGCGGCGCTGGCTCAGGCGACCGCCGCCAATTTTTACGCATTGTTCAGTAAAGTACGCGCATGAAGGTGCGCATCCTTGGATCGGGCACATCGTCCGGCGTACCCCGCATTGGGAACGACTGGGGGGCGTGCGACCCATCCGATCCGCGCAACGCCCGCACGCGTGCGTCGATCCTGGTGGAAACCGCGACCACGCGCATCCTCGTCGATACGGGGCCGGACATGCGTGCGCAGTTGCTGGCCGCGCGGGTCGGTACGGTTGACGCGGTCATCTGGACGCACGACCATGCCGATCACACCCACGGCATCGACGATTTGCGGCAGGTCTATCACGAACTTGGTCACCCGGTCCGGGGCCTTGCACGATCATGGACGGGCAACACGCTGACCACGCGGTTCCCATATGTTTTCGCAGGTGCCGGCGGTTATCCACCAACCGCGACCATGGAAGATCTGTCGGATACGATCGTTATCGGAGACATCACCATCGGCGTCGTCGATCAGCCGCACGGCTCGATCACTTCGGCCGGGTTGCGTTTCGAAAGCGGTGGCAAGAGCCTGGGCTATGCGACCGATATCAAGGCGATGACGGACGATGCCGAACGTCTCTACCAGCAGCTGGATGTCTGGATCGTCGATGCGCTTCGTGAGCGGGTTCATCCATCGCATGCCGAACTTGCGACGACACTCAGTTGGATAGCGGCTCTGAAGCCTGCACGTGCGGTGCTGACGCATATGGACCAGTCGATGGACTATGCAACGCTGACGGCGCGACTGCCGAACGGGGTGGAACCGGGCTACGACGGACTGGAAATGACGCTGTGACGGGTGACGTGCTGCTTTACGTGGTGATGCTGATGTTGCCGATCGCCGCCTTGATCTCGCGGCGACTGCCGATCGGCGAGACGGTCAAGATGGCGTTGGCGTGGCTGGCGATATTTGCGCTGCTGTATCTGGTCGTAGTGGCTTGGCAGCAGGCGATGGGGGTTGGGTCTGCGGCACGTGGACTACTCGGTACATAATATCGCTGCTTAACATAATATATATTATCGAACTTACGCAGGAATGAGGTTGGCAATGGTTGAGCGTCTAGTAACCATCATGGCCCGCCTGCGCGATCCGGTTCGTGGCTGCGAATGGGACCGCGAGCAAACCTTCGCATCCATTGCCCCATACACGATCGAAGAAGCCTATGAGGTCGCGGACGCGTGCGAGCGTGGCGACATGGCGGATCTACGCGAAGAACTTGGCGATCTGCTCCTCCAGGTCGTGTTCCACAGTCGGATGGCCGAAGAAGCCGGGAATTTCGCATTTGCGGATGTCGTCACGGCGATCAGCGACAAAATGGAGCGGCGCCACCCGCATATCTTTGGTGATGCGGCCAACGGCGGGAACCATGTCTGGGAACAGATCAAGGCCGACGAACGCGCCGCCAAGGCTTCAGCCGGCGCGCTTGACGGTGTTGCGGCCGGTCTGCCGGCACTGCTCCGTGCGGAAAAGTTGCAGAAGCGCGCCGCCCGGGTTGGCTTCGACTGGCCCGATACGACCGGCCCACGTATGAAGATCGACGAGGAACTGGCCGAGGTTGCGCAGGCGACGACGCATGCCGATCGTGAGGAAGAGATCGGCGACCTGCTGTTTGCAGTCGTCAACTGGGCACGGCACCTAGGTGTCGACGCCGAAGCAGCGTTGCGTGCCGGCAACGCCAAGTTCGAACGGCGTTTTCGCGCGATGGAGGAACTCGATCCCGCAATGGCGACGCGCAATCTCGAGGCGCAGGAGGAATTGTGGCAGGAGGCAAAAGCTGCCGAAAAGCTCCCCGGAGGTTGAGCGCGTCCTGACGCCAAAACTGCTCGCCCGGTGGCTCCGCCTCAACTCCTTGTAAGAAAACGTTCGTGATCGCTCGGGGACATCCTGACATCGTACACGGCGTGTTCGCCATCTACATCCTGTCCCAGCACCTCGCCATGCGCATGCAGCCAGGCCGCGCCTGCGCCATCGGCCGCGTCAAGCGTGATCGAATAGCGGCGATGGCTCTGCGTGAGCAACGCACCAATCGTCCCGACGAGTGTATCGACCCCTTCCCCGCTCAGCGCGGAGATCGCGACCACGTCGTCGCGACGCGACGCCTCGGCGAGCATATCCTCGTGCGCCTCGCCTTCGAGCAGATCGAGCTTGTTCCAAGCTTCGATCCGCGGCGTCGTATCCGCCACGCCGAGATCGCGCAAAACACCTTCGACGTCGGCACGCTGCGCCTGCGTGTCCGGATGCGCGATATCGCGGACATGGATGAGCAGATCGGCCGAGACCACCTCCTCAAGCGTCGCCTTGAACGCGGCGACAAGCTGCGTCGGGAGTTCGGAGACGAAACCGACCGTGTCCGACAAGATCGCCTTGTCGATGCCCGGCAGCGAGATCTGTCGCAGCGTCGGGTCAAGCGTCGCGAACAGCAGATCCTCGGCCATAACGTGCGCACCAGTCAGGCGGTTGAACAACGTCGACTTGCCGGCGTTGGTGTAGCCAACCAGCGCGATGACAGGCCACGGCGCGCGCTGGCGCCGCTCGCGATGCAGGCCGCGCGTGCGGCTGACCGAGTCGAGTTCCTTGCGCAGTCGCGCCATGCGGTCGCGGATCAACCGGCGATCGGCCTCGATCTGGGTCTCGCCCGGACCGCCAAGAAAGCCGAAGCCGCCGCGTTGCCGCTCCAAATGGGTCCAGCTACGCACCAGCCGTCCGGCCTGATAATCAAGATGGGCGAGTTCGACCTGCAAGCGCCCCTCGGCGGTCGCGGCGCGTTCCCCAAAAATCTCGAGGATCAACCCGGTGCGATCGATCACCTTCGCCTCGAGCGCGGTTTCGAGATTGCGCTGCTGCACCGGCGTCAGCGCCGCGTCGAACACGACCAGTCCCGCCTCTTCCACCCGCACCGAGGCAGCGAGTTGTTCGACCTGGCCGCTACCGATCAGCGTCGCCGGCTTCGGCGCGCGTACCCGTAACGGAACCTTCTCGACCACCGTCACCCCGATCGCGGCGGCAAGCCCGGAGGTTTCCTCCAGCCTTGCCTCGGCATCGCGTGCCGAGGCGCCATGATCGGGATACACGACGATCGCGCGCGCACCGCGGGCGAATTCATCACGGTCGCGCTCGAAACCTGTCGTCAAAATCTCACTCTCATTCTTCGTCAGTATCCGCCTGTTCATCGGCGAGGTTCAAAGGATGCGCCGGCTGGATGGTGGACACCGCATGCTTGTAGACAAGCTGCGACATGCCGTCACGCTGAAGCAACATGCAGAACAGATCAAACGCGGCAATGTGTCCCTGCAACATCACGCCGTTGACGAGAAACATCGTCACGTTGTCGTTCGACTTACGCACTGCGTTCAGGAAGATCTCCTGCAACAACGGTGCCTTGCGCTGTGCTTCACCAACTGCGTTGATGATCGCGGCGATATCCACCGCGCTCGACGGCATGATCGTCGAAATGGCGTGCTTGTAGATCAGCTGCGACTGTCCGTCGCGACGCAGCAGCACGGAGAAATTGTCGAACCACGTCACGATACCTTGCAGCTTGACGCCCTTGACGAGGAACATCGTCACCGGGGTCTTGGAGCGGCGCAGCGCGTTCAGGAAGAGGTCCTGCAGAGAAGCTTGTTTGTCGGCCATCGGTCGATCCTTTGTTCTTGGCGGGTTTTTTCCCGCATCGCGCCATTTCCGGCGTCGGTTGTGCGATCATCGCGGCGCCAATCTAGGTACGAACGGCGGTTTCGTCCACTATTCGTCGCGGCCTTCCGTTATGCCGAGCAGCTTCAATTTGCGGTGAAGTGCGGAACGCTCCATGCCGATGAAGTTCGCGGTGCGCGAAATATTGCCCGAAAACCGCTTGATCTGGACGCGCAGATATTCACGCTCAAACGTCTCGCGGGCCTCGCGCAACGGTGAGCCCATGATTGCGGTCGCACCGCTGCCGAGTTCGCCGGGATCGCCCAGCACTTCGCTCGGCAGCATGTCGAGGTCGATGCGGCCAATCCGGTCCCCGGGCGCCATGATGATGACGCGCTCGACGATGTTGCGGAGCTGGCGGACGTTGCCCGGCCATTCGTAGGATTGCAGCGCGACCATCGCATCTGGCGCGATCTCCGGCGTCGGCACCCTGCGGTCGGCGGCATAATGCGCGACGAAATGCGAGATCAACGCGGGAATGTCCTCGCGGCGTTCGGCCAGCGCCGGGATCTGTACCGGCACCACGTTGAGCCGGTAGTAGAGATCCTCGCGGAACCGTCCTTCCGAAATCTCATGGGCGAGATCCCGCGCCGTCGCCGATACGACGCGAACGTCGACCTTGACGATACGTGTGCCACCGACGCGGGTGAAGCTCTGGTCGGTCAGCACGCGCAGGATGCGCGCCTGCGTGGCGATCGGCATGTCCGCGATCTCGTCGAGAAACAACGTCCCGCCATGCGCCTGTTCGAGCAGGCCGGAGCGGACGAGATCACCCCCCTCCTCCACGCCGAACAGTTCCTCATCGACCCGCTCCGGCGTCATGCGCGCGGCATTGACGATGACGAACGGCGCATCGACACGCTGGCTCCAGCCGTGGAGCAGACGCGCGGCGATCTCCTTGCCGACGCCCGCGGCACCCATCACCAGCACCCGGCTGCCGGTCGCGGCGACCCGCTTCAGCGTGGCGCGCACGGCGTTGATCGCGGCCGAATTTCCGGTGAGATCGGCGTCCCGGGCGGCAACCGCCCGGAGCGAGGCGACTTCTCGGCGCAACCGCTCGGTTTCGGTCGCGCGCGCGACCATCAGCAGCAGCCGCTCGGCCTCGAAGGGTTTCTCGATAAAATCGGCGGCCCCCCGCCGGATCGCCGCCACGGCGGTATCAAGGTTGCCATGGCCGGAGATCATCAACACCGGGATCGTGGAGTCACGCCGCTTGATCTCGTCCAGCAGGTCGAGCCCGTCGAGCCGTGAGCCGTGCAGCCACACATCGAGCAGCACGAGCGAGGGTCGCCGCATCGAGATCGCCTCCAGCGCCGCGTCGCTGTTGGCGGCGGTACGGGTGCCGTAGCCTTCGTCTTCCAGCACGCCCGCCACCAGATCGCGGATGTCATGCTCGTCGTCGACGATGAGGATATCGAGTGCCATAATCTATGTCCGGTTCTGAAAATGTTCGGGCGCGCGCAGGTCGGCTGCGGGCTCATCCCCTTGATCGAGTGCGGCGAGCGCGTTGGTGTCGAAGCGGATCGCAACGCAGGTGCCGCCACCGTCATTGTCGGTGAAGGCGATCGTGCCGAAATGCTCCTCGACAATCTTGGTGACGATGGCGAGGCCGAGACCGGTGCCGCGCGCGCGCGTGGTGACATATGGTTCGGCGATGCGGTCGCGGTTCGCGGGCAAACCGATCCCGGTGTCACGCACGATGATCGTCGCGGACGTGGCGTCGTGCGAAAGCGTCATCGAAACCGCGCTGTCGCTCGCTTCTCCTTTCGCCTCAATCGCTTCGACGGCGTTCTTGACAATGTTGGTGAGCGCTTGGCTGATCTGGCGGCGATCACATACCAGCGCCGGGCCGGGTTCGTCATACTGCAACACGAAGCGGATCTGCGGATGCGCGACTTCGTGGAGGAACAAGGTCTGCCGGGCGAGATCGAGCAGCGATTCACTCCGGAACACCGGCTTGGGCATCCGCGCGAATGAGGAAAACTCGTCGACCATACGCCTGAGGTCGCCGACCTGACGGACGATCGTATCGGTCAACCGCGCGAAGGTGCCGTCGTCGGCGGCGATCTGCTTGCCATAACGGCGCTGGAGCCGCTCTGCCGCAAGCTGGATCGGGGTCAGCGGGTTCTTGATCTCGTGCGCGATCCGCCGCGCCACGTCCGACCACGCGGCGCGCCGCTGGTCGAGCAATTGCCCGGTGATGTCATCGAACGTCAGGATCGGGCCTTCCGCAGCGCGGGTGATCTTCACCGCCAGCGTCTTGGCCTCACCGCCCGCATCGACCTCGACGATCGCCTCACGATCCTCGCTGGCGATGAGCGCACCGAGTTCGGGTGCGATCAACGACAGCTGCCGGCCGACGGGGTTACCATCGCCGGTTTTCAGCAACGTCGCGGCCGAGCGGTTGATGAGCCGGATCGTCCCGTCGCGCCCAATCGAGATGACGCCGGCGGTAACGCCGGACAGCACCGCCTCGATCAGCGCGCGGCGGCTCTCCAGCGCGCTGGTCTGCTCCTGCAAGCGGCTGGTCATCTGGTTGAATGCGTTGGAGAGCGTGCCGACTTCATCGCGTTCCTCGCGTTCGGGAACGCGCGCGGTCAGGTCGCCATCCGCAATCTGGCGGGCGGCGCCGACCAGTTCGTCGATCGGCCGCACCAGCCTGTCGGCCACCGTCAGCGCGATCCACACCGCCACGCCGACGATCAGCAAGGCGACCGCGAAGAGCGCCGCATTGAACAGGAGTTGCAGCTTGCGCGCGCGCGACTGAATGTCGCGGTAGTCCTTCAGAACATCTTCGGCAGCGACGTGCTGCCGGTTGAGGAACTCGGCGTTGGCGACCGTGCCGACGTACAGATACAGGTCGTCCGAGCCGGGCAGCGGCGTGATGACCCACACCATATCCTTGGCAAGATCGGCGTAGGCGCGGTGCTGCCGCTTTACGATTTCGAGGATTGCACGGTCGGCACGGCGACTGAGCACAGCCAGATCCGGTATCGCGACCACGGAAATCGGCTCGATCGACCCGTTCGGCAAAGCGCGAAACACCGCTGCCTGACTGAGGCTGCGGGTATAGGCCTGAGTCAACAGGAAGGTCGGAAAGCTGCGCGAATCGATCGGTATCTGCTCCGACTGGCCGGCAATGTCCGCCGCCATCGCGCGACCTTCATCCGACCAGCGCGTGATGATCTGCCGTTGCGAATCGCGAACCATGTTCATCGACGCTTCGAACGAACTGCGTGCGCGGTCAGATACCCAGAATTCGATACCCGACTGGAACATGAAAGACGCCGCGATCACGGTCAGAACGATCGGAATGCTGGCGAGCAGCGAGAAGATCGCGACAAGCCTGACGTGAAGCTGCCCTCCGCCCGCTACGGCGGACCGTTGCGCACGGTGGCGCGCTATTCGCCGTCCCAACAGGATGATGACCGCAACTAGCGGCAGCAGGTTCGCGAGCAGCAGGAATGCGCTGAGCACCGGCGGGACCATGTTCTCGGCAACCGCGTGCGAGCGAACAACCGAGTATGTAGCCAGCGCGATAGCGACCGTCGTTCCGAGCGCGGCGAACTCGACCGCTGCGGTCGGCCCCGGTACGCGGAGCCTGTGTTGACCTGAACTCGGTTCGACGCGCGCTACCATCGTGTCGTCGATACAACGTAACCGTTGCAAAGAAAACACACCAATCGTTCATGTCAGCCGGTCGCCGGCTCGGTTTGCCGCCGCCGCTCTAACCAATACCCAAAGTGTCGAGCCGTTTGCGCAGCGTGTTTCGATTGATGCCCAAAGCACGCGCCGCGCGCAGCTGGTTGTTGCCATGCCGTTCCAGCAGCGCCTCGATCAATGGCCGTTCCACCTCACCGATGATGCGATCGTACAGCGAGCCGTCATCGAGCGCGGCGGGCTCCTCCACGGAGAGACGTTCGAGCCGCGCGCGGATTGCCGCGGCGATGCCGGGATCGACCTCATCCGGCGCATGCGCCGAGTACGCGCCGCCGAGCAGCACGCGCACCTCGCCCGCGCCGATCATGTCATCGCGGCTCAGCACCGCCATGCGGCGCATCATGTTTTCCAATTCGCGCACGTTGCCGGGCCAGTCGTGGCTCTCCAGCACCGCAATCGCCTGCGGGTCGAGCTGCTTGCGTGGCAAACCGCTCTCGGCGGCGCGATCGAGGAAGTGGCGGGCGAGCAGCGCTATGTCTTGCCGGCGGGCGCGCAAGGCAGGCAATGTCACCGGTACGACATTCAGGCGGTAGAACAGATCCTCGCGGAACTGGCCGGTCGCCACCAGTTGCGACAGGTCGCGGTTAGTCGCCGCCACGATGCGCACATCGGCGCGGATCGTGCGCGCGCCGCCGACGGTGGTGAACTCGCCCGATTGCAGCACGCGCAGCAGGCGGGTTTGCGCTTCGATCGGCATGTCGCCGATCTCGTCGAGGAACAACGTCCCGCCTGCCGCCTGCTCGAACCGTCCGGCCGATCTCGCCTGTGCACCGGTGAAGGCACCGCGTTCGTGGCCGAACAACTCCGCCTCGATCAGTTCACGCGGGATCGCGGCCATGTTGATCGCGATGAACGGCGATCGACGGCGTGGGCCGAGGTCGTGAATTGCACGGGCAACCAGTTCCTTGCCGGTACCGGATTCGCCCGACACCAGCACGGTCAGATCGTTCGAAACCACACGCGCGATGACGCGGTATACGTCCTGCATCGCCGGCGAGCGGCCGATCAACGGCAGCGCCCGGTCTTCCTCGCCAATCGGCTCGATCGCGCCGCCCGAGCCACGGGCGAGCGCGCTCTGCACGGCGGCGGCCAGCGTATCGATATCAAAGGGTTTCGGCAGGTAATCGAACGCGCCGACTTCGGTGGAGCGCACGGCCGTCGTCAACGTGTTCTGCGCGGACAACACGATCACGGGCAGGCCAGGATGTTCGGCTAGCACCCGCTCGACCATGTCGAGGCCGTTGCCGTCCGGCAGTACCACATCGGTGATGAGCACGTCCGGCATCCCCGCCGCCATCCGCATCTCCATCTCGGCCAGCGTCGCGGCAGTGGTGAGGCGGTGGCCATCGCGTTGCAGCGCGTGAACGACAACGGTGCGGATCGCATTGTCGTCGTCCACGACGAGGATGTTGCCGGCTCTGGTCACGTGGACCCCCTGGGAAGCAAGATGCGGAAGACGGTGGAGAGCGGCGACCCCTCGCGCGCATATTGGACGATTCCGCCCATATCGCGCACCAGCTTGTCCACCAGCGAGAGGCCGAGCCCCTGCCCCTCCGGCTTACCCGAGATGAACGGATCGAACAGATGATCGGCGATCTCTTCGGGTGCGCCCGGGCCATTGTCGATCACGCACACCTCGATCGGCAGCGGCCGGCGCGGGCGGCCCGGTGACGGGCTGACCGCCATGCCGTGCCGATAGGCGGTGGAGAGCAGGATGCGCGGACTGGCGACGGAGGTCAGCGCCTCGCACCCGTTCTTGAGCAGGTTCAGCACCACTTGCAGCAGCGCGTCGGGATCGACCAGCACCGGCGGCAGCGACGGATCGAAGCGTTCCTCGATGATGACGTTGCGGCCGAACCCGGCGAGCGCCACGCGTCGGGCATGGTCGAGCAGCGGATAAATGTTCGATGGCTGGATGTTGAGCGGCCTGGTATCGGTGAAATCCTGCATCCGGTCGATTAGCGCGGCGATCCGATCTACCTCGGTGGTGATGAGCGTCGTCAGTTGATTGTCGGTCTTCGGTCCGGCGAGCAACTGCGCGGCCCCCCGGATGCCCGACAGCGGATTCTTGATTTCGTGCGCCAGCATCGCCGCCGCGCCGATCGCCGCGCGCGCGGCGGAGGCGCGATCGGCCGAATGCCCCAACCGCCGCGAGCCGGCGACATGATGCAGCGTGATCGTCCTCCAGCCCGGCCGATCAGTCACCGCAGCTTCGATATAGTCGAGGCGAACCCGTCCACCGCGCCGCAACTCGATCTCTGTATCGAACGCGGCGAACAATCGTCCGTCGCGGTTATCGGGCGCACGCGGCGCATCCAGCACGCTGTCGAGCGCCTGCCCGCGCATCAGACGTTCGGACACGTTGAGCAACGTCTCGCACTCAGCGTTCGCGTAGGTGATCCGCGAGTCGGGATCGACGACGATCACCGCCACCGGCAACGTCGCGAACAGCTCGGCGAAGCTCGGCCCCGCCTCGACGATCATGACGTCATGCCGCCGCACGGCTCCGGTACGGCGCGTAGAACTCCGCCAGCATCGCCTTCACCTGGTTGGGATCGGCGATCTGGTTGGCTCGGTTACGGAATTCGGCCGATCCGTGGAGGCCCCGCGTGTACCAGCCAACATGCTTGCGCATCATATTGACGCCGGTCTCGTTGCCGTAATGCTCCAGCATCGCCTCGTAATGCGCTGCGATCAGGGTGTACTGTTCGTCGAGCGTGGGATCGGGCACGCGCCGGCCGGAGCGGAACCACTCCATCACCTGTCCGAGCAGCCACGGTCGTCCGTACGAACCGCGTCCGATCATGATGCCATCCGCGCCCGATTGCTCCAGCGCCGCCTCCGCATCTTCGATCGAACAGATGTCGCCATTGGCGATTACCGGCACCGACACCGCATCCTTCACGCGGCGGATGAAGCCCCAATCGGCACTGCCCTTGTACATCTGGTTACGCGTGCGACCGTGAACGGTGATCATCTTCACGCCCAGATCCTCGGCGATGCGGGCCAGTTCCGGCGCGTTGAGGCTGGAATGATCCCAGCCCATCCGCATCTTCAGCGTGACCGGAACGCGCACCGCGTCCGCCACGCCCTTGATGATCGCGGACGCCAGCGTGAGATCGCGCATCAGCGCCGAACCTGCGTCGCCGTTGGTGACCTTGCGCACCGGGCAGCCCATGTTGATGTCGATGATCGCCGCGCCGCGATCCTCGGACAGCTTCGCTGCCTCGCCCATCTCGTAAGGCGTACAGCCGACCAGCTGCATCGACACCGGATCTTCAATCGGATGCCGCGCCGCCTTCTGCAACGACTGTCGTGTCTCGCGGATCGCCGCCTGGCTCGCCACCATCTCGGTGACGTTGAGGCCGGAGCCGTAGCGGCGCACGATCGTGCGGAACGGCATGTCGGACACGCCGGTCATTGGCGCCAGGATCACCGGCTGGTCGATCGACACCGGGCCGATCTGGATGGGAGCGAGGGAACGCGGGGTCACGATGGGTCTGCCTGAAAAACAGGCAGCCTATAGGCCAGCGCCGCACGCGCGGCAAGGTTGGCAGTGGGCGCGGTCTGGGCTAGGCGCTGCGGCCATGTCACCTCCGAAAACCGTCGCCATTATCGTCGCAGCTGGACAGGGCCTGCGCAGCGGCAGCGCTCTGCCAAAGCAGTTCGCGTCGTTAACCGGCAGGCCGATGCTTGCGTACAGCCATGCGGCTTTCTCCTCACATCCCGGCGTGGATAGCGCGCTGGTAGTGATCGCGGCTGGTCAGGAGACTTTGCTCAGCGAGGCGCTGGGCGACGTACCTTTCGTCATCGGCGGCGAAACCCGGCGCGATTCGGTGCGCAACGGACTGGAGGCATTCGCGGCCGAAGCGCCCGATCGCGTGTTGATCCACGATGCGGCGCGGCCGTTCCTGTCGGCGGCGGTGATCGACCGGTTGCTTGCCGCGCTCGACTCCGATGCGGGCGCGATCCCCGCCCTGCCAGTCGCCGACACGCTCGTTCGCCACGACGGCTCCCTGGGGGAGACGGTATCGCGCGATCACCTGTACCGCGTGCAGACCCCGCAGGCGTTCCGCTTTGCCGAAGTGGTAGCGGCGCATCGCAACTGGCCAGCCCACAAAGACGCGACCGACGACGCGCAAATGGTTGCGCGGTCCGGCTATAATGTCTCCATCGTTGAAGGCGACCCGATGCTCGAGAAGATCACCCACCCGTCCGATTTCGCTGTTGCCGAGGCACGCCACGCCGCGACGCTGCGCGTGCGCACGGCGACAGGCTACGACGTACATCGTCTCGTCGAGAGCGAGGAACTGTGGCTCGGCGGCTTGCTGATCCCGCACGACAAGGGGCTGTCGGGGCACAGCGACGCCGACGTCGCGCTCCACGCCATCACCGATGCGTTGCTCGGCACGATCGCGGACGGCGACATCGGCATGCACTTCCCACCCAGCGATCCGCAGTGGCGCGGCGCCAACTCTGCGCAGTTCCTCCAGCATGCGGCGTCGCTGATCGCAGCGCAGGGCGGTATCATCGACTTCATCGACCTGACCATTATCTGCGAGGCGCCCAAGATCGGCCCGCACCGGGAGGGGATGCGCTCGCGCATCGCCGAGCTGCTGCAACTCGATCCAGGCCAGATCAGCGTCAAGGCGACCACCACCGAGCGGCTCGGCTTCACCGGACGCGGCGAAGGCATTGCCGCACAAGCCGTCGCGACGATCCGGATCGCAGCGCGATGAAAGCGGCACGTTCGCTGGCCTTCGCCGCCGCTATCTGCGCGATCGCCTCGCAAGCCGCCGCGCAGCCGCTCCGTGCGCGCGCCTGCTTGACCGCGCCCGAGGCCGAGTCGCTGCTCATCACCGTGATCCCCGACGCGCTCGAGGAGGTTGGCCGTACTTGCGCCGCGCAGCTTCCCGCCAACGCGTTGCTGCGCTCCCCGGGTCGCGCGTTCGGCGACAACTATCGCACGCTCGCCGATGCCAACTGGCCCAACACGCGTCGCGCTCTTGCCAAGATCCTGCCGCCCGAAGCGACGCCGATGCTCGACAACGATCTCGCGCGACTGATGGTGATCTCGCTCGCCGGACCGATCGTGGCGCAGCAGGTAACGCCGGCCGACTGCGGCCCGGCCAACCGCTTCCTCACCATGATCGCGCCGCTTCCGCCAAAGAATGCGGTCGCGGCGATCGTGGCGGCGATGCAGATCGCCACCACCGATCGCAAGAACGGCATCAAGTCCGCCGCCATCCCCATCTGTCCGTTCGGAGCCCAGTGAAGATGCTGACCATCCTGCCAGCCGAACTCGTCGCCGCCGCACAACAGGTGGTGGACGCCAATCTCGCCGCCGGGCGCACGATCTGCGTCGCGGAGAGCTGCACCGGGGGCCTCGTCGCCGCTGCAATCACCGAGATCCCCGGCTCCTCGGCGATGTTCGAACGCGGCTATATCACCTATTCCAACGACGCCAAGGTCGACACGCTGAAGGTTAGCCCGGACGTGCTCGATACGTTCGGCGCGGTTTCGATCGCGACCGCGTGGAGCATGGCACAGGGCGCGCTGGAGGCGAGCGGCGCCGATATCGCTGTCGCCATCACCGGCGTGGCCGGCCCCGAAGGCGGGACCGAGAAGAAACCGGTCGGCACGGTCGTCTTCGCCCGCGCGGAGCGCGGCGCCGATCCGCAGCACGTCGTTGCCGACCGTAAGCAGTTCGGCGATATCGGTCGCGGCGGCATCCGCCTTCAGGCGGCGTTGTGCGCGCTCGAACTGTTGCTGCCCTCTGCCGGAGAGCCGGACGAAGCCCCGTAAAGCACGGCGGCGCGTTCCTCGAACGCGCCGATCATCTTGCGGAGCGCAACACCGAACACCTGCCCGGCCAGCATCTCGAACACGCGGTTCTTGAAGGCGAAATCGACCGTGAAGTCGACGGCGCAGCCGGTACCGTCGGGACGGAACAGCCAGTCGTTGCGCAGGTATTTCAATGGCCCATCGACGTAATCGACATGCACCCGGCTGGGCCGTTCCTTGTCGATCTTCGACGTGAACGTCTCGCGCAGACCCTTGAAGCCGACGATCATGTCGGCAACCATCTGCGTGTCGCTATTCGACCGCACCCGCATCGCGGAGACCCACGGCAGGAACTCCGGGTAGCGCGCGACGTCGGCGACGAGGTCGAACATCTGCTCCGGCGTATACGGCAGGCGGCGGGTTTCGTGATGCTTAGGCACAGCGCGTTACCCCGGCCATCACACCCGCACCATCGCCAGCTTCGCCTCCCGCGCGGCACGTAGGCGGGCGAAATCGTCGCCGGCATGGTAGCTTGACCGGGTGAGCGGCGACGACGCCACCAGCAAGAACCCCTTCGCGCGCGCGATCTGAGCGTAGGCGTCGAACGCCTTGGGGGTAACAAAGTCGATCACCTTGGCGTGGCGCGGCGTCGGCTGAAGGTATTGCCCCATCGTCAGGAAATCGATGTCGGCGGAGCGCATGTCGTCCATTACCTGATGCACCTCCAGCCGCTCCTCGCCCAGCCCCAGCATCACGCCGGACTTGGTAAAGATCGACGGGTCATGCCGCTTCACGCTCTCCAGCAACCGCAGCGACGCGTAGTAGCGTGCGCCGGGGCGGATCGTCGGGTAGAGGCGCGGCACCGTTTCGAGGTTGTGGTTGTACACGTCCGGTCGCGCGGTCACGATCGACTCGACCGCAGCCTGCGTCTTGTTGCGGAAATCCGGCGTCAAAATCTCGATCGTCGTCTTCGGCGTGGTGCGGCGCAGCGCCTCGATCACCTTGACGAACTGCGACGCGCCGCCATCCGGCAGATCGTCACGATCGACCGAGGTGATGACGATATGCTCAAGCCCCAGCTCGGCGGCGGCATCGGCGGTGTGCTGCGGCTCCAGCTTGTCGACCGCGCGCGGCATGCCGGTCTTCACGTTACAGAACGCGCAGGCGCGCGTGCAGGTATCGCCGAGGATCATCACGGTCGCGTGCTTCTTGGTCCAGCACTCGCCGATGTTCGGGCAGGCCGCTTCCTCGCACACGGTGTTCAGGCCGAGCCGGCGCATCAGCCCCTTGGTCTCGTTGTACACCGCGCCCATCGGTGCCTTCACGCGGATCCAGTCCGGTTTGCGCTGACGCGGCTCGGCAGGCGTGACGGCGGGGTGGGCGATCGGCGTGATGTCGTTCATGACGTGCAAATAGCCATCCGGACGGCTCCCGACAACTGCCGCGCGAACCATCACGCTTGCGCTTGTCGAACGCGGCACTTTGCCCTTAGGAACGCCGCACCTTATCAGCGGAGAGCAGGCATGAGCGGTTTCGACGATCTGATCGACGGCTATCAGCGGTTCCGCGTGGTGGACTGGACGCGACAGCGCGCACGCTGGGCGGAATTGCGTGAGGGCCAGTCGCCGCGCGTGCTGGTGATCGCCTGTTCGGACAGCCGGGTCGATCCTTCGCAGATCTTCGACACGTCGCCGGGTGAGATCTTTGTCGTGCGCAACGTGGCCAATCTTGTGCCGCCGTTCGAGCATGACGGTTCGCGCCACGGTGTGTCGGCGGCGCTGGAATTCGCGGTGACGCAGTTGAACGTTACGGACGTCGTGGTGATGGGCCACGGCTCATGCGGTGGCGTCAAGGCGTCGCTCACGCACGCGTTCGACGGCAAGGCACCCGGTGAAGGCGGCTTTATCGCGCACTGGGTGGATATGCTTGATGAAGCACGTGACAGAGTGATCGCCGAACACGGCACCGGCCCCGAGGCGGTCCGCGCACTCGAACTGGAAACGGTCCGCGTGAGCCTCGCCAATCTGCGCACGTTCCCCTTCATTCCGGAGCGGGAGGCGGCGGGTACGCTGAAGCTGCGCGGCGCGTATTTCGCGATCGCCGACGGAGTGTTGCACGTCATGGACGAAGAAGGCGCGTTCGCCCCGGCCTGATCGGTCGCCGGAAATGTCGTTCGGACTGTTCGTCTTGCCCGATGTCGCGCGCGGCCGCGCAGTTCAGGATTGTGTTACGCGGGGTCGACCTGCCGCGAAACAGCCTGTGAAATGGTGATGTGGCGCGGCTTGCCCTCTCCGCCCGTGATGGCGAGAACGGATGCTGGGGCATTTTCCACCGCACCGCGGTGCACACGCACGCCGGCAATGCCAGTGTCGGCGGCTGCCTCGGTCGCCGCCGCGGCCAGCGCGGGCAAGTCGTCGCCCATGCTGCGGTGGATCGTGACCGAACCGACGACCTGAACGCCGCCGTTAACAGCGCTCGACGGTGCGAATCCGCTGCTATCGTCGGTTGCCGCAATCAGCGGGCTTGCGCGCACCGGCAAGCTCTCGCTGCCGGAATACGTCTGGCGGAAGGCCAGCGCATTCTCCATCGCGCCGCGCCAGCGATAGAAGATGTGCGCGCCGATCGCGGCGACCTGCTTCATGCTCCCCGCCCACCAAGGTGACACGTAGTTGGCGTGGTAGAACGTCGCGGAGCCGACCGGCGCATAGACCAGTCCCGCCAGCGCGCCGGTGGCGACCGCGCGCGCGCGTGCCCAGGCGCGTGGCTCGATCGGGTGGTTCAGCGATCCGTCGCAGGTGAAACTGAACTGGCAACCGGTGGCGCGGTTCGAACCCTGATAGACCACCCCGCAGATGCTGCGCGGGAAAGCACGATCCCGCACGCGGTTGAGCACGACCTGTGCGACCGCGCGCTGTCCCTCGTCGCTTTCCGAGCGCGCCTCGTAATAGACCGCCGTCGTCAGACAGTCGGCGGCGCGCGCCGCATCATCGGCAGTCTGCGTCTGCGCCAGAAAGGCGGGTGCGGCCTGATCCTCCAGCGACCCGGTATCGTCCTGCAACGAGGCGTGCACCACGTCCTTCGGCACATTGAGCGCAAGCCGCTTGAGCAGATCGGGCGCGCGAACGATCGGCGGGATGTCCATCACCACCTGCATGCGCGGCGCACGCGTGCAGGATGGCGCGAGCAGGATCGCCGGCAGGATCAACAGCAAGCAGGATAGCAGGGAAAAGCGGCGCCAGTTCATCCGGCGCAGTGTTACCCGACAAGGCTTAGGCTTCGGTTAAGGACGCTCTCCGTGCAATGCCGCACGCGCCACCTTCTCCACCTCCGGGTCGAGCGGCGGTGGCGTCATGTCGACGGCTGCCTCCAGAGCATCGGCGATCAGCGTCAGCGCGGCGATCCGCGCCGGCTTCTTGCTGTTGCCGTCGATGACATGCCACGGCGCCCAGCGCGTATCGGTGCGGTGGAACATGTCGTGCATCGCGTCGAGATAGTCGTTCCGTTTTGCCCGGTTGCGATAATCGTCGAGCCCGGTCTTCCACCGTTTCCACGGATGATCGAGCCGCGCCTCCAGCCGCTTGTCCTGCGTCTTCTGGCTGACATGGACGAACAGCTTGACGATCGTCGTGCCCGAGTCGACCTGCTGCGCCTCGAACTCGTTGATCTCGTCGTAGCCGCGCTTCCAGTCCTTCTCGGAGGCGAAACCCTCGACACGTTCGACCAGCACGCGGCCATACCAGCTGCGATCGAAGACGGCGATGTCGCCCTTGGCGGGCAGCCGCTGCCAGAACCGCCAGAGGAAATGACGGTCGCGCTCGGCTTCAGTCGGAGCCTTGATCGGCCAGACTTCAAAATTGCGCGGGTCCCACTCACCGGTCAGGCGCTGGATGATGCCGCCCTTCCCCGCCGCGTCCCAGCCTTCGAACAGCACGATCGCGCGCTTGCCGTGGACGATGTGCGCGATCTGAATATGCGCGAGCCGCTTTTGCAGCTTGGTGATGGCGTGTTCGTAATCGCCGTCGAAATCGGCGCCGGATTCGTAATCGCTGAGGTCGATGGTCATGACCGCTCAATCCCGCCGCGCCGGAACGGTTCCGACGCGGCGGCGGGAAGCGTTACTTCGTACCCGGACCGTCCAGCTTGATGTGCAGTTCCTTCAACTGCTTCGGGGTGGCGAAGTTTGGCGCACCCATCATCAGATCCTCGGCCTTCTGCGTCATCGGGAAGGTGATGACCTCGCGGATGTTCGGCTCGTCCGCCAGCAGCATGACGATGCGGTCGACACCCGGCGCGGAGCCACCGTGCGGCGGGGCGCCGCACTTGAAGGCGTTGATCATGCCAGCGAAGTTCGTATCGACCTCGGCCTGCGTATAGCCGGCGATCTCGAACGCCTTGTACATGATCTCCGGCTTGTGGTTCCGGATCGCGCCGGAGGACAGCTCCACCCCGTTGCAAACGATATCGTACTGATAGGCGAGGATATCGAGCGGGTTCATCGTTTCCAGCGCGTCCATCTCGCCCTGCGGCATCGAGAACGGGTTGTGGCTGAAATCGACCTTCTTGAGGTCCTCGTCATATTCGAACATCGGGAAATCGACGATCCAGCAGAACTCGAAGCGCTTGTCGTCGATCAACCCCAGCGTCTCGGCGACACGGGTGCGCGCGAGCCCGGCGAGCTTGGCGGCCTGCGCCTCCTTTCCGGCGGCAAAGAACATGCCGTCATCCGGGCCGAGGCCCAGCGCATCGGCCATCTCGGTCATCTTGGCCTCGCCGTGGTTCTTGGCGATCGGGCCACCCCATTCGCCGGCCTTGCGCGTCGCGTAGCCGAGGCCAGCAAAGCCTTCGCCCTGTGCCCAGCTGTTCATGTCGTCGAAGAACTTGCGGCTCTTGTCAGCCGTCCCCGGTGCCGGGATCGCGCGCACTACATCGCCCGCTTCCACGATCGAGGCGAACCGCCCGAAGCCCGAGCCGACGAACTGCGCCGACACGTCCGAGATCAGGATCGGGTTGCGCAGGTCGGGCTTGTCGTTGCCGTATTTCAGCATCGATTCGCGGTACGGAATACGCTTGAACGGCAGCGGCGAGACCGTGCGCCCCTTGCCCTGCCAGTCCGCGAACTGCTCGAACACGCCGTGCAGCACCGGCTCGATCGCGGCGAACACGTCCTCCTGCGTGACGAAGCTCATTTCGAAATCGAGCTGGTAGAACTCGCCCGGGCTACGATCGGCGCGGGCATCCTCGTCGCGGAAGCACGGCGCGATCTGGAAATAGCGGTCGAACCCGGCCACCATCAGCAGCTGCTTGAACATCTGCGGCGCCTGCGGCAGCGCGTAGAACTTGCCCGGATGCACCCGACTCGGCACCAGATAATCGCGCGCGCCTTCGGGGCTGCTCGCGGTCAGGATCGGCGTCTGGAATTCGGTGAAGCCCTGTCCGATCATCCGCTGGCGCAACGACGAGATCACCTGCGAGCGCAACAGGATGTTGGCATGCAGCCGTTCGCGCCGCAGATCGAGGAAGCGATAGCGCAAGCGGATATCCTCGGGATATTCATTCTCGCTCGCCACCGGCATCGGCAGTTCATGCGCGACCGACTGCACCACGGCGGAGGTCGCGCGCACTTCGATCGCGCCGGTCGGCAGGTTGGGGTTCACCGCCTCGCCCGCACGCGCCACCACTGTGCCGGTGATCGTCACCACGCTTTCGCTACGCAGGCTCTCGATCACGTCGAACACCGCGCCGCTCACGTCGGTGACGATCTGGGTGATGCCGTAATGGTCGCGCAGATCGACGAAGACTAGATCGCCGTGGTCGCGCTTCTTGTGGACCCAACCCGACAGGCGGACTTCCTGGCCGACCTGTTCGGCGCGAAGTTCGGCGCAATTGTGCGTGCGGTAGGCGTGCATGGCTGATCTCTACGGTCTGCGCCCCGGCAAAGAGGCGTGGGAAATATGGTCGCGCACCTCCCTTTACGACACGCCTTTGTCAAGGCGCGCATCCCTCGCTAAGGGGTGAAGATGCATATCCATCCGCTCATTACCGACAGCGCCACGCTCGCCAATCTCTGCACCCGCCTCGCCGAAGCCGATTTCGTCTGCGTCGATACCGAGTTCATGCGCGAGAACACGTTCTGGCCGGAACTCTGCCTGATCCAGATCGCCGACGAGAACGAGGCCGCGGCGATCGACCCGATGGCGCCCGGCCTCGACATGACGCCGCTGCTCGACCTGATGGTCAACAACGAGGACGTGCTGAAGGTCTTCCACGCCGGCGGGCAGGATCTCGAGATCGTCTACAACCTCACCGGCAAGACCCCCTACCCGCTGTTCGACACGCAGGTCGCTGCAATGGCGCTCGGGCAAGGCGAGCAGATCGGCTATTCCAATCTCGTCGATGCATACCTCGGTATCAGCGTCGACAAGGGCGCGCGGTTCACCGACTGGAGCCGTCGTCCGCTCGATGCGCGGCAGATCGAATATGCGATCGGCGACGTGACGCATCTCGCCGCGATCTTCCCCAAGATGCTCCAGCGCCTGCGCAAGACCGGACGCGGCGCGTGGCTCGATATCGAGATGGAGCGAATCGGCGATCCCGCCAATTATGCGAACGATCCCGACACGGCATGGCGGCGCATTCGCGTGCCGAGTCGCAAGGCCGATATCCTCGGCCGCCTGAAGGCGCTCGCCCGCTGGCGCGAGCTTGAGGCGCAGGGCAAGAACCTGCCGCGCGGCCGCATCGTCAAGGACGAGACGATCGCCGACATCGCCGGCCACCCGCCGCGCAAACAG
>Ga0265798_10002858_pt1 | contig 25078 bp, 27 predicted proteins | sample P3T30metagenome_FD_192430 | JGI IMG/M metagenome (GOLD analysis project Ga0265798, IMG submission 192430) | Plant litter microbial communities from East Loma Ridge, Irvine, California - P3 T30 | ecosystem: Environmental > Terrestrial > Plant litter > Unclassified | place: USA: California...
TTAACAGGGTCCTCCACACCCATCAAGCATTCTGCAATCTTCGGTCCGGTGAGAGCCATGAGTTCAGCCTCACAACGATAATTTGGGTGGTCGGTGATGAGGTGGCGTAGAAGCTGGGACGAGCTGGGAGGAAGGGTGGGTGAACAAAATGACCGGATATATCCGGAGTCTTTCTTTTCGATAACACAATGCCTCTGAAGAATCTCGTAGTATCTGTGCACTACCTTACTGTGCTTAGACTGATATCCGAAATCGGGAATCTTCTGGCCCGGCGCAATGGTCTTGAAATCAATACCTAGCTTCTGGAAAGCTTCAATCAGGTAAGCAAGAAGAAGCTCGTCCTGACGAGCAGAGACCTTTGCTAGATACTCTGTAAACTGGCAAGACCGGGCATAATCTTCAAAGGAAGACTCTGCCTCCAAGAGAGATTGAAACGGATCCGTAATCTCGGCAGTTCTGATAGAATGGTGTATGGTTGGATCAAGCACAGGTGAGTTTGACGGCTTCGAAAGTGGGGTGATACTTGACTTCATTGGAGAAAGTCCAGCCAAGTGCATCAGATCCTTGACAGAAACGTCAAGGAGGCTATCAATACCATTGATATCGACGTTGAACTCTTCAGATAGGCAGGAAACGAGTTCTGTCGTGGATAGAGAGTCGAAGCCGAGGTCCTGAAGAAGTTGGTGATCTTCGATATGGCTGACAGCAACGCCACAAAGATCTGAAATAAGCTCGAACAGTTTCGCGCGTCGAGTCCTACCAATAGAGTCCTTGGCACCTTCCTCCGGGCTTGAATGAGGCATTAATCCGGTTTTGGATGTCTTAGAGACCGGGGAGGGAGATCTAGCCGTCGGCGTGATTACTGGTGAGACTTGCTTTCGGTCGGCTTTGGTGACGCCAGAAAATATGGTTTGGCTCAATGCACCAAAGCTCACCGTTAGAAGCTCGCCAGGCGACACAATCTTCCCGAAACGGTCGTTAATCTCGTCCGAGAGTTCGACCGACGCCAGTGAATCGATACCAAGATCACCGATACAAGTGTTTGAGGCAATGAAATCTGCTGGTGCGCCAGTATATGCGGAGATCATCGCCCTCAACGGATCATCTGTTTCTTTGGCTTCGTCGCCAGCCACCGAGGAAGCACTTGATGAGTTGGAAGCGCCATCGGGCGTCAATGGCGGAGGGCTCTCGAGCATAGCGGGCCTAGAGTTCTCGCGAAGAGAGAGAGATGAACACGATTTCGAGGTTAATCTTGATCCATTGGCTGCGTCAAGCGTTCGCTCAAGCTTGGAGATTTCGAGACGATGGAATTTGGCACCGATAGCTGTCATGGCTACCTCGCCGTCTTTGGTCAAAACGAAGACGTCGCCGGTCGCATGCACATCATCGATGAGAGTGAAAATGGCATAGACGTCCCATTCCTTGTGAGTGTCGAAGTCGCAATGTTTGGACGTCGTGACACTTTCGAGGCCGGAAGCTACGAAAACCTGACCCTGTGGGCATACTTTGCTGCTGTTGATGAGAAGGCCGGAGACTTGAATGAACGCGTCAATGGACACAGTGTCGCAATACTTCGTTACTGCGCTTTCATTGCCTCCAAGATGACTGTCTGGCATACGGATGTCGGCTAGTGCCTCGTTGTTGTCAATGACGATACTTTGAATCCCGTGGAAGAAGTCGGCGTAGTCCACAACCTTTGAGAACAGCTTATAGGCTCGTCCGCCGTTGAGTTTCTCCGAGCTCGGACTCGATCGAATTGAGTCAAGGCGGTCAGCTATGAGCCGCTTGTATGTAGAAAATCGAGGATTCTCTACTAGAGCCATCCGACCCCTGCCATGAACAGTTGAGCGGTGGGAACTGGTTGCTTGCCCGGAAGAGCTCGAAAGAACAAACTTCCATCCGTTTTTGTCAATATTTTCGAGAGTCAGATTGACGTTGCGATCCAGGTCGACGCCTAGCGGTGATTCGAATGATAGGTCCTCAAATGCTAGCGATTTAGATCCGAGGTCTGCACCCAGAATCTGAGCTGACATAGCCGCACACTCCATGTACATGGAAGCGGGACAAAGCGGCCGACCACGGACTGCATGGCCACTGATGACCTCACGAAAGCGGCTGGCCGAATTATTGACAACAAACTTGTTCGCACTGCTAGTAGACTCAGCATGATGCAGCAAGCGAACAGGGATCGGAACAGAAGCGGTCTCGAGCTTTTGCGAGCCAAGACTTTCGTAACTCCGCTGAAGCTCAGTAGCTCTATCAACATTCTCGAGCCAAGCTTTGGTTCTCTGAAATTGATAGGGGGGTAGCCATGCTGGTTCTAAACCAGCTTCGGAAGGAGACAGGAAAGCCCATGGGGTGATATCGATTCCTTCCTTCCAGAGGTGGATGATACTTTGAGAGAGAACGTTGCTAGGTTGACTAACATCAGCCGTCTTGATGTTGAGAAATGAATGAATCTCCGGTTCAGCTGTCGCACGCTTAATCATGGGGATAATGGATGAATCGAATCCTGCTTCAAGCCAGATGCAGCCTCCCAGGCGCTCTTCTATCCGCTGAATGGCGTCGATGAAGTAGACCGGTTGGCGAAGATGTGATGCAACATGCTCAGCATTGATCAATGAAGTGTGCACCTTTGTGCATGGCTCGATGGGAATAGAAGCTTCTCTGAAGTCCAATGATTTCAAAAACTCCATGAAGTCGTTCTGAAGTGGCTCCGTGAAGACGGAATGGAAGCCATGAGTTACATCGACTCTCCGACTGCTGACACCCTTGAACGAGGGGTCAGTAACCAGCAGTCTTTCCGCATTGGTCACCGCAATCTTGGTACCAACTACGACGTGGCTGTTAGTGGCATTGAAGCAAGCAATCTCTAGGGATTCACCACCGATTGCATCAATGACACGTTCGACAACAGAGTACGGCGCAAATATTGCTAGCATAGTACCTCTCTCTGGTCCCCATTTAGTCACCATGAGCTGGGCTCGGGTAGTAACAAGTTTGAGGGCCTCTTCAAGAGAGAGCACACCCGATACGGCCATTGCTGTCAACTCTCCGAAGCTGTGTCCAATGACGCAAGCGGGCTGCACGCCAGCATCGATCCAACACCTAGCGCTAGCATATTGGACCGCCATGGTACCTGTCTGCAACAGAACTGGATCGGTAATGACGGTGGTCTGGAAGATAGCCGGGATGATCGATGGAGTTCCAAGCGCGACGAGGATTCGATCGCACTCTTGGAGGTAGTAGCGTAGCCTGGGATTTGACTCGTAAACCGCTTTCGATAGACCAACATTCTGCTTGCTTTGGCCGGAGAATGCAAGCACGATACGCTTCGAAGGTTGGGGTATGCTGCATGACGAGATGTCCGTGGAGAGTTCGGTGCGCAAGCCGGCAATGTCGCAAGCTGTTGTCATCCAGGCCACCGAATGGCGCTTTCGCCGCTCCGATAGGGTGTAAGCAAGGCTCGAGAGGCTCAGATCTCCTTGGCTGATGTACGATTTAAGGACAGCTGCGTAAGCCTTCAGACTCTCAACTGTGTGGGCTGAGAGTATGATTGGATAGTGGGTACCCGCAGGCAGCTGAGTCGGTCTATTCAGATAGGTTAGGCTTAGCTTTCTAGGAGCGAGATTCACACTTACGCTTTGCTAGAGCTCCTCCGAGGCCCTTCGCAGACAACAAGCGATGCGTTACTTCCAGCCGCGCCGTAGTTGTTCACCCACGCAGCTCTGAAGGGTACTTCCCATGGTTCCAGGCTCTTTGCGATGACAATCTTGTCCGGGGCCAATGAGGGAATCTTGGGGTTCAAAGATTTGAACAATGCGTGGGGCGGGATTGCTTTCTTCCATAACATAGCGATGACTTTGAGCAGTCCAGCGACCCCAGCCGCCGACTCTGCGTGGCCAGTATTGGCTTTGATAGAACCAAGATAGAGTTTGGTTGGACGATCTGATCCACCAAACACGTCTCTGATGCTGCTCACCTCAAGAGGATCGCCTGCTTGTGTGCCGGTCCCGTGGGCTTCAACGTAGGACACATGGTTTGGACTCATTCCAGCACGTTCGAGAATCGACTGGTATAGCTCAACCTGTGCCGAGGGTTGAGTGACTGTCAAAGATGCAGACAAACCGCCTTGGTTGGTGGACGACCCCGGTATGACGCCTAAAACTGGATCACCATCTGCCATCGCCTGTTTCAAGGGCTTCAATACGATCATTCCAGCACCATCTCCACGGCAATAGCCATCAGCCGCTTGATCGAAAGGCTTGCATTGACCGGTCGGGCTGAGGAAGCCGGCCTTGCCAAGACCCAGATAGTTGTGAACTCCGGAGATGATGTTCACTCCTCCAGCAACAGCCATAGGACACTCACCCGACCAGATGGACTGGCAGGCACGATTGATGGCGACAAGCGAAGAGGAGCAGGCCGTGTCGATGACTTCTGCCGGTCCAGTCCAGCCATAGTGATAGCTAAGCCTGCCGCACAAGAATGCCCGAATGGTACCAGTCGCTGTATATGCAGTTGGTGGATGGGCACTCGTATTGTCCGTGTACTCGATGAAACTTGCGCCGACGAAGCAGCCGACTTTGTCTCCGTTCTCGCGAACATGTTTGCGGAGGTAGCCCGCGCTGTCCAGAGCTTGATAGGTCAGTTCCAAGAGGATGCGTTGCTGAGGGTCCATGCTGGCAGCCTCCTTGGCATTCGAGCGGAAGAAAGCCCAGTCGAACTCATCGACCCCATCAATGAAGTTGCCGAACCACTTCGGCTTCCATTTGTCGTTTTGCAACGCGCGAAAGCTTTCGCGCATCGGAACCCTGTCATGGCGGATCTCTTCGCAAGTCGATGTGCCAGCGGCGAGGAGCTGCCATAGTTCTTCGAGGTCGGCTGCTCGTGGGAGTCGGCATGAAACACCAGTGATGGCAATGGCGTCTTCCGGGCTGGCGTGATGTGTTAGCGCGGCGCTAGTCGCGTCAGCCTGTTGGGGCTACCTACTACTTGTATTCAGCCAACCTGGCCCCCTGAACAGTGGTATGGACTTCCATCTTCGATATCCGCAAGCGAGCGTTGTGGAACGGCATCAGGGGGACTGGGTCTCCTATGCCGAACAAAGCAAATGTATGGGCGTCTGTACCACTTCCCGCTAGGTCCTGTGCGACATCCTTCAAAAGCCGATACCACTCGCATCGAGAGGCGAGGATGGTGTTGATTGCCTCGTGTGTCAGCGAGCAATCATGCAGCAAGCTGCCATCCAAATTCGATCGCACAGGAACTCGCAGCTGACTAGCATCAGGCAGCATCATGTCGTCATGCTCCCGACAAATGTCAAACAGCACTTTGACCAAAGGCGCGTTCTCCGGGTTGTGCACTTTGCCACGGATATGGATATCGGTGACTAGCAAACCACGGTTACGAGCTCTTTCTGCCACCTTCTCGAGCTCTAGCACAGGGCCTACGATACTTATCGTTTTTGGGTCTGTGATCGCCGAAATGTAGCACTGCATGTTGTAAGTAGCTGTTACACAGGAATGGAATTGCTAAATGCTGCTTGTTTGCTTCGGTGGAAGTCATGTTCCTGTGACACAAGTCCAAAGACCGACAGGGGAGAGGCCCTGCAGCGAATACGAAAAGAATCCCAACTTACTCTAGGAATACCTGCCACAAGCTCATCTCCTTGCGGAGGGGTTCTCAGGCGTACTGCAATGGTCGTGGCTCCCTCCACCAACTCGTCGTCACCCAATTCGCCAAATGCGCCCACGGCAAATGCCAGTCGTAAAGCTTTGGTTGCAAGATGGACCACCTCCTCCTCGTCTTTGGCGCAAGAAACAGCAAAGGCTGTAGGAAGACCTCCACAATATCCCTGAGCGCCGCCACCTTTCTTCAGGCTTGCCAGCATTCGCTCGTGCGTGAGACCATGCAACTCGAGCAACTGGAAGTACTGGCAGATCTGGATAACGACCAACAGCGGCAACGCTAGAATACCGGACATGGAGCTTGAAACAGGTCCAGATATTCCGTCGGTTATCCATCGCTTCAGACTGACGACATGTCGCTTGCCCGATTTGAGTTTGGCTATGTCCGGGTGGCCGTCACAAAGTATGGTCCATGTGTCCGTCAACGACGTGATGGCTTCTGCAAATGGGAGGAGTAGGGGCGTTTCAACAATGTACTTTTGGAGCTGCTCGAGGTACGCCTCTGTGGGGGCCTTGCTTTGAGGGCAAAAGAACGCCACAGAAGGCGCGAAATGATCAGACTGGCTGCGCATATCGAAAAATACCTAAACTGTCTACGGAATCACGAACGATTCGCTATGTTGAACCAGCTGGTATATAGACTGTTCCGCGAGCTATGATTCCTGTGATAACTATATACAACGTACTCTACTATGCGATTCATTGTACACAAGACTCGCTCACTCATCACTCCTAGCATTCTTTGAAACGGACCTACTTACATCCCCCACGATATAGAGATTAGGAGCTACTCTAGATTGTAACGCGCTGTGGAACCAGCCATCTCCACTTGTCTTGATCAAGTATAGGGTTGCATACGGTGCTTGCGAAGAGACGCCGAGTAAAGACCGTGTGTATCCAGAAAACTACCGAAGGCAAGAAGGTGTCGCGTGATGCCAATCGAGGAAAATGACATTCCTTATCGCACTTGAGAAGCGGTCAGTGCATGCCTTGGTTGATCGGACAAGCAATGAAGCTGGCTAAAAATGCCCATGGTCTTTCTGTACACACCACAGATTCCCTCGGAGCAACTCTGTGTCATCCAAGCATTGTGTATCTCATCATGACAGTTGTTCTACTCTTTCTACGCATTTTTTCGGTAGCAGTAAGCTACTTCACTCGTACGATGAGGGTGTAGAAATTCTAATCGTGATCAGATTACCTCCATCGCAGGATGGCTGTCGTACAATATTCTCATCCATCCACTTCGACACTACCCCGGTCCGTTCTTATGGCGAGCATCTCCTATACCCCGCATTCTTTCTAGATGGAGGGGTACTACGGTGTTTGATGCGCACCGTCTACATGAGCAATATGGGCCAATTGTGCGATTGAGTCCCTGGGAATTGAGCTACACCTCTAGCAATGCATGGAAGGGTAAACATGACCTCTTCCGCATACATATTTCTCGACGCTGACTTCGAAAGACATCCATGGGACAGGCAACTACACATCTCGCAAGCCGCTGCCAAAAAACCCTCTTGCTAACCCTCCGCCTATGTCGGGAGAGCCGGGCATCATCGACGTGCTGGATGACGAGAAGCATCGAGAACAACGCCAACTCTTCAATCAAGGGTTTTCCACCCGGGCACTGAAGGAGCAGGAGCCCTTGTTGCTCAAGCACGTCAACAGATTGACAGCAGCCGTCCAGTCGCGCGCTGATCAGGGTCTCGAGACGAACATGGTAGACATGTTCAACTTCCTAGCCTTCGACGTTATGGGTGATTTAGCTTTCGGCACCTCTCTTGGTCTATTGGAGCGATCAGAATACAACAGCTGGGTTCGTGTGATAGTTGCAACGATCAAAGTAGTCACCATCCGCATCGTGGTATTTTACCACGTTCCTTTTGCGTCAAAGATCCTGCCGCTCTTGGTCCCGAAGTCGATGAAAGCAAAGCGAGATGCGCACATGAAGTTCGCCGAAGATCGTGTGAAGGAAAGATTGGAAAGAAAGACCGATCGTCCAGATCTCTGGGGTCTGATCACCGGTGGACCCGGCGGAAAGAAAGCGAGCCTCTCTCTGGATCAAATGGTCGGCAATGCCGCTCTCTTCATGGTGGTAGGGTCAGAAACTACGGCAACAGTGCTTTCGGGAACGCTATATTTACTTTTGAAGAATCCCCACTGCATGATGAGATTGAAGCAAGAGATCTATGACAGTTTCAAGTCGAAAGACGCGATGACAATAGAGGCACTGCCGAGGTTAGCGTACATGAGCGCAGTTCTAGACGAAGCCATGCGAGTCTACCCTGGCGCTCCGGAGACGTTGGCGAGGTTGGTACCAGCAGCCGGTATGCAGATTTGTGGCAAGTATGTTCCGAAGGGCGCCACGGTGTTTATACTCCACTATCCGATGTTTCACTCCTCGAGAAACTTCGTCCGACCAGACGATTTCGCTCCAGAGAGATGGTTGCCTGAAGGCTCCGTGGAGTTTGAGAAGGACGACAAGAACGCGTTCAACCCTTTCTCAGTCGGTCCACGCGCCTGCCTTGGAAGAAAGTAAGTCCACTACCCTGGTCACCTTTATGCAGAGGCCTAATTCCGCCTACAGTCTGGCACACTATGAGTTGAGGCTTGCCTTGGGCCACTTGTTGTGGGACTTCGACTTCGAGCTCAACGAAAGCTGTGATGACTGGATGGATCAACAAACATACTCTTTCTGGCTGAAGCCGCCACTCATAGTCAAGGCCCGAGAGGCAGACCGGAAGCCATAGCCAGAGACTAGGGGTGGAAGATGGGTATGAGAGCAAAGCTTCAGGTGACGCGCATGTCGAGGTATCTTGAGAGCTTTGGCTGTCTCGTCTAGCATATCTTACCACACAATTCACGCATAGTTCGGATCATACCTGCTTGCACATAAGATGCGTTATGCAATGTCTCCAGCCAGCTCAAAGCAGCTGGTTCGAGCCAAGTGACTGACACTCTTGGACGATCTGTTCTCTGCTTGTGCTTCGGTATTGGGTCAACAGATAACGAATTCTAAAGGCAGAAGGTAAACCATAAGGATTCAACCTAGCAGCAGAGTTGTCGCTTGCTGGTAGCATACATTCGGTTGAAGATCCGACATGCGCATGTCGTTTTCGGCCCTGAGCGATGTCATGCATGCTTTTCGTGGCGCCGTGATGGCGCGATGTGCTGCCGTCGCAATTAGCACAACCGTGGATACGACACCAATGCTTATCGACCTTCCGTAACTAGGTTCGTGGCGGTATCTGGAAGGCCCTCATACACGCGGCGGCGAAACTGATGCCCGGGATACGAGAGACTTCGGTTTTTCTTTTTAGACCGAACGCCCGAACAACCTGGTAGCGGAGTGGCATGATCCAACAACTGAGGCAGCGATGACAAATCCTTGCCGTAGAAGAAGCGAATGCATATTGTGAGGACGTGCTGTTCATCCAAATGCTCCTGAGCTTTTCGCACAAACCAAAGATGCAGCCGCACTCTGCGAAGCGCACTGCCGAAGTCGGAGGCTCCCGAGGTCCCGAAGAAGTCGTTGTCTAGGTACGCGTCCATCCCCAAGCAGATATTTGCAAGACCCCGCGATCAAAGTTTCTGGCTGCTTTGCGCATTTTTCTCGACCAGGCTGTTGACAATACAGGCGTTGCAACATGGTAGACGCCGTAGGGAGGATTCATTGGCCGGGACAGCACTCTTGCAGCCTGCGTGATACGCACGGCCCAGCAGCCCGCAGGAGCCCCACGATCTTCGGCGGGTTAGAACTGAGTCGCAATGAAGCTTGTGCTACCAAGCTATCTTGGATTCCTTGAGGTCAACCCGGCGTCGGAATGCACGTGAGGGATCTTGGTCGCTCGGATCGTCCCAAGTGTGCGCACAAAGGCATGGGCGTTCATCGTCGCTCCGACCACAGCCAAAGCGACATCGATCATGGTGCGCCTCGCAAACTCGTTTCTGCAGTGATTTTTGATGTCTCGTGTTCGCCGGGCACCATACACATGTCGTTAACAGGGGGCGGCGGTTTGTCGTGGATGTGATCGAGAGGCGGGCTGCTATGTGTCGGGGACTCCAGATCGAGTTTGGTTGGGCTGCATCAGGCTCTTGGTCGCCTTTCATCTCACAAGTAGCTTTCTGTCTTCTGGGCTTCGCGCTCAAGGCTGAAGTCTCTTCGCGAGTGACCTCGGACCTGTATATTCGCAGTAACATTGTGGCATACGAGTAAACGATATAGATTCACCGATGGGCTAGAGGTAATTCCAAATCATCTGTCTCTTTGTTATTTTATAGTAGAAGCTCAACAGCTCGGTAGTATCCGTAGACGACGATGATGTCAGTCCGCTCCACCACCACCTGGACCCTCGTATATGCAACAAGATCAGTCGGTACTGACTCTAGCGTGTAACATGTGCTAAACTTCAACACTAGGACCTACTATCCGAGCAATTGACTTCTGCATCCTCCTCAGCATGCTTCAGGCTCTGGTCCTTGCCCAACTCCGGGTTCCGGATGACCAGCGAGAAAGCGACAAGAAGTACTGCAAGACATATACCCGTGATGCAGAGTAATTTTTGCACGTGTCTGTATGCCTGTATCACAGCGATACGCTCTGGGGTTTGCACTGGGTATAGAGTTGCAAATGCAAACGGATCACCATACGCGACGGCTGCGAGCGAGGGATCGCCAATGCGACGGGCCAACTCATTTGGGATGATCTGCTGCCACATAGCACCTGAGACTGTATTACCAAGCGCGCTGCCAATGTTGTAGGTAGCGAGATAAATGCCCGTTACGATTGCGACGTCTGTTTTGGATAGTTAGTATTGTCGCTTCAACTAGCGTGAGTTGCCATGGAAGAAACTTACGCTCGTGTTTTGTGGCAGCTTGGATACTGGCTTGTGCAGGATATGGAAACATGCCTCCTGCAATGCCCAAGCATATCTGCGCTCCGATGATGCCGGAATGCAACGAATCGCCAGAGCCGCCACGGTAGTAAATTAGAAGACCAAAAGCTACCACGAAAAGACAAGTTCCGGCGACGATGAAAGGTTTCAAGCGGCGGACCTTGAATACAACACCACCAAGGATCAATCCGGTGATTACCGAGGAGAAACTGTACAAAGAGCTGATGCGAGTTGCGCTCTTTACTGATTCATCAAATGCGACGACTAGTACAGTGTACAGGAAGTCGCCTTGCATGGTCCATGCAAAGTTCAAAGTGCAAGCAATACCTAAAGCACCCCAAACCGCACGATCCTTCAGTAGATGGAACGGGAGCATTGGATGAGGTGCTCTGCGTTCCCAGAGGACAAAGGCGGGGAGGCACATGAAGCCGATGATAAGAGGAGCAATGACTTTGGCAGTCCCCCATTGCGATTGCGCGCCACCTGCGATGGTGAAAGGCTCGTGGTTGGTCAGCAAATCGGAATCTCGTCTGGTGCAAACACATGCCGACTTACAGTCAGAATGCAGCCGAATACCGCAATAAGCAGCACGACGCCGGGGACGTCCATTTGCCAAAAGAGAGTGACTAGCAAATTCCTGGTACCGCCATGAACTTCGTATGGTGTTTGGTATGCATCGAATGCGCCGGCCCTTTTAGCTTGTCGGCTAGACCACATGAGCGAAGCAACTAGAGGGATACAACACACTGTGTATATGATGCACCACATGCCTACCCCCCATCGCCAAGTGGTATGACTAAGCACAGCTTGACTTACATCGCCGCTGACCCAAGTATTGATCTACCGAACATCAGAAACAAGCTAAACCGGAGCGTACGGTTATATTGCTTACCAGAAATGGAACGGCAGGTATGTATGAGAAGAAGAGTCGAGATCGAAGGGAGGTGATGTCGGCTATGATGATTTCGATGAGCACGATGATGGTCGTGTAGCCAATCTGTAGGATACCCGTTAGTATTGGTCTTGTCCGTTTGGCGTTGTTGCAGCACGCACTTGGTAAAAGACTGCGCCTGCGGCGAAGGACTCGACATTTGAACTGACGGATTCAATGACGGTACCTTTGGTCGTGTTAGTACGACTGCCAGAGCACAACGCTAAGCTCCCAGTTTGGTGTGTGCATACCGATGATGTAAAAGAGCATGGAGAGTATGACGACTTCTATGCGGCCAAAGACATCGGCTGTGACCATCGAGTTAGTTTCTCATATCTTGATCGGTGTGAAGACTCAACTTACCAATCTTAGCCGCAGTAGGCTGTTGAGCACACAGTGAGCATGGGTTTATACGTGGTAGCAGACTCTAAGACTTACCTGCGCAGCAGCGGCGATGACGCTCCTCAAGACATCTTGGTCAATGTTAGCGTTGGTGACTCGGAATGACTACAGATTTCACCAGACATACTAATGGTAGCCAAGGTGGAATGCTGTTGGAATCCCGCAGTGGCATATGGTTGGTAGGTGTATCGGAGCGTCCCATCCAAACCATACGCATACGCAATGAGGAAGATGCCGAAGAAGATGCAGCAGCGGTTGATGAAGGACGTGTGCGCGTTGAGGGCTTCGATGCGTGCGACACCCGGAGACTTTGCGCCTGGTAATGCGGTGGGGGAGGCTAGATCGGCGCCGGTTGCGGTTGTGTTGAATAGCGCAGTTTTGCCAACGTCCAAGTTGTGGTGATGCGACATGGTGGTTGGTGGATTGGTCGGCACAAGTGTTGCGAGGAGATGATGTGCAACAACGGTTATTTACCAGCGCCGGGCGGCAGGTGAAAAGAATGCGGGCTGCATATTTCATGTGATTTCCCAGTGCGGAACGCGTTACTACTGTACAAGCAAACGGACAGCTTCTCGGTGCTGGATGGAGCATAGTGCGGCTCGGGACAGCTGATTGATAAGATTAGATGCAAATTCTCGCTGGCTTGGCGTGACCCCCCGGCAGCTCGGAAAGCCTTGGCGGCGCCCAATCCCGACGTGTAAACGCGGGCGTACGGGCTGCTGTCGGAGGTGAAGGCGTCGAGGACGATGGGTGCTGCGGCGAGCGACGGAGGCTGGTGCTGACAGTGCCGAGGGGCTGCGTGTGTGAGATTGCAGGCGGCTGGCCCGTCGGTGCGTCGAGGCAGTACTTAGCAGACGCTGCACGCAGCAACATCGAGCAGCCATGGCCCACGCGTACTTTGGCGCGACAGACGACGGAGTGTATACGCCCATGGCCGTCGGCAGCGTAGACTCGGGGCTCGGCGCGGACCTCGACGACGGCCAGCCACAGCAGGCGCGCAGCAGCAGCGAGGAGAAGGACAGCCTGACGCCGGCGCAGAGCAGGCGCAAGGCACAGAACAGGGCAGCGTACGTGTCCCGCCCCCGTCCCCCATCCAGCGCCCCCGTGCTCATGCCTCTCCAGCCAGCGCGCCTTCCGCGAGCGCAAGGAGCGCCACGTCAAGGAGCTCGAGACGAAGCTCTCGGCCCTCGAGTCCAGCACCCACTCGCTGCAGTCCGACAACGACCGCCTCAAGGCCGCCCTCGACCGCGCCCGCACCGAAAACGACATCCTGCGCGCCACCACCCGACGCTCCCCCTCGGCCTCGCGCCCCCTCTCCGCCACGTACCCCTCGCCGGGCGCCTATCTGCCCGTCCACGACCATGGCCAGGACGGCGACGACGACGACGAAGAAACAGCCACGGGCTACCGTGTCGAGTCCCTGACCAACGCCACCGTCGTGAACACGGCCGCGAAGGAGCATCCACGCACCCGCGCCGGGGCGAAAGAGGTCCCCGCTGCCCAGGCCTGGGACCTCATCCAGCAACATCCGCTCGTCAAGCAGGGTCTGGTTGACGTGGCCGACGTGTGCGAGCGCCTGAAAGGCTCCGCCAAGTGTGACGGCCACGGCCCCGTCTTTGAAGAGAGCACCATCTGGCGAGCAGTCGACGAGTCGCGCCGTTGCGGCGGCGATGAGCTCATATGATTGCTGCCTCCATACTCCTTGCGTCTTTTACTATTCTTTTGCGCTGCGACGCTGGCTTTGCGTTTTGGGCCTTGGGCGCTCGGCGTCCGGTGGCTGCACGAGCTTTCCCACAAGACGGGCGCTCCAGTGTTGGACAGATGGCGATGAGAGAACACTTTTTTTTTTTTTTAGATAAGGCGAGAATTTTATTACGCCATGTGCTTGTTTGCCCATGCCACAGCCTGCCACGTAGCAAGTCGACTCTCAGAAATCCAAATTTCTTCATCTTGACTTGTTCACCACCAACACTCCCGTGTCCGGAGAACATGACTCCCCACCTTCAACACTCGTACCTCAAACCAGCATCGTAGAACAGGTCTACCAGCAAGGGGTCAGTCCACGACCAGAATGTATCTACTCAACAGCGATCGAGGCGCCATAGTATCTGATACGTCCATGCGAAGCGAGCATCCGCCATCGTCAACTACTGCCTGGAAAGCCAACACATGTCTCAATGCCAGACGTTCCTCATACGGCGCGTACAAAGCAAGTCTCCGGGAGACAGCTTTGAGGTCGACGTCGTGGACGTCAACAACCCTACCAGGCAATAAGCCGTCACAATACCCAATCAGTGCGCCTTCAGTCCCAGTCGCTATCGTCGTCGTCTCCTGCGGTATTGCCTTGTCTTATCCTGCTAGGGTTGGCGTCCTCGTCGTCTCTCTTCTTCTGGAGGCGCGAGTCTCCTAATTTGACGGCGCCAACATCAACGAGAAGCCTTTCCAGATCTGTCATAGCAAGTTAACACACCGTAATGCAGGACTGCCGTCAGGAGTTGAGGGACGCGACCCACCCTGTACACTTGTCCTCGGTCCCTTCAATTGCATCAGCGTAACAATCTGCCTCTTGATATCCCCGTCCTTGTAGATCAGCACCGTCGGCGTGTTCTTATCCGGGTACCCCTCGATGCAAAGATCCGCCCTCATCTGGCAAAACTTGACATCGCCAAATCTCTTTGCCAACTCCCTCCAATGCTCAATCATGACTCTTGACTCGGTGTTTGTGCCCGTCGAACTCGTCAACAAGACCAGCACATATGCCTTTTTGCTCTCTTCGGTAACGTCGGAAGAGTAGTCGGGTTTCTGGATATGATAGACTTGGTTGTACACCGAGGCGGTATTTATCGATGCAAGCTCGGCCATGCGCTTTTGACGGTACGAGTCGAGAAAGTCGTCGTCTTCTTCATCCTCTAGCTCGGCCAGCTCGTCCATGTCTTTGCCCTCTAAACGGTTTTCGTGTGCGAGTTCGCGAGCCTGCTCAAGCGCCTCCTGAATCATGGGTGTCGGCGATGGCGGCTTCTCGGGGATGACGCCATGTTTCCTGAGAATATCGTTCCTGACGCGCTAGTTTCAGTACTGTGTCTTTCGCCATCACCTGATGGTGGTTTGACTCACCATTCCGTGTCGGCGTTGGGGTCGTCGATTGGGACGTTGACGGGCATGTCTGGCATCTGCATGATGGTGGTGTGGAGGAAACGCCTGTTGGGAAGATTCGGTAGAGTGTGCAAAGTGCAGGTGGGTGGTAACAAACGTTTCTTCTAGACGTCTGGTGCCTGGAACGTCAGATATTTCCAACAGCGCGAAGCTCCGTCATGGACCCTGCCAAGCTGCCCCGCCCCCACCTCAGCTCCACGCGACGCCACCCGTGTCTCTTCTGGAAGCTGCGTCTTAGCTCCTCCATCTCGGTTACAGATATCTGCCATCATTCCTTTTTGTATGTAGCAAGCACGCTGTATTTACAGGCATTCTCCACTACATGTGAGAGTAAAATACGATCCGACTCATCCGTATAGATTCCTAAAATACACCACTGCGTACTTGATCATAATCTTTCCCCGTACTTGTTACCACGAGCTCGAATGTCCAACTTCTCCGTGGTTCGACCAACACCCTTTGCTGCCTCTTTCATTCCCTCTTATGTATGGTACATGTCAAGAATGCAAAAACCGATTATTTACATCTGTTTGGTCATCCTGACTTCGCACATGCACTCCCTTACTCACTTTTACCCTCCACATCTGCACGGTCTTAAAAGAACTTCCCGTTGCTGCCATTCTCGATGCTGCTATGCTCAATCACAGCCTCACCATCGTGCTCGTCGAAAGCACCAGGTCTATCGATGTTTCGTGGAAGAGGTCGGTCAAACGCGTCGAAGCGACGACCCTGAAACTTGGCCTTGATCCAGAGGAACCCGATGCGGAGAGCGCAAGCAGCAAAAGCCCAAAGAAGACCTCCGAAAGGCGCTGCTACGAAAGCACCTCGTCGTTGTTAGCAATCGTCATGGGCGCCGGAATAGCTTGCACTCACCGAAAGCGCTCCAGTCATTTGCGTACAATCCACCTTCCAACAACAGCAAGTTCCCGGCTAGAGTGACATCGCCATTGTAGTAGACAAGCCCAAACAAGAAGATGGTGAAGATACCCCCAAGGCCTCCAATAACAAAGTCGAAACCCCGGTAGAAGTAAAACTTGTCGCTCAGCCCGATGACGAGGCAAGGTACAACCGCTGCACTGACAAGATCACTGATTAGGAAAATTTGCAGGATATCGGGACTGCGCAGAGCCACGACGACAACAGGGAAGATGAGCGCCACAACGCACGCGCGGATGATCCAGATGTTGAGTTTGTTGCGGAAGAAATCGTTGCTTCCCGTGCTGATCATGGCCGATTGGAAAGAGTCAAATGCAGCAGTGGAAAGCGAGATGGTCATGACGAGAACAACACCGACAACCCACGCAGGCAGCCGTTCTAGCAACAAGAAGAAGGCCAAAGAGCCGTTTTCTTCGTCGCCAATGGTATACGCACCAGACCATGCTGCAAGCATTCCTCCCACACCTAGCAGAGTGAGGATAATCAGTACGCCCATACTGGCGAGTGAGACACCAATCCAGAGATCCCTGTCCGTGCGAGCGGCGAAAGTACGCATCCAGAAGCCTGAGAGGAAGAAGTCGTTTGACAAAATGGCGACAGGGAGGATGTAGATAAGTTGCCAGCCTAGGAGGCTGGATTCGAGGTATCGGGATTGGTCGATGAGGGAGCGGTCGATGTCTGTTTCTACGCCGACAGCAATGACGCCCATGATGATAAGGCCGATGACCATAACGCCCTGGATGTTGTCGGTTACGAAAGAGACTTTGAAGCCCCCGAGTGCTGAAGTAAAGTTTTAGTTGATGCTCGTAGTTAGAGTTGCAACAAATCTTACAGGTGTAGATGGTAGTAACAGCGCACTCCACAATGACAACCGGAAGACCGTTCAGGCCCGTGAGTAGAGTGACGATTTGCTGCAAGGCCGAGAGCTCAGCGACCATGTACAAAAACATAGTGATGAGCGTGCAGACGCTCAGAAAGAGTCCTCCGATAGCTCCGTAGCGCTGCCTTGTCCATTCCGTCAGCACGAAGCCTTCAGGACACTTCCGTCTAATGATGGGACCCAACGCGCCAAAGACCAACAAGGGCAGGGACGATGATAGCGCGTAAACCAAGAGACCCTGTACACCAGCAATGGTAGCGATCTGAGGGTACGTGAACAAGATACCGGATCCGAGAGCTGTGATTAAAGAAGAAACCTAGGTCAGCCGTTTGCACGAGTGAGAATTGGGAGGGGGGTGCAAAGGGGGAAAGTAGCGGCAGCACGTTCCTCACGCAAGTATTATCTTGATCGAGTTCTTACGGTACTTCTCAGCTTCCCCTTCACCAGGCTCAAAACTACGCACAAGACAGACGGCCAGGCGTGTTTCGAGCCCAGCTCTGGTTCGGCGCCCGCAGTGTAGCCGCACAAAAGACCACCTCCCATGTACCCACATGCGATGGGGAACTGCAACGAGTTCTACAAGGCTGCAGTAGCAAGGGGAAGTGGCTCCTGTGAGAGATCTCAATACGAACCTAGAGGATTTTAATCCAGCTTTGGCCAAGCATGGAGACGCGAATTGCTTTGAATTGAAGCATCTCGCCATCAACGTCGAATGCTGGACGTCGTGGCAACGATGGAAAAGCCGATACTGCCGCTGCTTGTTCACGTGGCAAGAAGCACGCTGGGTGCACGAATGCACTCACCACTAGCGATGAAGTTGAAAGCGAGCGGGACTCCTAGGCCGCAAAGTCAGCCAGTGGCTCTTGTTTGTAGGGCAGGAACGCCAAAGTCTCGCTGCAAGCGTGCGATGCGACGGTTTTCTAACCCTTTTGTGTGCGGTTACTAGACAGCCATTCGGTCTTGGACTGGTGTCGCAATCGCCATGCGACGTAACATCCTAGCACTCTATTCCCACACAGTTAGTGCCCTCGTTCCCACTGATCGCCCGCGGAGTCGCTGGTGTGAGCTTACAGGAAAGCGCCCAGGGTAAGGTAGATGATGGCGTTGGACGCTGGTTGTGACGGGATGCCCATGACTACAAGTACTGTCTGCGATAGGATGAAGTCTAGAAAGATGGGTAGAAGATGCACGGAGCCACGAGGTCGGGAACATGCAGGGTTAAGACGGTTCGGCTGCCAAAAACTTTTGCTTGTTACTAACCCCCGCGCCTTGCTCGTTGCATCGCTAGCGCTGCGCGGAGGAGGGTCGCCGCTGATGTCAAGTTGATAGCAATCGCTGTAGCCGGCGCTCGTCCCCAGCCATGGACGTTTGCGTGGATTGCATGGGATGATGATGGAACTATAGACATTGGCTCGCTGCTGCTACTCGTGACAAGGTACACAAAGCCCCACGTGAAAGCCCAACAAGAACGCCCGTTGCTCCGTACCGCAGGAAATGCGGCAATCTGATATCAAGTGTTGGTAGCCGCCCTCTGCAGTAGTCGGGTCAGGCGTGTCTACCACGCGTGTCTGTCCCAGTTGGGATCTGCTGCATGTTAGTCGTCGTCGTCGTCGTCGTCGTCACTGCCGTCGCAGCGCTGGATGGCTACTGACCCTGCACAAAGGCAGCCAGCACCTTGCTGCCCGTCTGCAGCAACGGATGGCCCACGACAATCTGGAGGAAGCGCTGGAGCCCTTCGCGTCGGTGCTCAATGACATCGTCCGAGAAGCGGTTGGTGAGCACCTTGCCCGGCAGCGGTGGTATTGTAACGCGCGCCGACTCGCGCTCGAGGATGTCGCGGAAAGCCTCAAACTCGCTGTAGCGACGGCGTACCGTCGACGACTTGAGCTTGAAGGCGGGGATGTTGGTGCGCATAACGATTTCGTACGTCGTGTACATGCCACGGCCGACACCTAGGCAGCGCATCAGCCCCCACTCGCGCGCTCGACATGTGCCGTCTACTCACCGTGTGTCATGGGGTTTCGGACCTGTGCACGCGACAATTGTGAGCAGGGCGGCGGGACAGCATCGGGGCATCGCAGCTTCTGGCAAGCCTACCTCGATCTCCAGGAAGTTCTCGGGGGGCCCATAGAGCTCCTCGAAGCTTTGCGATCGCGCGTCTGGCAGCGACTGCATGGTGCAAGGTGTGTGGTGCGCGTGTAGGCGGCGGTGTAGCTGGCCGAGGGCTGGTCGCGCGAGAGGCAATGGCGGGGCTGTCGCGAGCCAACTGGCCCGACGCCTGCATACAAGCAGTCGCTGCTAGCATCGCCTCCTCAGCCACATCACGCTCCACCAATTCATTTAAATCGCGACATCGAGTTCTGATATACATGTATATAGCGCAATGCCTTAGGTGCTCCAAAGTGTGTCTGATTTCTGGTTTGCTCAAGAAAGCTGTTACTTAGACTGTCCTTTTCCTTTTTGCCAACGACGTCATTGTTACTCCACATTAGCACTACCTAGCTGCTGCGCTCGAGCTCCGGTAGAATACCGAACTTCCTGATCGCTTTTAGCATTGTCAGAGCAACAATACCATTGCCATATTGGAGACCATTATCTGCACGGTCCACAACCACAACAATGCCTGAGATTATTCTCTCGATCAACGCAGGATCCTCTAGCGTCAAGATATCCGTCTACAAGACTCCAGAAAATGGTTCCTCGGTACCGAAACAACTCGCTGAAGCTACCGTCGAAGGACTTACCGCGCCGCCTTCAAAGCTAAAGTACGAGCGCGGAGATGAGAAGATCAATGGTCAAGAACTGGAGCATGTCACTTCACAAGAAGACGGATTCCGCTACATATTGGACCACCTGACCAACGACCAAGGTCTTCCCGAGCTCAACCGAAAAGAAGACATACATTTCACATGCCATCGCGTAGTGCATGGCGGAGACTACCCCAGAAGCCAGGTCATTGACAAAGAAACATACCACCACATTGAACAACTCTCGGATCTAGCACCTCTTCATAATGCACCCGCTCTCACCATCGTCCGAGCCGTGGCAGACATCCTCCCTCACGCGAAAAACATTGCCTACTTTGACTCATCCTTCCACAATACGCTCCCAGACTACATATGCACCTACCCAATCGACCAAACCGTTGCCCACAAGAACAAGCTGCGCAAGTACGGGTTTCATGGCATAAGCTACTCCTTCATCGCGAAGGCGGTAGCAACACACTTGAGCAAGCCGCTCGAACAAACCAACATCATCGCCCTGCATCTCGGATCCGGCGCTTCGGCATGCTGCATCAAAGGTGGAAAGTCGCTCGACACGACAATGGGTCTGACGCCCCTCGCTGGCTTACCAGGTGCTACGCGCTCGGGCTCCATTGACCCTTCTCTCATGTTCCACTACACGCATAGCGCTGGCAAACCGTCGCACAGTTCTAGCGAAAAACTGCACATTACGCAAGCCGAAGAGATTCTGAACAAAAAGAGCGGATGGAAGAGTTTGACTGGTACTACGGATTTCGGGAAGATTAGTTCTTCAGAGAGAAAAGAGGACAAGCTTGCGTTTGACATCTTTGTTGATCGCATTTTGAATTATGTCGCACCGTACTTTGCCAAATTGGATGGTGAGGTTGATGCGCTTGTCTTTGCCGGGGGTATTGGTGAGAAGGGAGGGAAGTTGAGGCAGGCCGTAGTGAAAGGAGTCAGGTGCCTAGGTTTCGCTCTCGATGAGGAGAAGAATGCGGAGCAGGTCGAGCATGTGGTTACAGATATCAGTGTTCGCGATGCAAAGTACAAGACATTAGTCGTGCAAACAGATGAGCAGTTAGAGATGGCGAGAGGAGTTTTGGGTGATAAGGACAAGCATGGAAAGGATTAGCTATCCAGAGAAACTGTGGAGCTGTTCCTCTATTCTTGATGCTGGGCTGGTAGTCTATAGCCTGCGATGAATGTCTTGGTGCCTTGTATAAGTATATGTCACTGGGTATCGCTCCCAAGTGCTGTGATGTGTTCCGTTTACCCAAACGCCACCCATGCTCCGATCCAATCCCCTATCAAACGCCATGCAAATGCACTAGGAAAACGCAAATTCTGGGGGCAGGTCTCCCGGGGTCTGAGCCGTGCTGTTCTGGCGAGATGACGAGACGGTTCGCGATTACGACTGGGAAGCAGACTATACTTGACCAATGGGCGCTCCAAAGTTCAAAGGGGGGCTTTTGAGCCTGACGCCGTCGACAAGTTTGGTGGCGCACGGATTGCGCGATGCGGCCGATGCCTTGTGACTCAATGGCAAGTCCTCTTGGGCGTTCTCGGCGGGTGCGGGGGGAGCTGCAGGGTCGGGGGCACCCTTGAGTTTGCTGAACCTGTCCTGGTCCTTGGCAACCTTTTCGAGTACATCGTCCAGCACTTCGAGTGCTATGTGGTCGCTTGCACCATCGACGGGATTGGTAGGCAGCATCAGTGGGCCTATCAAGGGCTGGTCTTCTGGCGGTGTGCCCGCTTGCTCTTCCTGGGCAGGCGGCTCTTGCACAGCGGGCTGCTCGTCTTGCACTGGCGAAAGGGCGCGTGGAATCAGCGGAGTGTGGCCGGCAAAGCGCTTGTTGGCTTCGGGCAACGGGGAGAGGAGAGCGTGGGTCGGAGGCGGAGAGGGGAGGACTTGGTCGTCGACATCAGCCGGGGGCAGAGAGATGCGCGTGGGCATGCCCGGCCGTCTGTGTCGCCTCTGGAGCAGGCTCTGCAACGAGGCGCCATTGGAGTCGAGGGTGCCCAGCTGGGCGCCGGTCACCATGTTGTCGAGGCCCTGCAACTTGTCCGTTACCATCTCGGCGGGCGGAGTGGTAGTGTCGGGTGCCGTGAAGAGGATGTCAGGGCGGACATGCATCCTGCAAAGGCCAGCCCAGACGGTCTGGGTGTGAGCGTCGGCGTATGGCCTGCAAAGGTGAAGATACCGAGTCAGTCTATGTCGTGCATGCACTTCGTATAGTCCATCTCTCACATGGTCAGGGTGCATCAACTCTCCAAGGCGGTTAGTCGACTTCTGCGCCTTCTGGGGGCAGCAAACCAACCTACTGCACACTGCGGGCTCGTGGGCAGCGTCGGGTGGTGAAGAGACGAGCCAAAGCGGGATGCGTCGGAGTGGAGGGCGTAAGACTGGGCGATGGGAAGCGGCTGGCAGGAACGGCGTGGGTGAGATGTTGCTCATATCAAGGGGACGCAGCCAGCGCACATGCAGCGACGCGGCACGCGGCTACGGTGAAAGGGAACCCGCCCACGTCATAGCCGCCGGTTCCTGGCTGCATACGTCGCCCCCACCCATTGCAGCGCCGTGTGTTTTCCAAGGTTCCTTCTCCTGCAGCGCTCGCTTCTGGTTTCACGCTTTGTTTCTTAGTCTGCCAGAATCTCCAAGCCACCCGCCTTCGCGCTCGGCTGCCATGAGCGGGTGCCCGTGACCCGCGCCATCTCGCGCCATCTCGCGACATCATCGTCTCGACCGATACCGCGCGCGCACCACTTTGGTCGACCTCGTAACCCTTTTGAACATCGCTACCCTTGGCGACATGGAACACGCCTACACGTGAGAGCTCATTGGCAGCATAGGCCCTGGCTCCGATCGAGACCTAGATCCTGCTCTTCTCTCCCGCCTTGGACGCGAAGAGGGGTAATGTGTTGCTGAATGCACTCTCGAATTAGCCTCCGTGAACACAACAGCTGCCTACTCGTTCCTGAATCTTCCAGCCGTCTCTGTCTGCCCGATAGACCCCATTCCGGCGTCTTCCGCTTCAGTTGCACATCGCCCCTTCTCAATTTGCATGGCTGGTAATCGCTACGCCCCCACTGCGCCAGGCCATGGATGCATTCCCGTACATCTCTCCGCAACTCAAGTACTCAGGCTTGACCAGGAAAGAAAGAGGAGGGCCGGCAACAAGGGAAAAGCCTGCTACCATGGACCAGGCTAATTCACCAGGTACCAATTCGGCACAAGCAGACCCCATCAACACAGCTCGGGAACACGACTCCATGAACAATCGCAGCTACGCGATTCCATTCCCCGGTAGCATGAACTCATCCGAAGATGACCTTCCACCATTTCCGGATGCCGAGGTTTCCTCACTGGCACTGGACAATAAGCCCGGTGCACGTTTGCACTACACGTACTACCCTGCATCCAAACCTCACGGCGGCCATCCGAACCCTTTCTCGCAAACGCTCATCGTTTTCCTCAACGGGCTCATGATGCCAAGAAGCTCATGGGATCCTGCCATGCGCAGCTTTCTGGAAAAGAGAATAGTGGGGCGTCTACCGTATCCTGCTCTGTTGAGCTACGATAGATATGGTCAAGGAGATTCAGATCCTGATCCCGACGACCAGCAACCACCCCCGTCCCACGGACACGACGCGATATCTGCAGTCAAAGCACTGAAGCAATTTACCCTACAAATCTGGAGGGAACACCTTGACGTCAACAAACCTACGCACTACCCCTGTCTCATCTTTGTATGCAACAGCATCGGCTGCGCACTTGCAAGACTCTTTGCGCAATGCTATCCAGGAACCGTATCTGGTCTGTTGTTCCTGGACAGCATCATGGCCAACTCGGACTACCAAGACCTGTGGCCGGACCCCGATGCACCAGACTTCAACTCGCACACACTACCCGAAGGTGTCACACAAGACGAAGTACGAGCTACCAGAGAAAAGTATAGAAGAATGTTCCATCCCGACGTTCCTAGTCAAGAGGGGTTATCCAGACGTAATCTGCCACAACTATTACCCTACGCAGATGCACCAAAACTCGAGGGCTACTTGGGCAGAGGCCCGTACCTCACAGTCGTAGGTCATGACTGGGAAACGTTTGCCGAGCAGTCGTGTACGTACCTGTCTCTTTCCAAGTCGACGCTTGGACTACAGAGACTAACCCGGCAAATAGACGAGGGTACAATGCAGACACCCAAGATTCTGACCATGACTTATGCCAACCCCGCTTGGCGTCGCTACAACGAAGGTCTCTGTCGCATCACGGACGAAGGCAAAGCCATAGGTCCCATCACAGCTGTCCGCTGTGGCCACTTTATCCAACAAGACGACCCCAGATTCGTGAGCGATGAGATGGTCAGCCTGCTCGATAGAGTCGTAAATCGAGTTCAGCAGGTTAGCCAGCGGGACTAAAGTGTGAGTATCTCTTGGAGCCAGAGTAAACCAAACAGCGCTGTATAAAGGGTCCGTAGATATTGTCGTGTACATGAAATGCCTAGTGTCTAACAAACAAGATTGCGTAAGGATCGAAAGGTCGCGCGTATATACAAGGATGTGGCATCCAATCTCAGAAGTCGTCCATATCTCCCATGAAATTGTCCTCGGTTGCGTCAACAGCCTTGTGCCCCGCACTCGTGCTGTTGTTGTGATCTTCTTCTTCTTCAGCTTCAGCCTCGGCCTCGTTGTCGTCTCTTTGCTCGAGCAGCTTCCTCTTCTCCTCGTCAGCCAAGCCCGCCTTGTTCGCAGCCTGCATCCTCACGCTCAATGGTCGGTTCTGCATATAGCTCTCCATGTAGCTGGCTCCCAGACTACTCGGATATCCGTAACTGCCCGCTTGATCCACATCGTCAACACCACTCCCGTGTAAGCCGCCGACGTAAGTATCGAAATTCGTGTCGTCATCTGCGAGGTCGTCAATTTCGAGTTCAGCACTCGTAGCTGGTGCGGTCGAGTAGATGGGGTCTGGGCCTGCAGTGTCCGGGATCGTTTGCGTGATGTGTTGGTGTGGAGCGGGCGAAGGGTCGAGGAATGTGGGTGTCGCGGTCTGTGTAGGGCCCAAAGGTATGCTGGGGGACCGTGGGGAGGCAACTGGGGGGATGTGGGCGGCGGCGACGGATATGGGTGTCGGGGCTTCGGAGAGGAGCTTTGAAGCCGAGTTGATGGCGTTGGTCATGGGGAGAGGTAGGCTGTGGTGCACGGCGTCACGGCGTTGGACATGGACTGGCGGGTCCGGGGTGGTGAGTCGCGGATCTATCATGTCGTCGAGCGAAGCGGTCGAGGTGGAAGCCGATGTTGCGACGCTGCTGGGCGAAGCCAGAGGTGGTTCGGCGACGGTGTCTGCGGGAAGGACGGTCTGGCCATGGATGACCAGACTGACTCTCTTCCGGCGCGATCGAGGCGTGTCCTTGTGCCGCAGCGCAGACTTCTTGGCTGGCAGC
>Ga0265798_10002859_pt1 | contig 25074 bp, 25 predicted proteins | sample P3T30metagenome_FD_192430 | JGI IMG/M metagenome (GOLD analysis project Ga0265798, IMG submission 192430) | Plant litter microbial communities from East Loma Ridge, Irvine, California - P3 T30 | ecosystem: Environmental > Terrestrial > Plant litter > Unclassified | place: USA: California...
TGACTGGATCATGTTGGCTGCAATGGTATGAGCCTCCCACAGTGACTGAAACTGTGTGTGCGAAGACTAACACATTGATCACAGATCCCAACAATTGGACTGACAGTCACCGCATGTCTTGGTACGTGGCCACTCACGCGAAACCTTACCGTACCAGCTACTCATGACCACATTAGCGACCGAACGCTACAATTTCAATCGACACATCTGGGACGTCCATCCCGATAAGTACGTCCCAGAGCGCCAAGTAACCTTCGCCCTCTACGCTTTGTACATTGTGGCAGGAGGGATGATCAAGATATCCATCCTGCTCTTCTACCGCCGTCTCGACTCACGCTCCATAACGAAGAGTTTCCGCATCGCAACATGGCTTAACATCGTTGCCATCGCCATCTTCTCCATCGCATTCGTCATCGTCCTCTTCACAGCCTGCACACCGTTTACCGCATTCTGGTACCAATTCGATATTACCAAGCAGCTCACAGGATACGCATACCATTGCTGGATTGATGAAGCGGCAGACCTTCTATCAGCGAGTATAATCAGCGCCGTACAAGATGCCATCGCTGCATTCCTTCCTACAATCCTATATTGGAACCTGCACATCCCGCGTCGCCAAAAGATTGCACTAGGCGCCATCTTCGCTCTCGGCTACCTCGTCTGCATCGTCGCAGGCGTGCGCTCCTACTTCGTGTGGCGCACCTTCAACAGCCCCCTCTACGATTCGACGTGGGAGTCCTGGCCTGCATGGCTACTCTGCGTGCTGGAGATTCAACTCGGCGCCATCTGCGCGAGTGCGCCGGCACTCAAAGTCTTCCTGTCGCATTACTTCAAGGTTGCAACGAGTATGTACAGCGGATCTAGTCAAGGCACGACGCATGCCAGCATCCAGAAGGGTGGTGGTGGTACCTGGTGGAAGTCGGCCAGTTCAGGGACGTCGGGGTCAAGAGGGACCATGGCTTCGAGGGTGGATAGAGATGGGTATATTCGCGAGCCTGGAAACGCGCATATGGTTGATGAAGAGGGGGGCATTGTGCTACAGGATACGAAGAGGTCTGATGGACGGACGGAGAGCATCGAAACTTTCATCTACTTCTGAGATGGGTTACAACAAGGAGTGGCGAGAAGACGGCTAACTCAATGCGCTACAAAGTCATCATCATACGCACCTGTGGCGATAGAGCTGGCAGAGGAATACCGTCATGCTATCGGGATTGGCGATATCACATCACCGGCTGCCCTTACTATTTGACACTGAACAATACCCTCCAACGGGATCTGTCACCTGCCGTACGACTGACGCAGTTGAGTCTCAACAAGCGTCCGTCCAACAACACGCGTCGTTCTTCGCGAACGGAAAGCAAAGGGGAAGGCAATCCACAAGTACAGGACGGTAAGAACCGAAGTGCCGGACAAACACAACGAATGGGCGCGTGATCCAAAGGACGAGCGCAGAGCGAACAAGAGTACATGTATCGGCATGAGAGTAAGACCAGCTAGAGCTATCAGAATAGAAGGTAAAAGTTACCTTGTAACATACAAGTAGCCTACAGACGAACTAAAACCATCATACAAGAAATGTATTCAGAGGCATTGAACGAAACATAGCATCTTCCGTACCACCAATTCTGACCTCGAAGCCTCAAAGACGCACTTTCTACAACACTCACTCTAACCGCACCTCTCACCAACAACACATATACAATTCCTCAGCGCCTCCCCAGCGCCCCCTCCGTCCTTCTAACACTCTTCTCCAAAACCCTACCATCCTTCCTCTTCCTCGCCAACATGGCCTCCCTCCGCTCAAGCAACCTCTCCCTCTCTTCTACCTCCCTCTCCCTCCTCTCCACAGCACACTCTCTACCCTCCACCACACCTTCGCGCCGCGTCAACGCACGCTGCTGCTCTTCCACCTCCATCTCGCGGTTCACGACGGCGATCTCGCGGTCACGAATATCTGGTATAACAAGGGCGGATGAGGAATCGAGGGTCTTATTATACTTGGACAGGTTTCTACCCGCGAGGGGCTTGGATGCTGGGAGCGAGTTAGCAGGTTTTTGTTCGGAGATCGGTGAAGGAAAACGCACAGTCAAGTGGCGTGACAGGCGCACCGGCCATGAAACCAGTGTCGTAGTGTGCATACGCGCAGTCGATGTCTCGTTTATTGCATCGCCCGTTTTGGTGCCAGAAGAAACAGGTTAGAGGTTGGGGGAAGTTTTTGGGTAATGACTTGTCGAGATCGGTGCGTGTGTCTTCGGATGAGGACTGTTGACTTGAGTGTCGGCGTGTATAGTGAGAGCTTGAGGAGGGTGGAGCATTTCGGAAGGGTGGGTTATCACTGAGTGTCGAAGATGAGCGTGGTGCGTCGGACCTGCGTTGGTACGCAAGGTCGCGTTCAGGTACGTAGCGGTCGATCATGCGTGTCTGCATATTTCTTAACTGGAGCGTCGGACTGGCGTTCGGTTTTGAATTGGAAGAGGGTGAGACGGGTGCAATTCGGGGTGTCGTATCAACCGTTTGTTTGTTGCCGTGCAGAAGAGCACTGACCCCGACGGGCGTTTGCATACCATCTTGACTTGTAATATTGTCGAGGTTACTGCATCAACGTGTTGTTCGTACATTTGATGGATATTTCCAGGATCTGTCGAAAGCCTAATGTGCATCATTTTGATTTGGGGTATCATATTCCTACAACTTGCTCTCCCGCACGTGTCGCTCTTCAACAGGTAGCGCACCACTCATCATGTCCAACTGTTCCTCTCTTCCGTAGAGTACTCGCTCTCTACCTCCCCTTGTCGTCCACCAATTCACAGCAACACCACTACGCTCTGCATCCATCTCTCCGCTGACTAGCACTTCCCAGTATCGCGCTTTGACGTTTTCCCGCATTTCATCGTCATGGATTTGATTGAGTAGTTCAGCACATAGAGGCAGCCACTCCTCCAGCAGGTATATAGGAAGGAAAGGCAGGGCATCTATAAGGGTTAAAGCGAGCACTGCTTGTTCCGAGAGGGCGGGGGGTGGTGCGTCCGAGCCTTGCAGAGCCAAAGCGACCGAATCAGGTGGTAGTGGCTGCGAAGGAGCGTTGAGAGCGCGATGGTATACGAGCTCTAGGAGCGTGGCTGGGAGATCGGGATGGGTTGCCGATAAGGCGGAAGGAGGAGCTGTGACACGCATCAGGGTCTTGAAAGCTAGACGGAACTGGCGCGGGGACAGGTTGTGAGGGAAAACGCTGAAGAGAGCGTCGATGTAGAACGGCAGGTGTTTTGCTGTAATCTCGGCAGATTGTGGAGCAGATAGCACAGCAAGCATAACGCTATGAGCAGCTTCGAACACTGGCAACATATGGCGATTCTCGCCAGCAGCAAGGTAGGGTACCGCCGACGCGACAAGTAAGTCCTCGTTTGTGGCTGGCGACAAGATTAGAGTGAAGTGTTCTGCTGTATTCAGAAAGTAGAGGTCCAGTATGCGGTCAAGTGGGTGGCTTGGTATTTGGCCAAGGTGTTGAGGCGCAATAGTTTTGAGGAGCTTGTCGGCGTGGTTGGGGTAGGCGGAGAGAATGTCTATCGCCGTGAGATAGACAAAAGTATGCTGGGAAAAGGACGCTGGGCCGAGTCGGGAGGTGATGAAGTATAGGTGCCGCAGGGTTTGTAGGGCCTGTGATGCTAGCATAGGAGCGATAGCGTCTGCAGCAAGGGCTCTGTCTGCTAGGGTTCGTGTGAATACGCCTCGCAGAATGATAGTAGTAGCAAAGAGAGCCGCCTTGAGTAGATTCCACAACTGCGGAGTTGTCCTGTGTAGCGCGTCGTCTTCGAGATTTCCTGCCTCCTCGGACGGCTCGATGTCTGAAAACTTGGTCTGTCGCCATTGTGTAGTAAGAGCGCGAGAAAAGCTTGCGAGGTCGTCCATCATTGTTTGGATGATCCATGGGTTCTTGACGTTCTCGACAGCGTGCGCGATTAGCCGTGAGAGGGGACCCATAGATGATACCAAGGGCCTATTCATGATACTTTCGACTTGTCTGTAAGAGCTAGAGTGTGGCTATGCATAGTCAGTATACATAGACGCATGTATCAGGTTCCGAAAAGACCTACACTCCAGTCCAGCTTCCCCGATTGCATTGTTCGGACGTCGAGATCCAGGCTCCCAAGGAAATAGGCCGACTGGAAGCCTTCATTCGAGTAGTATGCCGTTCCAATGAGGACTGGAAGCAGCAGATCGTAATCAAGCTGTGTCCTTTCCACGTCTCCGATGCATCCGAAGGCATGGTTGAGCGTCAGTGTTATTGTCTGGCCTCCCAGTCCGTCTGCCTCGGAACGCTCCCTGACTTCTACCAGGGCGAGGTTTGTCGCGCGCACCAATGCAGCCTCGACTCTCTTTCGCATAGCCGATGCCCAGTACAGGTCCATGCCCTGCTCTTCGAGGCTCCCGATACCGATTAGCAGGCCGGCGAGGACGACCAAGTGCTTCCATCGGCGGCTCCGGTCGTCGGCTCCCGCGACTATGGCGCGTATCCATTCGTCTAGCGAAAGGCCTCCTCCTATTGGCGTCTGCCCTGGCGCAAGCTTAGCTGCTTTGTTGTGCCGAACGTCGTTGTGGTGGTTGATGATGGTGGTGACGGCCGAGTGAAAGACGGAGAGCATGCGCAGAGGCGTTCGGACGCCATCGGGACGGTCCCATAGCGCGGGCGCGGTAAGAAGGTGCGAAGTAAGGAGGCTGAGATTGTGGGGGTTGCCGAGTGTGGTGAGGAGTGAAGATGCGGTTCCCAGGAGCCTGTGGTCATTAGCATGCGCATTGCGGATAGGGAGTCGCGATGCGTACCGCGGCGTGTCTTGCTGGTCTGTGTATGTCTGGAGCGAGCGCAGCAGCGTGGATAGGAGGCGATCGACGACCATGATGACCTCGAGAAGCCCGCGACAGGCTACCAGAAGATGCGCATGGAGGTGTTGGAGATGCAATGGCTGGTGTTGATCATCGCTCGCGTCAGCCGAGGTTGCGCTAAGCTCGGGCTTTAGCCGTTGACATTCACTCGGAGATCGACGTCACAAGCATCAACTTCAAAACATCGGCTTTCGATATCGTATGATCCCGCGGTCCTCGTCCTACGCGCAGCAGTATACGGAGCGCCCCGTAGCCATGCCGCATAGATGAGGTAAGCCCAACTGGACCCTTGTGCTCACCACAGTCTTCCCCCTGTGCATGGCCCAACATTCACGTTCGCCTCAACACGTTCCCCACATCTTGGCCATGAACGTAGTTAACCGTATATTCCCCAGCTTTATTCAACGCGTCGACTCGGCGGTTCCGCTCGGCTACACCACGCCGCCCTTCCCCTCCCTCTACTGGCCTCTTCCCGCCGGCGCGACACAGTCCTTCTACCTATACCGTCCCGATGACATCTTCCGCTTCACCGTATACTGGACACTGCTGCTGGTCGGCGGCATCCACTTCATCACTGCGCTATGGGCGTGCATAGTGCAATGGCGCAATTGGAAGTTGATATGGATAGCCCTGCCTGTCTTCAGCATCGTCGGAGGTGTTGAAGCACTTGTTGCGGGTGCAATTGTTGGCGGACTGTGAGTGGTTCCTCTGGAAAGCTTCATATGGATCGCATGCTGACTACCATCAGACTTGGAGGCGTATATCAGGCGGGTTACTTCGAAATGTCCACCTGGATACCCTTTGTCTGGGCCGTCATCAACACCTTAGTACTCATATTGTCTTCGTTCGCCATCTACGGTGGACTCTGAAGCCATGTCGCGGACACATGCCCCAGATTAATAGCATCGCATCTCAACGCATACACGAATACCCTCGCCCTGCGCATCCACAACCGAAGCCACGCCCTTGTGTCTATCCCTGCTGCCTCTGATTGGAGGGATGGGCGTCTGCATGCGCATCTCATAGCGGACCATGTTGTGGCAGAAACACTCGATAAAGGTCAGGCAACTCTTGTAGCCCATGAGATACTTCATCGAAGTGACGCGATGTGTAAACGATATAAAAGGCTGAGAGAACGATATATACTCCAACTCACACGAGCAGAAACTAGTCTCCACGAGTGTGGATGACAATGTTTCACAGGCTGATCAGGGACGCGACGTTGATTTACAGAGAGACCTACATACGATCGGTCCCCATCTTCCCCGCACAAAGCTCCAGGTTTCACGCGTTTCGTGGCTCAAAGGTAGAGAACATGCCAGCTGGACCAACGATGAAGACAGGTTAGAGAGCAAAGCAGTAATGAGATAACAGACTTGTGGATGGGTATCATTACACTAGATTGTCACCAGTTCTAGCAGACCGGAGTTAGTTCGTTGTCTAGATCATACCTATATCCAATTCTATATATACATCGTAGATCATTACTTTCATTACATCGTGACATCAATCCAGCCACCTCATCCAGTATGTATCTTGAACCTCTGCTTCACTTGTTTTCTGCACATGGGGCACTTCGTCGGCCGCACGGGTATATGGCCATGCTTTACCGGAACAACGACATCAGCGCACCACTGACACATGACCATATGCCCGCAAGGCAAGACAGCTACATCAGCAAGCTGCTGATAGCAAACCTGGCACGCGAGTACCTTTGTCATTTCCGCGTCCGTCTTTGGCTCTGGCCGATCAGGCTGGCTATCAAGCGATACGAGCGGTAGTTCTGGCTGCGGAGGCTCGACGCGTAAGAATGCGCGCGCTTCAGCGAACCTGTGCTGGAGACGGGTACTGCGCATGCCGGGCTCAAGGAGAGCCGAGGCGCGCACATTGGATAGTATTTCGAGCGCCGACGCTACAGTCGCGGGTCTGGTTGCTGCATCCCCGCCGCCGGGCATTGCTAATATCGTCTCTAGATCAAGGTCTGGGCGGGATACGTCGTTGTTCTCGAGGTTTGGCCGCCGGGGCGCATAACTCCAGACTTGGCTTTCTGGCTCTAGAGTCTCTGCAAAAGACTGCGACTCTCGCATGACACCCCATAGTAGCTGTTCCTCGATTTCTCGTCGATCTTGAGGGGACAGACCATCGAGGGGAGGTGCGATTTCGGTCCCGTCTGCTCTTCGTTGGTCGGCCTGGCGTTGGCGGGCGTAGGCTCGTGTGTACATTTGTGTAAGCGGTGACTCGTAGTCGTCCTGTTCCAGTTCCTCCCGGGAGCCGAAGACGCGTGCGAATCGCTCTCGCCGATTTTGTTGCTGCGCTTCTCGTCGTGTCATTGGCCGTGGGGGCTCTGACGGCTCTTCCTGTATTTGAGGTGTGACGGAAGTTCGTGGTTCTGCTGGTGCCGTGGGCTCTGTGTGCGAAACCTCCATCTCCTCCGTCTCTTGCAGCAGGTCATCCAGCGCGTCTTCTAGACTCTGGTGTGGCTGCTCTGGCCGCTCCTCTTCAGAGCTTAACCGTCTTCTTCGAAGTCGGTTCTCTGGTCTGCTCGCATCATTCTCCACACCTGCCCTCAACTGATCCAATGTTCGCGGAAGGAAGCCAGGGCTGACTTCCCGGAATGGCTCCCCTATAACAGGCATGCGTTGTTCAGTCCCATCCGGCAGCTTCGCAATGCGATAGCCTTGGTGAAACTCCCACCATCGCTCCAGGAACTCGGTCTGGTCAGGTATCTCGGGTACGCGTGTCTGGGAGATTTCGAGGGGAGGGTCGGTAGCGGCAAGACGGTTGCTCCAGAACTCTAGTCTATAGTCAGTTTACGATCTGGTAGCTCGGGATTCCATCGAGCGATATTGTACCTTTGCAGAACCAGCAATAGCCTTGCCACCTTGTGCCGCGGTTCACAAAGCCTACTCCGTCAATGTACACGCGATACGCCCGCGAGTGGACTCTTTCGTCGGCGCAAGCGCAACAATTCGGGGTAGAGGTCAATCGGCAGCTTGTGGCAAGCTTGTGCGGACAGTGTGTATCCAGGCGTGGGCAGTCTGCGGTCAAAGTGCCCATGATGAGTTGGTGGAGAGATTGATTCGATGTCAGATGTGGATACGAGAGCTGCAACGTTCAGTGCACACGCTAAATGTCAAAGAAGGCTAAGGCTTTGGACGTGGTGAGCAAACAAATGCGTCAAGTTTGGCGGGTGGCGCGTCGAGATACTCCGCGTTCCGCGGTCGCACTTGCATGCGCTCTGGTGGGGCGGAACATGGGTTCGATGGGGGAAGTGGACCTAAAGTCATGTCATTCCCGCGGCTTGACACTTCCAATGTTCCAAGGTTGCAATAGACTGTGACTGACGGCATTCCCAGGCCCGAAGCTCGACTGCCGCTTGCCTACCCATCATAGCAGCTATTGCTACGATCTGTGTCCGTTGACTGTTGGTCACAACATGCTGTACGTGGCCAATCGAGTGCTAGCGTCCAACAGTTCAGGGCTCACAGCTGTGGATGGGTCGTAGCACCGAATATACAAATGCTCCCTCGCCCCAACTCATTCATAGTTGTTTCGAACATAAGTCTTCAAATTTCTCGACGAAACGCGTATCTAAACATCATGTCCTCAATCGAATCTCAAATAAACAACAAGCCTTCACAAGAACACCGATGGGCTCTGAACATCAAAAAATTTAATGGCAAGCCCTTCGAAGAATCGGGACCCGTCTAGTTGCCATGGAACCTCTCGACAGAAGAAGTCGAAAAACTCTCTTCAGTTGAAGCGACAGGTCTTGAGAAAGAGGGAGAGAAGATCGAGCTTAAGCTTGCGCCGCCGACTGAGCTATGTTGGGAAGGTGTTCGAAATCACGAAAGTTCTCGTGGCGTTGAGCTTATATGAAAATCTCAAGAGAGAAGGAGAGTTGCTCTCTATGCCCAGCGACATCGATAGTGAAGTCAAAAGAGGAGTGTCGAGAGGAGTGGTACAAAAGGCAGCTGCATTATCAACACTGTAGATGGTTTGATGGATGGGTAGTTTCAGCAGATTCATCTGCTCTGAAAACTATCTCATGATTTGCAATGAGTACACCCGATGTCTAACCAGTAGCTTCTGTGAAGACCACGCGATGTGTGGGTTCTAGGCCTGACAGCAAGCAACACCGTGTAGTTTCATCACGTGTCGAAACACAAACGCTCCTGTCCATGTGCTTATCAGCACGAGTCACCACTTCAGCAAATGTAAATATTGCCAAGATCTTGGTCCACTGCCTATCCGTACGCAAAAAATGGCGCCCATTTACCTCATCGTCGTCACAAAAGCCACAACCTTCTCTCGCGCCCTCTACAACATCGTGTCCGCAACCCCCGAAACCCAGACATGCGCCTACCCCGAAAACAACGAGGAATTCTTCTACATCAACATACGCGTCACACACCCTACTACCAATCGCAGCACAATTCTTAAGATGGAGGTACTCAAAGAAGCCCACGTTCTCAGCGTCGAAGTACCCGGTCGACAGAAGACACTGCCGCTGGCCGAGCAAGCACTTTGCAACCGAGTCGATGCAGAGTATTCGGATAGGAGGCTAAAGAGAGAATCTTTTGAGATGGTGTGGAGGTTCGAGCAGGCGGATGAGGTGGAGGAGAAATACAAAGACGAGGCGCGGAAAGTGAGTGTGGATATCATGGCGAGGGACTTGAAGACGACTTGGTGGGATGTGTACGAGTGTGAGCTTGGTTGAGCCCTGCAATGTAGATTGGAGCAAGAAAGTAGTAGATATGGAGTTGTGTGGTGGAGCTCTGCTGAGAAAGTAGGACGAGGTGTTGCGTGCGACAGGTAGTTTTGATAGAATAGAGAAGGGATATGACACTTAGACCGGAAGGGGTGATGCATGGTAGAGTGGGTCAGAAGGTGATTTACCCTTCTTTCTTCTGCGCATGATTCAATGTAATCACCGAAGCTCCACAGAAAGTTCACAGTTCGATAAAGAAGCAACGGTAACGTATGGCGATGGTGTACTACCTGGTTATGCAAAAGTGAGCCCTGGAGATGTTGGCAGACTGTGGGACTGGGGGCACGGAAAGTCAAATACATCGTCTTGACTAGGCCCTCGCTTGAGAGAGAGAGGGGCGTCATCGTCGCCGTCCGCCGCTCGGTGTAATGCGCCTTGCTCCGGGCCCGTGAGGACGGTTCACGAGGCGTAGCGCTCGTGCATAGCGGCTATGCAAGAAGTGCGCGGAATGCCACGGCACATGTACCTTAGACTGCAAAACCTCGTTTCGATATTCTTCATTCAGTTTGACGTCGAAGGATTTGCCAGGGGTTGTGCCAACCGAGAAGTGGATGTTAGTCATTCGCGTGCGAGAGTAACATCTCGGCTCCATCTCGGTGTAACATTACACGTCCGCCCCACCCTCTACGGTCGCGCCGCTCAAATTGCCGCTTTTGAACTCATCAACTATTTTCTCCATAGTGACCCATTCCACTCCTTCGTGCCCATTGATCCACTCGATGAGCCTCTCGTGCAGTAAGATGACTTGTGGTTTGCCGCTCACCTGTGGATGGATACCTAAAGATGGGTGTACGAAGTCAGTCTCTGTTTCCTATACCGCTCGTCCAGGGATGTGACTGACTGATTGGGAAGATGAAGCTTCCGTCGTCCGGACATTCGCGATACAGAAACTCGAACTGTTCCTTCCACAGGCGCTCGATGACCGCGGTATCAACGAAGCCATGCGTGCTTGGCTGTGTAAGTGAGAGCTGGAAAGGTGGCCAGTCATCTAGATGCCAATTTGCAGGTATCTCCACGACTGCAGATGGCTTCAATGTTGACATGGGCTTCATCCAGTGAGAAGCTGGCTTTGATACGTCGGTTTCTGCGTATGTGCTAAGGTGCGGAGAAGGAACGTAGTAGGGCTGAGAATCATGGTGCATGAAGGAGTGATCGTATTCCTAAAGGAGATGTCAGCTCATCGTTTACGCCTGATTTTAGACAATGATGATCATACGATTCCGAACTCTTCGAGGAGCTTGATCGTTTCCCTACTCGTGCTCCACGCGGGTGCAGTCCAGCCGCGCGGTTTCTTGCCTACCATCTCTGTCAAGACCTGTATACTCTTTTCCAAGACGTCTCGTTGCTGTTCTTCGTTCAAAAGGGAAACAAATTCGTGTGTGTAGCCGTGTAGCCCGACCTCATGACCTTTTTCGACGATTTTGCGTATCTGATGCGGAAACGACTCCGCCGAATGTGCTGGTATGAACCATGTTGTCTTGATGTTGTACTTGTCCCAAAGCCTCAGCAGACGATCAATGCCTGCAGTGGCACCAAAGACACCGCGGGACACATCAGTTGGGTTGGCAGGGGCCCCAGTCTTGGTGTTCAGCCTTGGTATGCTGTTAGCTGGTGCTCATGAGACGCTCCTAATGGATCCAACGTACCAACCGCTCACCTGTGTTTGCCGGTAATCAGCGAATAATTCGAATAAAGATGGCAGACCTGTTACTCACCGCGTCGATGTCAATACCATAAGTACACAGCACGCGTTTTGGCATGATTCTTGAGACAAAATGGAAGGTAAGGAAGTCGTTGGCTATGAAGCAACGCTGAGGGAAGCAACAGAGTGCAGGCCAGGTGCAATGCCCTCTTATCGCCAACTCCCTGCCTTTTCAGACGCCATAGTCCGCGGCACAGTTGTACTTGCCATCTCTGTCCGTGGCAGTTTCGATACCAAGGGAGTGGTTCACCGCCCGTCGCTGATATACTCCGAAGCACTAATCAAGCAGGTAGTAACAAGGTTTCAACGCCGGTGGATTAGCTTGCAGTGGTCTATAGACTGCATTTGTGCTCATGCAGTGCAGTTCGCAGAAAATTACTCATGGTGCACCTTCACGACGAATGAGAGACGAAGGAGCGCGTGGCGTAGCTCGAGACGGAATTGAGCGCACGTCGAAGGCGGGGCATGTGCGTGGGATTGCCGAAATCGCTGGCACTGATTGATAGACTTTAACAATTCATTCCTTCGAACAAAAGTCTAGACTGCTCCCTGTACTCTTCTTGTCCAATATCTGTCGGGTTGTCGTACACGATGCTGTTTGTCGAGTGCAAGGGCACCCCCTATGAGGTAAGCGTGACGCGTGACGTCATCACTGCTGCCGCGACGAGACGCGACAGCGACCAGGATCATGCTGATCTCGCACAGATTGGCTACCAACACGGTAAAGCCGCAAAGCTACAAATTGCTCGTTGCATCGAGTTCTACGCGTGCCTCTTCCTCAAGAACTGCAAGAAGAGATGGCCGCAGGTCCTCCAGCACGCGTCGACGTTTGAACAGCGAGCAAAGGCGCAATGGCCAAACTTCCACGAAGAGATGCAAGGCATTGCCGACGGCTCCGGACGCGAGTTGCTAGACATCGTAGCGATAAACGTCCGGACTGAGATCAACTTTGGCCTGTTCAGCGATGGCTGCACTGCCCTCGCGTGGCACACCCAGAACCGGGCATGGTTGGCGCAGAACTGGGATGTATGCACCACCTCTAGAAGAACACAAAAGCGATGATCGTATGCTGACGGTGCCCAGTGGATGACCGAGCAGCAAGAGAACCTGATTGTTACCAAGATCACACAAGCGAACAAGCCCACTATAATCCAAGTAACCGAGGGAGGCATAATCGGAAAGATCGGCTTCAACAGCAGCGGCGTAGGCACGTTGTTCAACGCCATAAAAGTTCACGGCGTGGATTCTACCCGAATGCCCGCTCACTTTGGCTTGAGAATGGCACTGGAGAGCACGTCAGTCGACGAAGCAGTACGCAAGCTGGAGAGTTGCGGCATGGCATCCTCAGCCCATATCCTCATAGCTGATGCAAACACGTCCCTGGGCTTGGAATTCACGAAGAGCACTTTTGCGCACGTGCTACCAGACTCTAGCTCAAGGGTCATCCACACGAACCATCTGCTGCTGGACCACCCTGGCGAAGTCGATACTGTATGGCTCAAGGACTCCATCACTAGGGTTCAGACAATGGCAACGAATGTTGGAACTTTGGGCGACGACCCGAGCTGGGAAGACGTGACTCAATTGTTCGCCGACGAGCAGAATGCGCCGGGTGCGATATGTAGGTGTGAGACCGAGGAGACTGGAAGTGGTACCCTGTTCAACATTGTTATGGACTTGAAAAGCAAGAAAGCAGTGCTGAAGATGGGAATACCAACACAGCCAGAGGAAACTCTGAGCCTAGAGCTATAGGGCAGATGTACTGCATACTCGTCTTTATTTGAACACGATACCAAACTCTTACACTTCCACAGGAATGCCGGCAATCAAGTGGATAGAAGCCCGTAACTAGGACACGTTAGATATGCGTACGCTCGCATGAACTGTCTATGCCACTGCACTATGTGTCAGGAGATCTATATGCTCGTCGAAACTCGTCACACGCGACACTGATGTATTTGACTACGTTTCCAATTTACCTCTCGAGTGAAGACGTCTTGTGACTATGTAGCCGGTATGTGTATAAGGCAGTTCTCCTTTGTGAACGAATATGCGGATGCTCTGCGGGTAAATGGCCCGTCCTTCCCCACCGCAGCGTGGGGGCTCAATGCGCTCTGTGTTGGCAGTGCAGCACTCTCGGCGCCGTCGAATCCACCCGACACATTGGTAGACGCTGGACGTGACCGGGCGACTCCCGTGCCGCGTGCCCCGCATATGGGTATGCGGAAATAAGCCATGGCGGGCTTTGGCGAATGTAACCTCATGATTATCGACTGTGCGCCCAAAACGTGTCCAGTGACGTTTGGTTGTATGCATATTCACACATGTTGTAATCCAGTCAAAGTGTTATCAAGCTTGATACTCAGCGGAAGTCTAGAACAACAAAGTACCACTGAAGAGATGTAAACCCGCGACCCAAGGGTATTTCATTAGTCCGAACCGAAAATGCGCAACAATTCCACATGCTAGCTAAGTAAATCAGTACAGCGCTGTGTTATCATCAAGCTGAAAGACGTAAATGCCGGTGAGAGAAGAAACGTGATCGAGAAACGCCAAATAGTACTACAACTCCGGTGTCATGTCCACATTATCATTTAGAGAAAACTCCGCATTCCAATCAGAGGGCGCGAGATTGTAAGAGTATGCACCCAGTGGGTCTGGTGCATCGATCGCTGAGGTAGGGTTGAAAACTGTCCAGAACTGGTAAGCCTCATCGATTTCTGTAAGTATAGAGGGCGGCACTTGATAGTCGTAGAGATTGCTCGCATCAGAGACCGTTTGGTGCAGTGTTGGCGGACAATAACTCGCTCTCTGATTCAGGAATTCGAGGTATTCCTTCTTCACCGGAAGAAGTAGTCGTTCGTACTCTTCGAAACACCTTTTCGCGGCTGCCCATCGCTCCGAGATAGACAAGAAGCATTTCGAAAAGACGTGCATCCATTCTTCAACTTGTTGCCATGAGTATTGGTCCGCAACTTCTTTCGGACAGCGCTGCAAACCTTGCAAGAAAATGAGCGCACAATTGAAGACATGATGGCATGGATGGAAGACGTATTTGATCTTTCCCGCTTCTGCCTCAGATTGCTGAAAGTAGCCGTCAGCAACCTTGACGGCATTGAGTAGAGCGATCATCATTTGCTCTTTACTTGGGTTCGGCAGTCGTCGAGAGGTGCGATGCAACAAGGACAAGACGTAAGGGGTTGCGATGTCGGAGTACAAGCGCATCTCAGTCCATCGTGCATTCAAGCTACGATCTTTGTTGGCATCCGAAGCTGCATATATCTCGCGTTGCCAATCTGACATGGCATTGATAGTGTGTTGTACCCACTCCTCCAACGAGGAGCACTCTTGAGATATAGGGTCTTCATGCCACAAGACGGATATGACGTCAGCTTCGATAAGGCGAAAGCGACAAATGATACGCTGCGTGAATTTCGATAGTCGTCCAGTCGGTGATATGCTAGACTGCGTAATGGCGGTGTCGTCAATCTCCATGGGAAAATGAACATCTATGCGCCCAACCGGAAGACTTGTAGGGCGTAGAAATATGCAGCAGACGCCAACTTCCATTTCCCATGCACACCAAAATATACGTCGTCGCATGTCGCGTTGGTAAGCGGAGACTTTGGCATCATGAGGCAGCTCTTGGTGCAGTCCTAGGTCAATGACTGCTTGACTGATGAGACCTGTCATGAGCCATAGATCGGCCATCTTAGGATTCAGGAAGATGTATTGGGTTAGCAGCAGTATAGCTTGTAGTCCAGCAATATCGTTGGTTGCAACCTCTGGAATCCATTGCATGGCGTGCCGAACAAGCTGATAGGCAAGATCGTTCGCCTTCTGCACATTATTCCGTGCGCTTGTTGTTAGCGAGATGGCCATGATGATGCAGACTATGTATCGATTTCGGAATGAGTCTTCATTTGGCGTTGCTGCTTTCTTGTGATAGATGGAGTTGAAAGCAGTTGTCACGTCGTTCCGATGGTAGATGGGATATTGTGTGATGACGCGATCTAAGTAGTTTTGGAGTAGTTTGTTAGCGCCAACCTCGTCAGGCATGAGGTCATAGAACAGCCCCTTGGTCTGCTGAGGGTTCAAGATGGATCTGGGGTGGTTCTCGTTCAGATCGTTGGAAAGAACAGGTCCCTTTTTCGAAGGCAGCCTCGTGCCTCTGATGACGCACTGTAGGAAGGGCCGAGCTTTGCACACACCAAGGAAAGAAGGCGTGATGTCTTGCATGACCTGGTTGACGAGGCTGTCGGCGAAGGCACATTTCTCTGGACGCCAATTCCCCGGCCTCGAGTCAGATGCGTGAGAATCTGCTGGAGATGACAGAGTAGCACTTGACTGTCCTAGAGATGGCAGCGTCGAGGGCGTGCTGCTTTGGCCCTCGAGCCGAGCGATGTGGGCTTCCAGAAAGTCGGCAATAGAGCGCGGAGCTTCTTGCTGGGTTGAAGAATCGAATCCCACACACTGGACGCTAGCATCTACGCAACGCGTGCAGGCGGGAACCTTGCCATCACACTTGATGGAGTCAGTACATGTATGACGGGGGCAGAGGAAAGCGTCTACCGAGAGTTTACGCTTCCGACAGCGAGCACAGGCCAGCACGCGACGACGGACTTTGGTGCGGTTCTGCATGGCCAACCTCGAGCGTCTGGCGTCTGTACCACGATGGCGCCGTTGTCATGGCGGAGATGAAGGACTTGCTGGCGGTGATGATTCCCGATGGCTGGTGTTCTCGAACGAAGGACGGGATGCTGGCATGTGGGCGGACTGTGGGCACGCGGGATGCAGGCGGCCGGGGTGATCGCTTCTGTGTTGGGACGCCCTAGCCAGATAAGATCGTCCTCGCTCGCCATCCACTCCGCCCAGGCCTCCCATCGCGTCTCCGACCATTGTCGCTGACATGACGACGGCGCGCGATGGATCGTAGTACAGACGACAGCTCTGCTAGACCTTGACCCGTACCTGTCGCCTCCTTGCAAACTGCCCACTCCGATGGCCGCCGCGACCTCGAAGCCCCCCACGCTCGATCTAGATGCGCTGATTCAGGTAACGCCGCCGTCTCCGCAATTCGCCATCGTGCACTTACACTTCCCCAGAGTCTCCCCGCATGCAAGCGATGCCGAGAGTGTCGCCGCGGATGCGATACCTTATTGCCCAAGTGCAGGTACATGGCTTCTCTGTCCCACCCTGCGCGTCCTGCTAACGTTGTCAGGCAATGCACCAAAGCCGGCGTGGAATGCATGTTCTACGACCACGGGCGCAATCAGCTGCTACCGCGAAGGTGAGCAGACGAGGCTTGTCCTCGAACTCGTACTAAGACATGCCCAGCTACATCAGCGAGCTAGTAGATCGTGTGCGCAATTTGTCCAGTGGCCATGGGTCGCCAGCGACATCCGGCGGGCTCACGGACAATGGCGCCTTTGCTACACACGTCAAAACAGAATTCATCGCTTCTGAAGTTCCTCGATACGAACATCACTTCGCCGAAGCGGGAAACAGCTATCGATACCTTGGCGCTGAATCCTGCCTTCTCAAATCCCCCAGACTACACACTGCGCACGAAAATCGTGCCGTGCAGACTGACGAAGAGCTTGACGACTGGCACTACAGCAACAAAGATTCGCCCGAGAAGCAGTATGAGCTGGTGCAACTCTATCTCGAAACTGTGCAACCTATATATCCAATCCTGGATTCATCGCTCCGTTATCTCGGACCTGACGTACCTGATGACCTAACGGACACCGAGAAGTTCTCGTTGTATATGATATATTCCATAGCATGCTACATACTTCCCAACACTCGTAAAAAGCAACCTCCTGATACTTGCTGGAACCCTAGGGGTAGGCTCACATACCACCAGGCCAATTCCATTAGATACCGGGCCCTCGCCACTCAGTACTTTGCAGATGCTATGGAACACCTCGAGTTAGCAACGATGGAGCCAAACATCGACACCATCCGATCGGTTCTACTACTCGCTATCAATAGCTCATTTGACCCAATAGCTGGCAACATTGGCCAGCAAATAGCTCTCGCAGGCCGTCTTGCATTCGACCTTGAGTCAAAAAGAGCGTTACAAGAGCTGGATCCCGACGATGTCCAACTACTGCGAGCCATGCACATGACCATATTCTGCCTTGAGAACCAGATTGCATCTACACTGGATAGACCTGCATTGTTTCCGGAGCCGGTGAGTCTATCAGCTGCGCAGCCTTCTGAAGATCATGGCTCATCTATCGCAGGATGAAGAAATGTGTTTTGACAAAGAGAAGCCCGCGGAATACCTCTGCTCATTGTATCGCATGCAAAATCGCTTCCGCAAAGGCGACCACATCGCCAAGGAGAACGTCAAGAAGCTGTTACCGCTATTTGACGAGAGAGACGAGCTGCTCCCTGTCATACGCATTACCTTACACATAACACACTTGTTGCTGAATCCTTGTTGGGGGAGTGCATGGCATGTGCTGTACGTAATATCCGCATGCCTTGAAGGGTGTCATACTAACCATCACAAACAGAGAGGCTGTAGTGAGTTTCGGCGGCATCCATGTCTTCGTCACGCCACATTGGGTATACCGAGCAGGCACAGTGCTCATACAGAACATGCCGGCAATCTTTGGCGGGAACCTTATCCAGTTGTACTCCAACGCGCTCCTCGTTCTCGAGCTCTCTTCCTGGAGGTGGCCAAGCTCCGCTGCCCTCTCAGCCTCCCTAGTCGATCTCATGCAACACATGAAAACGAAGTATAGACCAGACTGGTCCGACAAACTTCAACAAGGCGACGTAAGAATATGACCTCCTGGCTAGTTGCGACTGCGAGCAAATCCCGTCTTTCATTTTCATCATCCTAATAGACCCCTCAGATGTCCTCTAGTTCCGCCGCGGAGAATATACGACAGACTCAAGCCCGGGGTCAAGGAGACATCGAAATCGTTCATTCCAGGTCCCGAGAATTACCTCTCACACCCCAGTCCTGATGTGAGAGATATCTGGATGCTTTCGTCTTATGAAGTCATTATACCTTTCGGCGATGCTTGTATCATACGTCGCTGGGGCAGAATATGTTGGGCCATAAAGGGACTAAGGAAAGCTTTGGTCCACCAGGACAACGGGCACGTCTCTGTAACACGCATCATGAAACAATGCATAGAGAAGGGAAATATTCGCAAGATCCATGGGATAAGGTTGGTTGCCGTGGCATTCCATGGACTGGCAGAAGTTAGTGGCGTCCAACTACATGCGACCTATTACTTTGCCAACGAGTTACGAAGTACATGGCTACGTAACGATAAAATGCGTGTCCATACATCTCTCGACCATAACTCTCCGCCAGAGACTACTTCCATTAAGGCTATTGGTCATCTCTATAATGTTCTCTTCCTTCGAACCATTCACGTCGATCTGGATGTAATTTAGTGTTCGATCTTTCGTAACGTTTTACATACTCACATCGATCAAAATGCCGCGCTCACGATAAACTTCCTCCACGGGCAAGGTTTCTTCCTCATATTCAGAGAAGCGCCGCTCAAATTTCTCACCGCTATCGTTGCTATCCCGGGCTCGAGCCGAGTATCTGGCTTTGGCATTTTGTTTGCTGACGCGTAACGATAATACGATGTCTGGTTTTGCATTGGTGTTACTTCCGCTTGCGATTGGCAGATCTTTGGGAAATGGCCAGACGTTCCATGATTCTAGTTGCTCGGTGCTTCGTGGGAATCCATCCACCAGGATGCCGGCCTTGGGTGGTTGTTGGGACAATGCATCTTTGATTGCGCGCGCAATGAAAGGGTTTAACTCTTCTGAAGTCAAGAACCCCTGGTTGTCGAGTTTGTCCTGAATAGTCACTGCGAGCGGTGCGTTGGCATTTTCACGCATCCAGCTCCGCAGATTGTCGCCGACAGAGTAGTGTACCAGGTCGTGGTCTCGAGCTAGGCGCGTACACAGTGTTCCCTTCCCCGCACCAGGTGCGCCTAGTCATGGGTTACTTTGAAGTCTGAAAGCGAAGCTGAGCAGTATACCTAATACGAACGCGATAGCAAAGCCGCGAGGGGACTCCTTGGTCTGATCTGAGGCTGCCATGGTACCGATAGCTGCTGATTATGAGACCAGAGGAACTGTACTTCTCATGCGAGGTAGGAAGGGTCGCGGTGGGGCACAGTAAGATTGTGGAAGGTGCTTGGTATGTGCTTCCGGGGCGTTCCACTGATTGTTAGCCTTGATTGCCGTTTGTAGCAAGCGCCCCCACTCAGTATATCAAGGGAGTTGTGATCGAAAGCGATTTCTTGCTGTTCAAGACCAACATCTCTTAAGCTCGGAACTTCCTCTATTAGGCCGAACCATCACTGCCTGTATAGAAGTTGACGCATCCCGCACCAACTTCCTCTTGTTTCTGAAGACTTGCGTTCTGTTGCAGCGACTATCACTTATTATCCACGTCGTCTCCGGAAATACCATTTACGATGGTGCTCCTCTCACTTGTCGCTGAAGTACCCGCTCTTCGGTACTTTGTCGGGATTGTCCTCGCGACTTGCGCGTACGTTGTCTACAAGTCCACCGCTGTCAAGCCCGCCAACATTCTCACACCCGTATCACTCACTGAAGAGCCCTCTACCAAAGAGCAAGCCGTTGATTCGTCGGTTGTCCACGAGCCCTTGGATCCATCGAAGCCACCAGATGCGCCGGTATCAGTCAATTACTTCCCTTCTCGGGAGTGCAACTACAAATGCAAATTCTGCTTCCACACCGAGACCAGCTCCTACATACTAAGCGATGAAAAAGCGCGAGAAGGTCTAAGACTGCTCAGAGATGCGGGCATGCGCAAACTCAATATCGCGGGCGGTGAACCATTCCTACACCCCAAGCTTCTCTCAAGCCTGATTCGCTACTGCAAAGAAGACTTGAGCGTCGAAAGCATCAGCATCGTCAGCAACGGTAGCAAGATCACAGAGAAATGGATGCGAGAGAACTCTCAGTGGCTGGACATTCTGGCCATCTCCTGCGACTCATTCGACGCGCAGACGAACGTCAAGATCGGCCGTGGAGACGACGGGAAGAACGTCGCTCGACTGTTCCAAATTGCCGAATGGTGCCGGACCTTCAACGTGAAGTTCAAGCTTAACACTGTCGTAAATATCCACAACTGGAACGAAGATATGGTTGCCAATATCGAGAAGCTAGCGCCATTCCGATGGAAGGCCTTCCAATGCCTCATCGTTGCAGGCGAGAACGACGACGAGACACGGAAGCGCGATGCAAGGAAGTTCTTGGTCACTGACGAACAATGGCGCACGTTCTGCGATCGCCACAAGCACCTATCATGCTACGTACCCGAAGACAACAGCTCGATGGCCAGCAGCTACTTGTTGCTTGATGAGTACATGCGCTTCATGGACAAGGGAGAGGGTATGATGACGACGAGCGCGTCTATCTTGGATGTTGGAGTTGAGAAGGCCATGCAGCAAATCGTCTGGGACAAGAAGTCGTTCGTCGAGCGTGGCGGAATCTACGACTGGGGTCGGGCAGATCTGAAACCGACTAAAGAGACAAGCTGCGGCACTGGTCTCAACTTGAAGGAACTGGAGTTCTAGTTCGTTGGAGACGACATGAGCTTGATACTGGGCGATGTGGAAAGGTGACTACGTATTGTTCACACGGATGTCATTCTGATGCATGAAATAGCTTACACACCCATGATTTACAATGAATGAACTACGTTCCCCAGCTAGCTCTTGCGTAACAGTGCCAAATGTCCTCCAGCTGTCACAGTATCTCCTGGTTTCACCAAAACCTTCTCAACCTTTAACTTGCCCGCTTTTGCCAGCGTGTCTGGCGTCTTGACCGCAATCTCCAGCTTCATCGCTTCAAGAATGACGATCTATATCATATTAGCAGTGTCAGATGAACAGCCACGCGAAGTCACTTACCACACTCTCATCTCCAATCTCATCGCCCTCACTAACTTCCACCTTCCACACATTCGCGTCAACCGGCGCCTCAACCCCAACGATATCCGGATCATCCAACAGCTTCTCCACGGTCCCTTCGTCAACCTGACTCTCAGCCTTCTCCTTCCTCCAGCGTTCCAGACTCTCATTCTCGGCTTTCGTCATCTCTTCCTGGGCGACCGCTTGCTTCTCCCTAATCTTCCTGACTTCATCGCTCGTCTTTTCTAGAAGCTGGTTGTGCTGCGCCATATCGAACTCCACGTCTTCGTACTCCCACTGGTACTTTCCAGCACGGAATTTGCCTAGTAGATCATCGAGCTCCTTCTCACTGACCTGGTAGAAGGTCAAGATGTCGAAGTCACGGAAAATCCAAGGCTTCGTGTCGAACCCGGGTTTGTAGGAATAGTAATCCCAGCATGGTACCGTTCGACCGGTCATCTGATACCCACCAGGTGAGTCAACGGGGTATATCGACATGCAAGAGCCGGCCCAACCAACTGTGCCTTCGGGTGTGAAAACGCGACTTGGGTTCATCTTTGGGGCGGAGAGGCGTTGGCGCGGATCTACGGGCAGCGATACAGTGTTACCACAGAAGAAGCCGACAACTACTGCCATGAATTGGCCCGTGAGGTATATGTCCTTCAGCTGCTGTGGCGTGAAAGCGTTGTTCTTTGCGACAAACGCAAGGTTATCGGGTAGGTACGGTGCGTGAGGCCGCTGATTAGTCATGTAGCGTTGAGTGGCTTCGTCTTGGAGTTTCGATTCAAATGAGATAGGAAGCTTGAAAACGCGGGTAGGGACTTTCGTGCTTCTCAAGTCGCCGAGATTTGATTCGATGGACTGAAGGTGCGCAATGAGCTCTGATCGAGGGAGCTTGGCACCGTTGTAGTGGAGGAGAAGCGATGTACAGCACCCCACGGTATTATACAGATTGGACTTGATGAGTTCGGGGGTTGAGTCTGAGTGTAATGCGTTCTCCAAAGCAGTGACGCGGCAACGGTGATTGAGATCGAAATTCTCATTCCCGTATTCGATCAGGATATGATCATCACCTCCTTGACGATATCTGACTTGTGGAGTGCTATTGTTCTGCTCTTTCTCCCAAATGACCGCCTTTCCAATATCCCCCTCATGGAAGTTGCAGTGCGCACCTTGCATTTTCTCGATGCCTTCGAAGTCGCGTCCGCCGTTAATGGCTTGCTGAACTGAGTCCAGAAAGCTGTCATTTCTCTTTCTCTTCTTCAGTGCATCATCGAGACCAGCCCGGACATACTTCACAGTGTTCCCCGCCTTGAGCTGGCCCAGCTTCCACCAGTCGGCTTTAACGACTGTAGTAGAGCTGGTGAACCCACCAAAGTTTGGGCAGTCCACAGGAAAGATACACGGATCGTCTCCAGTCCAGTTCAAGGTGCCCAGTGGATAGCCGTACTCTATCAGATTGCTTGGATGCGCGCCTCCTTCGCCGCCATCTTTACGGGCCCATTTCGGTACCGGTCCTACCAGACGGATTCCGCTCCGCGATGCGTTGTGAGATACCTTCCACTCAGTCTTGTATATCTCCTCGATGAACTTCGGATCGAAGTAGCCTTCGTCGTGGGGTCCAACCATCGCTGTTATTTCCCAGCTTGACTTGTAGATGGGGCGCAGCTTTTCTGGGAGCGAAACGCTAGTGAAAGCGTCTGGAAGCTCTCCCACTGTCTGTAACAGATCGCTTGGTGCCAGCGCGCGGCCCTGGTAGCCTCCAATCGCTACGAGCGGCGATGTCGACTTTGAGCCGAAGTATTCCGCAACAGACGGGAATCCCCCGAAGACTGCAAGATATGAGCGACAGCCCCCGCCTGTCGTCTTGCCAATCTTGAGCTTTTGACCAGCTTCGATCTTTACGCTGGTCCACATAGGAAAGGTCTCTTCGTCCAAGAATGCTTCCATAGGAGCTCCACACAGCGCGACAATAGCCGGGCCGACAAACCTCAGTTCCGGTCCACTCAGCGTGAGTTCCAGCGCTTCCTTTGATCGCAGGTTTCCCACGAGCATGTTCGCGATCTGGAATGCGATCGGGTCCATGGGTCCAGAATGAGGTACACCTTTACCAACTGTTGGCCGGCCGGGAAGGTCTTGAATCAAAGTGTATGCTCCAGCCGAAATCACGTCGATAGCTTGAGGCGAATACTTGAAGTCTGTGAGGAAGCTCGTCATGGTGTTGCCGTTCCTGAAGCGCGAATCGTCCAGTATGTTGGCGAGGAATTCGAGATTGGTAGGGGGACCGCAAATGGTAGATTTGGTGAGCAGCTCACTCATTGACGCGATTGCCTCGTCTCTGGATGGAGAATGGACCATCGCTTTCGCTATCAAAGGATCTGGTCATCGTTAGTAAGGAATTGACTTACTCTATCAGGGTTCTGATATCGATACAGGATTCGCGTGTCCTATATAGAGAAAAGAAAGAGCTTCGTACCGTAATTGGGAGTAATGCGCACTCCAGTGAAGACCCACGTGTCGACTCGACTGCCAGGGACATCTTTCCAGGATACCTTCTGCAGTAAACCGGGCGAGGGTGCGTAGTCTCTTAACGGATTCTCAGCGTAAACACGAGCTTCGATAGCCGATCCTCTCGGTCCTGAGGGTTGCATAGCTTTCAACGTCTTGCCATCGAGCCCGAAGTTGCCTGTTAATTGTGCATCTGCTTGCTTCAGCATGAGTTCTACCAGGTCGACATTGTAGCAAAGTTCCGTGATGCCGTGCTCAACCTGAAGCCGCGTGTTCATCTCCAGAAAGAAGAAATCGCCAGACTTATCATCGACGAGATATTCGATGGTGCCAGCAGAACCATATTTGATCGACTCAGCGAGGCGTACCGCAGCCTCACCAAGCTTCTTTCGCAGCTCGCGATGCCTCTCTACAAACGGGCTTGGGCATTCTTCAATGACCTTCTGATGTCGTCTTTGGATGGAACATTCGCGTTCGCCGAAGTGGATGGCTTGACCCTGGCCATTGCCGAACACCTGGACTTCAATGTGATGAGACGCAGGGTAGAAGGCCTCGATGAAAACTCCGGGGTTCTTGAACAGCGTTTCTCCTCTAGATTGCACCATTCGAAAGCCGTTGCGAACCTCTTCTGCGTTGTTGCAAGTGATAAGTCCCATTCCTAAATGTCGATGTTAGACGTTGGTATGTTTCTCACATGTGGTTTATGGACGAATAGGACGTACCACCTCCGCCCCCGGTCGCTTTCAACATGACAGGAAACCCAATGCGCTCGGCTTCCTTTGCTGCCACCTCTTCGTTCTCGACTAGGCCTTTCGTCCCGGGTACGATGGGAACATGAGCCTTTTCCGCCAGATCTCGGGCTGTGTGCTTGACACCAAAGGCATCAATGGCATCCGAGGATGGCCCGACCCAGACGAGACCTGCATCACCGACCAGACGCGCAAAATGCGCGTTCTCTGACAGGAACCCATATCCAGGTATGATTGCTTGCGCGCCCCTTTCCTTAGCTATGCGCAGTACGGCTGCCTCATCAGTATATGCAGTGGCGTTGCTTCCTGGTAGCAAAACCGCTTCATCGGCATCTCGGACATGTTGTGACGCGGCGTCGGCTTCTGAATAAATGGCGATGGTCTTGATACCGAGTCTTTTGGCCGTTCTGGTGATGCGCACCTGTACCCGCAATGTCAGTCGGAGGCTGTTATCGATAACGGGGCAATTCCGCGGCTTCAGCGCCACATACCGCGATCTCGCCTCTATTCGCAATCAACAGAACTCGTAGT
>Ga0265798_10002860_pt1 | contig 25064 bp, 16 predicted proteins | sample P3T30metagenome_FD_192430 | JGI IMG/M metagenome (GOLD analysis project Ga0265798, IMG submission 192430) | Plant litter microbial communities from East Loma Ridge, Irvine, California - P3 T30 | ecosystem: Environmental > Terrestrial > Plant litter > Unclassified | place: USA: California...
CTAAACGTATCGTTGTATCTCACGCCCGTATCTGGGAAGAGGCTAAAGCTGAAGCAGTTGCTGAAGAAAGAGCTACCAAGAAAAAAGAAGCTAAAGCTTCTAATACAGCAGTAAAGAAAGTTAAAGACTCAGTTGAGAAATCAACTCTAGGAGATCTAGACGTTCTTGCTCAATTGAAACAACAAATGGAAGGTGAAGAGAACAAAAACAAACAATAAGTTCTCCTAATCTCTAAATAGAAAAAGCTATCCAAATCGGATAGCTTTTTTTTTGCCCTGTAATCAGGTGAATTGGAATATATTTTAAAGAGGTTATGAGGATTGTAATTCAGGTTTTGACCTGCTACTATTTCCTAATAGAAATAGTAGCTCTGCAGGCCTTTAAACTTCTGGTAGTTCCCACTGTTGCGGAAGTACTTTTGATAGCCTACGCTGGCCTCTGTAGTGCCGCTGGTATTGGTGTAGTTGATCTTGGATGTGGTGGCATCATGACTGATACCCAATCGCAGCTTCTCTCCTGATCTGCTGCCACCCAAAAGGTCGATGATAAAAGATAGCACCACAGCATCTGGTCCGCCCTGTCCTGCTGTTCTGTACCACAAGCCTGTATTTAGATTTCGATATTTAATCTGCGCACCATAGGTTGCTGTACTCATCCTGGATTGTCTGTTGTAGATTATGGAGGGTATCAGGAAAGCGCCGTCATAATTACTATAGCCTGCATTATAAGCCAGCGGGATCATATAACTCGCATTAACCGACATACGCACCGGCAGCTTGGCTTCTGCCCCACTGAAGGACTCATTTGGCTGATTGATGTGGTAGAATGACGCGCCCAGCATCATGGACTTAAATACGATGTTGGTACCTGCGGCGGCATCGAAGAAGAACTTGTTAGATACGTCTGGTAGTTCTGCTGCAGAGATGCTTCCCGGGATGTAACCGAGGCGCATGTCGATCTGATCTGCGAACACCAGCTTATTCCAGGTTACGGAACGGTTGGTTACACCAGCCTGGATACCAAAGGAGGCAATAAAGTCATCACCACCGACACTATAGGAATATGTTGCCGCAATGTTGTTTTTAACGAGGTATGCGGTGCCTTCGCTGCTTCTATTGAAGAGCAGGCCCACACCACCACCAAAATCCGGGATGTTAAGGTCGGCAGAAGCACTTAAATAGTTTAAGTTCTGTGCCATGCCGGAGTACTGATTCCGGTAGATCAGGTTCATTCTTAAGTCACCTTCAAACTGGCCGGTCAGCGCAGGGTTCAGGTATATCGGTGAATTGAAAAACTGAGAGTATATGTGATCTTGTGCCCGGCTTTCATATGAAAATAAGCCCAGACACGCCATCATCAATATCTTATTGATATGCTTACGTTTCATCTTTATCTAATTAAATTGATTGTACCTGTGCGCTTCGGCGCGGAGCCATTGAGGCTCATGCCTTTCCATGGCATTTTGTTGATGAATTCTGCTTCTATTTTCCAGATGTAGGTGCCCTGTGGCGCAAGTATGGACTTATAAGTACCATCCCATCCTTCTACTGGTCTGCCCTCTTCAAGCTTATCCGTTTGCCACAGCAGTTCACCCCATTTATTGAATATGCTTAATCTGTAAGTTGCGAGGCCGGAACCTTTTGCTTTAAAGGTTCTAAGTTCTTCGGTACCGCTGTTCGGCATAAATGCATTCGGCACATAAAGGTATCCCGGTACACCAACGATTTTAACGACTTTACTAACTTCCGTATAACAGTTAAATTGGTTGGTAACCCTTAAGGTAACCGTGTAGCTGCCTGTGTCTGGATAGGTATGTTTAGGGCTTCTGGTGTTTGATGTTGTGCCATCTCCAAAATCCCAGCTCCAGCTGTCTGGGTTGTTTTCGCTTTCATCTTCAAACTGGAAGGTGTAGTTCGGGATGTTGATGGTTGTTCCAGGTACGACATTAAACTTCGCTACCGGTGGTGGAATGATGTGTACAAATTGATTAAACACCCTGGTGTTACTGCAACCCAATGCGTTCACAGCTGTTAAAGTCACCGTGTAGTATTCTTTATCACCGGTATAAACATGTGAAGGTGCAAATTCAGTGGAAGTTGGCGATCCATCACCGAAGTCCCACACGTAGGAGATGCCGCCTACACTTTCATTTTTGAACTTCACGTTTAAGCCCGGACAGCCCTGTACCTGATCTGCAGCGATCTGCAGCATTGGCTGTTCATAAACAGTGATGATTTCTGTTGTAGTGGTATCTGAACATCCGTTGGATGCGGTAAGTGTTACCACATAAACACCACCTTTGGTAAAGGTGTGGGTAATGGTTTCTGGTGATGTTCTTGTTGGTCCGGCTTTGCTGCCATCGCCGAAGTCGTACACATAAGATGTTGCACCGCTGGAATTGTTATGGAAGTTCACCGTGAAAGGTGCACAGCCTGCAAGTTCATCACTGTTTACCACCAACTCTGGGATCACCGTGTTTGGTGATACGCGGATCTTGTACGTGGTTGGCTCGCTCCTTCCACAACTGTTCTCGGTAATCATGCTTACGGTGAAGTCTTTAATGGTACCTGATACGAAGGTGTGCGTAACTGGCGAATTATCTGTTTTACGCAATGGCGGCGTACCGTCGCCGAAATCATAGTAGTAAGTGTTGCCCGTTCCCGGTGAGGTATTCGTAAAAGTAACGACCATTGGTGAACAGCCTGTTGTTTTACTTGGCGAGAACACGGCACGTGGTAATGCCTTCACAAGTACCCTTGAAGTAAAGGTGTTGTCACCGCAAACGTTTCTAACGGTAAGTTTTACGGTGTATGTAGTATCGCGGCCTGCCGGATGTTCCGGGAAGTTCTGCGGCACTGGATTCGCCACGTTCGTGGTTACGCCATTTCCGAAATCCCAGAAGTAGGTTGTGCCTGGTATTGTAGGTGTCGTGTTACGGAAAGTCACGCGTGCAGGTCCACAGGTTTCTTCAGTGCTCTGGCTGAAGGATGCGGTCGCAGTTTGTTGCGTACTGAACACGCGGCTTGTGCTATCGCTTGCGCAACCAAAGCGACTGCTTACTACAAGTTTGATCTGGATGGACGTATTGTCTGTCGTGATCGTGTAGTTTGGAAAGCTGATGCCTGTACCAATTAGCACATCATTCGCGTACCAGCTGTAGATATCATTACGATCCGGGTAAGCTTTTGCAACGACATTCTGTGCATTGATCAGGAACGGTGCACAGCTTTTATCAAGCACTGCAGTGAACTCCGCTTTTGGCTTAGGATTTACTGTTACGGTGATTGGGTTACTCACGCTCTGGAAAGGTCCTGAACAGATAGTGGTGCTTACCAGTCGTCTGAATAAGGTTGTAGCAGTCAATATACCTGGTTGGTAACCTGGAAGTACCGCCGCGTCTATGTTGGTCCAGGTTGTGCCGCCATTGGTGCTTCGTTGCCACTGGTAGTTGTAGTTTCCATCGCCTCCAGTAGGTACAGATCCGGTTAATTGCGCTGCTGCAAAGCCTTCGCAGACAGCAGGCACTTCGGTAAGGATGTTGTTTTCTAGTGGCGGTAATACGTTGATTTGGATCGACTCGCTAACAGCTGAACAGTTGCCACCGCTTACGGAACGTCTGAACAGTTGAGTGCTTGTCAGCGTCAGTTTAAGATCTTTCTGATTCTGGTTCTCAATTGCTGTCCAGGTTGCGCCGCCATCTAAGCTGCGTTCCCATACGTAACGGTATCCAGCTAATGTAGAAAGGTCATTTCCGATGATGGTAATTTCCTGGCCACTGCAAATCGTGCGGATGCTGCTGCTGATATCATTTTTAATGTTTCCGATAGTCGCGGTTAACGTGAAAGGTGTACCAGGACAGCCATTGTTCATCGGTGTGATGATATAGGTCACGGTCGCATCAACGTTGCCGTTTGCGTTTACCAATACATCATTGATCACATTTCCGCTACCAGCGGTAAAGCCGGTGACACTTGCGGGACCGGTTGCAGTCCAGGTGTAGGTTGTTCCTGGCAGGTTGGAAGTGATGGTGTAATTTAGTGGCGCATTGTTGCAGTTGGCGATGGCTGCCGCACTGGTGATGGCTGCTTTAGGGCGGATAACTACGACCACGCTTTTTTCGATTAACGCACATGGCGCAGCAAGGGCTGTTGTGATACGTATTTTCAGCTCTACCCTTCCTGCTGCACGTTCCGCAGCAGTTGGAATATAATCTGTAACCAGTGCATTTCTGCCGGCGCTGAAGGTACCGCCTCCACCTATCCAGGTTTGTGTAGATGCTTCGCCTGTAATGATCGCTCTTAAGGCAATTGGATCATCAAAACAGATGATATCAGCCGTTTGGATCTCAATGGTCGGCGAAGGAATAAAGGATATGGTTTGTGTTTTCGTTTCCGTTCCGCAGCTGTTTTTGTGGGTTACGGTGATGGTGTATGTTTTATATTCCAGGAATTTGACGCTTGGGAACTTTGTGTTTGCGGTAGAACCTTCGAATTCGTACTCACCGCCGGTTACCGTCCAGGTGTAGGTATCTGCAAGCTCTTGTTGCGTTCCGCTGAATTTGGTTAAGGTTGGTCCTGTACCCATGTCGGAGAACTTGTAGGTACCCAGGCTGCAAAGCTGTGCATTTGGAGAAAGTGTCGCCGTTGGCGCACCATTGATGATGATGGTTTGTTCTTCCGTAACCACCTCTCCACAGGAAGCCGTTTTTGCGACAAGCTTAATCTTGTAGATTCCTGGTGTACTGAAGCTAAACTCTGGTTTCTCGCTAGTCGCAGTAGTGTTGTTTACATAAGTAACTGGTCCGCCAGTGATCTCCCAACGGAAGCTGTTGGTGGCATTACAGCTATTGTCTACATAAGAAGTGTTTTCAGGGCTGAAGATCGTACCTACACAAGCCGTTGTATTTGTACCCAGGTTGAAGCTTGGTCTTGGTGGGTTTTGCACGCAAATGGTCCAATTATCTTCACTCGGACTGCAAGAGCCAACGTCATTGGAAACAACAAGTCGCACGGTGTGCGTGCCTGTGGTCGCAAAGCCAGGGAACACAAAGGATTCTCTATCAGATGCAAGTACACCGTCCACATACCATCTGTAGGTCATACCGGTTGAACAGTTTGCATTTGTTCCTGGGATGCTTCTGTTGCTGAACAGTACTGGTTTATTTACACAAACTGCCGTGATCAGCGCAGTATCGATTTTCGCTACTGGTTTCGCATAGATCTGAGCGTAGGAAGTAACGGGATTGGAGATTGTTGAACAGAAGGCATTCTGTGAAGTAATAGAGATCTTGAAAGAATTTGCAAGTCTTATGCCTGTGCCTAAGTCAATCGGGGGCTCTCCACAGGAGGAGTTTTTGTAATTGTGGACAAGCTCGCCGTTGAGACGGAGCACTTCGGCGTGTGTATAGACACTTTCTTGTTTATCGCCCCAGTTTACACGATAGATTGAACCGGGGTAGTTGTTCTGGATACCACCGTTTCCACTTACCGAAATGGCGAAGTTGATGTCTACACCTGTACCGAGGGCGGGATCAATACAACCGGTTTTTTCCCCGCTTATCGGGCTCACCTGGGTTTGTTGGTTTAACAGTAAGTACGACTTGTTTGATTTTATGGTCTGCCCGGCCTCTACCCGCTCGGCACTTACCCGTAAGGTATAGTAATCTTTACTGATTCCATTCAGATCATAGCCTACGCTACTTGCAGGAACGGTACCGGTAGCTCCGGTAACTTCATTTTTAAAAGTTAAAGTTTGTGTAGGTGGTGCATTGGCTGCAATACCGAAAAGAATGGACTTGTTATCGCCTGTGCTGGTTCCGCACCAGCCAAATGCATCTGTGCCCAGGCTGAGGTTTGCTGGCGCCGTAATGCCTGAACCAGGCCCCTGGGTTGCGACGACCTGGAAAGCCGTTGTAAACTCATGCACGGCCACGGGATTGCTACTCTTTATTCGAATCCGGTAAGCATTGCTCGCAGCAGCGTCTCCGGGGATGACACCATTGATGAAACGGGAAAAGAACCCCACGAAGGAGCCAATGACTCTTTCATTAGCGAAGTTTCCCGTTGCATCGGAGAGATACAGCGTAAAGGTATTGTTCGCAGCAAAGTTCGCATTGCTGATGGAAAGCTGGTTGGGAACGGTGATGTTGCTAAGCCTGCCGTAAGGGCCAGGATCCACTTGTTCACTATTGATTTGAGCAATTCCCAGTATGGGAAAAATTGTTAACAACAGTACGACGATTGCGGGTAGTTTTTTCCTCATATTGGTTAGCAAAATTACAAACAATAACAGCAATTCAACAACTTAGCTATTCTTTTTGTTAAAATGAAATGAGAAATAATACGTTAGAGTTTGTTTGTTTTTAGTCTATCAGCGCTGAATATCTTGCTTTAATGCTTTGGTAGCGAGTTTCATCGCATTTTTGGTCTGAAAAGCTGAAGTTTTGGCCTTTGAATTTGTGCTTATTTTTAGACGCTTAACATCTACTTTGGCATAGTTTTTAATTCTTGAACATTACACACAAATGATTTCTCAACTTTATACAAAAAAAGCCCGGCGATTACTCCCGGGCTTTTTAGTAGGTCTTGAGCTGACCAGAGGCTATTAGCGCCTAATTATGCGTTTATTGCTTTCACTCCAGGAAGTTCTTTGCCTTCCATATACTCTAACAATGCACCGCCGCCAGTGGATACGAAGCTAACTTCATCCTCAAGGCCGAACTTGGCAATGGCTGCTGCAGAGTCACCTCCTCCGATTAATGAGAAGGCACCGCTTTCTTTAGTAGCCGCAACTACCGCATCTGCGATAGCACGTGTTCCTACCGCAAAATTCTCCATCTCAAATACACCCATTGGACCGTTCCATAATAGGGTTTTAGAGTTCTTGATGGTTTCTGTGAATAATGCAATGGACTTCGGACCGATGTCAAGACCCATCCAGTCTGCAGGTACTTGTCCTGAATCTACGGTGTCTTTCTGCGCTTCATTATCGAATTTGTCGGCAATCACCGTATCGATAGGTAAGATCAGGTTAACGCCTTTACTTTTTGCTTTCTCAATAAGCTCCAGGCAAAGGGGCATCAAGTCTGCTTCTAATAAGGAGGTACCAATTTCGCCGCCCTGCGCTTTGGCAAACGTGTAGGCCATGCCGCCGCCGATGATTAAGTTATCAACCTTATTCAGCAAGCTTTCGATCAGGAGAATTTTATCGGACACCTTCGCGCCACCCATAATGGCGGTGAAAGGTTTATCAGCACCTTCATTAACTTTCTCTGCGTTCTTAAGCTCTTCAGCCATTAAATATCCGAAGTACTTTTCCGTTGGGAAGAACTCCGCTACGATTGCTGTAGAGGCGTGCGCACGGTGAGCTGTACCAAAAGCATCGTTAACGTATACATTACCAAGCTTCGCCAGCTTTTCAGCGAAGTTGTGATCACCTTTTTCTTCTTCCTTGTAGAATCTCAGGTTTTCAAGCAATAATACCTGCCCAGGCATCAGATTCGCTGCTTTATCTACAGCTTCTTTACCTACGCAATCATCTGCGAACTTCACTTCGATGTCAAGCATTCGCGATAGGTCCCCTAAAATGTGCTTTAAAGAGTATTTCTCTTCAGGCCCGCCTTTTGGTCTGCCAAGGTGAGACATCAAGATCACAGCGCCACCATCTTTGATGATTTTGCTGATCGTAGGAATGGCAGCGCGCATTCTTTTATCATCTGTGATGTTGTATTCTTTATCTAAAGGTACATTGAAGTCGACTCTTACAAGTGCTTTCTTGTCCTTGAAGTTACATTGATCTACTGTATTCATAATTTTAGTTTAGTTGTTGACATTTATGATAACCAAGATACCCTATTGAGCATAGCCGATGACATTCACAGTGTATATTGCTGAAAACTGCCCCTTGGAAACCGGCTTTGCACCAAATATAAGCAGCACCCGCCTTTTTCAATCCATCTAAGACAAACTTTATGATGGCGTTAAGGCAATTTGTTGCAGGTTTTTAACGGATTATATGGATAAGTTTAATAAGATGTTTAAGATTCGTTTAATTCAGGTGATTAGGTAAAGTTTAATCAACCTGATTATGGCTGCTAATCTTGAGTACCAGATCAACGAGTCGTGCAGAATAGCCGGATTCATTGTCGTACCACCCTACAACCTTAACCAGATCACCTACTATGGAGGTTAATTGTGCATCAAATATGCAGGAGTGTGTGTTGTCCAGAATGTCTACGGAGACAATCGCGTCTTCTGTATATTCAAGAATATTGATCATTTCGTTCGCAGCGGCATCCTGGAAGGCTTTGTTGATCGCTTCAATGCTCGCCGGACTTTTAAGAATGCAAGTCAGATCGGTTAGTGAGCCATTGAGTACCGGCACCCTAACACCCGCCCCGCCAAGATTTCCATCCAGATGCGGAAAGATGTGGGTTACCGCCTTCGCAGCACCTGTGGTTGTTGGAATGATAGAGGCTGAAGCCGCACGTGCGCGCCTTAAATCCTTGTGTGGTGCGTCATGCAGACTCTGATCGCCCGTCATGGAGTGAATGGTGGTGATGTATCCTTCTACGATGCCCCATTTATCGTCCAGGATTTTCATCATTGGCGCCACGTTGTTTGTTGTACAGGATGCGTTTGAAAGTACAGGCGATTGAAGGTCTATTAAATGGTCGTTCACCCCAAGCACAACCATCGGGATTTCCTTGTCTGTAGCCGGTGCAGAAATAATCACTTGTTTGGCGCCGGAATGTAGGTGTTTTGAGGCTCCTGCCAGGTTGGTGAACTTCCCAGTGGATTCGATCACTAGATCTATATTCATGGATTTCCATGGTAGCGCCTCCGGGTTCTTTTCAGCTAAGATCAGAATGCGTTTTCCATTGATGATGATTGCCTCATCATCATGAGAGACACTGCCCTTGAAACCCCGGTGTACCGTGTCGTATTTAAATAGATGGGCTAATGTTCTAGGATCTGAGAGGTCGTTAATTGCAACAATAATTAAGTCGCGTTCAAGTGCAGCTCTTAAGAAGTTGCGTCCTATTCTGCCAAAGCCATTAATAGAAATATTCATAGTCAAAATTCTGAGTGGCAAAATTACCCCTTTTATTCTATTATAAATATTTACCAGGAATTAACTTTCAGATGAACTGACCAAGCTTCCTCAACTTCTTACACAGCAGCGCCAGCACCGGTGCAGGCAGTTGATTATGAACCATCGCTCGATAATCGTTGGCACAGGCATTTAGTAGACTTTTCAGGTTCCGGTTACTCATCCCTCCCATTCGCATGTGCACAATCAGTTTGTTGAGGAACACCGCATGCATATGATGCTTATAGAAGAACCGGAGGATAAGTTCATAATCTGCTGCCGTACCAAGTTTGAGCGAATAAAGACCATAACGTTGGAAGCATGATCTTTTAATGAATAGCGCCGGATGTGCAGGCATCCAGCCGAGTCTAAGATCCTTGCGCCGTGGTGGATTGGAGCGCCAACTTCGTTTAATGACCGTTTCCTTGGTTCTTTGCACGTAGTTCAGATTGCCGTATACCGCATCGGCATTGCGCTGAAGGAGAAAATCCGCTACTGCAGAGATGACGTCGGTGTCAACCAGGTAGTCATCTGCATTTACAATTCCGATAAGCTCGCCAGTAGCAACAGCGATGCCTTTGTTCAAGGCATCATACATACCCGAATCCGGTTCAGAAACGTAGTACGACAATCGGTCGGTGTACCGGTTAATGATCGAAGCGGTACCATCTGAGGACTTTCCGTCGATGACAATATACTCCAACTCCCCATAATCCTGCGCAAGCACCGACTGAATGCATTGCTCGATGTAGTCTTCACAATTGAACACCACAGTTATCAAACTTACCTTCATTTTAATAAATTTATTAATTCAAATGTAATATAGTATTTTGTTAAATAATTATTTATACATTGTATCAAGTATTTAAACTGAAAGATGATAAAGGACAATATGCACCCAAGGACCAGATGGATAGTTTTGACGCTGTTTATGCAATTGCTCGGTGGATGTGCATTTGTTAACCGAGACGTAATTTTAAAAACGCCCTTCGATGCAGATACGAGTAGCAGCGCGTATGTAGTTAAGAACATTGATCAGCAGTCCGGCTATTACAACAGCATTAAACCAGAGGATGAACTTGCGATTGCGGACCTGCAGGATATTACCATCCTGGTGAGAAAGGAACACCTGAGAAATGATTTTAAAGAGGATACATATGCCACTTTCAAAGTGAATGCAGCTGGAGACATTAATCTACCGTTGATCGGAAAGGTACATGTCGCAGGCTTAAACCGCGATCAGGCCGCGCAGCTTATAGAAGCAAAATACAGTGAGAAAGAGCTTAAGCGCCCACTAATTGATGTCAGAATAAACAATCTGTATGTGGTTGTAATGGGCGAAGTTGCTAAACAGGGCAAATACATCATCAACAGGGAGGATTATGAACTCATTGATTTGCTTGGAGACGCAGGAGGTTTAACATCCATCGCCAACAAACACCGCGTAAAAATCATACGTGGTCCGCGCAGTAAGCCTGAAGTCATTATCGTAGACCTTGCAGATTATGCCTTTCTTAAGGACCAGCGGCTTAAGCTGCAATCCAGAGATATCATCTACGTCGAACCCAGAACTGCTGCCCTAAGGGCGCATCATGCGCAAGCTTATAGCACATTCTTCCAGATTGGGTTTGTTGCACTAAATACCATATTACTGATCGTCAACTTATCAAAATGATGGAAGTTAAGCCTAAAAACTTATCGCAGAACGGACTGAAGTTCAGCTACAATCGCTTGTTAAAGATTATTAGCAGTCGATGGTACTGGCTTGTCGCGACAATTTTTATAGCCCTGATCAGTACCTACATATATCTTAGTATTGCTCCTAAGTTCTACGCAACGGATGCCACGCTGAAGTTTGAAGAAAAGCGGTCAGAGATTTCTGAGCTGATCAATGTCAGAAACACTTATGAACGCAGCAACAAGCTACAATCTGAGCAGTTTGTCATACGCTCCAGAGCCGTTCTGCTCGACGCTGCAAAGCGATTGAACTATCCTGTGGCTTTTTACAAAATGGGATTACTTGATTTGGAAGAACTATACCCCTTAGTCCCTTTTAACATCATCATACTGCATCAAACATCAGGGAATGATCAAATTGATAATTACCGGATTACACCAGTTTCGAAAGATCAATTTGAACTTGAGTATCGTGTAGATGGCAGTACCGTGCGTAGAACGTATCCTACTAATGAAGCTATTTCCGTTGGCGGATATCAGTTTCTGGTGTCAGGACAGTTTAAATCAACACATATTAAGACGCCGTACTATATACATTTTAATGCGCCTGCTGCATTGGTGAGACGAATAGACAACGGGCTCACGATGACCGAAAACAAGAATACGAACATTCTAAGCTTTACACAGAAGGATAAAAATCCTGTATTTGCTGCCGATATTCTAAACGCGGTATTGGAAGCATATATCAGCTATGACCAGATACAGAAAACAAGATCAGCGAACCAAACGATCGCCTTTATAGACACCCTTCAAAATAGGTTGGCACAGGTTGTTAGTCATTCAGGCACGAACTTCGAAAAGTTTAAGGTCCGCTCTAAGATGCTAAATGTCTCTGGGATAACTGCACAGGCTCTGAACAAACTGGAAACACTCGAAAAGCAGAAGGCCGATCTCGAATTGGACATCATGAAGACGGACCTGCTGAAGGGTCAGCTACAGCTTGATAATGGAGATGGCAGCATTGACTTCGATCTACAAAACATTGAAGATCCGCTGCTTGCAAACCTACTGGCACAATACAACGTACTGCTCTTGAAGAAACAAAACCAACTGAGCACCTATAAAGGAAGTTCCGAGGTAGTAAAAGATACAGAAGCACAACTTGGAATCCTCCGGCAAGCATTGACGAATAACATCACTGCACAGCATCGGAGAAATACCGAAGCCAAACTGCTCTTGCAGCAACAGATCGATAAAAATCAGATACAACTGAGCCAACTGCCAACAGCGGAAAAGGATTTTATGAATCTTCAATCCACCTTTGATGTCAATCAAAAAGTCTACGCCTACCTTAATCAGAAGAAGCTCGAAGCACAGATTAGCAGGGCAGCGATAACCCCTGCAGCAACGATCGTAAATAAAGCAGTCGCCCAGTTTACCCCTGTAGCGCCAGTTGCTATGAACACCTACAAATCATCTATGATAATTGGACTTCTTGGTGGTATAGGCTTGATCTTCCTGGTACGTGCGATGAACCCGTACATTTTCGACCGGGAAACCTTAGAGCAATTAACCGGCACGCCGATAATCGGAGTGATTAGAAAATACCCGAGCAGACTTCCCCGTAACCCTGGATTATTATTAGAACCTGGTAAAACCATGTTTGCAGAATCCATTCGGTCGCTGCGAACAAACATCAGCTTCCTTGCGCCAGACATTGGAAAGAAGATGATTTGCATCACTTCAGAAACTGCCGGGGAAGGAAAGTCTTTCACCGCACTGTGCCTTGCACATTCGCTGTCCCTGATTGACAAACGGGTCTTGCTTATTGCTGCCGACTTACGTAAGTCCATGCTACACATGGCCTTTGATGCAACCAACCAGCGTGGGTTAAGTAATTACCTGTCTGCACAAGCGGAACTCAGCGAAGTAATTGTACATCATTCAGATTGGCTTTCCTATATCACCGCCGGACCCGTGCCACCCAATCCTGCGGAGCTCTTGTACGGACAACGCATGCACAGACTTCTTGCGGAAGCGAAACTGGAATATGACTATGTCATCATAGACTCTGCGCCTGTAGGACTGGTATCTGATGCCGTGCCGATGTTAAAATCCGCAGATATAAATCTGTTCATCATTCGTGCAGGAGTGTCGAGGTACCATGCTGCCGTTGTCCCTGATCGCCTGTCAAAGGAGCTGGACATGGACAACTTCCACATTGTATTAAACGCCTTCAACTACGATAATCTCCACAGTCCATATTATAGCACAAGCCTATATACAGAGGCAGATGCCTCAGGTACCCTGCAGGGCTATCTTGGTGGAACGCAAAAAAGAAGCTGGTGGCAATCTAGAAACGCTAATTAAAAGATGATGCTCTTTCTCACCCTCGCAACTTTCAGCCAAACCGGCGGTGTCCAGATGGTTTGCAGGTCAATGACCAAAGCTTTATACAACATTAGTTTACAACAGAATCAAGGATTCCAAGTGCTCTCACTTTGTGATTCTCCTGAAGATGTAAATCTAAACTATGTGGGGTTAAAATACCTTAAAGCTTTCAGCTACAACAGATTGCGATTCATGCTATATGCAGTTTGGAAAGCCGGTTCAGCAAAGACCGTCATACTTGCCCATGCGAACTTACTGCCCCTGGCTTTCCTGATTAAGTTGTTTTCACCTGCTACAGAAATTACGCTCCTGGCCCACGGCAAAGAAGTTTGGAAGCATATCCCTTGGTGGAAAAAGCGATTGTTGAACAAACAAGTGCGAATCTGGGCAGTAAGCAGGTTCACCAGAAAAGTATTGGTCGAAAAACATCGGATTACATCTTCCCGGATCCAGGTCCTGAACAACTGCTTGGACACGCTGTTTGAGGTGCCAGAGCAGTTTAATAAGCCAGACTATCTCTTGAAGCGGTACAACTTCAATGCAAATGATAAGATTATCCTTACACTCACCAGATTGGACAAGTTTGAGCAGGAGAAAGGTTACGACTTGATACTTGAAATTCTGCCCACCTTGATCAGGGAATTTCCGAATGTTCGGTATGTAATCGCTGGAAAAGCTTGTGACGATGAACGTATACGCCTCGAAGCAAAAGTCCGTGAATTGAAGCTCCAAAAACACGTATGCCTCATAGGATTCGTGCGCCATGAAGAACTAACGGATCATCACCTTCTGTCAGACATCTTTGCCCTACCCAGCAGTAAAGAAGGCTTCGGGTTGGTCTTCCTGGAGGCTGCTGCATGTGGCAGTCAGGTCATTGCCGGAAACCGCGATGGCAGTGCTGATGCTGTACTTGATGGGGTAACGGGCTGTTTGGTTGATCCGCATTCCAGGGCAGAGATCGCCCAAACACTGAAGAACTTGCTGCAGAAACCGAATGACCCTGAGGATCAAAAAAGCCGGCAAGAAATTGTGCAAAGAGTCTTTTCCTTCGAGAAGTACCAAGAAAGCATCTATTCACTTTTAACTGACGCTCGATGAATATTCTCTTAATTATGGACCCGGGAATTTCAGTCCCTCCATTGAGGTACGGAGGCATTGAACGCATCGTATACCTGTTGGCCAATGCTTATGCAAGGCAAGGGCACAATGTTACCTTGCTTGCGGGTCCGAACTCCCATTGCGATGGACAAACCATTACCTACGGTGTCAATGAAGTAGATGGATCCAAATGGAATCGCACGAAGGCAATTGCCTTTGTATGGGCGTTCTTACTTAAAAACACCTTCTCCATAAAGCAGAACGATGGTACACAACCATCTGCGCCAGGAAGGTTCGACCTGATCCACAATTTCGGCAGACTAGTTTACCTGTTACCGATACTACGGGTCGCTTCCATCAAGATTATGAGTTACCAACGAGAGATAACCACACGGAACACACATATGATTCAGCGATTACGGCCCAGGAATTTCTGGTTTACAGCCTGCAGCGATAATTGCCGGTCGTTAGCTAATGTGGGCAATGCTTCGCTAGCGGTTTTGCACAACAACAATAAGCCCTTCAATAATAACCTCCTCAACAACAACTTCAACAATACCAATAACAACCATAACTACAACAAGGAAAAGACTATCAACAATCGCTCCCACAAACACAACAATAATTCCCTCAACAACACCGCTAAGAACCATCACGACATCGACACCAATAACTATAAGAACAACAAAAACGCTCATAAGCAGAGGTTCACACAATGGGAAACGATACATAACACAGTTGATTTTTCAACATATCAACATCATACAACCTTTGATGAACATGCGCCATTGATGTTCCTGGGCAGGCTGGACCCGATCAAAGGCGCGCATACCGCGATAAAGGTTGCAAAGGAGACGGGCAGCCGATTATTGCTCGCTGGCAATATCACGAACACGCCTGCCGGTCAGGCCTACTACAGCGAAACACTTGCTCCGGAAATAGATGGAACACAGATCATCTATCTCGGGGAACTTGATGACAAGCAGAAAAGCTATTTTCTCTCCAGGTCAAAAGCGTTACTGTTTCCCATAGAATGGGAAGAACCATTTGGCATTGTGATGATCGAGGCTATGGCATGTGGCACACCGGTCATCGCGTTCAACAAAGGGGCTGTACCAGAAGTTGTCACGCCAGAAAGAACTGGTTTCATTGTAGAAGATATTCCAGCAATGATCAATGCCGTACCCAAGCTTAACCGACTCAGCCGGGCCCTTTGCAGGGACACGGCAATGGCCAAATTCGACATCAACATTATTGCTCGAAAATACCTGGAGCTTGCTGTTCAGGGACATGAAAGCACTTCATTAGATCGGACAAATAAAATCATTTAATATATGTGTGCCAGACATATTGTACTAATTACCAGCGGACAACCAGCGACAAACCCCCGGCTCGTTAAGGAAGCAGACCTTTTCACGGCCAACGGTTACCAGGTCACCGTCCTTTATTGTTACTGGAACAAGTGGGCTACACTTGCGGATCAGCAGCTGATGGCTACCAGAAAATGGAAATTGATCCAGGTTGCCGGTTCACCAGCAGGCCGGATCGGCGCATACTATAAAAGTAAAATGCTTAATAAATTGGCGGGGTGTACTGCCAGAATAAGCGTCAACAACAAGCTAAGCGTATATGCCCTTTCCAGAGCCACATTGCCACTCGTTCGTGCAGCATGCCGAATTCCTGCAGATCTTTATCTTGCACATAATCTTGCGGCCTTACCAGCAGCGGTAATCGCTGCACGACGAAATGAAGCGATATCTGGATTTGACGCCGAAGACTACCATCGCGAAGAAACACCAGCAAGCCTCGCCTCAATAGAACGCCGGCTCAAAGTCCGGATTGAAGACACTTACATTCCGCAGTTGGACCACTTCACGACGAGTAGTCGAGACATCGCGGAGCTATATGAGATGCAATATCATCGCAGGCCTATGGTCATCAGAAACTTGCTGCCGAAAACAACACCATTGTTCCCGACGGCTACTGCTTTAATGCAGCAAGCGACTGCCATACCGCATGCGACTGTCATCATAAACCCGCTATCCCCTCCCGTAAAGCTCTTTTGGTTTTCACAAAGTATAGGCCCAAACAGAGGCATAGAACTCATCATGGACGCGCTTCAATACCTTGCAGCCACAAACTATGAGTTACACCTGCTCGGTGATATGAAACCTGGCTACCTAGAGCAACTTCTTGAACTTGCATCCAGAAACAACATTCCCTTGGAGAAACTGCACATCCATAAACCAATGGAGCCGGAAGCACTAACCCGGTTTAGCGCAACCTTCGACATCGGGCTTGCATCCGAAACAGGATTCTGCAGCAACAATGAGGCAGCGCTGAGTAATAAACTTTTCACCTACATACAAGCCGGTTTAGTGGTAATCTTGAGTGACACCAAGGCGCAGCGTCAGTTCCATAACGAGCACCCCAGTATCGGAATTTGCTATAAGAAAGATAGCTCAAGCGCCCTTGCGGAAGCTATTCAACACTACATCAACCATAGGAAAGCCTTGGCAGACACAAAAAGGGCGAACTACTTACGAGGTCAACAATTCTTAAACTGGGAGACAGAATGCCAACTCCTTTTGCGCAAAATAAACCGGATCCTAAATTGAAAAAGCTCCTGATCATATCGCCCTATTTTACGCCCATCAACGCAGCTGACGCACATCGTGTTCGAACAAGTATTTCGTTTTATGCTGATAATGGATGGATACCGGAGGTTGTCGCTGTAGATCCACGGTATTGCGACATGGTACAGGATGATCTTCTACTCAAAAGTATCCCACAGCACATCAAAATCCACCATGTCAAAGCCTTGGATAAACGCTGGACTGCTAAAATCGGACTCGGCAGCATCGCACTTCGCTCACTCATATTCTACTTCAAGGCAGTGAACAAGCTTCTGCAGTCGCGCGACTATGATCTCATCTTTTTCTCTACCACGCAATTTCCAACGCTTGCACTTGCGGCAATATGGAAAGAGCGCTTCAAGATCAGGATCGTGTTTGACATACAGGATCCATGGCACAGTACCTATTACCTATCCAAGCCGAAGCACGAACGTCCCAAGAAATTCTGGTTTTCCTATTATCTAAACAAGATGTTAGAACCTTACGCCATGCAAACTGCCGACGGCCTAATCAGTGTGTCTGCCGGTTATTTGGAAGTACTACAACAACGGTACCCGCACCTGAGAAGTAAACCAACGGCAACCATTCCTTTCGGGATGCACCTGCCGGATATGGAAATCGCACAGCAGAATAAGTTAAACGCGCACGCAATGTGCATGGAGGGCGTTTGCACCACTGGCGCAGCAATACCCGATAGGATTTCCTGCTTTAATCTGGTTTACATCGGGCGGGGTGGGCATGACTTGCTCCCAGCCTTCCGCCATTTGCGTTCGGCGGTTCAGTTGGGCTTGAAGAAATATCCTGAAGTATTCCATAAACTGAAGGTCCATGTATATGGTACCAGCTATGCACCGAATGGATCAGGAAAATCAACCTTCATTCAAGAACAGGACGTTCAGAATCTTAAAGGGATTTTCTTGGAATCAACCGACCGCCTACCCTACTATCAAACCTTAAACACGCTGAAGGCAGCTGATATGATGTTCATGCCCGGTCCCGATCAAGCGGACTACGTGGCCTCTAAGCTGTACCCTTACCTCATGGTTCAAAGGCCAATTTTGGCCATTGTGCATCCTGCCAGTGCGGTGTCTACAATCTTAAAGACCATTCCACAAGCTAGTGTATTTCACATACACAAAGACGATGCTATGATGAGCAGCCAAATCGCCGAATGTTTGCGTGATACGATCCTCGGCTTAAAAAGCATACCCCTTGCGGAAGCAGATACGCTCAAGCACAATAGCGCCGAACATTTCACAAAATTACAAACAAACTTATTTGATCAGGTATGCCAAACCCCGGATTAGAAAGGCTTGCCATCATATGCAGTCACCCGGTGCAGTACTATGCCCCGCTTTTTAAACTCATGGCCAAAAGTCATGAAATCAAGGTATTTTACAAAGCTCAGCCGCAGTACGATCCAGGATTTTGCCGTAACGTGAACTGGGACCTTCCGCTACTCGACGGCTACAACCATATATTCTCGCACAACTTAGCAGAAATAAAAAGATACCAGCCTACGGCCATATTAATCTATGGATGGACGCATGTCAGCCATCTAAAAATCATAGCATACTTTTCAAATAAAGCCACCCTATACTTTCGTGGTGACTCCACCTTACTTGATCCTACTCCTTTATGGCGTAAAATGATTAAGAAACTTCTACTTAAACAGATTTATCGGCAGTTCGAATATGCTCTGTACGTTGGCAAGCACAACAAGTTGTACTTTGAAGAGTATGGGTTCAAATCGGAGCAACTTATATACGCACCTCACGCGGTAGACAACCAGCGCTTTGCGGTAGACAACCAGCGCTTTGCAGTACACAACCAGTGCTTTGCTGCAGATCATCAAGACGGCGCAACCAGTCTGGGAGAGGCGGTAAGCATCAGAGAGGTGGTCAGCATCAGAACTGAACTCGGCATCAGAACCACACTTGGCATCGCTGATCAAGACCTGCTCGTCCTCTATACCGGTAAGTTTACACTAAAAAAGAACCCCGAGATACTACTACATGCCTTCGCTAAAATAAAGCAGCCCGGAATTCACCTCCTGTTCGTAGGGTCGGGCCAATTAGAACAGCAGTTAAAATCGATGGCAGAAGAAATCAGGGGTGTAAAGCCAAAATCAAACATCCACTTCATGACGTTCCAAAATCAACAGCGTATGCCTGCGATTTACCAGAGCTGTGATCTGTTTTGCATGCCCTCATCCGGCCCGGCAGAAACCTGGGGACTGGCGATCAATGAAGCTATGGCGGCCGGAAAACCCATCCTGGCATCTTCAATGGCCGGTGCTGCTGCCGACTTGATTGACAATAGAAATGGGCGAACCTTCAAAGCTGGCGATCAGGATGATCTCCTGGCTAAACTAACCGAATTGCTCGCCGACAAAGCCCAATTAAGAAATATGGGTTGCGCTTCAAGCGAAAAGATAAAGAACTGGAGCTATCAACATCAAATTCAAGCAATCTATGGTACTTGACCATTTGCATCCAAGGCTTGCCATCAAACGCATGGCACTCCTTCCGATATTTGCACCATGGCTGCTATCCAGTATAATCAGTTATAACCCGGTACTATCCTACTTCTGTGCCTGGCTGGGTAGCTTCTTCATCTTTTACTATTCGACAAAAAAGGTGCTGAGGCCCTTAAGCTCTGGCGTGCCGCTGAAATTGCAAGTCATGCGCCCTTTGATCCTTATCCAGATCATCTTCACAGGATTGATGTGCATAAGCGCGATTTTCTTCTTCCTAGACCACCTTGGCTTTTACTTCTGGTCCAGAGTACCCCGAGCAGCTTTCCAGGCAAATACTTTTACTTATCAATTAGCCTATTGCCAAAGGCTTTACGTGTTTGCGCATGCTGCACTTGTTTTCGGAATGATCATCTGCTTAAGACCAGAACAAAGGCCTGTGTTCCGCTGGCAGCCTGATGTTTCTAACCACCTCGTGGCCATCCTTTGTATCGTCCTGCTCAGCAGTTATGGCCTGTCAAAGTTTAGCGCACTTGCCCAATTCGCGGTGCTGTTGCTTCCAGTTGCCAGAACATTGTCCGCAATCATGGTGCTATGGGGCTTAACACAGAATAAACCTCAGTTGCTTCTTGCAGGCAGCACTTTCCTCTGTTACCAGGTTTTCCAGTCTGCACAATCCGGTTATAAGGAAGGCTTGTTTGTAACCTTAATCCTCCTTGCTGCAGTGCTCTATCCCAGATATAAACATTTGGTAATCAATCTAGGAACACCATGCCTGCTGCTGCTGCTGTACTTTCTACCAACCTGGAACAACACGATCCGTAACGCCAGCTGGATTGATGAGCTTCCGCTTGAACAAGCAACCGAACAGGCCTATGATCGGCTTTTCTCCAGCAATGATGGTACGGTGAAACAAAACAGCTGGGCATTTCTGACCAATCGCTTTAGTGAAATCGGTATGTTCAGCAAATATGTGGAGCATGTCCCTGCAAACCGGCCATACTATGAGACCGAGATTTTGCAAGATGCTATGTTAGCCCTAATCCCGCGTGCATTATGGCCTGCAAAACCAAATACAGAGGCGGCCTCTATGACCCGAGTGTATGAAGCTGGAGTCATAAGCGAGCATTCAGACGCTTCCGCAAAAACACGGACCGTAGTAGATGGCTACCTAAGTGCCGGGTACATTGGCGTGTTCCTCACCATGTTTTGCTATGGTCTTGTGTGCCAATCACTATGCAATCTTGCTGAACGACTTTTTGGTGGCTACGAGGTCGGCTGCATCGTCATTTTCAACGGTATGTTTCAACAGCTCTGGCGTGGAAATAACCTTGAATTCATCATCAATAACGTCGTTTATGGCTACATCCTCATGATGATCGTGTTCCAGATGCTTAAACATATCGGCGTACTCCGTCCATCGGATGTTTGATCAATAACAGCAGGTAAATTAAAGCGCCAATTATGCATGAACAGCAGAAACTCACAATAATCCATGTCACGCCCTCCTACAAACCGGCATACTGCTACGGTGGGCCGATCCTTTCTGTAGCCAGGCTCTGCGAAGCCACGATTACTGGCCCTTACGGCTTGAATTGCCTGGTCTTTACCACTAACGCTAACGGAGAAAAAGAACTCACTCTCAGGGGTGAAAATAGCATTGATGGTGTTCCCATTTTCTTTTACCCCCGGGTCACCCGGGATCATACACACTTCTCACCGGCATTGCTCCTCGGACTTCATCGTTATCTACGAAAAGCACGTTTGCAGGGACAGCCTACAATCGTGCATATCCATTCCTGGTGGAACCTGGTGGCGATACTTGCAGCGGTTCTAAGTCTTCTGCACCGCATACCGCTCATCATCTCGCCTAGAGGTATGATCACCAACTATACCAGAACTTTTCGAAACACCTTCATGAAGCGAATGCTACACCTGACCATCGGTCAATACCTCTTAAAAAAAGCAGTGCTACATGCAACAACATCGCTGGAGTGCCGGGACATCCATCTCAATTGCAACCGCGCTAAGATAAAGGTCATCCCCAATTTACTTACGGCTGCAGCGCTGGAGTGTCCAGTCGAAGAGCAGGAAACCTCAAATCTCCCATCATACATAGATGATCAACAAGTGACGGATCCAGTAAACCCGGATTTCCGACTACTCTTTCTCTCCAGAATTGATCAGAAGAAAGGCCTTGACTTGCTAATACAGGCCCTGTCTACGCTAACATTCCCTTGGACACTTACCATCGCCGGTAGTGGGTCTGTAAAGTACATCAGGCATCTGAAGCAGCTTGCCGGTAGTCTGAAAATTAGCGGAAACATCAGGTGGGTTGGTCAGATTGCCAACGACGCAAAGTACAACCTGATGGCTCGCCACGACCTGCTCGTTCTGCCATCCAGCAGCGAAAACTTCGGCAATGTGGTGCTTGAAAGCCTGCTCGTCGGAACTGCAGTCCTGATCTCTGATCAGGTCGGCCTTGCGGCTTACGTCTCCAAGCGTGACTTAGGATGGGTATGCCGAACTACGATAGCAGATGTGGCTGGAAAACTAGCTTTCATCCACATGGACCTGCCAAAACGATTAAAAATCCGGGAGGATGGTGCTCAGCAAATCCGATCCGATTTTAGCACAGCATCCATCATGGCAGACTATCGAAAGCTGTATGAAGATGTATTCCGGCAAAACAATACTGAAGCAAGTGGAACCTATAACCATGTGCCATGGTAACCACACAGCAACCAGCTTTTTCCTTTCTAATACTCACTTTCAACGACGACATGCATGTTGCCAGGCTGCTTGATTCTATCAGGGAGCTAAATGCACCTACCTACATTCTCGATTCCGGTAGTACGGATCGAACCCTGGAGATCTGCAATGCTTATGGTGCAGCGCTTGAATATCATTCGTTTGAAAATCATCCAAAACAGTGGCATGAAGCCTTATCCCGCTTTCAGATCAGCACGCCTTGGGTTATCGCTTTAGATGCTGATCAGTTCCTTTCACCGGAACTGCTAACCCTGCTGCAAGCATTCGATAATGAAGAAATGAGCGGGATAGATGGCATCTATTTCAACCGACGAAATTATTACAAGGGCAAATGGATCCGCCATGGTGGATATTATCCATTCTATCTGCTCAAGATGTTTAGAGTAAATAAGGGATTTTCTGATCTGAATGAGAACATGGATCACCGGTTCATTGTACCGGGAAAAACCTGCATCTGGAAGCGCGGGTATCTTATTGAAGAAAATAAAAAAGAGTCCAGTGTACAATTCTGGCTGGATAAACATGGCAGGTATAGCAGTCTGCTGGCGCAGGAAGAAGTGGAACGAATGCTGCACCTAAGGGTTCAGGCCAGCAAGCCAAAGCTCCTGGGCAGTCCCAATGAGCGTAAAGCATTTCTCAAGCTGCTTTGGTGGCAACTACCCAGATACATCCGGCCAGTCTTATATTTTTCATACAGAATGATCATCCAAAGGGGATTCCTGGATGGCCGAACGGGCATTATCTTCCATTTTCTTCAGGGCTTTTGGTTTCGTCTAATTGTGGATATCAAAATTGAAGAAATACTGCAGGCGAAGACAACCCTTCAAATGCCAAAGAAAAAAACACACTTCGAACGCCTGTTCATGCCGAAGTTTTTAATGTTATTCACTGTCCTGTATGGCTTCATCCTCTGCTCTATTGCAATCACGAGCCCCGGCGGAATCTATGTTCCCTGGCTGGAGGAAAACCTAAACTACATACAGGCTTGGCGCAGATTCGATCTGCAGGCAACAGCGGCATTACTTAGAACGCTGGGCTACCAGACAAAACTAACAGCTTTCACACTCGTGGTGCCTGGTCATACGGGATTCAAACTCGTATACAGCTGTTTAGGCTACGGACTAATGAGCTTCTATACAGCATTCATTCTAGCATGGCCTAAATCAACCGCACCGAAAGCACCCATGATCTTAATCGGCATTCTGGTGATTCAGCTGCTCAACCTCTTCAGGTTCGTCTGTATCAGCCTTTACTGGAAACCCACATTCAAGGCAAACTGGTTAGACCATCATACCCTGTTCAACAGCATTGTCTATGCCCTTACACTCTGCGCCCTATATTGGTGGACGAAGAAAGCCGAAAACGTAAAACATGAAAATTATGGTACATACAACCCTAACAAAGAACTTTGACAAGAAAGCCTTTCGTATAGGCGCACCTGCAGCTAAAGTTTACTGCTGGTATCTGATAGACGTGGTCTGCTTCAAATCAGGACTGATACCATTCAGCACGATCTTGGTTGGTATTCTTCGCCTGTTTGGTGCACAGATCGGAAAGGATGTGCGTATTAAGCCGGGCATCCACATCCGGTACCCATGGAAGCTGCGATTGGGTGATCATTCCTGGTTGGCGGACTGTTACATCGAAAACCTGGACATGGTCATTATTGGAAAACATGTGTGTATATCGCAGCAAGCAATGCTGATGACCGGGAACCACGATTATAAATCGAGGACGTTCGATTTGATAACAAAACCGATAATTATTGAAGATGGGGTATGGATTGGTGCGAAGTCGCTTGTTGCACCGGGCGTGCGGGTTGCAACACATGCCGTTCTAACCGCAGGTTCAACTGCGGTTAGAAATCTGGATGCGTATGTCATTTATCAGGGGAACCCTGCCTTAAGGCAACGAACCCGAATATTCAGCGATGCCTATGTTGAACATAGTGCAACTGTTGAGTTATAGCTTAGGAATGGATCCAGCTGAATTTATATTCCATTGTTGGGTTCTTCATACGATCTGCAACGCGAAGTAACCTGTTTGGTAAAGCCATGATATAATCTCTGGCTTTCTCACCTGCTTCATTAAGATCAGGCATGGTTTCCACTTTCCACTCTTCGATCAACTGTTGCATAATTTCAACATAGTCGACAGCCGTGTACACGCCTAAACGTTGTGCAGCATCCGTGAAGTGTCCAAATGTCTGACCTATTTTCAATCCCATTTCTCTTAGGAAGTGCGCAGGCATTACAATCTTATGGCGCATCATATCTTCAAATGCTAACATCGCTTCACTTGGATCAACAGCAAAGATTTTGCTCATGAAGTCCTTGTACGCTTTAGCATGTCTTGCTTCATCTGAAGCAATTACACCACACATTTTCGACAATGAAGTATCGCCGTTCTGCTTAGCTAAAGAAGCCACGCGTCTGTGTGAGATATTGGTTGCAAGTTCCTGGAAACTGGTATAAATGAAGTTACGATATGGATCATTACCTGTACCGATATCAAAACCATCGGCAATCAGATATTGAGTAGAGATTTCCATCTGGCGCATATCAACTCTACCGGAAAGATATAAGTATTTGTTTAACAGGTCACCATGGCGATTTTCTTCAGCGGTCCAGTGACGAACCCACTTCATCCATCCACCCTGCTCATCTCTGTTCACACCGTCTACCATTGATAGCCAGGACTCGTAGGTCGGCAAAGCTTCTTCAGTAATGGTGTCACCGATAAGCACCGCAACAAGGTCATAAGATAAGCCTTCTGCATTTTCACGCAAGTACTTTAAATCTTGAAAGAAAGTCTCACTCGTAGAATCAGGCAGAAAGTCTGAAGGCTGCCAGTTTGTATCAATTGGTTTAAGGTAGGTGTCCATTACCTCAAGCATATAGTTCTCGATGTGTAACATGACTTCC